>Ga0302299_10000688_pt1 | contig 19160 bp, 13 predicted proteins | sample III_Fen_N3_4_FD_198795 | JGI IMG/M metagenome (GOLD analysis project Ga0302299, IMG submission 198795) | Peat permafrost microbial communities from Stordalen Mire near Abisko, Sweden - III_Fen_N3_4 | ecosystem: Environmental > Terrestrial > Soil > Wetlands > Permafrost | place: Sweden: Abisko... | reverse complement strand
GATCGCCGCGTCGCTGTTGAGGATCTCCTGCCAGGATCCGTCGGGAAGGCGGCCCGCGTCGCTCCCGATGACATACCCGTCGAGGACGCGGTTGTTGAAGCTGGCGACGACCAGGAGGTCATCGGTGCCGCTCGAGCGCCTGAACGCGATCACCCTGCCGACGCCGTCGACGTGGATGATGTCGATGCCCCGGACGCGGGCGGCGGGGTGGCGGCGGCTGAACCGGATGGCGTCCTGGTAGAAGCGGAAGAGGCGCGCGCCGTCGCCGGCCCGCTCGCCCGCGATGTCCTCGCGATGGTCCATGAACGTGTCGAACCGGTACGGCTTCTGGGCACCGACCTCCTCGCCCATGAAGAACATCGGCGTGCCGGCCGAGAGGAGCGAGAGCCCGAAGGTGACCCTCGCGCGCGCCTCCGCGGACACGCGCGTGTCACCGACGAGCGGGGCGCCGTTGACCGCACACAGGATCGTCCGCATCGAGCCCGCGGAGTTGCCGGCTTCGTCGTGCGACTCGTGGTAGACGACCCTGTTGAGCCGGCTCTCGGAGAGCGACCGGGCGAACTGGTCCATGTCGAGCGGCCGGTCGTCACCGTAGCCGGCGGACTTGAGCAGCCTGGCGTGACCGGCGCCCATGTCGGAGTCGCCGACAAGGTCGTGGCAGAAGGCCGCGAACCACGTCGCGTCGAAGCCCAGGCCGCCAACCTCGGGGAGCTGCGTGACCTTGTCCCAGCCGGAGTGATCCTCGGCGATCAGCATCACCGACGGCTTGATGAGCCGCAGCGTGCGACCCCACTCGCGCAGCATCTTGGCGCCGAACTGGTTCGCGGCGCCGACGCTCCGCCCGTCGGCATGGAGCGCGTTGTCGCGATGCAGCGCCTGGGTCAGGTCGACACGCAGCCCGTCGACGTGGCACTCCTCGACGAAGGCGGCGGCGCTGCTCACGAACAGGTGGCGGACGACCTCCTCCCAGAACCGGGGTGCGTACCCCGAGGAGCCGTTGTCCACGTAGCCGCCGTCGGGCGCAGGGTAGTCGGTGGCCCGTCCCTCGTACCAGTAGTAGATGTTCTGCTCGGGGGCGTCGGAGTCGAACGCCCACTCGGCGCGGTCGGCGCTCCCGTCGAAGTGGTTGTAGACGACGTCCTGGATCACCGCGATGCCCCGGCGGTGGCACTCGCGGACGAAGTGCTTGTACTCGTCGCGCCCCCCGGCCGTCGACTCGATGACGAAGGGGTGCGAGTCGCCGTACCCCCAGCCGATCCCCGAGAACTCCGACATCGGCAGGAGCTCGACGGCGTTGACGCCGAGGTCGACGAGGTGCGGCAGGAGCGCGATCGCGTCCAGGAGGTTGCCCGGCCGGTCGAGGCCGAACCCGAGGGCGCCGACGTGCAGCTCGTAGATCACGAGGTCGTCCAGCCGGCTGGGCACGGGCAGGCCCGGCGTGAACTCCTCCGTCCAGAAGACCGCGCCCGGGATGCGGACGGGCGCGTGGCCCGCGGAGGGCGCCGGGTCGCGGGCGACCGTGTCGAGGCTCACGACCAGGCTGCAGCTCTTCGTCCCGTCGAGCGCCGCCGGCGCCGCGTCCCAGTGCCCGCCACGCGGATCCTGGACGCCGCGCCCGATCTGCTGGCGCGAGAACAGGTCGGTCCGATAGACGATCCGGCCCTGGGCGTTGAGGATCCGGTACATGTACGGCAGGCCTTCGTGGCCCGCGAAGTCCGGGATGACCTCCGAGCGCCAGATCCCGCCCCCGACCTGCGTCATCGGCAGGGCGGGCCGCCGGGGGTCGATGCCGTGGCCGTCGTCCGCGATGTAGCCGGTCGCCCTCGTCCCGAAGACGACGTCGACCGCCCGGGCGTTGGGCGCCCAGACCGAGAACCGCAGGCCGGGTGTACCCGGCAGTCCCCCGCTGACGACCTCGCGCGCCCCAAGGCGGCGCGCATACGTCAGGTGGTACTCCTCGGCCTGGACCCGGTCGCCGCGGGGCCGGAGATCGAACGCGCGCACGCGGTCGGTGCTGTTCGCGTCGTGGACCTCGGTCGGGATGCCGCACACGTCCGCCGCCGACGGCGCGTCCAGCCGCACGGTCCACCGGAAGCTGCGTCCGGCGTCCGCGGCGTCGAGCTCGACGGTCGCCGCGAACCCGGGGCATCCATCCTCGGCCGTGATCTCGTCCATCGGCACGACCGACCAGTCGGCCGACCACCGTCCGGCCGCATCCCAGCTGCCCCACAACCGGGCGTTCCGGAGGATCCGGCGCCGCAGGCCGGTCAGGTAGACGAACTGCACCGGGACGGCAGCCATGGGACGCTTCTCCTGTTCGGTTCTCGCGGAACCCTACCCCGTTCGCGACGAGGTCGCCCCGTTGGGTGAATCGCCCGCGACGGAAGCGCGCATCGGTGAGACGTCGGGGTGAGATGCCGGCGTCACGATCCCCGCACCGGGGCTCCGGGTCCATGCCGGGCGCACGACATCCGGGTTGCGGGTCGGTCACGGGGGCGCGGGGGCCCCCGGCGCGGACGCCCGCGAACGCGTCGTCGCCCGCCGCCACGTGCGTGGCGGCGGGCGACGTGCCGATGTGGGGAGGGCCTACTTGCGTGTCGAGAGGAAGTCGAGCAGGGCCTTCATGTCCTCGGCCGAGATGTCGGTGTACGGCGGCATCTTGTCGCGGGGCTTGAGGATCTGCTGCTGGATGTCCGGTCCCGTGAGCTTCGTGGCGACGTTGGTGAGGTCCGGGCCGGCCGTCCCACCGTGGCCGGAGATCATGTGGCAGGCGGTGCAGCCCTCCACCTGGTAGACCTTGAGGCCGGCCTTCTGGGCGTCGGTGAGGGTGGCAGTGTCCACCTGGACGGTCGCGTCGGTCGACGGGACCGGAGACAGCGCGCCCAGGGCCGTCATCGCCACGACGCCCACCACGACGGCCACCCCGAGGAAGGTCGCGATCGGCCGGCGTGCCGGATGACGCTCGCGGCCCCGGTCGAGGAATGGCAGCAGCAGGAACACCACGAACCCGAGGGTGCCGGCGAGGAAGACGACCAGCGGCTCGGCGGGTCCCGACACGTACCAGAGCATCTGGAACATGTCGAGGAAGTACCACTCCGGCCGCGGAACATAGCCCACCGCGTTCGGGTTCGCCTGGGCCTCGAGGGGGGCCCCGACGGCGATGGCGAGCGTCGCCACGATCGCCATGAAGACGGCCGCGATGATCGCGTCCTTGAGGAGCGAGCGGTAGAAGGGGTGCCCGCCGCGCTTCTCCGCGGCGTACTCGCGGGCGTAGCGGTCCTTCTGCGCCTCGCCGGGAACGTCCTCCACGATGGGCTTCCGCCGCGGTGCGGCGGCGATCCCCTGGCGGATGACCATGAACAGGTGGATGCCGACGCCGATCAGAAGCGTGGCCGGCAGCACCCAGACGTGGATGCCGTAGAAGCGCGTGAGCGTCTCGGATGTCAGCGCCGTGCCGCCGCGCATCAGGCGGAGGGCCAGGTCGCCCACGAACGGCGCGGAACCAGCCACGTTGGTGCCGACGACCGTCGCCCAGTAGGCCTTCTGGTCCCAGGGGAGCAGGTAGCCGGTGAAGGCGAAGCCGAGCATCAGCACGAACAGGACCGCGCCGATGATCCAGGTGAGCTCGCGCGGGTACTTGTAGGCGGCCTGGAAGAAGACGCGCAGGGTGTGCAGGCCGATGAGGACCACCAGCGCGGAGGCCGACCAGTGGTGGACGCCGCGGACGAAGGCGCCGAACGCGAGGGCGTCGATGTGCTGGACGCTCTGGTAGGCCTGCTCGGCGGTCGGCACGTAGTAGAGCGTCAGGGCGATGCCCGTCGTGATCTGGACGATGATCAGGAACAGCGTCGCCGAGCCGAGCGTGTTCCACCAGCCGACGTTCGCCGGGATGGGCCGGTCGAGGAAGCCCTTGAGGATCGACCCGACGCCGAGCCGCTCGTTGATCCAGCGGATGGGGTGCATGGTCAGGACCCCTCGATCAGCGGGCCCATCCAGACCTCCTGGTTGGCGATCAGCGCCTGGTAGCGGTCGAGGGGCCGGGGCGGGGGCCCCGAGACCTCGACCCCGTCCGCCGTGAAGGCGCCGCCGTGGCACGGACAGAGGAACCGCTTCGCACCCTGGCTCCAGCCCACCGGGCAGCCCATGTGGGTGCAGTGGATGTCCAGGATCAGGACGCTCTGGTCGTGGGGCCGGACGACGTACACCGCGATCTGGGCGTCCTCCGTGACCCCGCGGATCTCGACGGGCACGGTGACCGGCACCAGCGTCGGAACGCCGACCGGGAAGTTGGAGAGTGGCCCGAGGTTGGTGAACCCCGTGAAGCGCACGGTCGGCGGCACCGAACCGGAGAGGAACGGGAGCCGCAGCGGGCCTCGCGTGGCCGGGGCCGCGGCCAGCCCGACGACCGGGACTGCGACCACGGCCGCGAGCGCGGCGCTGATGCCGCCGAGGGCCCGAACGACGAAGGTGCGCCGGGCCCATGGGCGCTCGGGGACGGGCGGCGAGACCGGCGGGGCCTCCTCGGCCCCGGCGACCGCCGCCTCCGCGGTCGCGAGCTCCTCGGCGACGGCAGGCTCCCCGGTCGTGGCAGGCGCCCCGGTGGGGGCCGGCTCCTCGGTGGGGGCCGGCGAGTCGGTGGGGGCCGGCTCCTCGGTGGGGGCCGGCGAGTCGGTGGGGGCCGGCGCCTCCGCGACCTGCCCGGCCTGGTCGACCTGCTCGCCCCTGTTGGACTCGTCGGACGGCAGCGGGGCTCCGTTGGGTGTCAGTTCGCTGGTCATGGTCGGCGCCGCGTGGCTACTTGAGGCTCTTGAGGTAGGTCACGATGTCGGCGAGCTGCTGGTCGCTGAAGATCGTCCAGCGCGGCATCATCCGGTTGAGCGGCTGCCCTTCCTCGTCCACGCCCTTCGTGATCGTGTCGATCGCCATCGTGTCGAACTTGTCGTGGTAGAGGGCATCCAGGTCGGCGAACGTGACCGCCGGGACCTCGATCGTCTGGTTGTCCAGGGTGAACTTCTGGCCGACCCCGCCGGTGCCGTGGCAGGAGGCGCATGACTGCTCGAACATGACCTGGCCGGCGGCCGCCCCGGTCAGGACGGGACCGGCGGACGCCGCGGACGCCGCGGACGCTGCCGGCGACGCGGCGGTCGACGAGGAGCACGCACCCAGGGCGAGGGCGAGGATGGCTCCGGCGAGCGGTGCCGTGAGAAGCCAGCGGTGGCGAGTCCGACTCATGGTGTCCTCCATTCACGCTCCGCCGCTCGGCGGCTGCCGACTGGTCGTCGACGGGCGGCGCGGGACGCTGTCCACCGGGGAACGCTGCGTCGCGCCAAGCCTGCCCGGAGCGTAGTCGCGGGCCTGTCGCAGACCCGTACCCCCAATGTCGTGATTGCGTCCAATCGCCGCGGGGGCGGTGTCGCGGGCGGGCGGCTGTGCGAGGATTCCGCCGAAAGGAGCCTCCCGTGAGCCTCTCGAGCGCGAGCCGCGCGGAACGTCCCCCGTCGTCGGCGGCGCGCGTGCTGAGGACGGTCCGGTGGGTGCTGCCGCTTGCCCTGGTCGCGGTCGCGGTCTTCTTCGAGTGGAACGAGCACATCCGGGTCGAGGGCGAGGATGTCTCGCCCAGCTTCTTCGGCGAGACCGCGCTGTTCGGGCTCATCGGACCGGTCGCGGTCTTCCTCACCCTGTCCTGGGTCCTGGGCGTCCTGGACGCGTACACACGCACCTCGGCCGAGCTCGCCGAGGTCAACCGTGACCTCGAGGCGAAGATCAGCCAGCGGACCCAGCACCTGCAGGAGGCGACCGCGCAGCTGGCCAGCGCGAACGCGGAGCTGGCGCAGGCCAACGAGGAGCTGCGGCAGCTCGACCGCCTCAAGTCCGAGTTCGTCTCGCTGGTGTCCCACCAGCTGCGCGCGCCGCTCACGAACATCCGGGGCGCCCTGGAGATCATCGCGGGGAGCGAGGACGGCCTTCCGCCGTCCGCCCGCCGGCCGCTCGAGATCCTGGGCCTCGAGACGGATCACCTGTCCGGGCTGATCACCAAGATCCTCGACGTCTCGCGGCTCGAGGCCGGCCACCTCTCCCTGAGCCTGGGCCCGGTCGCCATCGAGCCGCTGCTCGCCCGCTCGTGCGCGGCCGCGCTCGGGCCCGAGCGCGGACACCGGTGGACGCTGATGGTTGCCGCCGGACTGCCGCCGGCCTGGGCCGACGAGGCGCTGCTCGAGGAGGTGGTCCGGAACCTGCTCGACAACGCGGTCGTGCATGCGCCGGGCGAGATGCCGGTCGAGGTCTCCGCCTCCCTGGGCCGCGGGCTGATCCGGATCTCGGTCGAGGACCACGGACCGGGGGTGCCGCCCGACGAGCAGGGCCGGATCTTCCAGTCGTTCCACCAGGTCGGCGAGCGCGACACGACCACGACCGGCTACGGGCTCGGCCTGTACTTCGCCGAGAAGCTCGTGGGCGCGATGGGCGGCACGATCCGCGTCGAGAGCCCCGTCCGGCCGGACCCGGCGGCGCCGGGCACGCGATTCCTGTTCACGCTGCCGATCGCGCCCGACGCCCCGGACGGCCCGGACGACCCGCCCGAAGGCGCCTGATGGCGCGCCTGCTGGTTATCGACGACGATCGGTCGCTCGTCGAGCTCCTGGTGGACTACCTCTCGCGCGCCGGCCACGACGTCACCGGTGCCGCGGACGGCCAGCTGGGGCTCGCGGCGGCAGCCGCGACGGACCCGGATCTCGTGATCCTCGACGTCACGATGCCCGGCCTCGACGGCTGGCAGACGCTCGCCCGCCTGCGGGCCGCCGACACCGTGCCCGTGATCATGTTGACGGCGCGTGGCGACGAGGCGGAGATCCTCCGCGGGTTCGCGGCGGGCGCCGACGACTACGTCACCAAGCCGTTCAGCTTCGCCCAGCTCGCGGCCCGGATCAGCGCCATCCTGGAGCGGACCGCCTCCGGCCACCAGCCGAGCGAGGTGCTGCGGGGCGCCGATCTCGAGGTGGACACGGTCCGTCATCGCGTGCTCCGTGCGGGCCAGCTGGTGGAGCTGACGCCGACCGAGTTCTCCATCCTGGTCGCGCTGATGCGGGAACCGGGCCGGGTGCTCTCCGCGCGCGAGATCGTGACGTCGGTCTGGGGCGCCGAGTACATGGAGGAGACCGGCTACATCCGCCGCTACGTGTGGCATCTGCGCCAGAAGCTCGAGGTGGACCCCCACGAGCCGCGCTACGTCCTCAACGAGCGTGGGATCGGCTACGTGTTCCCGGCGGTCGACTGAAGCGCCTCGCAGACGACGGCCGGCTCGACCCCTGGCCCGGCCCACGCCCCGCACGGCCTGTGCCCTTGGGCCCGCCCGATCCCTGCCGGATCGCCCCTTCGCCTCCCGTCCACGTTCGGCACCATCGTCGGGTGGCGATCTCCCAGCGCGCGGCCCCGGGCGCGACCGGGCTCGTCTTCGACGTCCAGCGCTACTCCCTGCACGATGGCCCGGGGATCCGGACCACCGTGTTCCTCAAGGGCTGCCCGTTGCGCTGCGCCTGGTGCCACAACCCGGAGAGCATGAACGCGGCGCCGGAGCTGCGCGTCTTCGGGTCCCGCTGCATCCGCTGCGAGGCGTGTCGGGCCGCGTGCCCGCTCGGCGGGGCGCGGCCGGGCGAGCCGCCGGACCCACGCGTCTGCCTCGCCTGCGGGTCGTGCGCGGGAGCCTGCCCCACGCGGGCGCGCGAGCTCATCGGCCGGGCCACCACCGTGGAGGCGCTCGTGGACGCCCTCGCGGCAGACAGCCCCTTCTACGACGAGTCCGGCGGCGGCGTGACGTTCTCGGGCGGCGAGCCGCTGCGCCAGTGGCGGTTCCTCGTGCGTGCCCTGGAGGCGGCGCGGGCCCGCGGCTACCACGTCGCGGTGGACACGAGCGGCTACGCCGCGGAGCGGACGATCGTCCGGGTCGCGGAGGCCGCTGACCTGTTCCTCTACGACCTCAAGGTCATGGACCCGGCGCGCCACCGCCGCTTCACGGGTGTGGGCCTCGAGCCCATCCTGCGCAACCTGCGCACCCTGGACGAGCGCGGCGCGAACGTCTGGATCCGCCTCCCGCTGGTTCCGGGTCACAACGACGACACCGCGAACCTCCAGGCGGTCGGGCGGTTCGTCGCCGGCCTCCGGCGCACGCGCCGGGTGCACGTGCTTCCGTATCATCGCCTCGCGTCCGCCAAGTACGAGCGCCTGGGGCTCGTCAACCCGATGGTCGAGATCCCGTCGCCGGCCGCCGCCGACATCGACCGCGCCGTCGCGGTCCTCGTGTCGTACGGCCTGGACGTGCACGTTGGAGGGTGAACGCATGAACGCGCGCGTCGCGGGCCTCCGAGAGCGGAGCCTCGCCGCCCGGCCCACCATCTCGGCGGAGCGGTCGCTCATCCTCACCCGGTTCTACCAGGAGCACCTGGGCCGGCACACGACGCCCGTCCTCCGCGCGCTGGCGTTCCGCGAGCTGTGCGAGCACAAGACGATCACCATCGAGCCCGGGGAGCTCATCGTCGGCGAGCGCGGGCCCGCCCCCAAGGTCACGCCGCTGTTCCCGGAGCTGACCTGCCACAGCACTGACGACCTGCGGATCCTGGACTCGCGGCCACTCACCAGCTACGGCGTCCCCGACGACGTGCGCCAGGCGTACGCCGACGTGGTCATCCCCTACTGGCGCGGCCGGACCCTGCGCGACCGGATCATGGAGATGCTCCCGCGCGAGTGGCACGACGCCTACGAGGCCGGCGTGTTCACCGAGTTCATGGAGCAGCGTGCGCCGGGCCACACCGTGGCGGACGGGAAGATCTACGCGAAGGGCATGGACGGGTTCGCCGCGGACGTGGACGCAGCGACCGCCGCCCTGGACGTGGCGCAGGACCCCCTCGCCGGCCGCCGCCGCGAGGAGCTGGCGGCGATGCGGATCGCCGCCGCGGCCGCCGTCCGGTTCGCGGAGCGCCACGCGGAGCTGGCGGACGCCATGGCCGCGACCGAGCCGGACCCGGTCCGCCGCGAGGAGCTCGTCCGGATCGCCGAGGTCTGCCGCCGTGTGCCCGCGAGCGCGCCGCGCGACTTCTGGGAGGCGATCCAGATGTACTGGTTCTGCCACCTGGGCGTCATCACGGAGCTCAACGGCTGGGACGCCTACTCGCCGGGCCACCTGGACCAGCACCTGGAGCCGTTCTACCGGGCCGGCATCGCGGACGGGACGCTGACCCGCGAGCGGGCGAAGGAGCTCCTCGGCTGCCTGTTCGTCAAGTTCAACAACCACCCGGCGCCGCCGAAGGTCGGCGTCACCGCCGCGGAGAGCGGGACCTACACGGATTTCGCCGGGATCGATCTCGCCGGGGTCCGGCGCGACGGCGCGGACGGCGTGGGCGACGTCAGCTACCTGCTGCTCGAGGTCATCGACGAGCTGCACCTCGTCCAGCCCAGCCCCAACGTCCAGCTCAGCCGCGTCACCCCGGAGCACTTCCTGCGCGAGACCTGCAAGGTGGTGCGGAAGGGCTACGGCTACCCGGCCCTGTTCAACGCCGATGGTGTGGTGACCCAGCTGCTGCGCAAGGGCAAGAGCGTGGAGGACGCGCGCGAGGGTGGCACGAGCGGCTGCGTGGAGACCGGCGCCTTCGGCAAGGAGGCCTACATCCTCACCGGCTACTTCAACCTGCCGAAGATCCTGGAGCTGACGCTCAACGACGGGCTCGATCCCCGGACACGCCGGCAGCTGGGCCCGCGGACCGGCGATCCCCGGGCCTTCGGCTCGTACGGCGAGCTGTTCGCGGCCTGGACGGCCCAGCTCGGCCACTTCGTCGAGATCAAGGTCCGGGGCAACGCCCTGATCGAGCGCCTCTACGCGGACGCCATGCCCGCGCCCTTCCTGTCGCTGATCACGAGCGACTGCATCGCGAAGGGCATGGACTACAACGAGGGCGGCGCCCGGTACAACACCTCGTACATCCAGGGCGTGGGCATCGGCACGGTGACCGACAGCCTGGCGGCGATCCGCACGGCGGTGTTCGAGGAGCGGTCGGCGCCGATGGGCGACCTGCTCGACGCGCTCGCCGGCGACTTCGAGGGACGTGACGCGCTCCGCCAGCGCCTGGTCAACCGGGCGCCCAAGTGGGGCAACGATGACGCGGCAGCGGACGGGATCATGCAGGACGCGTTCGGCGCGTTCGTGGACGCGATCGACGGGCGGCCGAACGTCCGCGGCGGCACGTACGGCGTGAACATGCTGCCGACGACCTGTCACGTCTACTTCGGCTCGATGACCGGCGCGACGCCCGACGGCCGCCACGGGGGCACGCCCCTGTCCGAGGGGATCTCGCCCACCCAGGGTGCGGACCGCCTGGGCCCCACGGCCGTCCTGCGCTCCGCGTCCAGGATGGACCAGGCACGGACCTGCGGCACGCTGCTCAACATGAAGGTGAGCCCTGGCATCATCGAGGGCGACGAGGGCATCGCGAAGCTCGCGAACCTGGTGCGCACCTACTTCCGGCTGGGCGGCCACCACATCCAGTTCAACGTCGTGAGCGTGAAGACGCTGCTCGCGGCCCAGGCGCACCCGGACGCGCACCGGGGTCTGATCGTCCGCGTCGCCGGGTACAGCGACTACTTCTGCGACCTGTCCCGCGAGCTCCAGGACGAGATCATCGCGCGCACGGAGCACGAAGCGGTCTGATGAGCTCGCGCGGCGTCAGGCGGGTCCGGCTCAGGCCATGGACATCCGGACCACGTTCCAGGAATGCGGCGGCACCGTGACCACGAGGCGCCGGCCTTCCACCAGCGCGTCGTGACCGGCAGACGGCACGACACGGAGGGGATCGCTCGCGGTGTTCGAGAGGCGGAGGTCGGTCCCGCCGAGGACGCGGTGCTCCTCCACCACGAGGCCGTCGAACCCGCACACGTCGGCCTCGAGGACGAGTGACCGCTCGACGCGGTTCACCGCGAAGAGCGTGAGGCGGCCAGCCTCGGTGTCGTGGACGGCGACCGCCTCGATCGCCGGAACCGCGTCCCCGCCGGCGACGACGTACGCCGGCCCGTCGAGCGCCATGTCCAGGACCGTCCCGTGCCCGAACCGCGCGACGTCGGCGAACGGGTACGCGGTGGTCTGGAGCCACGCGGGACCGCCATCGACGGTCCGGATCGGTGCGATCACGTTGACGAGCTGGGCGAGGCACGCGATCCGGACCCGGTCGGCATGCCGCAGCAGGGTCACCAGCAGGCAGCCGACGACGAGGGCGTCGGCGAGGTCCTGCTCGTCCTCGGCCAGCGCGGGGGCGCTGCGGAACGGGCCGCCCGGGTCCTCGCGGGCCTCGCGCGCCAGGTGGTCGGCCATGCGCCACACGTTCCACTCGTCCACGCTCAGGCCGATCCGCTTGCTGCCGCCCTTCCGCTCGGCCACGGAGTCGGCGATCCCGGCGACGGTCACGAGCACCCGGTCGAGCTCGCGCGAGCAGGCCAGGAAGGCCGCGACCGAGTCGTAGGCCGCGGGATCGTAGTACCCGTGGACCGACACGTGATCCGTGACGTCCCAGGCCAGGTCGAGCACCGTCCGCTCCCATGCCCCGAACGTCGGCATCCCCGACCCGGAGCTGCCGCAGGTCACGAGCTCGATCGACGGGTCGACCAGCCGCATGGCCGAGCCCGCCTCGGCGGCCAGCCGGCCGTATTCGACCGCCGTCTTGTGGCCGATCTGCCAAGGCCCGTCCATCTCGTTCCCGAGGCCCCAGGTCCGCACGCCGTACGGCCCCGGGTGACCGTTGGCCGCGCGCCTGTCCGAGCACGTCGTCCCGACCGGCGCGTTGACGTACTCCACGAGGTCCCGGGCAGCCTCGGCGCCGCGCGTGCCGAGGTTCACGACGAGCATCGGCTCGGCACCCGCCCGCCGCGCCCACGTGATGAAGTCGTCCGTGCCGACCAGGTTGGGCTCGATCGAGCGCCAGGCCAGGTCACGCCGCACCGGGCGAGCCGGGCGCGGGCCGACGCCGTCCTCCCAGTCGTAGCCCGACACGAAGTTGCCGCCCGGGTACCGGATCAGCGTGACGCCGAGGCGGCGAACGAGACCGAGCACGTCGCCCCGCCATCCGTCGGCGTCGGCGGTAGGGTGGCCGGGCTCGTGGATCCCGCCGTAGACCGCCCGGCCCATGTGCTCGACGAACGACCCGAACAGTCGCCCATCGACGGCGCCCAGCGTCGCGGTGGGGTCGATCCTCGCGCGCGCGTCAGCCAAGCGTGGTCCCGGTCAGGTACCGGTGCCGGTCGACGAGATCCACCACCGGTCCCACGAGGGTGAGCGTCGCGCTGACCGGCAGGTCTGCCGACGACCTCCCGGCGTACACCGTGACGGCGCCCGGCTCGATGACCCGCCGGTAGTCGGCCCCGGTGTAGGCGAGCTGCTCCACTGACACGGTGAAGGCCACGGTGCGCGCCTCACCGGGCTCGAGGCCGACGCGGCGGAACCCGAGCAGCTCGAGCACCGGCCGGGCGACGCTCGCCTCGACATCGCGGACGTAGAGCTGGACGACCTCGTCGCCCCGGCGGTCGCCCGTGTTGGCGACGTCGACCGTGACGACCACCTCCCCGCCGTCCGTCGGGACCTCGGCCCGGTCCAGGCGCAGGTTCGACAGCTCGAACGTGGTGTACGAGCGACCGAACCCGAACGGCCAGAGGGGCGTGGTCGGGCCATCCACGTACGGCCCCTTTGGGTTGGACCGACCCCCGGTGGGGTGGTGGCGGTACGAGACGGGGACCTGCCCCACGCAGCGCGGGATCGAGATCGGCAGCTTGCCGCCCGGGTTCTCCGCGCCGGCGAGGATGTCCCCGATCGCCTCCGGCCCCGCGTCGCCCGGCACCCAGGCCAGGAGGACGGCCGCGCAATGCTCGGCGGCCCACTCGATCGCCAGCGGGCGGCCGCTGACGACGACGAGCACGACCGGCGTTCCCGTCGCCACCACCCGCTCGAGCAGCTCCTGCTGGCGCCCGATGAACCCGAGGGTGCTCCGGTCGCGGAACTCGCCGGTCGTCGAATCGTCGGTGAGACCCGAGCGCTCGCCGAGGACGACGATCGCGACGTCGGCGGCCTGCGCGACGCGCACCGCCTCCTCGATCTCGAGGTCGGACCCGTTCCGGATCCCGGTGCCGCGTGCGTGCTCGACCTCGCAGCCGGCGAAGCGCAGCCTGATGGCGTCGAGGATCGTCTGGCGCCCGCTGAGCTCGTCGACCGCGAGGACCTCGTCGTCGAGCGGGAACCCGAAGACGTTGTCCTTCTGCCGCCGCATCTCGGCGAGCGTCTCGATGTGGAGCAGGTGGCTGTAGTCCCCGAGCAGGTCGCGGGCACTGTCGGCGATCGGCCCGAGGACCGCGATCCTCCGCCGACCGGTCCCCAGCGGCAGGATCCCGTCGTTCTCGACGAGCACCATCGATCGGAGGGCCAGGGTCCTCCCGATCCGTGCCTCCTCGACGGCCAGCGCCGCCATCGCGGCCCTGTCCGGCACGCTGACGTAGGGCCGCTCGAAGAGGCCGAGCCGGAACTTCATCCGCAGCATCCGCCCGACGGCCGCGTCCACGAGGGCCTCGTCCAGACGCCCGTCGGCCAGCGCGTCGACCAGCGGCCTGCCGTAGGCGGCCGTCTTGGGCAGCTCGCTGTCGACACCCGCACGGAGGGCGAGCCCGGCCGCGACGGCGAGGTCGGCGGTCAGCCGATGCTGGGTCGAGAGCATCTGGACCGCGGTGTAGTCGGAGACGACGATCCCGTCGAACCCCCACCCGTCGCGGAGGATCGTGGCCAGGAGCTCCTGCGACGCGTGGCATGGCACGCCGTCCACGTCGCAGTAGGCCGGCATCATGCTCGCCAGGCCGGCGCCCCGGACCGCGGCTTCGAACGGGAGCAGCTGCTCGTCCTGCAGCTCGCGCCTCCCGACGTGCACCGGCGCCTGGTTGAGCCCGCCCTCCGCCAGCCCGTGCCCCACCATGTGCTTCCCGGTCGCGAGGACGCCCTCGGCGAGGTCGGATCCCTGGAGCCCGCGGACGTACGCGCAGCCCAGCTCGGTGGCCAGGTACGGGTCTTCGCCGTACGTCTCCTCGATGCGCCCCCAGCGCGGGTCGCGGGTGATGTCGAGGACAGGGCCCAGGGCCTGCCTGGCGCCGGAGGCCAGCATCCGTCGCCGGATCGTGGCGGCCATCTCCTCGACCAGCCCGGCGTCCCAGGCGGCCGCGGCGCCGATCGACTGCTGGAACGACGGCGCGTCGCGGGCGAGGAGGCCGTGGAGGGTCTCCTCGTGGACGATCGCCGGGATCCCCAGCCTCGTCTCCTCGACCAGGAACCGCTGGACGGCGTTGCCGGCGGCCGCGACATCGGGCGCGTCCAGGTTCGTTGCGCCCGCGATCCTCGAGATCTCGCCGATCCCCAGACCGAGCAGGGCACGCGCGCGGTCGGGGTCGAGCGCGCCGTCCCTGACGGCCTCGAACGACCAGATCGACCCCAGCTGGGCGGCCTTCTCCTCGATCGTCATCCTCGCGAGCAGGTCCTCGACGCGTGCCTCGATGGTGAGCCCGGAATCCAGGTAGGGAGCCCGTGTCATCGTCATCAGCCCTTCACAGCCCCCGAAGTCAGGCCACCGACGAGCTGCCGCTCGGCGAAGGCGTAGAACACCACAGCAGGAATGAGCGCCACCACCGTGAATGCCAGGACGCGTGCCTGGTCGGAGGAGTACTCGGTCGAGAAGTTCATGACGCCGAGCGGGAGCGTCCACTGGTCGGCGCCGTTGAGCAGGATCAGCGGCAGCATGAACGCGTTCCAGGTGGTGACGATCGCCAGGACGCTGACCGTCGCCAGCGCGGGCCGCGCGAGCGGCAGGAGCACCCGCCAGAAGAACCCGAACGAGCTGCAGCCGTCGATCCGAGCCGCGTCCTCGAGCTCGGCCGGGATGCTCCGGAAGAACGGCCGGAGGATGACGATCGTCAGCGGCAGCGCGAAGGCCGCCTGCGGCAGAGCCACCCCGAGGAGGTTGCCCGACAGGCCGAGATTACGGACGAGGATGTACAGGGGCAGGATCGCCACGGCCGACGGGAACAGCAGCCCGAACACGAACAGCGTGTACATGGCCTCCCGGCCGGGGAACACCATGCGGGCGAACACGAATGCCGCGAGCGACGCGAGGCCGACGGTCAACCCGACCGAGACGGCAGCGATGATCAGGCTGTTGGCGGTCTCGCGCCAGAAGGCCGCCGCGTTCTTGCCGAACAGGACGTCCGTGTAGTTCGTGAGCACCCAGGGGTCCGGGAGGATGGATCCGGGGTTGGCGGCGAGCTGCCCGTTGGTCTTGAACCCGCCGAGCACGGCGTAGGCGACCGGGACCAGGATCGTGAACGCGACCGTCACCAGGACGGCGTAGCGGGCGATCCCGCCCAGGCCTCGTCTCGCCAGCAGGGGGCGCCGCCGGCCCGCAGTCGTGCGCGCCGTGGCCGTGAGCGTAGGCAGCTCGGAGCTCATCAGGTCACCCGTTGTACGCCGTGACGGCGCCTTCGACGTCCCTGCGCAGCACGAAGCGCTGGTACGCGAGCGCCACCAGGAGACCGAACAGGAAGAGGACCACCGCGAGCGCGCTCCCGTAGCCCATCTGGGACTTCTCGAAGCCCGCCCTGAACATGGCGATGGCCATGGTGTTCGTGGCGTTGAGCGGACCCCCGCCCGTCGTGACCCAGACCATGTCGAACAGCTGCAGGGCCCCGATCATCGACAGGAACACGCTGACCCGCAGGGTAGGACCGAGCAGCGGCAGGGTGACATGCCGGAAGACCCCGACGGCATCCGCACCGTCGATTCGGGCCGCCTCCTCGATCTCGCGGGGGATCCCCTGCAGCCCCGCCAGCAGCAGGATCATGTGGAAGCCGAAGTACTTCCAGGAGATGATGAAGAACACCGTGATCATCACGATGTGCGTGTCGCCCAGCCAGTCCTGGATCAAGGCCCCCAGGCCGACGGTGGTGAGGCCGGTGTCCACCAGGGCTTCCGGTCTCAGCATCAGCGAGAAGACGATGCCCGCGATGGCCTCCGACAGGACATACGGCAGGAAGAAGATGAGCCGGAAGACGGCCCGACCGGGGAACCGCCGGTTGAGGAGCACGGCGAGCCCGAGCGCGAACGGGATCTGGATCGCGAGCGAGAGCACGATGACCAGCAGGTTGTTCGAGACCGCGGTCCGGAAGCCCTTGTCGTTGAACGCCTTCACGTAGTTGTCGAGCCCGATGAAGTTGGTCAGCGGCTCGAGCCCGTTCCACTTGTAGAGGCTGTAGTGCGCGGCCTGGACGATCGGGAGCAGGACGAACAGCGCGTACAGCGCGAGCGCGGGCAGCAGGAACAGGCTGACGGTCACCAGCCTCCTCGGCAGCCCCCGCCCGGTCGTGGGCCGGGCGATCGCTGAGCTCATCGCCTACCTCGCTTCGCCCATGCTGGTCGAGCGGGCCGGCCCCCGGCCGGCCCGCTCGCTCTCGGGCACCTGGTGGTGACCCGGGAAACGGCCGGCTACTGGGCCGCCGCCGCGGTCGTGATCGCCTGGCAGGCTTCCTCGGGCGTCGAGGCGCCGAGGAACAGGGCGACGGTTGCGTCGTTGATCGCCGAACCCATGGCCGGCGACGTCGCCTGGTCAAGGTACAGCTGCATGAACGTCGCCTTGTCGCGGCCCGCCAGCACGGCCTGGAGGTTGGGGTCCGTGACCGAGGCCGCGGTGCCGGCGACGGGCGACAGCCCCATGTTGGCAGCATTGATCTTGTTGGCGTTCTCGGGGCTGCTGATGAACTTGAGGAAGTCGAGCGCCTCGGGCGAGGCGTTCTTGCCGACCGCGATCCCGTTGCCGCCGCCCACGCCGTCGGTCGCCGCGCCGGCGCCACCGGTGATGGCCGGGAACGGGAACCAGCCGAGGTCGGCGCCGAGCCCCTTCTTGCTGGTGCTCTGGTCATTCTGGACGGACGGAGCCCACTGGCCCATCACCTCCATGGCCGCCTTGCCGTTGCCGACGGATGCGGCCTCGGCGTTGTAGTCGGCGGACTTGTAGCCGGCCTGGAACGGGTTGAGGGCGACGAGCTTGAGGACCTCGTTGCCGGCAGCCTTGCAGGCGTCCGTGTTCCAGTTCCCGCTCTGGATCATGTCGGTCAGCGCCTTGCTGCCGCCACCCCGGAGGAGCAGGTAGGTCCAGATGTGCATGGACGGCCACTTGTCCTTGCCCGCGATCGCGAGCGGATAGGTGCCGGAGTTCTTGAGCTTGGTCACGTCGGCGAGGAACTCATCCCACGTCGCGGGCGGCGCGGTGATGCCGGCCTTGGCGAACAGGGCCTTGTTGTACCAGACGCCGATCATGCCCATGTCCCACGGCACGCCGTACTGCTTGCCGTTGTACGCGTAGATGCTCATGGCGCCGGGGTTGACGGTGTCCTTCCACGAGGCGACGTCGGCGGTGATGTCCTTCAGCATGCCGGCGTCGGCCTGGGCGGCCATGATCCCGCCGCCCCAGGACTGGAACAGGTCGGGCGCCTGCCCCGACTGCATCGTGGTGGCGAGCTTGGTCTTGAAGGCCTCGTTCTCGAGGACCGTGAGGTTGATCTTCACGTTGGGGTGCGCGGCCATGTACGCGTCCGCGAAGCCCTGGAAGATCGTCTTGCCGGGCTCACCGGTCGTGATGTGCCACCACTCGACCGCGACCGGCGCGGCGGACGGTGCCTCGCTCGCCGGCGCCGGCGTCGCGGGTGCCGTCGTCGCGGCCGCCTGGGTCGCTGGAGCCTGGGTCGCTGGGGCCTGGGTCGCCGTCCCGCTGCCAGAGCAGGCAGCGACGAGGATGGCGAGAGCCCCGAGGGCCCCGAATGATCGCAAACGCCTGGACACGATTGTGCCTCCTGTCATCGCGGATTCCCACCGATCGCTCGGCATCGCCAAGGACTCGAGGGTTCGAAAGTTTCGACCACCTTCGGCTTCCCTTTTCGTGGACTGTAGGAGCATTCAACAGTTGCCGTCAAGTAACATCCCGCAGGATTCGCAACTCACGACGTCGAAAGTTGCGATACGATTCGGCGATGGCGCAGCAGCAGATCGTCCAGGATGCCCGACCACCCCGCATCACGATCGCCGACGTCGCGACGGTGGCCGGCGTCTCGGTGCCCACCGTGTCCAAGGTCGTCAACGGGCGGTTCGACGTGTCGCCCGACACCCGCCGGCGCGTCGAGGCGGTCATCAGCGAGCTCGGGTACAAGCGGCGCCCCCGATCGTCCGAGACGGCCGGGCTGCTGGAGCTGATCTTCCACGAGCTCGAGAGCGAGTGGGCCCTCGAGATCGTGAAGGGCGTGGACCGGGTCGCCCGGGAGAACCACCTTGCCGTGGTCACGACCGAGCTCCAGGGGCGGCACACGCCGGGGCGCGGCTGGATCGAGGGGGTGATCGGCCGGCGATCGATCGGGGTCATCGCCGTGTTCTCGGACCTGAGCGAGATGATGCATGCCCAGCTGCGGGCGAGCGGCATCCCGTTCGTGGTGATCGACCCGACGGGGGAGCCACTCCACGACACCCCGTCGGTCGGGGCGACGAACTGGAGTGGAGGGCTTGCCGCGACCCGGCACCTGCTGGGTCTCGGGCACCGGCGCGTCGGCATCATCACAGGCCCCATCGACATCCTCTGCAGCCGGGCGCGCCTGGACGGCTATCGGGCGGCGATGGATGCGGCAGGCCTGAAGGTCGACCCGGACCTCGTCGCCTACGGCGATTTCCACGTGCAGTCCGGGATCGAGCGCGCCCGGGCGATGCTCCGACTCCCCGATCCGCCCACGGCGATCTTCGCCGGCAACGACCTGATGGCCCTCGGCGTCTACCAGGCCGCCCGCAAGGAACATCTGCGCATCCCGGACGAGCTGAGCGTCGTGGGCTTCGACGACCTCCCGGTTGCGGGCTGGGTCGGTCCGCCGCTGACCACCATCCGCCAGCCCCTGACCGAGATGGCGGTGACCGCCGCGCGGCTCGTCCTCGGGCTCGCGCACGGCACGGCGCCGGCGCAGACGCGGGTCGAGCTCGCCACCGAGCTCGTGCTCCGGGAGAGCACCGCGCCACCCAACCGCTGAGGATCCGCAGCGGACGCGCAGGCGGAGCCTCGTCAGGTCTCGAGACG
>Ga0302299_10000686_pt1 | contig 19168 bp, 17 predicted proteins | sample III_Fen_N3_4_FD_198795 | JGI IMG/M metagenome (GOLD analysis project Ga0302299, IMG submission 198795) | Peat permafrost microbial communities from Stordalen Mire near Abisko, Sweden - III_Fen_N3_4 | ecosystem: Environmental > Terrestrial > Soil > Wetlands > Permafrost | place: Sweden: Abisko... | reverse complement strand
GAGGTCTGGGACAGCGGGCGCTGGCAGGACCGCAAGGTCGCCGGCCGGTCCTCGCTCCACGAGGCCGGATCCAGCGGCTTCGGGATCTAGGCGAGACGAGACCACCCACGAGGAGGCACGACCAGACGGCAACGACACCAACGCTGTGGACCTGACCCCAGCCCCCCGGATGACGCGGTGAAGCCCCCACTCCGCCCGCTTCCACCGAGTCGATTCGGAGAGACAACCGAACGGCACTTGCTTGTCCGGGGGGCTGGAGTCCGGTCCACAGCAGTCCGCCGATCGAGGGAGACCTCCAGCGGCGGGCACACCAGGCAACACGGCGCGCCAACACGGCGCGGCAATTCGGTACGCAATTCGGTATCAGGAGCAGGAGATGGCGTTCGAACACCAACCGGTGATGGCCCGGGAGGTGATCGAGCTCCTGACCCCGGTGCCGACCGGACTGGTCGTGGACGCGACGGTCGGAGGAGGCGGGCACGCCCACCTGCTCCTCGCCGCCCGACCCGATCTGCGCCTGCTCGGGATCGACCGCGACGGCGACGCCGTGGCGGCGGCCCGGGAGCGTCTGGAGATCTTTGGGAACCGCGCTCGAGTGGTGCGGGGCGGATTCGACGACATCGCCACGATCGTGGCGAACGAAGGCGAGGGGAACGTCATGGGAGTGCTGTTCGACCTGGGTGTGAGCAGCCCGCAGCTGGACCGCGCGTCGCGCGGGTTCTCGTACATGGCCGATGCGCCGCTCGACATGCGCATGGACATCCGCCAGGAGCTCACCGCCGCGACGGTGGTGAACTCCTACGACGTGGACGCCCTCGCCGCGATCATCTTCGAGTACGGCGAGGAGCGCTTCTCCCGCCAGATCGCCGCCCGCATCGTCGCGGCGCGCCCGATCCTCACCACGGGTGAGCTCGTGGACGCGATCACCGAGGCGATCCCCGCACCGGCCCGCCGGAAGGGCCCGCACCCGGCCAAGCGCACCTTCCAGGCGATCCGCATGGAGGTCAACCGCGAGCTGCCGAGCCTGGCCGACGGTCTCGACGAGTCCGTCCACCTGCTCGCGCCCGAGGGTCGCGTGCTCGTGCTCGCGTACCACTCGCTCGAGGACCGCATCGTCAAGGAGCGCTTCCGCGAGTGGTCGGCGACGACCGAGGCTGTCGTCCCCGGCATGCCGGCCGAGCCGGCGCCCCGCCAGGCCATGGTGCGCGTGCTCACCCGGCGCGCGATGCGTCCGATGGACGCCGAGGTCGACGTGAACCCGCGCGCCCGCAGCGCCCGTCTGCGCGCCGCGGAGAAGCTCGCACGCACGGCGTCATGAGCCCGACGACGGCCGCGCCTTCGCGCCGCCGCTCGCCCGGACCCGTCGCCCCGTCCGCTCCCGCCCCCCGTCGCCGGCCCGCTCCGCCGGTGCGCGACGCGGTCGTCGTGCCCCGGACCCGGCCGCGCCCGACGGTGCGCAACGGCACCTCGGCCGCGGCCCCGGTGCGTGCGCGCACGGCAACCCCGACCCGCTCGCGCACCGCCACGCCCACCCGCTCACGCGCCGCGGCGCCGACGCGGACGCGCACCCCGGTCCCGGCCCGCGCCCGCGCCGCGACCCCGCGCACCCGCCGGGTCGTCGCGGCCCCCGCCCCGCCGCGGCGGCACCGGCGCATCCGGGTCGCCGTGTGGGTGCTGCTCGGCGCGACCGTCGTCATCACCATCGCCGGCTTCCACGCGGTCTTGGCCCAGACCCAGGTCCGGCTCGAGGAGCTGCGCGGCCGGACGGCGGTCGCGGAGTCGCGCTACGAGGCCCAGCGACTCGAGAACGGGCGCCTGAGCTCGCCCGCGCGGATCACCGCGCGGGCGGCCGAGATGGGCCTCGCACCGCCGGCCGTGGCCCCGGTCGCGGTGGCGATCCTGGGACAGGTGCCCCGCCGGGGCGGTGCGTCGGCGACGCTCGCGGACTGGGCGGAGGTGAAGCGCCATCTCGACTCGTCCCCGTGACCTGAGGGGCTCGTCGGCGAGGCGCTCGCCGGGCCTCCCGCCGACCCGTCCGGCCCCGCCCGCCGGGCCCCCTGCGACTCGACGGCCGCCGGCCCGCCCGGCGGCCTCACCGCGCGTGCACCGACCCGCGACGGCGCGCGCCCCGCACGCCGCCACCTGGGACGCGCCGTTGTGGCGCCCGGCCCCCGGGTCGACCCGCCGGCGCCTCGTCGGGATCCTCGCGCTCGTCGCCGTCGTCTTCACCGTGCTCGGGGCGCGGGTCGCCGACGTGCAGACCCGAAGCCGCGGGTACTTCGCCGCGCTCGGACGCGACCAGCGCCACAAGAGCGTCGCCCTCGCCGCGGAGCGCGGCGGCATCTTCGATCGCAACGGCTACGACCTCGCCCTCTCCCTCGACCGCCAGACGATCTGGGCCGACCCCCGCGTGATCACGCACCCGGCCGAGTACGCCGCGCAGCTCGCGCCGATCGTCGGGGGCGACGAGGTGGAGCTGCGCGTGCGGCTCTCGCAGCCGAACACGTCGTTCGCGTACATCGCCCGCAAGGTGGAGCCCGACGTCGCGGCCGCGGTGAAGAAGCTCGACCTCGTGGGCGTCGGCTTCGCCCCCGAGTCGAAGCGCTACTACCCGGCCGGCGAGCTCGCGGCACCGGTGCTCGGCTTCGTGGGCCTCGACAACCAGGGTCTCAGCGGGCTCGAGACCGCACTCGAGGGCACGCTCGCGGGCCGTCCGGGTCGCCTGTCGGTGGAGCGCGACCCGACCGGCACGGACCTGCCCGGCACCGAGCACACCGTGCAGAAGGCGGCACGGGGCACGGACCTCGTGCTCACCATCGACCGCTCGATCCAGTACGAGACCGAGCGTGCGCTCGTCGACCAGGTGAACGCGATCGACGCCAAGGGCGGCATGGCGATCGTGATGGACGTGAAGACCGGCGACATCCTCGCGATGGCGACGGTCGACGGGGAGACGGCCGACTCGCCGGCGCGGCCTGCGCCGTCGACCGAGCGCAACCGGCCCGTCACCGACGTGTTCGAGCCCGGCTCGACCAACAAGGTGGTCACCATCGCGTCCGCGCTCGAGGCCGGGCTCGTCACGCCCGAGACGCAGATCGAGGTGCCCCAGGCGATCAAGGTCGACGGCCAGAAGTTCGAGGACGTCGACGCGCACGGTCCGGTGCTCAGCGTCGCCGACATCATCCGCGAGTCGTCGAACGTCGGCACGATCCTCATCGCCCGCCAGCTCGGCAACACCCGCTTCGACGCCGCGCTGCGCAACTTCGGCTTCGGCCGCACCACCGGCCTCGACTTCCCGGGCGAAGCGCCGGGCATCCTCCTGCCGCTGAGCCAGTACAACGCCACCAGCCTCGCCTCGATGCCGGTGGGCAGCGGCCTCGCGGTCACCGCGCTGCAGATGCTGGACGTGTACGTGACGCTGGCCAACAACGGCGTCGCCCGCCAGCCCCGCCTCGTCGCCGCCACCATCGGTTCCGACGGCAAGCGCCTCGACCTCCCGCTCGGCACGACCCGCCAGGTCGTGTCCCCGGCGACGGCGAAGGCGATGCGCGACATGCTCGCCGGCGTCGTGGAGGGCGGCACCGGCACGAAGGCCCAGGTCCCCGGCTACACCGTGGGCGGCAAGACCGGAACGGCCCGCAAGCCTCCGTACGACAAGCCGCCCTACCGGTACGTCTCGTCGTTCGTGGGCTTCGCCCCGGTGGACAACCCCCGCCTGGCCGCGATCGTGGTGCTCGACGAACCGGGGAAGCAGTTCTTCGGCGGCACGGTGGCGGCCCCGGTGTTCTCGCAGATCATGCAGCACGCCCTCGCCGTGGAGCGGGTTCCGGGGGCGGCCGGTACCCTGAGCCCTCTGCCGTGATGGAAGGCCTGGCGCGCGTGCTGCTCCTCGACCTCCTCGACGGGATCACCCCGCTCCGGCTCGCGGGGGATGCCTCCGTCGACGTCCGTGCCCTCGAGTACGACAGCCGCCGCGTGCGGCCCGGCGCGTGCTTCGCCTGCATGCCCGGGGACCACACCGACGGCCATGCCCACGCCCCGGCCGCGGTCGCGGCGGGCGCGGTGGCGCTCCTCGTCGAGCGCCCGCTCGGCCTCGGCGTCGTGGAGGCCCAGGTCCCCGACGTGCGCCGGGTCCTCGGCCCGGTGGCGTCGCGCATCGAGGGCGACCCATCGCGCGCGCTGCGGTGCATCGGCGTCACGGGGACCAACGGCAAGACCACCACCACCTACCTCCTGCACGCGATCGCGGCGGCGGCGGGGGAGCGGGCCGGCCTGATCGGGACCACCGGCGCCCGCGTCGGCGACCGCGTCGTGCCCATCGGGTTGACGACCCCCGAGGCCACCGATCTCCAGGCGTTGCTGGCCGGCATGCGCGACGAGGGCGTTCGCACCGTCGCGATGGAGGTGTCGTCGCACGCGCTCGCGCAGCACCGGGTCGACGGCACGTGGTTCGCGGCGGCGTGCTTCACCAATCTCTCGCACGACCACCTCGACTACCACGGCACGCTCGCCGCCTATTTCGAGGCCAAGGCGAGCCTGTTCGTCCCCGACCGCTGCGGGGTGGCCGTCACCAACCTCGACGACGATCACGGTCGTCAGATCGCGCGTCGCGCGCGCTCGCTGGGCCTCGACGTGGTGACGTACGCGCGCCACGAGCCGACCGCCGACGTGGGCGTGGAAGACGTGCGCTACGGCGCGCACGGCACCGGGTTCGTGCTCGTCGACCGGCGCGCGGGGGAGCGACACGATGCCGAGCTCGCGCTGCTCGGCCCGGTGAACGTCTGGAACGCACTCGCCGCCGCGGCCACGGCACGCGCGCTCGGCGAGCCCCTCCGCGTCGTCGCTCGGGGGCTGGGCGACGTGCCGACCGTGCCGGGCCGGCTCGAGCGGATCGACGCCGGCCAGCCGTTCACGGTGCTGGTCGACTACGCGCACACGCCCGACGCGCTCGTGCACGCGATGGCCGCGGCCCGGTCGCTCGCGGGCGACCGGCGCGTCGCCGTGGTGTTCGGCTGTGGTGGCGACCGTGACTCCGACAAGCGTCCGGCCATGGGTGCGGCCGCCGCGGCCGCCGACCTCGTGGTGGTCACGTCCGACAACCCCCGCTCCGAGGACCCGGCCGCGATCGCGGCCGCGGCCGCCGCGGGGGTCCGCTCCGCCGGGGCCGAGCCCGTGGTGGAGCTCGACCGTCGGGCCGCGATCGACGCCGCATTGGCGTGGGCGGCCGGCGGTGACGTCGTGCTCGTGGCCGGCAAGGGTCACGAGTCCGGCCAGACCGTCGCGGGCGTCACGGTCCCGTTCGACGACCGGGTCGTGGCCCGCGAGCTGCTGGAGGCACGGTCGTGAACGCGTCCGAGCTCGCGGCCCTCGTCGACGGCGTCATCGTGGGGAACCCCGACGCCGTCATCACGTCGTTCGCGATCGACAGCCGCGTGCTCGAGCCCGGTGCCTGCTTCGTCGCGCTGCGCGACGTGCGTGACGGCCACGACTTCACCGGAGCCGCGTTCGCCCGGGGCGCGCGGGTCGCGCTCGTCGCCCGCGCCGTCGATCATCCGGACGACGCCGCGCTCGTCGTCGTCGACGACCCGCTCGACGCGCTCGCGCGCCTGGCCGGGCAGGTCCGACGAGCGTGGGCCGACGTGACGGTGGTGGGGATCACCGGCAGCGCCGGCAAGACCTCGACGAAGGACCTCACCGCGGCCGCGCTCGCGGGGGGCCGGCAGGTCCACGCGAGCTTCGGCTCCTTCAACAACGAGGCCGGCCTGCCCCTCACGCTGCTGGGCGCGCCCGCGGGCACCGAGGTGGTCGTGGCCGAGATGGGGGCGCGGTTCCCCGGCAACATCGCCGACCTGTGCGCGATCGCCGCGCCCGCGATCGGCGTGATCACCCACATCGGCCTCGCCCACGCCGAGCACCTCGGCGGCCGCGACGGCATCACGAAGACGAAGGGCGAGCTGGTGGAGGCGCTTCCGGTGGGCGGGACCGCGGTCCTCAACGCGGACGACCCGGCCACGCCCGCGCTCGCGGCGCGCACGGCCGCCCGCGTCCTGACCATCGGGGCGGCTCCCGACGCCGACGTTCGGATCGTCGGGCTCGCGGTCGACGCCGACCTCCGGCCGCGCTTCACGCTCGAGTCGCCCTGGGGGACCGTCGACATCGCGCTCGCCGTGCGGGGCGCGCACCAGGCCCAGAACGCCGCGATGGGCGCGGCGGTCGCCCTGGTGGTGGGGGTGGATCCGGCCACCGTCGCCGCAGGCCTCGCTGCGGCGACCACGGCGGCCTGGCGCATGCAGCTCACCACCTCGCCCGGCGGGATCGTGGTGCTCAACGACGCCTACAACGCGAGCCCGTCGTCGATGCAGGCCGCGCTCCACGCGCTCGGCGACCTGCCTGCGACCGGGCGGCGGGTGGCCGTGCTCGGCGACATGCTCGAGCTCGGCGCGCACGCCGAGGAGGAGCACGCCGCGATCGGGGCGCTCGTGGCCACGGTCGGGGTCGACCTCCTCGTCGCCGTCGGGCCGCACAGCGCGGTCACGGCGGCGCACGCCGAGCGCGCCGGGATCGTGGTCCTGACCGCGTCCGACCGCGATCAGGCGCACGCCCTCGTGGCCGCGAACGTCCAGCCGGGCGATGCCGTGCTGGTGAAGGCGAGCCGGGCCGTCGGCCTGGAGTCGGTCGCCGAGGCCCTCGCGCGCGGGGAGCACGACCGGTGATCGCGCTGCTCATCGCCGCATCCACGGCGTTCGCGTTCAACATCCTCGTCACGCCGATCCTCATCCGCGCGCTGCGGGCGCGTGGGATCGGCCAGCTCATCCGCGACGACGGGCCGTTCGCGCACCCGCACGCGGCGAAGGCGGGGACGCCCACCATGGGCGGCATCGCGATCGTGGGCGCCGTCGTGCTGGGGTACGCGGTCGCGCACGTGCGCAGCGACGAGCTGAAGTTCGCGCGCACCGGGCTGCTCATGATGGCGCTGATCGTCGGCATGGCCGCAGTGGGCTTCATCGACGACTACCTCGGCGTCCGCAAGGGCCGGAACCTCGGCCTGCGCAAGCGGGGCAAGTCGATCGGTCAGCTGATCGTGGCCGCCACGTTCGCCTACATCGCGCTCGAGTGGGTGGGCGTGTCCACCAACCTCTCGTTCACCCGGCCCACGCTCACCGACCTCACCACGGTCGGCTGGTTCGTGATCGCGGTGCTCATCGTCGTCGGGTCGAGCAACGCGGTGAACCTCACCGACGGCATGGACGGCCTCGCCGCAGGCTCGGCGACGCTCGTCTTCATGGCGTTCACGATCATCGCGTTCTGGCAGTTCCGTCACCCCGACGTGTACTACATCGACTCGGCGTCCGCGATCGACCTCGCGGTGGTGTCGGCCGCGCTCGCGGGCGCGTGTGGCGGCTTCCTCTGGTGGAACGCCGCGCCGGCCCAGATCTTCATGGGGGACACGGGGTCGCTCGCGCTCGGGAGCGCGATGGCGGGCCTCGCGCTGCTCGGGGGCACGGTCCTGCTGCTGCCGATCCTCGGCGGGCTCTACGTGGTCGAGACCCTGAGCGTGATCGCGCAGGTCATCTCGTTTCGCGGGTTCGGCCGCCGCGTCCTGCGCATGGCCCCGATCCACCACCACTTCGAGGTGGGGGGCTGGCCCGAGTTCACGGTGATCGTGCGGCTGTGGCTGTTCGCGGGCGCGTGCGTCGCGCTCGGCCTCGGCTTGTTCTACGCGCACTTCATCAACATCCCCGGGGTGATCGAGTGAGCGAGCGCAGCGAGCGAACCATGGAGGTGAGCGAGCGCAGCGAGCGAACCATGGAGGTGAGCGAGCGCAGCGAGGTGAGCGGGCTTCGGGTGGTGGCCGTGGGACTGGGGGTGACCGGCGACGCCGTGCTGCGCTGGGCACACCGCGAGGGGCACTCCGTCGTGGTCGTCGACGACCGGCTCGACGCCGTGGCGCCGGCCCGACTCGAGGTCGCCCGGGCGCTCTCCGTTCCCGTGCAGGTCACGCCCACCGGAGTCGCCGCCGACGCGCTCCTCGCCGCGGCCGACCTCGTGGTGCCGAGCCCGGGCGTACCCGAGGGTCATCCCTTCCTCCAGGCCGCGGTGCGGGCCGGGGTGCCGCGGCGCTCGGAGGTCGACCTGGCGGCGGAGCGACTCGCGGCGCGGGGCCGCACCCTGGTGGCGATCACCGGGACGAACGGCAAGACCACCGTCACCGAGCTCACCACCGCCATGTGCACGGCGTCGGGGGTGGACGCCGTCGCGGCGGGGAACATCGGCGCGCCGCTGCTCGACGAATCCGCCCGTGACGCGGACGCCGTCGTGGTCGCCGAGGTGTCGTCGTTCCAGCTCGCGTTCACGACCGCCGCGTTCCGACCCCGGGCCGCGGCGCTCCTCAACGTCGCCGACGACCACCTCGACTGGCACCGCACCTTCGCGGCATACGCCCAGGCCAAGGCCCGGATCTTCCGGTCCCAGGGTCCCGCCGACCTCCTCGTGTACAACGCCGACGATCCCGTGGTCGCCGCCCTCGCGGGTGAGGCACCCGGGCGCACCATCGCGTTCTCCGTGGTCCCCGACGCCGCGGCCGGCTACCGCGTCGTCACCGGTGCCACCGGGCGCACGCTGGTGACGGCCGACGGGCGCACGCTCGTCCCCGTCGACGCGTTGGCCGCCACCGCGCCCCACGACCTCGCCAACGTGCTCGCCGCGGCCGCGCTCGCGGTCGAGGTCGGTGCCACCTCCGAGGGGATCGCGGACGCGCTGCGCACCTTCACTCGGGGCGCGCACCGCGTGCAGCTGGTCGGCGAGGTCGACGGAGTGCGCTTCGTCGACGACTCGAAGGCCACCAATGTGCACGCGGCTCTCGCCGCGATCCGCGGGTTCGAACGGGCCGTCCTCATCGCCGGGGGCCGCAACAAGGGACTCGACCTGGCGCCGTTGCGCACCGGGGCCGATCACCTCGTGGCGGTCGTCGCGATCGGCGACAGCGCGGCCGACGTCGTCGCCGCGTTCACCGGTGTGCGCCCGGTGGTCACCGCGGTGAGCATGGCCGATGCGGTGCAGGCCGCCCGTGAGCTCGCCGGCCCGGGTGACGTGGTGCTGCTCTCACCCGCCTGCGCGTCGTTCGACTGGTACGGCTCGTACGCCGAGCGAGGCGACGACTTCGCCCGCGAGGTGGCGCGGCTCTCGGAGGTGTCCCGGTGAGCCGGCCCGACGCCCCCCGCACCCGCACGGTGCCGCGCCCGCACAACCGGGCGTCCGGCCGCGCCCGCCCCGCGGCTCCGTCGGCGCCGGGCCCGGTGCTGCTGCTGATCGGCGTGGTCGTCGCGCTCAACGTGATCGGCGCGGTGATGGTGCTGTCCGCGTCCTCGGTGGTGTCGCTCTCGAGCTACGGCTCCGCGTGGCGCGTGTTCGAGCGCCAGCTGCTGTGGACCGCGATCGGCGCGGTCGCCTTCGTCGTCACCTTCAAGGTCGACTACCGCCGCTGGCAGCGGTGGGCCGTCCCGTTGGTGGCGGTCGCGGCCGTCCTCTGCGCGGTGGTGCTCGTGCCGAACGTCGGCATCATGGTCGGCGGCTCGCGCCGCTGGCTCGGCATGGGGTGGCTCCGGTTCCAGCCCTCGGAGCTGGCGAAGATCGCGGTGCTGCTGTTCTCCGCCGACCTGCTCGCGCGTCGCCACGACGACGTGGGGGATTGGCGGGCGGTGCTGCGCCCGGTGCTCATGGTGTTCGCCACGCTCGCCGCGCTCGTGTACATCGAGCCCGACCTCGACTCCACCGTCGTCCTCGGGTTCATCACGGCGTCGGTGCTGATCGCGGGCGGGATCCGCCTCCGCCACCTCGGCGCGATCGCGGGCGCCGGGATCGGGCTCGCGGCGATCATGGCGATCGCGGAGCCGTACCGCCGCGCCCGGGTGTTCACGTTCCTGCACCCCACGGCCGACGCGTCGAACGCGGGCTACCAGATCGTCCAGTCGCTCATCGCGCTCGGCTCGGGCGGCGTCACCGGGGTGGGCCTCGGCGCCGGGAGCGCGAAGTGGCACTTCCTGCCGAACGCGCACACCGACTTCGTCTTCGCCATCATCGGCGAGGAGCTCGGTCTCGTCGGCTGCGTGCTGGTGCTCGCGCTCTTCGTGGGCTTCGCGGTCTTCGGCATCGCGATCGCGCTCCGGGCGCCCGACCGGTTCGGCATGCTCCTCGCCGCCGGCATCACGGTGTGGGTCACCTCGCAGGCCGCGGTCAACATCGGCGGCGTCACCGGCCTCCTGCCGGTGTCGGGGATCCCGCTGCCGTTCGTGTCCTTCGGCGGGTCGTCCCTCGTGATGACGATGCTCGCCGCCGGCGTGCTGGCGAACATCGGCCGCAACGTCCCTGGCCGATGACGGCCCCGACACCCGGCTCCACCTTCGTGGTCGTCACGGGGGGCGGCACCGGCGGGCACGTGTACCCGGCGCTCGCGGTTGCCGACGAGCTCGTGGCCCGCGGTCACGCTCGGTCGACCGTCCGCTTCCTCGGTTCGGCCCGCGGGCTCGAGGCGACCACGGTGCCCGCGGCGGGCTACGCGATCGACCTGCTGCCGGGGCGGGGCTTCCGGCGCAGCCTCCATCCCGACGCGGTCGTCCAGAACCTGCGGACCGCGTGGGACACCGTCGTCGCGCTCACCCGGGCCGTCACGATCCTGCGCCGGCTCCGCCCGGCGGTGGTGTTCGGGGTGGGCGGCTACGCCGCCGCGCCCGGTGTGCTCGCGGCCCGGTTGCTGCGGATCCCGGTGGTCGTCCACGAGCAGAACGCCGCCCCCGGTGTGGTCAACCGGGTCGCCGTCGCCCTCGGGGCCCGCGCCGCGATCTCGCTGCCCGCCACCGCCCTGGGGCGGGCCACCTTGACCGGCAACCCGGTCCGGGCCGCGATCGTGGCCGGGAGCGGGAGCGGGAGCGGGAGCGGGCGGGTGTCCGGGGCCGACGACGTGCGCACCGTCGGGGTCTTCGGCGGGAGCCTCGGCGCCCGGCGGGTCAACGACGCCACCCTCGACCTCGCCCGGCGCTGGCGTGACCGCACCGACGTGGTGATCCGCCACGTGACGGGTTCGCGCGACTACCAACGGTGTGTGGACGAGTGGTCGAAGCGGCCGTCGGGCGACGATGCCCTGCGGTACGAGCTGGTCGAGTACGAAGACGACATGCCCGGGCTCTACGCGAATGCCGACGTCGTCGTCACCCGCGCCGGCGCGGTGACCGTGGCCGAGCTCGCGGTGTCGGGCACGCCCGCGGTGGTCGTGCCGCTGCCGGGCGCGCCGAGCGACCACCAGACCGCCAACGGCCGGGCCTTGGTCGAGGCCGGCGCCGCGGTCCTCGTCCCTGACGCCGAGTTAGACGGCCCCCGGCTCACCCGCGAGCTCGACGCGCTGCTCGGCGACCCGGCCCGGCTCGCGGCCATGCGCGCGGGCGCGGCCACCCTCGCCCGGCCCGACGCCGCGGCCCGGGTGGCCGAACTGGTGGAGGAGGCGGCCGGTGTCCGCTGATCCCGCGGTCCTCGACCTCTCGGTCCTCGACCTCTCGGTGCCCCATCACATCCACGTCGTCGGCATCGGCGGCGCGGGCATGAGCGCGATCGCCGTGGTGCTGGCCCGGATGGGGCACACGGTCACGGGCTCCGACCTGAAGGACTCCCGCGCGCTCGAGCGGCTGCGCGCCGCGGGCATCGACGCACGCGTCGGGCACGCCGCGGCGAACATCGGGCCCGCGGTCGAAGCGGTGGTGATGTCCACCGCGATCCCGGCCACCAACCCCGAGATCGTCGAGGCGAACCGGCGCGGCATCCCGGTCCACCGGCGGGCCGAGGCGCTGCGTGCGCTCGTGGCCACGCGTCGGGGGATCGCCGTCGCGGGCAGCCACGGCAAGACGACCACGTCGTCGATGCTCGCGCTGGTGCTGCGCGGCGCAGGGTGGCGGCCCACCTTCCTCATCGGCGGCGACGTCAACGAGGTGGGGACCAACGCCGCGTACGACGACGGCGAGTGGCTGGTGGTCGAGGCCGACGAGAGCGACGGCACGTTCCTGGAGCTCCCGGCCGAGGCGGCGATCGTCACCAACGTCGAGGCCGACCACCTCGACCACTACGGCTCGTTCCCCGCGCTCGTGGACGCGTTCGTGCACTTCCTCGAGGGAGTGCCGGGGCCGCGGGTCGTGTGCGCCGACGAGCCCCATGCGGCCGCGATCGCGGCGCGGGTGGGCGCCCGCACCTACGGGTTCGCACCGGACGCCGACTACCACATCGTGTCCTGCACCGGCGGCCGCCACGGCAGCGAGGTCGTGCTCGCGCGCGACGGCGTGCCGCTCGGGTCGTTCTCCCTTCCGGTGCCGGGCGAGCACAACGCGACGAACGCCGTCGCCGCGGCCGCGCTCGCGACCGAGCTCGGGGTGCCGTGGGTCGACATCGCGCGGGCGCTGGCCGGGTTCGGCGGCGTGGCCCGGCGGTTCGAGTTCCGCGGCGAGCTCGACGGCGTCACCCTCATCGACGACTATGCCCACCTCCCCTCGGAGGTCCGGGCGGCGCTGCGCACCGCGCGCGCCGGCGGCTGGGGCCGCGTCGTCGCGGTGTTCCAGCCCCACCGCTACTCGCGCACGGCGAGCCTCTGGCGCGACTTCGCCGACGCGTTCACCGACGCCGACCTCCTCGTGCTCACCGACGTCTACTCGGCGGGGGAGTCGCCCCGGCCCGGGGTGTCGGGCCGGCTGCTCGTGCGCGCCGTGCTCGACGCGCACCCGGCGGCCTCGGTCGTGTACCTGCCCCACCGCTCCGACGTGGTCGACGTCGTGCCCCGGCTCACCCGCCCGGGCGACGTCGTCCTGACCCTCGGCGCGGGCGACCTCACCACCGTGCCCGACGCGTGGCTCGGCGCGGACGTCGGAGCCGGCGCCGGGTGAGCGCCAACCGCGCCCGCACCCACGGCGCGCTCGACGCCGTGGCCGCGGCACTCACCGACGCGCTCGGGCGCGGCGTCGCCCGGGAGGTCCCCGCGGCCGACCTCGGCACCTACCGGCTCGGTGGCCCGATCGCGGTGCTCGTCCGCGTCCCCAACGACGCCGCGCTCGCCGCGGTCTCGGCCGTGCTGGCCGAGCACCGGCCACCGGTGCTCGTCGTGGGCCGGGGCTCCAACCTGCTCGTGGCCGACCGCGGGTTCGCGGGTGTGGGCCTGGTGCTCGAGGGCGACTTCGAAGCCGTCACCGTGCTTCCCGGCGCGACCCGTGCGGTGGCGGGCGGCGCCGTGGCGCTCCCTGTGCTGGCCCGCCGGACCGCCGCGGCCGGGGCCTCCGGCCTCGAGTTCTACGTCGGGATCCCCGGTTCGGTCGGCGGCGCCGTGCGCATGAACGCGGGCGGCCACGGCCGCGAGACGCGTGAGGTGCTCGTGCACGCGCGGTTGCGCGACGTGCTCGACCCGGCGCGAGGCGTCACCACCGTCGCGACCACCGACCTCGCGTTCGGCTACCGCACCTCGGCGGTCGGCCCCACCGACGTGGTGGTCGACGCCGAGTTCGCCGTCGTCCCCGACGACCCCCGCGCGTGTGCCGACCGGATCGACGAGGTCGTCCGCTGGCGGCGCGAGCACCAGCCCGGCGGGGCGAACGGCGGGTCGGTGTTCCGCAACCCGCCCGGCGACGCCGCGGGGCGGCTGATCGACGTCAGCGGCTGCAAGGGCCTGCGGGTCGGCGGCGCGGTGGTGTCGGAGAAGCACGCCAACTTCATCCAGGCCGAGTCGGGCGCGAGCGCCGACGACGTGCACCGGCTGGTGGGGCTCGTGCGCGAGCGCGTGGCCGCGGCCACCGGCGTGACGCTGCGCCCCGAGCTCGTGATGGTCGGCTTCGAGGACGTGTCGTGAGCGCGAGCACCCGGGCCCCGGCCCCGCCCAGGCGTCGTCCGTCCGGATCGTCCGGCGCGGGGAGCGAGGCGCGCGGCCGCACGAAGGCCCGCGACGACCAGGGCGGCAAGGGCGGCAAGGGCGGGAAGGGCCGGAAGGGCGGGAGGGACGACATCACGGTCGACCCCGCGCACCGCCGCCGGGTCGTCCTGTGGGCCCTCGGCATCCTCACGGTGCTCGCCGCCCTCGCGGTCGGGGCCGCCGTCTCGCCCCTCCTCGCGGTGGATGCCGTGCAGGTCACCGGGGTCACCCCCGAGCGGGTGGCCGAGGTCCGCCGGGCCTCGGGGATCGCGGTCGGCGACTCGATCGTGACCTTCCTCCCCGGGCGGGTGGCCGGACGGGTGCGCGCGCTGCCCTGGGTCGGCGACGTGACGGTGGTCCGCTCGCTGCCCCACACCGTCCGCATCGAGGTGGTGGCGCGGATCCCGGTCGGCTGGACGAAGGCCGGGTCCGGGGTCCTCGTGGTCGACGCGACGAGCCGGGTGCTGTGGACGGCCGATGCACCGCCGCCCGGCGTGCCCGAGCTGGGAGGCGTGGCCGACGTCGCGCGGCCGGGGGGCGTGATCACACCGGCCTCGCTGGCCGCCGCGGCCGGCGCGCTCGGGACCGAGCTGCGGTCGCGTACCGCCGCGCTCGACCTGGAGGACGGCGCGCTGACCGCCCAGATCATCGGCGGCCCCCAGATCCGGTACGGATCGCCGTCCTCGGTGGGGGCCAAGGCTCGGGTCGCCGCGGCCGTGATGGGGTCGCTGCGGGGCGCCCCGGTGACCTACATCGACGTGAGCGTCCCCGCGGCGCCGGTCAGCGGATGACGGGGGCAGGACCGGGTGGAGACGGGTTGGGGCCGCGACCGGCGCGAAATCGGCGAAGGATCCCCCCGCGGGCGGGGATTGCGGTGAACAATGGGTATCAGGGACACGGGTCCGCACGGGCCCCGATGGATGCGTTCGCGACGGGAGCGTTCGTGATGGATGGGTTCGTGGTGGATGGGTTCGTGGTGGTCGCGTCCGCGAGGGATGAAGGGAACGGGTGATGCTGGCTGAGCCGCAGAACTACCTCGCCGTCATCAAGGTGGTCGGCGTCGGCGGCGGCGGTGGCAATGCCATCAACCGCATGATCGAATCCGGCCTCAAGGGCTGTGAGTTCGTGTCGGTCAACACCGACGCGCAGGCCCTCTTGATGAGCGACGCCGACGTCAAGCTCGACATCGGCCGCCAGCTCACGCGGGGCCTCGGCGCGGGGTCCGACCCCGAGGTCGGGCGCCAGGCCGCGGAGGATCACCGCGACGAGATCGAAGAGGTGCTGCGCGGCGCCGACATGGTGTTCATCACCGCGGGCGAGGGCGGTGGCACGGGCACCGGCGGCGCGCCGATCGTGGCCGAGATCGCCCGGGGCCTCGGAGCCCTGACCATCGCGATCGTCACCCGGCCGTTCGGGTTCGAGGGCCGCCGCCGCTCGGTGCAGGGCGACGCCGGCATCCAGACGCTGCGCGAGAAGGTCGACACGCTCATCGTCATCCCCAACGACCGCCTGCTCGACGTCGCCGACGACCGCACGTCGATGCTGTCGGCGTTCCGGATGGCCGACGACGTGCTCTTCCACGGCGTCCAGGGCATCACCGACCTGATCACCACGCCCGGCCTCATCAACACCGACTTCGCCGACGTCCGCATGATCATGCAGAACGCCGGCTCGGCCCTGATGGGCATCGGCCACGCCGCGGGCGACAGTCGCGCGGTCAACGCGGCCCGGGCCGCGATCTCGAGCCCGCTGCTCGAGGCCAGCCTCGAAGGGGCCCGCGGCCTGCTCCTCAACGTGTCCGGCCCGTCCGACCTCGGCCTGTTCGAGGTCAACGAGGCGGCCGAGATCGTGCGGGAGACCGCCCACCCCGACGCCAACATCATCTTCGGTGCGGTGATCGACGACGCCATGGGCGACGAGGTCCGCATCACGGTGATCGCGGCCGGGTTCGACCGCTTCGAGGGCGAGCGCGGCGCCGCCGCCACCACCCTCACCCCCGACAAGCGCGAGCCGGCCACCTTCCTGCGGGACGCCCCGCGGGTCGGCCGGCGAGCCGAGGGGCGCCCGTCCGCCGGACTCGGCCTCGACGTCGACGACGATCGGGCCGACGACTTCGACGGTGGGGACGACGGCGGCGACGACGAGTTCGACGTCCCCGAGTTCCTGCGCTGACCGACCCGTCGGCGTCGCTCGAGCGCGTCCTCGGCGCGGCCCGGGTCCGCTGGACGGATCGCCGCGGCGGGGTGTCCGCGCCGCCGTACGCGTCGGCCAACCTCGGGACGCACGTGGGTGACGATCCCGCCGCGGTGGCGGAGAACCGGGCGCGCCTCGCCGCGGCGGAGGGTCTGCCCGACCCCGCCACGTGGTGGTTCCTTCACCAGGTCCACGGCCCCGTCGTCGTCACGGTCGCCGCGCCGTTCCCCACCGGCGCACCCGTGCCCGCGGCCGACGCCGCGGTCACCGCGGTCCGCGCCGTCGCGCTGGTGGTGCTCACGGCCGACTGCGCGCCCGTCGCCATCGCCGACGACGAGGCGGTCGGCGTGGTCCACGTGGGCTGGCGGGGGCTCGAGGCCGGGGTGGTGGCCGCGGCGGTCGACGCCCTGCGGGCGATCGGGCGCGGGCCGGTGCGGGCCGCGATCGGCCCCTGCATCCGCCCCGCTCACTACGAGTTCGGCCGGGCCGACCTCGCCCGGCTCGCGGCCCGGTTCGGGCCCGCGGTCGAGGGGCGCACGAGCGCGGGCACGCCTGCGCTCGACGTCGCCGCCGGGGTGCGGGCCGCGTTCGCCGAGTGTGGGGTCACCGACGTCGACGACACCGGCGGGTGCACCGCCGCCGAGCCCGACCGGTTCTTCTCGTTCCGGCGCGACGGCGTGACCGGCCGCCAGGGCGTGGTGGTGGTGAAGCCGTGACCACGCCCACACCCCGCGATGACGCCACGGTGATCGCGGCGGCCTGGGCCGACGCCACCGCGCGGGTCGCGGCCGCGGCCCGACGGGCCGGACGGGACCCCGCGTCGGTGCGGATCGTCGCGGCCACGAAGACCGTCCCGGTCGAGCGGATCCGGGCGCTGCTGGCCGCGGGCTGCGGCGACCTCGGCGAGAACCGGGCCCAGGAGCTGGTGGCCAAGGCCCCCGAGCTCGCCCACGCGGTCGCGGGCGGCCCGCCCACGTGGCACTTCATCGGTCCGCTGCAGCGCAACAAGATCAAGGCCCTCGCGCCGCTGGTGTCGTGCTGGCACACGATCGACCGGGCCGCGCTCGTCCCCGGGATCGCGACCCACGCGCCCGGCGCGACGGTGCTCGTCGAGGTGAACCTGGCCCGGGAGCCCCAGAAGGCCGGTTGCGACCCCGACGACGTCGCCGCGCTGGTGGCCCAGGCCGACCGGGCCGGGCTCCGGGTGGTCGGGCTCATGACCGTGCCGCCGCGCGGCGGCGACCCGCGGCCGTGGTTCGCCGACCTCGCGGCCCGGGCCGCGGACCTCGGCCTGCCCGAGTGCTCGATGGGCATGAGCGAGGACTTCGAGGCCGCGGTGGAGGAGGGGGCCACGATGGTCCGCCTCGGCCGTGTGCTCCTCGGCGTGCGCCCGCCGACCGGGCCGGGCGGGTCGGCGGGGAACGGGGCCGATGTGCACGGTTTCGGCGGCTCCCCAGGGTAGCCTGACCCTCGTGGCATCGTTCATGAAGCGGGCGATGGTGTACCTGGGGCTCCAAGACGACGACGAGCACCAGTACGACCAGTACGGGTACTCCGAGTACCCCGCCGACGAGCACGACGACACCGCGGAGCAGCCGGGGTACGGACGCGAGCCGTACCGGACTCCCTACGACCGGGGCCCCGCGCCCGAGGTCCACGACCGCTCCGGCGACATCCGTGAGCTGCGGCCGGCCCCGGAGCCCTACGGCAAGGAGCCGACCGTGCGCACGATCCCGCGCGACGAGCCGCCGTCGGCGGTCACGGTGTCGCCCGGGGTGATGCGCAGCGCGGCCGGGTCGGCACGCGTGCACATCGTCGAGCCCCACGGGTTCAACGACGCCCAGGAGATCGGCGACCGCCTCAAGGTCGGTCAGCCGGTCATCCTCAACCTCCAGAACGTTCCGCGCGACCTCCAGCGCCGGCTGATCGACTTCTCGAGCGGACTCGCCTACGCCGTGGGCGGATCGATGTCCCGGGTGGCAGACCAGGTGTTCCTGCTGACGCCCACCAACGTCGAGGTCTCCCAGGAGGAGAAGGAACGGCTCCAGGCGCGCGGGCTGTACCACGGCTGACCCTGGGCTGAATCGTGAACGAGATCCTCTGCGCGCTCATCACCGTCTTCATCGTCGTCGTCTTCGCCCGGGTGATCCTCTCGTGGTTCCCGGTGCGACCGGGCACGGGCCTCGCCCAGCTCAACGGCCTGCTGATCGACCTGACCGAGTGGGTCCTGGCCCCCATGCGCCGGGTGATCCCGCCGGTGGGGATGATCGACGTCTCGTTCCTGGTCCTCACCTTCGGGCTGTTCATCCTCCGGGGCGTCATCTGCTGATTCCGGGCAATCGGACGGGAAGGTGCCGGGAGCGCGGGTCCCTCGGTAGCATGGCCCGCCATGGACGTGACTCCGCAGGAACTTCGCGACATCGAGATCAGGGAATCGTTCCGGGGCTACCACCGGGACGACGTGGACGAGCTCCTCGAGCGCGCCGCCGCGACGATCGAGCATCTCGAGCACCAGATCCGCATCCTCCAGGAGCGGCTCTCCGCCGGGTCGGCCTCCGCGCCGGCGCCGCGTCGCGAGCCCGAGCGTGCTCCGGTGCCCGCGCCGGCTCCCACGCCTGTCGCCGCGCCCGCCCCGGTCCCCGCGCCGGTGCCCGTGCCCGACACCGACGTGATCCAGCGCACGCTGATCCTCGCCCAGCGCGCGGCCGACGAAGCCGTCGCCGAGGCCCAGGCGCGGGCCCAGCAGCTCACCGGGGAGGCCGAGGCCAAGGCCCAGGCGATGGTGAGCGAGGCGGAGTCCACCGCCCGGCGGATCGCCGAGACCGAGCGCCGCCGCATCGAGACCGAGATCGCCCAGCTCGGCGCGAGCCGCGACGCCCTCACCTCCGACGTCGACGCGCTCGAGCGCTTCGCGGACGAGTATCGCGACCGCATCCGGCGCGCGATCGAGGCCGAGCTGCTCCACCTCACCGCGGCGAGCGCGAGCTCGGAGTCGTTCCCGCCCCGGCCCCTCCTCCAGACCGAGGGCATGATCCTCCCGGCGGC
>Ga0302299_10000685_pt1 | contig 19173 bp, 22 predicted proteins | sample III_Fen_N3_4_FD_198795 | JGI IMG/M metagenome (GOLD analysis project Ga0302299, IMG submission 198795) | Peat permafrost microbial communities from Stordalen Mire near Abisko, Sweden - III_Fen_N3_4 | ecosystem: Environmental > Terrestrial > Soil > Wetlands > Permafrost | place: Sweden: Abisko... | reverse complement strand
TCGAGCACGAACGCTCGATGCCGGGCCCGGGCGTCGGGCGGGGTCGCTCTGTCCTTGGGTTCCATGTCCGCGACGGTGACAAAGTCGCTGGCCGCTTAGCCCGGACAGAATCGCTGGCCGTTGACACGTTGACAGCACCGGGGGTTGACGACCTCGCCGCCGCAAGCGTAGTATCCGGCCCGATCGAGCAGGTCGCTCGTCACGTCCTGAATCCGGAGGCGGAAGCCAGATGGTGAAGAACGCAATCTTCTACCCGCGCAAGGCGGCGCTCACCGGCGCTGTCAGCGGGAGAGGTGTGCCCACCACACGGTAGGACGCAGGGCGAGAGCCCTGGAGCGACCAACCGAGCCGTGGGCCACCGGGCCCCCGGCTCTTTCGTTTGTCAGGGCACGTTTCCGCCCTGAGGACGCCGAGCCGCGAGGCCCCCCGATTGCCGGGCCCGCGGCTCGTCCCATGTCCGGGACCAGCGCGGACCGGCTCTCAGCGAGCCACCACCGCAGCCCACCCATCCACCAAGGAGGGGTCCCGTGACCACCACCCTCGCACCCGAACCGAAGACGACCACTCCGACGTCGAGCCCGCAGCCGGCCGGCACCAGCCTGCCCGGCTCCGAGCCCGCCGCGCGGATCCCGGCCGGTCCGGACGCCGAGGGGACCACCCTCGGGACCAGGACCCACGCCGGCCCGCCGGCACTCCTCGTGGAGCACGTCACCAAGCGCTTCAACGTCGACCGGCGCAAGCCCCCCGTCCTCGCGATCGAGGATGTCTCGCTCCGCCTGGAGCCGGGCACGATCCACGGGATCCTGGGCGCCAACGGCTCCGGCAAGTCGACCCTGATCCGCCTCATCTCGGGGTTGCTGACCCTGGACGAGGGCCGGGTCGAGGTCTTCGGTCTCGACATCGAGCGCGACGAGCTCGCCGTGAAACGGCTCATGAACCGGGTCTCGGTCGACGCGGCCTTCTTCAAGAAGCTCAGCCCCATGGAGAACCTGCTCTTCGCCGCCCGCCTCTACGGCCTCGACGCCGGGGACGCGAAGCGGCAGGCGACGGCGATCCTGGCCCGGCTGGGCATCGCGGAGAAGCGCCTCGGCCGCCCGGTGGAGCAGATGAGCCGGGGCATGCAGCAGAAGGTCGCCATCGCGCGAGCCCTGCTCACGAGCCCCACGCTGCTGCTCCTGGACGAGCCCACGACGGGCCTCGACCCGCGGAGCAAGCTCGACGTCCAGGCGTTCGTCGAGGAGGTCAACGCCGAGCACGGCGCCACGATCGTCCTCACGACGCATGACCTCGTCGAGGCAGAGCGCCTCTGCGGCCGCATCACGATCCTCGACGGGGGTCGCGTGGTCGCCGAGGACACGCCCGAGGGCCTCAAGCGACTCGTCGCCGAGGTCCACGGCGAAGAGCCCACGCTCCACGCCGTCTTCATGACCTACACCGGCCGCTCGCTCGACGAGGACGTCGACGAGGACGAGGCCGAACCCGACTGACATCTCGAAAGGAGGTGCCGCGATGACGTCCCTACGCACAGCCCACGACACGCGCCATCACTCCACCCTCCGAGAGGACACCCACATGCAGCACATCGAGCTCCGGCTCGCGGACATCGGGGAGCGCCAGGCGCTGCTCCGGTCCATCCGCGACGGTGACCGGGCCGCCGAGAGGCGTTCCCGGTCCATCCGGCGGCAGATCGGCGGGTCGCTCATGCGGCTCGGCCGACGCGTCGCCGGCGACACCGCGACCACTCCCGCGTGGCAGGGATGACCCGGCCACGCTCGCTTCCCCGGTCCGGGCTCCTCCCGGACCGGGGGGCACCCTCTGTGAAAGGGACACTCCGTTGGCTCTCGTCGCGCATGAGCTGAAGGCGTCCTACGCCTTCGTCGAGCGCAACTTCTTCCTCACCCGCCGGTACTGGGGGTGGGAGCTGGCCTTCCTGGTCTACTCCGTCGCCGGGGCGCTGTCGATCAGCCTGATCGGCGCCGCGGCCGGCGACCCGCGCCTGCTCCTCACGCTCATCATCGGCGCCGTCTTCTGGAACTACCTCTCGGTCGTCTTCTCGTGGATCGCGGAGACCATCGCCATGGAGCGCTGGGAGGGCACGCTCGAGTACACGTTCATGGCTCCCGTCCGGCGCTGGACCCAGCTGCTGGGCTCGTGCCTGTACGCCATGGCGTACGGGCTCGTGCACACGGGCGCCATGCTCGTCGTGATGATGCTGTTCTACCGGCAGCTGGACCTCGGGGTCACGAACCTGGCGACCGCCGGGGTCTTCGTGCTCCTCGGGTCGTTCAGCTTCGTCGGCATCGGGATGATGGCCGCCATCCTGCCCCTGCTCTACGTGGAGCGCGGGGCCCAGATGACGTTCGTCGTCCAGTCCTGCCTGCTCCTGGTGTCGGGGGTCTACTACCCCGTGTCCGTGCTCCCCGAGTGGATGCAGGCCCTGTCGCATCTCTCGCCGGCGACGTACGTCCTCGACGGCGTCCGGGCCGGGCTCCTCGACGGGACGCCGCTCACGGCACTCGTCGGCGACATCGTCCCGCTGATCCTGATGGGGATCGTCCTCATCCCGACCGGGCTCTGGGCCTTCGGGCGCGCGGAGCGATACGCGAAGCGCACCGGCAAGCTCAAGAGGGTGGGGTGATGGAGACGATCGACGTGTCCATCACGAGCCCGACGCTCGTTCCCTTCGCCGGACCACTCGCCGGGCTCGGCTGGGACGCGGGATGGGAGGCAGCCTTCGCGCCGTACGCGGCGCAGGGGCTGCATCCCGCCCGGGTCCTCGCCGCGCACCGCGACCTGTGGATCGTGGCCCTCCCATCCGGCGACCGCGAGGCCGTGGTCTCCGGGCGCCTGCGCCACGACGCCCTGGGGCCTGGCGACCTGCCGGCCGCGGGCGACTGGGTCGCGGTCTCGGGCGCCGGGACCGGTGACGCCGACACCTGGACCACGGTCATCGGTGCCGTGCTCCCCCGCCGGACCGCGTTCCGCCGCAGTGCGGGCGAGGAGCGGCTGGCGGGCAACCTCTCGGCGGAGCAGGTCCTGGCCGCGAACGTGGACGTCGCCCTCCTGGTGGCGGGCCTCGACGGCGACTTCAACCTGCGCCGCCTGGAGCGCTATCTCGCCGTCGCCTGGAGCGGCGGGACCACCCCGGTGATCCTGCTCAACAAGGCCGACATGGCCGCGGACCTCGACGGGTTCCGCGTCGCCGCCGAGGCGGTCGCCCCGGGGGTGGAGGTCCGTGCGATGTCGGCGCTCACCGGCGACGGCGTGGCGGCGCTCGCCGCGGACCACCTGCCGCCCGGCAGGACCGCGGTCGTGCTCGGCTCGTCGGGCGTCGGCAAGTCCACGCTGGTCAACGCCCTCCTGGGCACCGAGCGCCAGCGCACCGGCGGCGTCCGTGCGGACGACGCCAGGGGCCGCCACACAACGACGACCCGTGAGCTGGTCCGGCTCCCGGGCGGCGCGATCCTGATCGACACGCCGGGGATCCGGTCGCTCGGCGTCGCCGGTGCCGCCGCCGGCATGGACAGCACCTTCGCCGACATCACCGAGCTCGCCGCCGGCTGCCGCTTCCGCGACTGCCGCCACGAGCAGGAACCGGGCTGCGAGGTCCGGGCCGCGCTCGCGGACGGGCGCCTCTCCCGGGAGCGCCACGCGAGCCACCGGAAGCTCGAGCGCGAGGCGGCCCACGCCGCGCGCAAGGGGGACCGGCTGGCCCAGGAGGCGGAACGGCGCAAGTGGCGCACGATCAGCGCATCGGTGAGCCAGCACATGCAGCGCAAGTACGGGAGCGATCGATGACGACCAAGGCCAGCCTCGCCCCGCCGGAGGCCCCGGCCGGCTCCGGGGCGACCTTCCGCCGGTGGCGGAACCTCGACGATGTCGACGGCATGGGCGCCGCCAACGCGCGGCTGCGGACCCATGTCGGGCTCCTGGAGCTCATCGATGTCGCAGCCATGCGCCACCACTACACGCACCTCGTGAACTCCGACCCGGCGGTGGACTGCATCCTGGTGGAGCGTGACGGCGCGACCCGAGGCTACGCCAGGGTGGAGTGGCACGACCTCACCGACGGCGACCGCATCTACCACTCGACGCTCGTCCTCGAGCCGTCGGCTTGGGGGCTCGGCCTCGCCGAGGCGATGCTCGCCTGGTCCGAGGGCCGCGCCGCCGAGCTTGCCCGCGATCACCCGACGGACCGCCGCAGCCACCTCGCCAACTACGTCTTCGAGGGTGATGCGTCCCTCGAGCTGGCGCTGCTGGCGGGCGGCTACGACGCCGTCCGCTGGGACGCCGAGATGCTCCGTCCCGACCTGGAGGATCTGCCCGAGGTCGTCCTCCCCCAGGGCTACACCCTCCGTCCGCCCGAGGAGCACGAGCTGCCCGCCGTCCACGAGATGATGATCGCGGCGTTCGCCGAGCACTGGGGCGAGTACGAGGCCGCCGACTTCGTGCTCGACGAGTGGATCGACAACCCGCGGTTCCGCCGCGACCTCGTCGTCGTGGCCTGGCGGGGCGACGAGCCCGCGTCGGCGATCACGAACATGGTGGACCGGCTGCCCGATGGCTCCGTCCGGGGGGTGCTGGATTCCGTGTGCACCCATCCAGGGCACCGGCGCCTGGGGCTCGCCCGCGCGGCGATCGCCCGAAGCCTCTCGCTCCTGCGCGCCGAGGGCGCCGGCTCGGCGTACCTCGGCGTGGACACCGACAATCGGAACCGCGCCCTCGCCCTGTACGAGTCCTGCGGCTTCCGAAGGGTCTCGACAGGCGTCAACCACCGCAAGCCGATGCCGGCCCCGGAGAGCAAGCCATGACCACGACACGAGAGGGCGCCCCGGTGCACGTCGCCGGGGCACCGGCCATCCCAGGGCTCACGTTCCGGACCGCCGTCCCCGCCGACTGGGACGCGATCGCCGAGGTCGTCAACGCGGCCCGGCGGGCCGACGGCATCGACGAGGTGCGGACGGGCGAGAACCTCGCGGCCGAGTATGCGGAATCCGAGTCATTCCAGCTGGCCCGCGACATGCTCCTCGCCGAGGTCGATGGCCGGCTGGTGGGGTTCACCATGGGCTATCGGGTGATGCGCGAGGGCGCGCTTGTCGCCGAGACATCCGGCGGCGTGCACCCCGACCACAGGCGCCGGCGCATCGGGACAGCGCTCTACCTCGCCACCCGCGAGCGCCTCCGGGCAGAGTGTGCGGCCGACCCGCGTCCCGGCCCGCGCGAGCTGCGCTCGTATGCGCTCGAGGACGAGACCCCGGACCGCGGCCTGCTCGACGCGCATGGCTACGTCGCCATCCGGTACGGCTTCGAGATGGTCCGCCCGCTCACCGGCGCCCTCCCCGAACATGCGCTCCCCGACGGCCTGGAGATGCGAGCGGCCACCGAGGACCAGTACCGCGCGATCTTCGCGGCGGACAACGAGGCGTTCGAGGACCACTGGGGCCACCGGGCACCCGAGGAGGCCGACTTCCAGGCCCGCTTCCACGGCCCGGAGCAGGAGCCCGCCCTGTGGTGCGTGGCCTGGTCCGGCGACGAGGTCGCGGGCGTCGTGATGAACGCGATCTTCGCCGAGGAGAACGAAGCGCTGGGCATCCGGCGCGGCTGGCTGGAACACGTGTCCGTCCGGCGTCGCTGGCGCGGCCAGGGCGTGGCGAAGGCGCTCTGCTCGGCGTCGTTCCGCGTCCTGCGCGAGCGGGGCATGGACGAGGCCTGGCTCGGCGTGGACGGGAAGAACCCCACGGGAGCGCTGCAGCTCTACGAGGGCCTGGGGTTCGCTGCGCGCCGGCGCTGGATGGCGTACGGGCGCCCCCTGGACCGGTCGGCCCCCGAGGGGTGGACACCCGGCGCGGAGGCGTAGGATCCAGCCGACATGACGGCACGTCCGACGACACGCAGGCGCAGGCACGCCGGTGGCCTCGTGGTCACCATCGCCCTGCTCGTCGCGGGCTGCGCGGGTCCCGGGCCATCGCCCGCCGCTCCACCAGGCTCGATCGCCTCCGCCCCCGCCGCGGCAGGCTCTCCCGCGTCGACGCCGCTCACCACCGCGCCGCCATCCGGGTCAGCCTCGGTGCACGCGACCCCGCCTGTCACCCTTCCGCCCCCACCGCCCGCATCCGCCCCGCCGTTCACGCTCTCGAGCGCCGCCATCTCCCCCGGCGGGGCGATCCCGAGGCGCTTCACCTGCGACGGCGTGGACGTCTCGCCGGCCCTGGCCTGGTCCGGCGCGCCCGCGTCGACCGGGGCCCTCGTGCTCGTGGTTGACGATCCGGACGCCGCCGGGTTCGTCCACTGGATCGCGTACAACCTGGACGCCGCCGCGGGCGCCGGCGTGCCGGAGGACGTCGGGACTGGGAAGGAGGCGCCGCCGCAGGGCACGAACGACTTCGGCAAGCCCGGGTGGGGCGGCCCCTGCCCTCCGTCCGGCGAGCACCACTACCGGTTCACGCTCGACGCGCTCACCGGACCCCTGCCGCTGACCGGCGCGCCGGGCGCGGCCAGCGTCCGCGATGCCCTCGCGAAGGCAACGATCCTCGCCACGACCACGCTCGAGGGCCGGTACGCCCGACCCTAGCCCGGTCGCGGCGACCCCGCTCCGCCAAGCGGCTCGGGGTGCGCGGTGCGGGGATCATCCGGGCCGCCCGGCGGCTCGTCCGTGCGTCTGCCGGGCCGATCCGGGCCAGGTGAGCCGCCCGCCGACGCAATCGATGCGGGGACCGCATGCCTGGACCGTCCAGCGGCTCGGCCCGCCCCGCCACGCGACGAGGAGCCGCCCCGGCACGCCGCGACGGTCGCCCAGGCTAGAAGGGAAGGCTGCCCTGGTCCCGCACCAGCTCCATCCAGGCACGTTCGCGCCCGATCGTCGTCGCGGCACCGTGCCCGGGCAGAACCCGCAGCCGGTCCTCCATCCCCGAGAGCCGTGTCAGAGACTCGACCATCGCCACGGGGTCGCCGCCCGGAAGGTCCACCCGCCCCCAGCCGCCCGAGAACAGCGTGTCCCCGCTGAACAGGAGGCCGCCGTCGTCGTCGAGCAGACAGACGCTGCCCTGCGTGTGGCCGGGCGTGTGCAGGACCCGCAGCCGGATCCCACCGAACCGGATCACGCCGCCCTCGGCCAGCTCAACCGCCGGCACGGAGGGCACGATCTCGAACGGGGCGAAGAGCGGCTTCGGAGTCAGCAGGTAGTGCGCGTCGAGGGGGTGGACGGCGATCGGTGCGCCGGTGTGCTCGGCCACCGCGGCGTTGTCGCCGACGTGGTCCCAGTGGCCGTGGGTGCTCACGATGAGCTTGAGGGTCCAGCCGCGCTCCACGAGCGACGCCGAGATCCAGGCAACGCAAGGCGTGGCGGTGTCGATCGCGATCGCCTCGCGCGTGGCGGGGTCCGCGAGGACGTGGACGTTGGTGGACAGCGGCCCGACGACCGCGTGCAAGTGCTCCATGGCACCGGGATCTTCGCACGCGACAGCCGGGCGGCGCGATCCGGGGACGTCCGGCCCTGGCCGCCCCTTGTGCCGGTGGCGCAGACTGCGTGGTGGAGGTGATCACGATGGTCACTGCGATGCACATCAAGGCACGGATCACCCCGTGGGACGATCCGGCATTCGTGAAGGCCTTCGAGCAGGCGCGCGACGAGGTCCACGGAGCCCAGGGCATCCCGGACGGCACGAAAGCCGGCGCCATGGTCCAGCGCCGGCTGCGCGAAGCCGGGTTCCCGAATGCACGGGTGGACGTGATCCAGACCGTGAACGAGAAGCTGCAGCACACGTCCCACTGGCTGGTGAGCCGGGACGGGTAGGAGCGGCCGCGCTCCGTCGAGCCTGAGCGGCCTAGCCCGCCGTCAGCTTCGCGCGGATGCAGTCGAACGTCTGGCCGATCATCTTGTTCGCCGTGCCCTCGATGAGCCGGGCGCCCACCGACGCGATGGTCCCCGCGATCGACACGTCGGCCGACCAGTCCATCGTCGTCGGCCCCTCGAGCGGCCCCGACAGCGCCATGCTCGCCGTCGCGTCCACGGCGGACCCGGGCGCCTGGCCATGCGCCTTGAGCACCGCGAGGTCCGGCTCGTTGCGCTCGGCGACCGTCATGTCCACGACGAACCGGGCCGAGATGAACCCGATGCCCACTCTCGCCTTCGCCTTGAAGTGGTCGGCGTCGATCACCTCGATCGACTCGACGCCCGGGCCGCAGCTGCCGACCTGGTTGGGATCGATGAGGAAGGCCCAGACCCGGTCGCGGGGTGCGTCGATCTGGACGGTGCCCTGGAACTGCATGGAGAGGTCTCCCGAGCGAGGGACGGCTGGGGCTGACGGCGTCAGCGGACGATAGCGGGTTCCGGGTCAGGCTTCAGGATGGCGCGACGCCCCAGGTCACGACGCCCAGGGAGCCGGCGGGTCGCTCGGACAGCGTCCATCCTCCGTCGCGGCGCGTGATGTGCTCGGGGAGGATCGCCCGGAAGTGGACGTCCTTGTCGCCGCCCTCGGTGATGAAGAGCTGGCGGCGGAGGAACGCGGTGAGCGCGGGCACGGAGTCGAACGTCCGCGGCGACCGCTCGACGATCACCACCCCGGGATCGCGCCCGCGGGCACGCAACAGCTCGACGAGGTCTGGCAGCGACGGCAGCGCCACCCGTGTCTCGCCGTGGACGAGCGGCCAGAACGGGTCCGCGACGGACGCCGGGCTCTGGTCGGTCATCAGGGCGACGCACCGGTCACGGGTCGCGGCCTCCATGCCGTCGAGGAAGGCGCCGATACCGTCGATGTCGTAGCCCACATGGGCGATCAGCGCGACGTCGACCGCCGGCAGCCCGCCGAGCTCGTCGAGGCTGTCGGGCCAGGTCCCGGGCACGACCCGGACATTGCCGATGCCGTGCTCCCCCATCCCGGTCCGGAGCGCCCTGCGCATGCCGCCCGACGGCTCCACCGCGACGACCTCCTTGACCCGCAGCGCGAGCGGCAGGGCATAGCGGCCGGCCCCGGCGCCGATGTCGAGCCAGGTGTCCTCCGGGCGCGCCATCTCGAGCAGCGCGTCGAGCGCCGGTTCGCCGGTCCGCCGCGGGTCGGCGACGAACAGGTTCGAGACCGGGGCGTAGAAGTCGCCGGCGTCGGCCTCCCGGAATCGCTCGGCCTGGACGCGGTTGGCGCGGACGCGCTCGGCCCAGGTGGCCTCGAGGTCGGGGGCTGCGGGAACGGACGGGGTCATGAGGAGGCCTCCGCGGGCTGCAGCGCGGCGAGGTCCGCGGGGGTGTCGACATCGGGATTGGCGCCCTCGACCGGCACGGCGAGGACGAGCTCCGGGCGCTGGGCGAGGAGCGGGCCGAGGCCGCGATCGCCGGACAGCCCGGCGACCAGCGCCCAGGCGGTGCGGCGGACGAGGACGGGATTGGGCGCACCGTCGGTGGCATACCGCGCCCGCACGATTGGAGCCGGGCTGCCGGCGGCCGTGAGCACCACCGCGCGAATCGCCGCCGGCCGGATCGCCGGCTGGTCGCCCAGCACGATGAGCACCGCCGCGACCGCGTCGTCCCCGGCAGCCGCGTCCAGGCCGACGCGCACGGAGCTCGAGAGCCCGTCCTGCGGCCGGTCGTTGGTGACGCGCCGCTCCCCGCGCCAGGCGATCGCCGCCTCCACGTCGGCGCGCGCCCGGCCCAGGACCACCACGACGTCATCGAGCCCCGCCTCCGCCACCGCGTCGAGCGTGTGCTGGAGCACCGGCCTGCCGCCGAGGTCCGCGAGCAGCTTGGGCGACCCGAAGCGCGACGACGCGCCGGCGGCGAGAACCACGACGGCGACCTTCATGTCCGTCACGACGCCGGGACGTGTCGCGCGGGTTCCCTCGCCGGCGACTCCACGGCACCGGATCGCTCCCGCTCCCGCGCCAGCTCGCGCATCGGGCGCCCACCGCCGCCCCGGCGCTCCGCGACGACCTCGGCCATGATCGCCAGGGCGGTCTCGCCCGGCAGCCGCCCGCCGAGGTCGAGCCCGATGGGGCCCCGGAGCCGGTCGAGGTCCGCGGGCGCCACCCCCGCCTCGGCCAGCCGTGCCCGCCGGTCACCCTGGGTCTTGCGCGAGCCCACCGCGCCAACGTACCGGCACCTGCGGGCGAGCGCGGCGACGATCGCCGGCTCATCGAACTTCACGTCGTGCGTCAGCACCGCGACCGCGTCGGCCGGCCCGAGGCCGATCTCGTCGGCCACCTCGTCCGGCCAGCCCACGATGAGGCGGTCCACGTCGGGGAAGCGCGCAGCGGTCGCGAAGGCGGCGCGCCCGTCGATCACGACCGTCTCGTAGCCGAGCTCCTTGGCGAGCCGGACGAGCGTGCGGGCGACCTCCACGGCCCCCACCACGACCAGGCGCGGCCGGACCGGGTACGCCTCGACGAACAGCTGGGCGCCCTCGATGACGACCGTCCGTGAGGTGCCGGTCGTGAGGGCGGCGCGGGCCGCCTCCACCAGCGCGGCGTCGGCTGCGCCCGAGCCCAGCGTGCCGTCGATGGCACCCGTGTCCCAGACGACGATGGGGTCCGCCGGCGCCTCGCCGGCCCCGGGCGCGTGCTGCCCGAAGGCCGGCGGCGGGGCGTCGGCGGGAAGCCGCGTCACGATGGCTCGTCCGCCGCCCCGCCCGTCGCGGGTCTCGCGCGCGGCCACGGAGGCGACGTCGGGGACCGACGGCGAGATGAGGACGTCGATGGTGCCGCCGCAGGCGAGGCCCACGTCCCACGCCGCCTCGTCGCTGATCCCGTAGCGGATGACGCGCTGGTGGCCGGTCTGGCGGGCGGCCCAGATCTCCTCGGCCGCGGCGCCCTCCACGCAACCGCCGGACACGGAGCCCGCCAGCCGGCCGTCGTCGGTCACGAGCAGGACGGCGCCCTCCGGTCGTGGCGCGCTGCCGAACGTCCGGACCACGACCGCGCGGCCGACGCCCGCGCCCTCGGCCCGCCACCCGTCCAGGGTCTCGACCAGGTCCTGCATCGCGCGTCCTCCGCTGTCGGTCCGGCCGGGCCGGGTCCGTGTCGATTCGCTAGGTGAGCGGCCTGGCGCGGTCCGCGGCGACCGCCCCCGAGCCCAAGGTCCGCGGCGGCGCCGCATCGGGTGCCGCCAGGCCCATCGACGGCGACGGGGTCGACGCGTGGTTGACGGCCGAGCCACGGCGCGCGGTCCCCTGGCTGGCACCGGCCAGGACCTGTCCGAGGCGCTCGAGGCTCGCGAGCGTGCCGGCTGGCAGGAAGTCGTCGATGAACGGGTAGGCCGCCTTCATCCCGGCCGCGAGGGGCTGGTACCCGGGCGAGGAGGCCAGCGGGTTGAGCCAGACCAGGCGGTGGCAGTTGCGACGAAGCCTCGCCGTCTCGGCGGCGACGAGCGCCGGGTCGCCGCGATCCCAACCGTCCGAGACGATGATCACGACGCCGGAGCTCCGGAGCGTGCGCCGCGCCCACTTGTGGTTGAACTCGCGGAACGACTCCCCGATCCGGGTGCCGCCCGCCCAGTCCGTGACCGTGTCGGCGACGCGTGCGAGCGCTCGGTCGCGGTCCCGGTCCTTCATGAGGCGGGTCACGCGGGTGAGTCGCGTCCCGAACACGAACGACTCCGTCCGGACCTCGTTGGTGCGGGCGAGCGCCTGGGCGAACCGGAGGAGGAGCCGGGAGTGGCGCTCCATCGAACCGCTGATGTCGCAGATGATCACGAGCTGGCGCGGCTCGCGGATCTGGCGCCGCCAGACCCACTCCGTGAGCTCGCCGGTGGCGAGGTTCTGGCGGAACATCGCGCGTGGCGCCAACCGCCGGCCATGCGGGTGGAGCTCGTGGCGGCGGGTCTTGCGCTTCTCCAGGCGGGGGCGGAGGAGGTCCACGAAGCGCTCGGCGTCGCGCAGCTCCTGGGCGGTCATCCGGTCGAAGTCGCGGTGCCGCAGGACCTCGCCGCGCGACCAGGCATCGGGGGAGATGGTCTCGCCGTCGATCTCGGCGCCGTCCTCGGCATCCGCGCCGAGCTGGATGCCGATGGTCGCGAGCTCGGAGAGCGTGGCGCCGGTGCCCTCGGCCGCCTCGTCGCTCGCGCCGGGCTCCCCCTCCTCGCGGTCCGCGTCCGGCGTTGGCGAGGCGTCGAACCGGGACCTCGGCAGCTTGCGCCCGCGCCTGCGCCAGAACCGGTCGAAGACCTGGTCGTACGTCTCGCGGTCGTCCCGGCGACGGACGAAGACGGCGGCGCCGGCGTCGCGGACCTGGTTCCGGACGCCCATGTCCACGATGGCAAGCGCCCGCGCGAAGTCGATCGCGGCGCCGAGGTCCACGGACAGCCCGGCGGATCGCAGCGCTCGCCCGAAGCCCACGGCCTCCGCGAGCAGGCGGCGGCCGTCGATGGACTCGCCGGTGTCGGCGACCAGGATCGGGGACGCGTCGCGGCCGGGCATCTGCGCACTGTGCCACGCTTCCGGTCCGGGCGTCGCCCGGAGGTCAGTCCGGCAGGACGCGGAACCCGAGGCCGACGGCGTTCGAACGGACGCGCTCGTCGAGGCTCAGGACATCGAGATCCCCGACGGACGACGCAACGACCACAGCCGTCGCCAGGTGAATGGCGTCAAGCGCGCGGATCGCGTCGTGCGGAAAGGAGCGTCGTGCACGGTCGATAACCGCACCGCTCATGGGTTCGATCGCCCACTCCGTCGTCGTCTCGCCAAGTCGCTCGCGGAGGCGGTGCGCGGTGACCGGGTCCATCGCACCGGTCGCCATAGCCCGGTGGACCGCCCGGTCGACCTCGACCAGGGTCAGCTCGGAGGTCACCACCAGGTCGGCTGCGGCGAGGAGCGCCGCGACGGGACCACCACGTGGTTCGCCAAGGAGCCACGCGAGGACGGCGCTGGACTCGGCGTAGCGCGTCACCCGCGATCCTCACGCGTGAAGTCGATCAGCTCCTCGACGGTGAGACCTTGAAGGTCGATCGGGGGTTGCAACCGCCGGTACAGCTCGGGGTTGTGCGGCCGCGTCGGCAGGCGCAACCCATCCCGCCTGACGAGCTCCAGAAGCCCCGGATGGACATCAGGCGCAGGTCGCTGCCAGCCGGGCGGCACCAGCTCCGCGACCACGCGCCCCCGGTCCGTGACCAGCACGACGTCACCCGCCTCGACCTTGCGGACGTAGGCGGACAGGCGGTTCTTGAGCTCGCGGATCCCGACGGTCTCCATGGCGACGAATGTAGCCACGTGTGGCCACACTGTCAACGGCCGTGCGTCAGCCCCCGGCGCTGGCCTCGGCGAGATACTGGCGAGCCGTCGCGCCGCGGACCTGCCGGATGTCCTCCTCGTACTTGAGGACCACGCCGAGGGTCTCGTCGACCACGTCCGGCTCGAGCTCCGTGGCACCGAGCGAGATGAGGGCGGCCGCCCAGTCGAGCGTCTCGGCGACGCCCGGGACCTTGGTGAGGTCGGCGGTGCGCAGGCGGTGGACGAAGCCCACAACCTCCTCGGCCAGGCGGCGCGGGGCGTCCGGCACCCGGGTCGAGACGATCTCGAACTCCTTCGCCGCCGTGGGGTAGTCGATCCAGTGGTAGAGGCAGCGGCGCTTGAGCGCGTCGTGGACCTCGCGGGTCCGGTTCGAGGTCAGGATCACGCGCGGCGCCATCGCGGCGCGGATCGTGCCGATCTCCGGGATCGTGACCTGGAAGTCCGAGAGGATCTCCAGCAAGTACGCCTCGAACTCCTCGTCCGCGCGGTCGATCTCGTCGATCAGGAGGACGGGCGCGGTCCCCTCGTCGTCCTCGAGGGCCTGCAGGAGCGGTCGCTTGAGCAGGAAGTCGGCTGAGAAGATGTCGTGCGTGCTCGCCTTGTCGATCTCGCCGCGCGCCTCCAGGAGGCGGATCTCCAGCATCTGGCGCGGGTAGTTCCACTCGTAGACGGCCGTGTTGACGTCCAGGCCCTCGTAGCACTGGAGCCGGATCAGGCGCGTGCCGAGGCTCCTCGCGAGGACCTTCGCGAGCTCCGTTTTGCCGACGCCGGCCTCGCCCTCGAGCAGCAGCGGGCGCCCCAGCTCCAGCGCGAGGAACACGGTGGTTGCCAGCGAGCGCTCGGCGATGTAGCCGTGACTGCGGAAGACCCGCGTGATGCCCTCGATGGAGCGGGTCGCCTCGGGGCGGTCCTCGCGAGAGGCGGAGCGGGTGGCGGTCGCCGCGGCGGCCGCGTCGGTGGTGGGCTCGTCAACCATGGGGGGCGATCCTACACCGATCCCCGCCGGCGCCACGGCCGCTTCACCACGCGGCCGGCGCCATCAGCCGCCGATGACCACGCGGACGACGCGACTGCGGCCCAGCTCCTCGCCGTTGCGCCCGAGGGCGACGACGACCAGGCCCACCTGCGTGACCGCCGGGCCCACGCGGAACCGGAACGGCTTCGCGGGCGGCCGCGCGAACCGGCCGAGGACGCGCGAACCCGGGTATGCCGGTCGCGCCGCGCGTCCGCCGCGCGAGACGGTGACCACCAGGACGTACGTCTTCGCGGTGCGGGTGCGTGTCCAGGTCACGGCGACCCGGGAAATCCCCACCGCGACGGCCCGCAGCCGCGGAGCGACGATCGCGGGCGCCGGTGTCGGGGTCGGGGCCGGCGGGGCGGCAGTCGGCGGGGCGGGCGTCGCGGGCGGGCGCGTCGGCCCGGGCGTGGGCGACGGCCTCCGGGTCGGCGCGGGCGTCGGGTGGTTCGCGGCCGACGCCGTGGGAACCGGCGAGCCGGTGGGCGGCGCGGGGGTCCGGCTCACGGGCGCCGTGGTCCGGGTCGGGTTCGGGGTCCGGGGCGGGGTCGGCCTGGGGGTCGCCGGGCGCGCGGAGCCCGCGACGACGCCGACCGGCTGGTTGTGCTCGACCCGGAGGCGGCCCTGCTCGATCGTGGCGACGTCGCCCGGCAGGAGCTCCGTGTCGCCGACCCGCGCGGACCCGCCGGTCCCGACGCTGACCACCGCGCCCTCGGGCAGCTGCAGCCCGTCCGGATCCTCGAGGACGGTGCCGTCGACCAGCGCGACCTCAACGTTGACCGGCTCCACGAGCTCCGGGGCCGCCACCGGGCGCCCCGCGAGCACCGCGAGCGCCAGGACAGCAGCCACCGCCGCGAGGGCGACGCCGCCCAGGAGCCGTCGGAGGCCGACGCGCCGCGGCTGCCGAGGCGGCTCCGGCGGCGGGGCGGCCGTCCGCGCGACCGCCAGAAGGCGCGCCTCGAGCGCGTCCGCGAACGCGGGGTCCGGACCCGGCACCGGACGCCGTCCGGCCTCCTCGAGTCGCCGCCCGATGTCGTCGCTCACGATTCCTCCCCGGTGTCGAGGGCTTTCCGGAGCGCTCGGGATGCCCGGTGGACGACGACGGCCATCGTCGCCTTGGACGTGCCGAGCGCCGCGGCGGCCTCGTCCGGCGTCAGCCCCGAGAGGTAGCGCAAGGCCAGGGCGCGCTGGTAGCGCGGGGTCAGGCGGTCCATCGCCACCAGCAGCTCCGCGACCGCATCACGGGCGTGAACCTCGTCCGCGGGGTCCGGAGCCGCCCCGTCGTGGAGGCGCCGCGCGGCGTCCTCCGCTCGCGGAGAGCCGTCGCGCCGGGTCCGTCGATGGTGATCGACCAGCTCGTTGGCGGCGATCCGGAACAGCCAGGGCCCGAAGCCGCCCGGCCGCCAGCTGTACGCCCCGAGGTTGCGCAGGGCGCGCTCGAAGGTCGCCGAGGTGACATCCTCGGCGACCTCGATGACGCCGGTCCGCCGGAGGGCGAAGCCGTAGACACGCGGGAGGTAGCGCCGGTAGAGCTCGGCGAAGGCCGTCGGGTCGGCCCTCGCCCGCTCCACGAGCGCTTGCTCATCGCCCTCCGCATCGGATCGCTCGTCCACCCGGACAAGGGTGCCGATGTCGGTTGCGCCGATGCTGGTTACCTCGATGTGGCCGTCGCATCCGGGACGTGCACAACCACCGGGCCGCCGAGGCCGACGACGCGGCCGCTCGCCGTGACGGCGAGGACAGCGTAGCGGACCGTCTGCCCGGGCTTGACGTCGATGTCGCGGAAGGCGCGCCGTCCGTGCTTCCAGGTGCTGTAGAGGCGCTGCCGTGCGGCGCCGTCAACCGACCGGATCAGCACGTAGCGGGCGATCGCGGGTCGCGTGCTGGCGGACCAGTGGCAGGCGACCCCGTCGGTGCCGACGGTCGTGAATGCACACGCCATGCGGAGCGCCTGGACCGGGCGGCCGATGTGGATGGTCACGCGGTTGCTGAGGGCAACGCGCTTGCCGTCGGCGCCGACGCCGGCGACGTAGTACGTGTAGCTGTGGCCGCTGCTGATGGCGCGGTCCGCGTAGCGGAGCGGCTCGGCCGCGGCGATCGCGGCGACCAGGATGCGCGAGCTCGGCTTCGCGGCGTCCTTGACGCGCCACAGCCGGTAGGTGGTGACCGCGACGCCGGCCGGAGCGGTCCAGCGGCAGACGTTGGCGCGCACGGCGGCGGCCGGTCCGAGCGGGTTCTGGAGCTCGAGGGAGCACGTGAGCTTGATCGGCGCGACGGTGACGGTCGCGGGCGCGGGCTGGGCCGCGCCGGGGGCCGCGGTCCCCGTGGACGCGAGCGCGGAAGACGGCACCATGAGGGCCGCCATCAGGACCAGGCTGCCCGCGAGCCGGGCCAGGCGCGATCGACGCATAGAGTCTCCTCCTCCTGAGATGGATGTCTGCAAGGAGAACGGCGATCGCGGGCGATCCATTACACCCGGCGGGTGACGCCGTCACGCGCAGCGCCGGGGCGAGGGGCTCGCAAGCCTCGGGCGTGCGGCCCCCGAGCGCCCGTCACCCCTCCGGGGCGTCGAGCTCCCGGGCATAGGCGGGAAACCGGAACCGCTGGCTCCGGTTGAGGATCCCGCCGTGGGCGAGACGCGCGACGGTCGCCGCGTTCGCCGGCTGGCCGGCCACGAGCCGCGGCAGGAGCAGGTCCGCCGCGGTGGCCATCGAGTAGGCGCCGCAGCTCGGCAGGCCCACCACGGGCGTCCCATCGAGCTCCGCGAGCCAGAGCATGGACCCGGGGTGCGCCGGGACGCCGCGCCGGACCAGGCGGCCGCCGAGGCGCCCGATGGCCGTGAAGAACACGTCGGACGGGTCCGTGCTCGCGCCGCCGGCCGTCAGGACGAGGTCCGCCCGGTCCGGGCCGGGCTCGAGGAGCGCGGCGAGGGCGTCGCCCACCGGTCCGTCGGCGTCACGGACGTAGGCCACCGTCGCGAGGCGGCAGCGCAGCCCGGCGACCTTCGCGGCGATCGCCCGCTCGAACCGGGCCCGGGCGGCGGGCGCAACCTCGCCCTTCACGACGACCCCGACACACAGGCTCCGGAAGGGACGAACGCGCACCAGCGGCCCGCCGCGACGTGCGATCGTCTCGCCGGCGAGCAGCACGGCCTCGGCCACGAGGTGCGGCGCGATCTTGACGCTCGCCACGAGGTCGCCGGGCTCCACGGACTGGCCGTCGAAGACCGTGAAGACCTCCAGCGGGTCGATGGCGTTGAGGCGCTCCAGGGCCCGCACACGGATGTCCACGACCCCCGGGACCGTGGCCACGAGGTCGACGCGTGACCTGTCGGGGCCGCGCGCCCCGAGGCACGACCGGGGTCCCGCGACCGCCGCCGCCAGCCGGAGCGCTGCCTCGTCCTCGTGGACCTCCCACGGGTCCGGGATGAGGACCGTCACGGAGCCGTTGAGCGGCGCCTCCCCGATGACGGCGAGGTGCTCCGGGGCCAGGCGGGAACCCTTGGACAGCCGCAGGCCCGCGACCGTGAGGTCGCGGGTGAGGATGGCGCCTGCGACGGCGGCAGGCGGGGTGCGACCCAGACTGATCTTCGCGAGCCGCACCCCTGGTTCCGAGGTCGTCCGGGGTCAGCCGGCGCGGGCGAGCGCCGCTTCCAGCGCCCGTCGCGTGTACACCGTGGCCATGGCGGCACGGTACTCGCTTCCGGCGTGCATGTCCGAGTTCACCGCGCGGCCGGAGACGGCGAGCGCCGCCGCGGCCGCGAGGACCTCGGCGGAACCGTCCGTGCCGGAGAGGGCGGCCTCCACCTCGGACGCCCGGTAGGGGTGGTCCGAGACACCGGTGACGCCCACGCCGGCCCGCTCGATGAGGCCGCCCGCGCCACGGACCACGACGGCGGCCACGCCCACCATCGCGTAGCCCGAGGCGGGCTGCTCCAGCGAGACGTACGCGGAGCCAGCGTCGTCCCGCGGGGCCGGGAGGATGACGGCCATGAGGAGCTCGTCATGGGCGATGCCGGTTGCGAAGGGCCCCGCGAAGAAGCCGTCCGCGGGGACGTTGCGGGTCCCGCGCGCCGACTGGAGCACGAGCTCGGCGTCGAGCGCGAGCAGCGCCGCCGGCAGGTCCGAGCTCGGGTCCGCGTGGGCGATCGAGCCGCCCACGGTCCCCCGGTTCCGGACCTGGACGTCGCCGATCGTCGGCAGGGCGTCCCGCAGCACACCGTAGTGGACCGCCGGCGAGTCCAGCAGCTCCGCGTAGGTCGTGAGGGCGCCGACCGAGAGCCGGCCGTCGTCCAGCTTGGAGATGCCGCGCAGCTCCACGAGCCGCCCGATGTCCACGAGCCTGCCCGGCCGGGCCAGGCGCAGCTTCATGAGCGGCAGGATGCTCTGCCCGCCCGCGAGGACCTTCGCGCCGTCGTCCGCCGCGAGGATCCGCAGTGCCTCCTCGACGCTGGCGGCCCGGGTGTAGTCGAATGCCGACGGGATGCTCACGCCCGGCCTCCCTTCGCGCCCTCGATGGCGCCCCAGACCTTCTGCGCCGTGAACGGCATGTCGAGGTGGCGGATGCCGAGGGGGCTCAGCGCGTCGATGACGGCGTTGGCCACCGCGGCCGTGCTCGCGATGCAGCCGGCCTCGCCGACGCCCTTGACGCCCAGCGGGTTGACCGGCGACGGGGTCACGGTCTCGTCCAGCTCGAAGGCCGGCAGCCAGGACGCGCGCGGCAGCGCGTAGTCCAGGAGCGACCCCGAGAGGAGCTGGCCGTCGTCGCTGTAGACCGCCCCCTCCCAGAGCGCCTGGCCGACGCCCTGTGCGATGCCGCCGTGAAGCTGGCCATCGACGATCATCGGGTTGATCTTCTTGCCGACGTCGTCCACCGCCACGTAGCGGACGAGGTCGACATGACCGGTCTCCTCGTCCACCTCCACGATCGCGATGTGCGTCCCGAACGGGA
>Ga0302299_10000684_pt1 | contig 19177 bp, 12 predicted proteins | sample III_Fen_N3_4_FD_198795 | JGI IMG/M metagenome (GOLD analysis project Ga0302299, IMG submission 198795) | Peat permafrost microbial communities from Stordalen Mire near Abisko, Sweden - III_Fen_N3_4 | ecosystem: Environmental > Terrestrial > Soil > Wetlands > Permafrost | place: Sweden: Abisko... | reverse complement strand
GCGTCGACCACCGCTCGACCCAGGCCCGCCCGAGCAGCACGATCGACGCGGTCGCCAGCACCGACAGCACGAAGCCGATCTCGGTGGCCAGCCACGGGTCGCACACGAGCAGCGCCACGATGGCGGCAGACAACGCTGCCGGCGCCCGTGCGGGGCGGCCGGCGAGCAGTCCCGCGACCCCGATCAGACCCATCACCGCGGCGCGCAGCACGCTCGGCTGCGCGCCGACGAGCCAGAACAGCAGGGCTCCCGCGACGAGCACCGCCGCCGCCCTGCCGGCGCGGGGCAGCCGGCAGGCCCCCGCCGCGGCGGCCACGACGGAACCGACGATCGCGAAGTGCGCGCCCGAGACCGCCGTCAGGTGGGTCAGGCCCGCGGTGCGCATGGCGGCTGCGAGGTCCGCGTCGACCCGGGACGTGTCGCCGATGGCGACGCCGAGCAGCAGCGCCCCGGCGTCCCCGCCGATCCGGGCGGCCACCGCCCTGGCGCCGGCCGTCACCGCCGCGTGCCAGCCGGCCGGGCCGCCCGGCTCGGCCACGACCGTGACCGGTCGTCCGGCATCCAGGGCGCCGGCGGCGCGGTCGGCCGGACCGCCCGTGGGACCGAGCCGGCCCGTCACCTCCACCACGGCGCCGGCCGGCGCGGCCGCGCCCGGCGCCAGCACCTCGATGGTCGCGTGCGCCGACCCGCGCCGGCCCCGTGCCTGCACGCTCTGCACCTCGATGACCATCCGCACCCGCGCTTGATCGGGGCTCCAGCGGGCGTCGATCTCGACCGGCTGACCGACGACGACGCCCCGCACGGTCGCCGTCGCCCTGTCGGCCACCGCCTCGGCCAGCAGCCCCGACGAGCGGCCCTGCCCGAGCACCGACCCACTCACCATCACCGTGAGCAGCACACCGGCGGCCAGGAACGCCGCCGCGAGGGGTCGGTCCGCGCGCCATGCAGCACCTGCCCCGCCAAGCCGCGCGCCTCGCCGGCGCCGCGCCGCCACCACGAGGCCACCGGCTCCGGCCACGGCCGCCCCGCCGACGGCGAGCACCACCGCCCGTCCGGCGAGCACGGCGACCAGCGCGCCGGTCCACGCCGCCAGGGCGCTGGGCACCAGCCGAAGGTCGACCGACTCGACGGGCGGCCGTGCCTCCGGAGGGGCGCTCACACGTGCACCAGGGGCCGCAGCCGCTCGACGAGCGCCGTGCCGATCCCGTCGACCTCGCCCAGCTCGTCCACCGTCGTGAACGGGTGCTCCGTACGGCGCTCGACGATCCGGCCCGCGAGCACCGGGCCGATCCCGGGCAGCTCGTCGAGAGCGGCGGCGTCGGCCGTGTTGAGGTCGGTCGTCGAGGTGCCCTCCGGTGTCGCGGCGGAGGCGGCGCCAAGAGGCAGCTCTCCAGCACGCGGCACCACCACCTGCTCGCCGTCCACCAGCGGGCGGGCGAGGTTGATGGCCGCCAGGGCGGCGTCGGCGCTCGCCCCGCCGGCGGCATCGACGGCGTCGATCACGCGGGAGCCGGTCGGCAGCGCCACCACACCCGGCACGGCGACGGCTCCCACCACGTGGACGATCACCGTCCCCGCAGTCGCGGGCGCCGCCCCCGGGAGCGCGCCGGTGGCGGCCGCCACCGGCGACGCGTCGGGCAGCGCGACGGGCGGCCCCGGGGCCAGCGCCACGGCACGCAGGGCCACCGCGCCGCCCAGCAGGGCGATGCACGTGACCGCGGCCACGGCCAGCCGCCACGACATCCCCCAGCGCCATCGACGCCCCGTGCGGCGTCCCGGTCGGTCCTGGGCCGCCGCACCGTCCACCACGGCGCCGCCCACCGCCCGCGGCCCGCCGTACGCCCCGGCGTAGGCCGCCGCGGCACTCGCGACCGCGCCGGGTACCCACCCCCGCGCCGCCACGGTCGCGTGCGGGTCCGGCCCCGGCGCGGGTGGCTCGAGCGCGTCGAGCTCCTGTGCGCCGAGCACCGGCCCGTCGGGCACTGCGGAGGACGAGGTGGCCCCACGCACACCCGGCCCGTCGCCGGAGGCGTCGTCCGGGCGTTCGTCCGTCCGCGGATCCGGCCCGCCGACCAGGGCACGGAGCCGGCGCAGGAGGACGGCACGGTCGGCCCGGGACATGCCGGCACGGTAGGCGGGCCACGACCCGCGCCGGGCGGCTCGGACGACGCCCGAGCTCCCGGTCGGCGGGCGTCCGGGCTGTGGTCGGTTGGCGGCGGGTCAGCTCCCGCTGACGACGACGGCGAGCATGCCCGGCCCGGCGTGGGCTCCGAGCACGGCGCCCGCGTCGGCGACCACCGCCTCCCGCACGTGCGCGCCGCCCGCCTCCACCAGGCGAGCCGCCACCTCGGCGGCGAGGTCGGCCTGACCGAGGTGGTGCACGGCGAGCCGGACCGCCGTGCGGCCGACCATGGCCTCCGCAGCGACGGCCTCCAGCCGCTCCCGCGCAGCACGCCGGGTGCGGATCTTCTCCGCCACCACCACGCGTCCGTCCGCCAACGACAGCAGCGGGCGCAGCCCCAGCACGGTCCCCAGTGCGGCGACGGGCGCCGACAACCGGCCGCCCCGGCGCAGGTACTCGAGCGACTCGACGAGGAACCACACGCGGGCCTCGTCGGCCCGGCCGCGCGCGGTGGCGGCCACCTCGTCGGCGCCGGGCAGCGGCGTGCGGTGCCGCCCGACCACCCGGCGCCACGCCGTCGCGTGCTCGGGCAGCCCGGCGACGAGCCGATCCTCCGGCGGCACACCCGCGGCGGACCACGCCGCCTCGAGCGCGGCGAAGCCGAGGGCCATCGAGGCGGTCCGGGAGTCGACGACGTGCACCGGCAACGGTGCCCGCTCGGCCGCGGACCGGGCCGAGGCGACCGTGCCCGACAGCTCCCCGGACAGGTGCACCGAGACCACCGCGGTGGCCCCCTCCCCCGCCAGCCGCTCGTACACCTCGGTGAACGCGGCCGGCGCGGGCTGCGACGTGGTCACCTTCGCGCCCGCGTTCAGCGCCTCGACCAGCTCCGCGGGCGTCAGGTCGACACCCTCGACGTGCCGCTCGCCGTCGATCACCACGTCGAGCGGCACCACGTGCAGGCCCCACCGCTGTGCCGCGCCGATCGGCAGCGCAGCGGTCGAGTCCGTCACCACCGCCACGCGATGACGCAGCGGCCGCCGCGCGCTCAGGCGGGCACCACGTTGACGAGGCGCGGCGCACGGACTACGACGGTGCGCACGTCGCGGCCGGCCAGCGCCCGCTGCACGCCCGGGTCGGCGAGCGCGAGCGCCCGCAGCTCGTCGTCGGACGCCTGCGGCGACACCTCGACCCGACCCCGCACCTTGCCGGACACCTGCAGCACGCAGGTCACCGTCTCCTCGACGAGGTATGCCGGATCGGCCTGCGGGAACGGTGCGTAGGTCAGCGACTCCTGGTGCCCCAGCCGCGACCACAGCTCCTCGGCGATGTGCGGCGCCACCGGCGCCGTCATCACCACCAGCGGCTCGACGGCCGCGCGGGGCACCCGGTCGAGCGCGGTCAGGTGGTTGTTCAGCACGATCAGCCGCGCGATGGCGGTGTTGACCCGCATGGCCGACATGTCACCGGTGACGTCGGCGATCGCCCGGTGCAAGGCCCGCAGGGTCGTCAGGGAGGGCTCGTCGTCCGTGACACGGAGCGCACCGGTGGCCTCGTCGACGACGTTGCGCCACAGCCGCTGCAGAAAGCGCTGCGCTCCGACGACGGCCCGCGTCTCCCACGGCCGCGACAGGTCGAGCGGGCCCATGGACATCTCGTACACGCGCAGGGTGTCCGCGCCGTAGTCGGCGTACATCTCGTCGGGCGTGACGACGTTCTTCAGGGACTTGCCCATCTTCCCGTACTCGCGGGTGACGGCCTCGCCCTCGAAGGCGTAGCCCGTGGCCGCGGCGGCGTCCTCCACCACCTCGGCGGCGGGCACGTAGACGCCGCGCTCGTCGGTGAACGCGTGCGCCTGGATGTAGCCCTGGTTGAACAGCGTGTAGTAGGGCTCGGCCGACGAGACGTGGCCCAGGTCGTACAGCACCTTGTGCCAGAACCGGGCGTAGAGCAGGTGCAGCACGGCGTGCTCGACGCCGCCGATGTACAGGTCGACGCCGCCGGGCGAGCCGGCCGGCTGCGCGCCGTGGCCCGGGCCCATCCAGTACCGCTCCAGGTCGGGGTCGACGAGCACGTCGGTGGACGCCGGGTCCAGGTAGCGCAGGTGGTACCAGCACGACCCTGCCCAGTTGGGCATCGTGTTGGTGTCCCGGCGATAGGTGCGCGGCCCGTCGCCGAGGTCGAGCGTGACGTTCACCCACGCCTGGTTGCGCCCCAGCGGCGCCTCCGGGCTGGATGCGGCGTCGTCGGGGTCGAACAGCCGCGGTGAGTAGTCCGGCACCTCCGGCAGCGTGACGGGCAGCGCGGAGTCGGGCAGCGCCACCGGCAGGTCGTCCTCGTCGTACACCACGGGGAACGGCTCACCCCAGTACCGCTGACGGCTGAACAGCCAGTCCCGCAGCCGGTAGGTGGTGGTCGCCTCACCGACGCCGCGCGCGGCCAGCCAGGCGGTGATCTTCACCTTGGCCGTCGCGACGTCCAGGCCGTCGAGGCTGATCTCGTCGTTGGACGAGTTGACCACCAGACCGTCGCCGGTGCGCGGGCCGTGCCCGTCGCCGGCCACGGTGTGCACCACCGGCAGGCCGAACGCCTCGGCGAACTCGTGGTCGCGCTCGTCGCCCCCGGGCACGGCCATGATCGCGCCGGTGCCGTAGCCCATGAGCACGTAGTCGGCGGTGAACACCGGCACGCTCCGGCCGTTGACCGGGTTGACCGCCAGGTGGCCCGTGAACACGCCCGTCTTGCGGCCGGCGTCGGCCTGCCGCTCCACGGCGGTGCGCCCGGCGGTGGCGGCCCGGTACGCGGCAACCGCGGCCGCGGGCTCGTCGTACCCGCCGGTCCAGGACGAGCGGGTGCCGTCCGGCCAGGCCGCGGGCACCTCGTCGAGCAGCGGATGCTCGGGTGCGACGACCATGAAGGTGGCCCCGAACAGCGTGTCGGGCCGCGTGGTGAACACCTCGAGCTCCGAGCCGCCGATCACCTCGAACCGGACCCGCGCGCCGGTGGACCGGCCGATCCAGTTGCGCTGCATCGACTTGACCTTCTCCGGCCAGTCGATGCGGTCCAGGTCGTCGACGAGCCGGTCGGCGTAGGCGGTGATCCGCATGTTCCACTGCCGCAGCTTGCGCGAGAACACCGGGAAGTTGCCGCGCTCGGAGCGCCCGTCGCCGGTGACCTCCTCGTTCGCCAGGACGGTGCCGAGGCCGGGTGCCCAGTTCACCGGCGTCTCGGACAGGTAGGCCAGCCGGTGCGCGTCCAGCACGCGGCGCCGGGACGCGCGGTCCAGCTCGGCCCACGCGACTCCGGTCGGCACTCCGGCGAGGCCATCCGGCACCGCGCGGGTACCCGCCGCCAGCTCGGCCTCCAGCTCGGTGATCGGCCGGGCCCGACCGGAGCCGCCGTCCGGGCGCACGGCCTCCTCGTCGTACCAGGACTCGAAGATCTGCAGGAAGATCCACTGCGTCCAGCGCATGTAGGCCGGGTCGATCGTCGCGAACGAACGGCGCGGGTCGTGCGCCAGGCCCAGGCGGCGCAGCTGGCGCGCCATGATCGCGATGTTCGCCTCGGTCGTCGTGCGGGGGTGCTGGCCGGTCTGCACGGCGTACTGCTCGGCGGGCAGGCCGAACGCGTCGAAGGCGAGCGCGTGCAGCACGTTGTCGCCGCACATCCGGCGGAACCGGCCGACGACGTCGGTCGCGATGTACCCCAGCGGGTGCCCGACGTGCAGGCCGGCGCCGGACGGGTACGGGAACATGTCCATGACGAAGAACGGCCGCCGCGCCGGGTCGGCGTGCCGGCCCTCGCCGTCGGTGAGGTGCCCGGTGGGGTTGGGGGCGAAGAACGTGCCACGCCGGTCCCACTCGTCCTGCCAGTGCGCCTCGATCTGCGCCGCGAGCGCCGGGGTGTAGCGGAACGGCACCTCGTCCCCGGTCGGCGAGGCGGCGGCAGGGGCGGGATCGGTGCGCGACGACGTCACCGGGCGAGTTTACCGGCGGGCGACGCCGCCCCGGACGGTCGCGGCTGCCGGAGCGGAAAGGCCCGGCACCGAGACCACCGCGCAGGCGCCGCCGCGCTCCTAGACTCTCGCCATGTCGCAGACGACGGACCCGGCAGACGCCGCACGGCTGGCCCAGCTCCAGATGGAGGCCGCGCAGGCGGCGGTGGACGCGGCGCAGGCGAGAGCCGACGCCGCCGAGGCCCGTGCGGCAGCGGCGCAGGCCGCCCTGGCCGCGGCCCAGCAGGCCACCGGCGCACCGACGCCGCCGCCGGCGCCCGCGCAGGAGGCTCCTGCCGCCCCGGCGCCCGCCCAGGACCTCCCTGTCGTGCCCGCGCCCGTCGACGCCGCCCCCGCCGTGCCCGCCCCCGCCGTGCCCGCGCCCACGGGCACCGACCAGCCCGGCGCCCCGTCGGCGCTCGCGGAGCAGATCCGCGCGGGTTACGCGTTCGGTGGCGCGGTGCTCGCCCTCGGCGCGCTCGTCGAGGACGGCGTGCCCGCACCGACCGCGCAGGTGGGGCTGCCGCTCGGCATGCTCAACCGGCACGCCCTCGTCGCCGGCGCCACCGGCACCGGCAAGACGCGCACCCTCCAGCTGATGGCCGAGGCGCTGTCCAGCGCGGGTGTCCCGGTGTTCGTCGCGGACGTCAAGGGTGACCTGACCGGGCTCATCACGCCGGGCACACCGAGCGACAAGCTCAGCGCACGCACGGAGGCGCTCGGCCAGAGCTGGAGCCCCGCGAGCTTCCCGGTGGAGTTCTACGCGCTGGGCGGCCTGGGCCACGGCGTCCCGGTGCGCACGACGATCTCCGAGTTCGGCCCATTGCTGCTGTCCAAGGTGCTCCGGCTCAACGAGACCCAGGAGTCCAGCCTCGGGCTGATCTTCCACTGGGCGGACTCGCAGGGCCTGGCGCTGTTGGACCTCGAGGACCTGCGCGCCACCGTCGCGTGGCTCGTCTCGGACGAGGGCAAGGGTGAGCTCAAGGGCATCGGCGGCCTGTCGCCGGCCACCGCGGGCGTGATCCTGCGCGAGCTCGTCACGCTGGAGTCGCAGGGCGCCGGCGCGTTCTTCGGCGAACCGGCGTTCGAGGTGTCCGAGCTGCTGCGCACCGCCGCGGACGGTCGCGGGATCATCTCCGCGCTGGAGCTGCCGGCCGTGCAGGACCGGCCGCAGCTGTTCTCCACGTTCCTGCTGTGGCTGCTGGCCGATCTGTTCGAGGTGCTGCCCGAGGTCGGCGACCCGGAGAAGCCGAAGCTGGTGTTCTTCTTCGACGAGGCGCACCTGCTGTTCGCCGACGCCTCGAAGGCGTTCCTCGAGCAGGTGGTGCGGACCGTGCGGCTGATCCGGTCCAAGGGTGTCGGCATCGTCTTCGTCACGCAGAGCCCCAAGGACATCCCGGCGGACGTGCTCGGCCAGCTCGGCAGCCGCGTGCAGCACGCGCTGCGGGCGTTCACACCGGACGACGCGGCGAACCTGCGGGCCGCCGCGCGCACCTACCCGACGTCGTCGTACGACCTGGAGCGGGTGCTGACGCAGCTCGGCACGGGCGAGGCCATCGTCACGGTGATCGGCGAGAAGGGCGCCCCCACGCCCGTGGCGTGGACCCGGCTGCGCGCACCGCAGGCGTCGATGGCCGCCGCGCCGGACGCCGTGGTGCTCGCCGCCGTCGCCGCGTCCCCGCTCGGTGCGCGGTACGGCACCCCGGTCGACCGCGAGTCCGCGTACGAGCTGCTGCAGGGCCGCGCCCGCACCGCGGCGGCGGAGGCCGCGGCCCGTGACCAGGCCGAGCAGCAGGCGAAGGACGACGCCGTCCGGGAGCGCGCGCAGCGTCCGACCTCGACCACGGCACGCCGCCGGACAAGTCCGCTCGACTCGTTCCTGCGCTCGGCCGGCACCCAGCTGGGCCGGGAGCTGACCCGGACGATCCTGGGCACGCTCACCAAGCGGTGAGGGGTCAGGGTCGCGGCGCGGTGAGCCAGATCGCCGTGGCCGCGACCTCGCCCAGGTCGACATCGGGGCCTGCGTCGCCCAGGTGGACCCTGACGATGCCCACGGCGTCGTGCCGGCTGACCGTGAGCACGGTGTCCGGCACCAGGCCGGCCTGGTGCAGGTAGCGCAGCAGCTCGGGTTCGGCGTCGGAGATCCGCGCCACGCGCCACTCCCCCGGCTCGACCTCCCACAGCACCCGCGCCGGGGGCGCCGTCAACGCACCGTCCGGTCCTGGGATCGGGTCGCCGTGCGGGTCGCGCACGGGGTGTCCGAGGTGTTCGGCGATCCGCTCGACGAACCGGTCGGACACGGCGTGCTCGAGCACCTCGGCCTCGTCGTGCACCTCGTCCCAGCCGTAGCCGAGCTCGGCGACCAGGAACGTCTCCAGCAGCCGGTGCCGACGGACCATCGCGAGCGCGTGCCGGCGGCCCGTGTCGGTGAGGTCGACGGCGCCGTAGGGCTCGTGCGTGACGAGCCCGGCCTCCGCCAGGCGGCGCACCGTCTCGGACACCGTGGAGGCGGCCACGCCGAGGCGTGCCGCGAGCGCCTTGGTGGTCACGCGCTGGTCGGACCACTCCTGGGCGGTCCAGATCACCTTGAGGTAGTCCTGGCTGACGGCGGACAGCGCATCCGTCGCGGCGGGGTCGCTCACCCGGTCAGCGTACGTGCGCCGGTGCGTCCCGGATGGGTCCCGGGCGGGTTCAGGGCGCGACGGCGCCGCTCGGGTCCGTCGGCGCGCCGCCGTCCGCCTGCCCCCCCGCATCGCTCCCGCCCGACGCGCCGGCGCCGGCGCTGCGCTGGTCCGTCACGACGGGGACCACCGGCCACGGCTGTGCGGCACCGACGGCGGCCGAGCCGTCGACGTCGACCGAGACGACCCGGTAGTCGACGAACCGGCGCGTCTGCGGGCTCCAGCGCAGCACCGTCATCTCGGCCCGGCCGTGCAGCGGACCGACCGTGGGCTGGCTCACCACGGCACCGGCCGTGCTCGACGAGATGTAGCGGACGCCCTGGTCGACCACCGTGGGGTCGGTGCGCTTGTGCAGGTGCCCGGAGATCTGCGCCGGCACGCACCCGGACTGCAGCGCCGGGGTGCCGACGCGCGGGGTGTGGATGAGCAGCAGGTCGACCGCGCCGTCGTCGCAGGCGACCTTCGCCAGCCGGGTGCCCGCCTCCTCGACCGTCTCGTCGGAGACCTGCGTCGTGCCGGACACCAGCCGGGTCTCGTACGGGTCGTGGTCGCCGAGGATGCGCATCCCGGCGACCTCGACGACGCCCCCCGCCAGCACGGTCGCGCCGGCCCGGGCGTACATCGCCGACGTCAGCTGCGAATCGTGGTTGCCGGGCGAGGTGACGAGCGCCACCCCCTTGGGGATGGACTGCGCGAACGTCGTCACGCAGTACTGCTCGACGACCGTGCCGTCGATCGTGTCGTCGCCCGCGTCGAGCACCACCTGCGCACCGGACAGCGTGGCCAACGAGCGGATCAACGACGCCATACCGACGTTGCAGTGCAGGTCGGAGACGACGACGACGGTGACCAGCCGGTCGTCGTCCAGCCGCGTACGGGTGGGGCTCGGGCTGGGGCTGGGCGTCGACGCCGGTGTGGACGTCGAGGTGGAGGTGGCGCCGTCGACCCCCGCCGAGACCGGTGCGCCGGGCGTGGCGTCGGTGCTGGTGGCGCTCGGCGTGCCGGGCCCATCCGACGCACCGGACGAGGCGCTGGCCGACGGAGTGGCTGACGCGGACGGCGCCACGCTCGGCGTGGGGACGTACCAGGCCTCCGGCTCGGCCGGGCGCCTGTCCCACGCCGCGACGAGGGCCTTGTCGGCCGCCGCGTAGAAGGCGTCGTTCTCCTGCAGCGCGTTGAGCACGTAGCCGCCGTAGGTGTCGATCACCCCGCCGAGCCGCCCGGTGACGCGCGCGCCCTCGAGCGCAGTGCCGGCGAACACCGGCGACACCGGCGCGGACGCCACCCGCCGGTCCGTGGCACCCACGCTCGACGTCAGCACGCCCGCCCCGACGAGAGCCAGGGCCACGGAGCCGGCGATCAGCCGCCGGTGCGGACGTAGGCGGGCCGTGAGCTCCGACCGGCGCGCGGCGCCGAGCAGCAGCCGTGCAGCCCACCACCCCGACGCCAGCAGGGCGAACATCGCCACCGTGCGCCGGGCGGCGTCCTCCTCCAGGGCGACGGTGACGTCGTGCACCGCTGCCGCCGGCGCGCTGAAGAACTGGACGTACGACGCGACGTCGCCGGACAGCGCGGCGAGCGTGGACGACGAGCCGAGCTCGACGAGGCTGTCGGGGATCTCCTGCACCGTGGCGCGCACACCCAGCGTCAGCGGCAGCGGCGAGTCCATCTGCAGCGTGCCGAGCGGGCCCAGGTCGATCGTCACGGTGTCGTCCGTGGTGACCTGATACCTGGCGTGGTGCGGGCCGAGGGCGCCGTCGGCGCTCGCCGTCGTCACCCCGAACACCGCGGAGAGCACGAGCCCCACGACCACGAGGCCGACGACCCGGGGCCACCGGCGCGCGCCCGGCCCAGGTGCAGCCTGGCCGAGGCGGGATCCGCCGGTGGAGTCGCCCATCACGGGGCCACCCTAGACACATGACCAGATCGCCCGCGTCGCACCGACGCGCGTCCGGCCTCGGCACCCCCTGCGATGGCCGGCAGACGAGGTCCGCGCGGCCCCACCGGGCGGTGTCGGCGTCGGCTACTGGTAGGTGACGAGGTCCGGCACGGGCTGCACGGCGTAGGTCTGCGCCGGGTCGAGCATCGGCTTGTCCTCGTCGATGAAGTTCTTCCAGCCCCAGTGCACCGGCGGCGCGTCGGCCCGCAGGGCCCGCCACGTCCCCGCCTTGGCGGGCTGGCCGCCCTGGCCGTCCACGTGGATCATCAGCGCCAGCTCGTCGTGGGTGGTGTCCAACCGCTGCCGGTCACTGATCATCCGCGACGTGAACTGGTGGAGCACGAAGAGCTTCTGCGGCAGGTGCCGCTCGCGGGTGAACGTGGCGAGCCAGTCGGCCACCGCGTTGACCTCGTCGATGCCGACCGTGCCGATCTGGCGCAGGTGCACCTGGTCGGGGGCGAGCCGCCACTCCGGGTCGAGCGCCAGGCCGACGTTGGGCAGCGCCAGCAGATCGGCGTAGAGCTGGGCCTGGGTGAGGAAGTCGGTCCGCCCGGGCTGCAGGTCGAGGACGACGAGCTGTCCGGCCGCCTGAGCGGCCTCGACGAGGGGGCGCAGGTCGGCCACCGCGCGCTCGTCGGAGTAGTTCCCGTCCGGTCCGGCGCCGGCCGAGGCGATCGTCGCGATCAGCTCGACCGCCGGCACCACGGTGTCCGCGGTCAGCGGCTGGTAGGCGGCGGCCTGGGCCTGGGCGCGTGCCACCGTCGCCGGCACGTCCTGCTCACCGAGCACACCGAGCGCGCCCGTCCCGGGCGTGCCGTACAGGGCGACGTACCGCACACCCGGCCGGCCGGCGTCCTGCGGGAAGACGAGCTGTCCGCCGCCGGGCAGCTGCACGCCGGTGGCGGCCGACGCCACCCGCGCGGCGAGCCGATCAGCCGGCCCGAACGCGGCGCCGAGCGCGACGACATGCGTCGGCGCGGCGGCTGCGAGCGCCGTGACAGCCTGCGACGAGGCCCGCGGGTCGCCGGCCGGCACGTCGATGAACGGCACCCCGGCGGCGCGCAGGCACGCCGTGGCGGCGATCGGGTCGGCGCCGACGCCGGTGAGCGCCACCGTCCCCGCCGGCGGATCGGGCGGGACGACGGCGGGCAGGCCCGGCGCCCGCGAGGCGGTGGGGGACGCCAGAGGGTTCGGCACCGTGCTGGTTCGGGGGGTCGGCGGCGGCGTCGTCGGCGCCGGCGCACCCTCGACGACGAGCACCGCGGTGGCCGGGCGGCTCAGTGCGCGCACCGCCGCGGGCTCCCCTCCCGCCGCCACGGTCGTCGTCGGGCCGAACCGCAGACCCGTCACGCCCGCGAGCTCCTCGGCGTCCGCGCCCGTGCGCACCCGCACCGCCGCCAGTCCGGCCGGTGCTGGCGCGGCGCCGACGAGGAGCACGGCGACGGTGTCCAGCCGGGCCAGCTCGGCCGGCACCGGGTCCGCCGACGCCATGCCGGAGGCCGGCACCGTCTGCTGGGGCGTCGGCCGGGCCACGGCGGTCGCGATCCCGGGATCGAGCGTGGGGAGGGTGGTGGCGAGGGCAGCCGGGGTGGCGGCCGGGGCGGTGAGCAGCAGGGGCGCTCCCAGCGCGACGGCCGCGCTGGCCGCCGTCAGCTGCGCCGCGACGTCGTCCACGGGTGCCAGCACGACGACCGGAGCGGACACGAACAGCTCACGCGACACCTGGAGCGCCGCAGCGGCGGTGTCAGCACCTGCGTCCACGAGCACCGCCGCAGCCGTGGGCGGGCCGACCACCACGGGTACCGCCGTCGGCGTCGGTGTCGAGGACGGTCCGGTGGTCAGGTCCGGCGCGGGCTGCGTGCCGAGCGTGCAGCCGCCCAGCACGGCCACGAGCACCGTGGCCAGCAGCGCACGGACCGCGGGCCGACGACGGCCCCGCGCGCGATCTGGCACGATCACTCCTCGTCAAGGCGGGTCGCGCCAGTGTAGGTGCCCCACACCGGGCGGGACGTGCCGGCGACGCGCATCATCGACGCATGTCCAGGGCCGTCCTCGAGCCCGGAGCGCCGTCGGAGCGCGCCCCCGGCGCGGGGTCGCGTCCCGCGTGGGCCGGCACGCTCGGTCCCGACGCCGCCGCCGGCGACGTGGTCCGCGCGGTCCTGCGGCCCCTGGTGGTCCACCTGCGATCGCTCGAGCTCCCCCTGCGGGCCGGTGACGACGAGGCGGTGCACGACGCCCGCACCGTGACGCGCCGCCTGCGCACCGTCGCGTCGGTGGGGCGGCCGGCGCTGGAGGCCGACGCAGCCCGCGCCGTGGGCTCGGCGCTGCGCGAGCTGGGGCACGCGCTCGGTGCCGTGCGCGACCCCACGGTGGAGGCCCGCGCCCTGCGCCGCGACCTCGCGGACCAGCCGGCGGGGTTCGCCGGCGGCCCCGCGGACCGCCTCGCGGCCGACCGGGACGCGGCGCGGACCGCGGCCCTGGCCGATCTGGTGAGGCTGCTCGACTCCCCCCGGCACGCCCGGCTGGTCGACGCCCTGGACGCGCTGGACGCCGCTCCCGGTGGCCCGCAGGCCGACCGGGAGGCCACGGCTCCACTGCTGGCACGCTGCCGGCGGGAGTGGCGCCGGTTCGCGCGCGCGATGGCCGTGGCCGACGCGGCCACCCCCGGCGCGGCGCTCGACGAGGCGCTGCACCGCGCGCGCAAGGCGGCCCGCCGCGCGCGGTACGCCACCGAGCTGGCGGCGTACCGCGACCCCGTGGCGGCCGCCCGCAGCGCCCGGCGGGCCGCGGCCGTGCAGGACGCCCTCGGCGTGCAGCACGACACGGTGGTCCGGCGCGCGACCCTGCGCCGCGTCGCCGCCCGGGCACAGCTCGACGGCGAGGACGACTTCGTCTACGGCCGGCTGGACGCGCTCGCGCAACGCGAGGGCGAACGGGCGCACGACGACGCGCGACGTGCCGGCCGCCGGGCGCTGCGCCCGGGTCATCGGCGCTGGATGCGGTAGCGGCGGGTGCCGGGCGGTCCGGGGTCAGGCGTCGGCGCGGCGGTTGGTGCCCAGGCCGGTGAGGAGCGTGGGGCCCGCGGTCGCCAGCTCGGCGGCGAACGCGTCCGCCCAGGCCCCGTAGGGGCGCCGCGAGAGCGCGTCGTTGGCAAACCGGCCGTCAACGGTGACCTCGGTGACGCAGAACGCGGGGATCGTCAGGTCGGTCACCGGTCCGCCGCGCTCCACCTCGGCCACGACCAGCGGCGCGTTCGCGCCGCAGAACACGTCGATCACCCAGCCGTCGTCTCCCAGCCACACCGCGTGCCGCAGCTTGGCCACCCGGCCAGGTCCGCGCCGGACGAGCTCGATCGCCACGCTCGGGTCGAGCTCGCGCTCCGCCTCGTAGCGCGTGCCGCCCACCATCGGGCCCTTGACCGTGACGGCGCCGAAGTCGACGCGGTCGAGGTGGGCCTCCAGCAGCGCCAGCTCGTCGAGGGCCGGGTCGACCCGGGCCGGAACCCCGGGCGCCTGGGCGCGGATCCGCACCGCCCAGCCGTCCGCGGCCACCAGATAGCTCTGCACGATCAGCGTCGGCGTGGCCTCCAGGAGGTCGTCGGGCACGTCCCGCGCCCAGAACCGCCGCTCGAACTCGAAGTCGCCGTTGCCCGTATCGCTCACCGCGCACCTCCGTCCGCCGGTCGTCGTGCCGAGCCTAGCCACCACGGGTGGCGCCCCCGGGCAGCGCGACCCCGAAGGCGCGCGCCGCAGCGGTGATCGGTCAGCCCGCCGCGCGCTCCCACCCGCGGTACGGCGCCTGCGCTCCGACGACGTCCGCCGTGAGCAGGGCGACGATCGCCTCGACGTCGCAGGCCTCGAACGCCGCCACGAACAGGTCGAGCTGCGCGCGTCGCGCACCGGCCGGCGACCCGCGGGACGGGCCGGGAGCATGCTCGCCGACGCGCGCCCGCGCCCGCTGCAGCGCGGAGTTCACCGCCGCGACGGACAGGCCGAGCTCGTCGGCCACCTCGGCCGCGCTCCACATCAGCACGTCGCGCAGCAGCAGCACGGCACGCTGTGACGCGGTGAGGTGCGCCAGCGCCGACGCGAGCGCGTCGCGCACCTGCGCGCGGTGGGCCGCCACCTCACCGGGGTCGGCGGGAGGCGCGCCCCAGACGAGGCGCTCGGCGGCGCCCTCGCCGCCGAGCCGCGCACCCCCGGGTGCGGTGCCCGCCGAGGAGTCCACGTCCGGCGCCGCGAGGCCCACCGGCACGGGACGGCGGGACCGGCCTTCGAGGTGGTTCAGGCAGGCGTTCGTCGCGATCCGGTGCAGCCACGTGCGCACCGAGGACCGACTCTCGAACTGCGGCAACGCCCGCCACGCCCGCAGGTACGTCTCCTGCAGCAGATCCTCGGCGTCGTGCGATGAGCCGGTCATGCGGTAGCAGTGCGCGAGCAGCTCACGCCGCATCGGCTCGATGATCGCGGCGAACTCCGTCGAGGAGGACGCGGTGAGGGCTGGCGCCACGCACCGACGGTAACCCCGGCCTCCGACACCGCGCCGTCCCTTTCTCCCGCCCCGTCGCCCGACCCGTCGCCCTCACCGTCGCTCGGCCCGCGACCTCGCGGTCCCCACGCCCCCGCCGATGCCCGTGCAACACTCGCCGCGTGCCGATCCTGCGCTACGCCGCCGACGACCACCTCCCCGGCCGCACGCTGCTCGTGGCCGCCGCCTACGTCGTGCTGCGCCGCCGGGCAGCCGGCCGCGACGAGGTGCTGCTCCAGCTGCGGCAGGGCACCGGCTACCGCGATGGGCACTGGGCGACGCTCGCCGGCCACGTCGATCTGGGCGAGTCGGTGCACGAGGCGGCGGTCCGCGAGGCGGCGGAGGAGGCCGGCATCGTCGTGCGCCCCGACGACCTGCGCCCGCTCGTCGCGCTGCACCGCTTCGAGCGCGGCGGCCCGCAGGTGGAGCAGCGGATCGACGTGTTCTTCGAGGCGACCGTGTGGTCGGGCACCCCGGCGCTGCGGGAGGCCGAGCGCGCCGCCGCGATGGGCTGGTTCCCGCTGGATGCGCTGCCCGAGCCCGTCGTCCCGCACGAGCTGCTGGTGCTGGACGCGCTGGCGCGCGGCGAGGCGCTGCCCGCGGTGATCTCGCTGCCCGGCGCGGACGGTTCCCCGCACTAGGGTTCCGCTGTGCCCCCCGGCGACGCCCGTGCCCTGTCCGCTCTGCTCGCCGGACGGGTCGGCCTCGTCGTCATGGCGTGCGACGACGAGCCACGCGCCCTCGCGATGCTGCGGGCCGCCGCATCGTCCACCCGGCGGCCGCTGTTCCGCTGGTCGGTGACCGACGGTCTGTCCCGGCTCGACATGCCCACCGCGGAGCACCAGTGGTACGACTCGGACGCGGTCGCCGTGCTCCGCAACATCCGCGACTCCCGGGTGCCCGCCACCTACGTGCTGCTCGACCTGCACCCCTTCCTGTCCGACCCCGTGGTGGTCCGGCTCCTCAAGGACATCGCCGCCGCGCCCATGCAGGTGCGCAGCACGATCGTCCTGGTCAGCGCCCACCTGGACGTGCCGGACGAGCTCGAGCACCTCGCGCTCCGCTTCCCGGTGGCCTTCCCGACGCAGGACGAGCGGCAGGCGATCGTGGACGACGTGCTGGGCGCGTGGGCGTCCGCCACCGGTGTGCCGCCGCTGGTCGACCCGCAGGCCCGCACCCTGCTCGTCGAGCGGCTCGCCGGGTTGACCTACGGCGACGCGGCAGCGGTGGCGCGCTCGGTGGTGGTGGACGACGGTGCGCTGCTGGCGGACGACCTGCCCCGCGCCATGGCCGCCAAGCGGGACCTGCTCGCCGGCGACGGCGTGCTGTCCTACGAGCAGGACCTCGTCGCGCCGGACGAGCTCGCCGGGATGCAGCGGTTCAAGGCGTGGCTGACGACCCGCCGGCCCGCCCTCGACGGCACCGCCGACCGGCTGCGCCCACCCCGCGGTGTGCTGCTGCTCGGCGTGCAGGGCTGCGGCAAGTCCGCCGCGGCCAAGGCGTCCGCGGTGCTGCTCGGCGTCCCGCTGCTGCGCCTGGACCTCGCCGCGGTCTACGACAAGTACGTCGGCGAGTCCGAGCGGCGGCTGCGTGAGGCGCTCGCCGCGGCCGAGGCGCTGGCACCGTGCGTCGTCTGGGTGGACGAGGTCGAGAAGGCGATCGCCACCTCGGACGGTGACACGGGGGCCTCGCGGCGCATCCTCGGTGCGTTCCTCACCTGGCTGGCCGAGCACCGGGCACGGGTGTTCGTCGTCGCGACCGCCAACGACATCGCCGCGCTGCCCGCCGAGCTGGTGCGCAAGGGCCGGTTCGACGAGATCTTCTTCGTCGACCTGCCCGACGAGGCCACCCGCGCGGAGATCGTCACCATCCATGCCCGCGCGCACGGTCTCGCCCTGTCACCGGCGGATGCCGCCGCCCTGGCCGCGGCCTCGGCGATGTTCTCCGGCGCTGAGCTCGAGGCGGCCGTCGTCGCGGCGACCTACGGTGCCTACGCCCGGGGCGCCGCGTTGGCGGCCGCCGACGTGCTGACCGAGGTGCGCGCCACCCGCCCGCTCGCCACCGTGATGGACGACCAGGTCACCGCGCTGCGCGCCTGGGCCGCACCGCGCACGGTCCCGGCCTGACCCGGTCCGGGCGTCCCCCTCGACGTTGGCCTGACCTGCTCCGGCATGACCAGGGCCGGCGCCGGCGCCGGCGCCGGGATCAGCCGGTGTTCTGCAGGCCGGCGGACACGCCGTTGACGGTGAGCAGCAGCAGCCGGCGCAGGTCGTCGGCGGACTCGTCGACCGCACCCTGCCGCAGCCCGCGCAGCGCCCGCAGCTGGAGCAGCGACAGCGCGTCCACGTACGGGCTGCGCAACGCGACGGCACGGCCGAGGATCCGGCGATGGGCGAGGATCGCGTCCGAACCCGTCGCCGCGAGCACCCAGCGGCGCGTCAGCGCCATCTCGTCGAGCACCATGGCCGACAGGTCCTCGCGGTCCCCCAGCGCCAGGTACCGCTCCGCGATGCGGAGGTCGGTCTTGGCCAGGGACATCTCCACGTTGTCCACCACGGTGGCGAACAGCGGCCACCCGGCGTAGGCGCGGCGCACCAGATCCACGTCGCCGACGGCCTCCAGCGCGCTGCCCAGGCCGTACCAGCCGGCCAGGTTGATCCGCGCCTGGGACCAGGAGAACACCCAGGGGATCGCCCGCAGGTCGTCGAGCGACGACACCGACAGCCCGCGCCGCGCGGGGCGCGACCCGATCGGCAGCAGCCCGACCTCCTCCAGCGGGGTGACCTGGGCGAACCACTGCGGGAAGCCGTCGGCGCGCACCAGCGCGTGGAACCGCTCACGGGCCGCGACGTCGAGGCGGGCCGCGAGGTCCGCGAACTCGCGGGTGGCCTCCGCGTTGCGCCGCTCCACCGAGGGCGCACCGGCGAGCAGCATCGCCGCCGTGACCTGCTCGATGTGCCGGGCCGCGATGGTCCGGTCGCCGTACCGGGCGAAGATCACCTCGCCCTGCTCGGTGAGCTTGAACCGGCCGTCCACGCTGCCGGGGGGCTGCGCGAGCAACGCCCGGTTGGCCGGACCGCCGCCGCGGCCGAGCGCTCCGCCGCGGCCGTGGAACAGGGTGAGGCGGATGCCGTGCGCGCGCGCCCACTGCGTGATCCGCGCCTGGGCCACGTCGAGCGCGAGCGTGGCGGACACCGGGCCGACGTCCTTCGAGGAGTCGGAGTACCCCAGCATCACCTCCAGGCGCCGGCCGGTCTGGGAGAGGCGACGCTGCACCTGCGGCAGGCCGAGGGACGCCTCGAGCACGTCCACGCTGGCCTGCAGGTCGGCGAACGTCTCGAACAGCGGGATCGCGTCGATCACCGGCGCCTCGTCCGCGCTGCCGAAGGCGAGCTCCGCGAGGCGGTACACGGCGGCGAGGTGGTCCGCGGACTGCGTGAACGAGACGACGTAGCGCCGCACGGCGTCCACCCCGAACCGGCGCTGCACCGTGCCGATGGCGCGGAAGGTGTCCAGCACCTCGACGGTCGACGGCGCCAGCGGGCCGTCCACGCCGTGCTCGTCGAGGTCGGCAAGCGCGGCCGCGTGCACGGCCGAGTGCTGGCGCACCTCCAGCTCGGCGATGTGGAAGCCGAAGGTCTGCACCTGCCACAGCAGCGCCTGCAGCCGCCCGTAGGCGGCGCGCGGCGCCCCGGCCTCGACCAGCGAGTCCTGCACCACCCGCAGGTCGGCCTCGAGCGCCGCCGCCGAGGCGTAGGCCAGGTCGGCGTCCCGCCGACGCGTCGCGGCGAGCCGGTCGGCGACGACGAGCATCACCCGCCGGTGCGGCTCGTTGGGGCACTCCTCCGCGATCCTGCTGGTCAGCGCATCGGCGACGGCGCGCTGGCGCTGCCACAGGGCGGACAGCCCACTGG
>Ga0302299_10000683_pt1 | contig 19187 bp, 25 predicted proteins | sample III_Fen_N3_4_FD_198795 | JGI IMG/M metagenome (GOLD analysis project Ga0302299, IMG submission 198795) | Peat permafrost microbial communities from Stordalen Mire near Abisko, Sweden - III_Fen_N3_4 | ecosystem: Environmental > Terrestrial > Soil > Wetlands > Permafrost | place: Sweden: Abisko... | reverse complement strand
CCAAGCCCACCGCCGGCCGCCTCATCGTCGGCTCCGCCAGCGTCGTCCGGGTCGGCGACTCCGCCCGCGTCGACTGGGTCGGCGGCTCCGCCCGCGTCGTCCGGGTCGGCGACTCCGCCCGCGTCGGCTCGGTCGGCGGCTCCGCCCGCGTCGGCTCGGTCGGCGACTCCGCCAGCGTCGTCCGGGTCGGCGACTCCGCCAGCGTCGACCGCGCAGCAGGGACCAGCACCGTGCACCTGTACGCGGGAGGAACCCTCACCAAGGCCAGCCCGTACGTCGCCGTATACCTCCACCACCAGAAGGTCACCGTCACCGGCGGCCACATCATCGACGTGTCCGGCCTCGACGAGCACGACCCGCAGGACTGGGCAGACCTGGCCGGCGTCCAGATCGACGACCAAGGCCACGCCCACCTGTACAAGGCCGTCGACGACCAGCTGCGATCGGCGCAGGACTTCGCCTACCCGATCGGCCAGACCCTCACCGACACGCACTGGTGCGACGACAACAGCTGCGGAGGCGGCCTGCACACCTGCCCCACCCCCGGCCAGGCCAAGGCCCACTACACGGGCGCCACCCGTTTCCTCGAGGTCAGCGTCCCCCTCGCCGAGCTGCGCCCCATCGACACCACCAAGGCCAAGTCCCGCCAGGTGACGGTCCTGCGTGAGGTCGACCTGCTCGGCGACCCCATCGACGAGCCCATCCCCTACGCCGTCACACCCCAGGACCAGCCGTGAGCGGGACCCCGGTCGCCGTCCACTTCACGTCCGGCTGCACCCACAAGTGGCCGGCCGTCACCCACGACACCCCGCAGATCCGCGTCGTCATCGACGACGTCGACAGCGACGTCCTGTCGCTGGCCGTCGCCACCAACCTCGGCGCCGGCCTCGACAGCCGCAGCGTGCTCGTCGCCGTCGGCCACGCCCTGCACCAGGCCGCCCACGCCCTCCTCTTCCCCGACCAGACCATCAACCTCACCGACCTGATCACCCTCCCAGAGACCACCACGGGGAGCAGCACATGACCATCGCCACCCTGCCCCCACCGCGGCTGACCTACAGCGGCGGCGACCCCACCACCGCCCTAGCCGAGCTGCAGCACGTCATCGAACACGCCATCACCCACCAGCCCCGCTCCCTGCAGACCCGCATCGGCCCCTCTGAGCTCGGCACCCCCTGCGACCACTGCCTCGCCGCGAAGCTCGCCGGCTGGCCTCGCACCGACGACGGCATCCCCTGGCTGCCCTACATCGGCACCGCCATGCACGCCCAGCTCGAGGACGTGTTCGTGCAGCTCGAGATCGACCGCAACGCCATGCACAGCACCGGGCTGCGCTACGAGACCGAAGCCGACGTCCTCGTCGGCCAGGTCATGGGCCAGGACATCTGGGGCTCCACCGACCTGCTCGACCACGCCGTCGGCATGACCGTCGACTGGAAGATCGTCGGCGCCACCACCCTGCGCGCCGCCAAGGCCGCCGGCCCCTCACCCGTCTACCGCGCCCAGGCCGACCTGTACGCCAAGGGCTGGAACGACGCCGGCGTCCGCGTCGACCACGTCGCGATCGCCTACCTGCCCCGCAACTCCATCTCCCTCGACGACGCCGTCTGGTGGACCGCACCCCACGACCGCAGCCGAGCCGAACAGGCCCTCGAGCGCGCCAACAGGCTCGGCGCCAACATCACCGCGCTACGAGCCCTCGGCGACGCCGCCGTCGCCGCCTGGATCGGGGGGCTGCCCCGCGACCGCAGCTGCCACGACTGCGCCCGCTACCCCGACCGGCCCGCCGGCCACACCGCACCCGGGCACCACCCCCGCACCAGCGACTTCGCCGACCTCCTGCCGGCCGTCGCCTGACCCGCACCACCGCAACACCGACACCAAGGAGAACCAGAGATGAGCACCCCCAGCAACGCCGACACCTTCCTCATGGGTGGCGGCACCAAGAGCGCCTTCAGCAAGACCGACCCCGTCGGCGCCACCGTCACCGGCACCGTCGTGTCCACCGAGATCCGCCAGCAGACCGACATGGAGACCGGCAAGCCCCTCGAGTGGGAGAACGGCGACCCGCGCATGCAGCTCGTCGTCGTCGTCCAGACCGACACCCGCGACGACGAGGACGACGACGGACGCCGCGCCATCTACGTCAAGGGCTCCAAGAGCGTCGGCTCCAAGAGCGTGCACGACGCCGTCCGCGCCGCCGTACAGGCCGCCGGCGCCAAGGGCCTCGAGCCCGGCGGCACCCTGACCATGGCCTACATCGGCGACGAGCCGTCCAAGACCCGCGGCTTCAACGACCGCAAGCTGTGGGCCGCGCAGTACAAGGTGCCCGACGCCGCGGCCGCGTCCGGCGACTTCCTCGGCGCCGTCGGCGGCCAGCCCACCGCACCCACCACCCCGCCCGTCTCCGCCCCCGCACCGGCCCCCGTGAGTGCCCCGGCGCCCACCCCCGCCGCGGCGCCGGCACCCGCCGGGGACACGCCGCTCGCCAAGGCCAAGGCCCTGGCCGCGCTCGGCATGACCGCCGAGCAGATCGCCCCCCAGCTCGGCCTCGACCCCACCGTCGTCGCCACCCTCATCGCCGCCTAGGAGCGCGCCATGGCCAAGAACACCGAGATCCCCGTCAGCGACTGGCTCAAGATCCGCACCGCCGTCGCCGGCGTCCTGCGCTCCAAGACCACCTCCACCGCCACCTCCGCGATGGCCGAAGCGCTCCTCACCCGAGGCTGGATCGACGTCGACGCCGTCCGCGCCGATACGACCCCGCCCAAGGAAGCCCCTGACGACGTCGACCCGTTCCCTCTCGCCGGCTGACCCGGCACGCACGTACCCCCGCGCCACCACGCGGTGCAGCCCGATCACGTCAGGGCCGCGGGGACCACCACACACCAGCACCACGACCAAGGAGACACCCCGTGCCACGCAGGACACACAACCCCTACCGACCCGGCTCCCTGGTCAACGTCGTGCACACCTGCGCCCACCACGGCCCCGCGACCGCCACCCTGCGCGTCACCGCCGTCAAGACCCTCATCGAAGCCCACCGCTGGCGCCTGACCATGCGCCGCTGCGACGACACCCCCCTCGAAGTCGAGGTCAACCCCGACGGCTGCGACGACGACGGATACGTCGCCCCCGCCAGCGCCACGCCAGCACAGGGGGGGGGGCTTGCCCCGACGCAACCCCACCAGCGGCCTGACGCAGCCGGACGTGTTCGACCTGCTCTCGGAAGCCTGACGCGGTGACCACGTTCCTCACACAGACCATCACCGACGTCGGCGGCCCGATCGCCGGCGACTGCTGGCGGACCGCGATCGCCTGCCTCCTGGACCTCACCGACCCGGCCGACGTGCCCCACTTCATCGCCATCGACCAGGCGCGCGGCGACGACACCTCCACCGCCTGGTGGACCGACACCGTCGCCTTCGTCACCCAGCTGATCCCCGCCGGCCAGACCCTCCACCTGCTGCAGCCGACCTTCCCCATCTACCTCGAGCCCGACAACGCCTGGCCGCACGCCATCGCCACCGGGCCCTCACCCCGCGGTGACTTCGAGCACGCCGTCATCGTCGACGCCCGCACCGGCGCCCTCGTCTGGGATCCGCACCCCTCACGCGCAGGCCTCGCCGGGCCACCCGTCGACGTCGCCGCGATCGGACGCCGCGCGTGAACGACACCCCGATCCTCGACGCCGCCCTCGCCATGCTCGCCGCCGGCTACAGCGTCGTCCCCATCCGCAGCGACGGATCGAAAGCGCCCGCGATCGACTGGAAGCGCCTCACCCAGGCGCTCCCCACCGAGGACGTCGTGCGCGCCTTCTTCGCCCCCGACGACCCCCGCCAATGGGACCTCGGCGTCGTCCAAGGCGCCGTCTCCGGCAACGCCGAGATGACCGAGATCGAAGGCCGCGCCGCCGCGCGCCTGTCCGAGCTGAAGGCCCTCGCCGACGACTCCGGCCTCGGCACCCTCTGGTCGAAGATCACCAGCGGCTGGGTCGAAGCCTCCCCCTCCGGTGGCATCCACTTCCACTACCGCCTCGACGGCATCGTCCCCGGCAACACCAAGCTCGCCCGCCGCCCCAGCACACCCGACGAGCTCGCCGACTGGAAGACGCAGGAGACCGCCAAAGCCGCCGACATCACCGACCTGGCCCTCCAGGCCGCGCGCTTGCAGAAGATCGCCCACACGACCGAGCGTGACGTCCTACAGGTCCTCGCCGAGACCCGCGGCGAAGGCGGACAGGTCGTCGTCGCCCCATCACGCCACCACGCCACCGGCCGACCCTGGATGCGCCTCATCGGCGGCCCGTCGACCGCGGTAACCCTCACCCTCGACGAGCGCGACGCTTTCCACGCCCTCCTACGCACCCTCGACGAAACCCCCGACCTCGCCTCCACCCAGACCGGTCCAGTGGTTCACACCACCGGACCACGCGACCCCAGCGAAGGCGTGTCGCCGCTCGACGACTACGAGGCCCGCACCGACTGGGCCGACATCCTCACCCCCCACGGCTGGGTGTTCGTCACCCAACGCGGCGGCCGCCGCTACTGGCGCCGCCCCGGCAAAACCATCGGTATCAGCGCCACCACCGGAGGCGCACAGGACGGCCGCGACCGCCTCTACGTCTTCACCTCGAGCACCGACTTCCAGACCGAGATCCCCTACACCAAGCCCGGCGCGTACACCGTCCTCGAGCACGCCGGCGACCACGCTGCCGCGGCCAAGGCCCTCTACGCCGCCGGCTACGGGCAACGCGCCGAAGAACGCCGCACCGTCGATCACGCAACCTCCGACGACCTCGCAGCCCTCCTCGCCCCCACCACCGCGACACCCACCCCCCAACCCGGGACGCGGACCACCAACACCGGGACACCCACCCCCACACCCGTCACAGCAGAGCCCGTCACCTACTCACCGACCGACGACGGCAACGCCCTACGCCTCGTCGACACCTACGGCCAGACCATCCGCTACGTCCGCCAACGCGGCGCCTGGATCACCTGGAACGGGCACCGCTGGGTCTACGACAACGGCGCCGTCAGCGAGCTCGCACGCGACATCGCACGCCACCTGCCCACCGCCGACCCCGACGGGCACCGCAACGACGAGCTCGCCCGCCACCGCAAGAGCAGCCTGTCGCGCCGCGGCCTGGAAGCCATGCCCGCCATCGCCCGCAACGACACCCGCGTCGCCGTCGACATCGACCAGCTCGACGCTCACCCCTACGAGCTCAACACCCCCGCCGGCGTCGTCAACCTCCGCACCGGGACACTGTCCCACCCCAACCCCGCAGCCCTGCACACCCGCACCACCACCGTCGCCCCCGACTTCACCACCACCCCCGCCCGCTGGAACTCCTTCCTCGCCGACACCTTCGCCGGCGACCCCACCATGGCCACCTACATCCAGCGCCTTATCGGCATCAGCCTCGTCGGCCAGGTCCTCGAACAGCTCATGCCCTTCGCGCACGGCTCCGGCGCCAACGGCAAGACCACCTTCGCCGGCGTCCTGCAACGCCTCCTCGGCCTCGGAGACGACGGCTACGCCCTGTCCGCGCCCGCCGAGATGCTCCTCGACACCACCAACCATGGCCACCCCACCGAGATCGCGCGCCTATCCGGAGCACGCCTCGTCATCTCCTCCGAACTCGAAGACGGCCAACGGTTCGGTGAAGCCCGCGTCAAGCAGCTCACCGGCTCCGACCCCATCAGCGGCCGCTTCATGCGCCAGGACTGGTTCACCTTCACCCCCACCCACACCCTCTGGCTCCTCGCCAACCACCTGCCCACCGTCAAAGCCGGCGGCCCAGCCTTCTGGCGCCGCATCCGCATGCTCCCCTTCGAACACGTCGTCCCCGAAGAGGCCCGCATCGCCGGCCTCGAAGACCAGCTCGTCACCGCTGAAGGCCCCGCCATCCTCGCCTGGGCGATCCGCGGCGCCGCCGACTACTTCACCCACGGCCTCGCCGAACCCCCCGCCGCACGCGCCGCAACCATCGCCTACGAACGCGACACCGACACCGTCGCCCGCTTCGTCGACGAACGCTGCAGCGTCGGCTCCCCCAACAGCCAGCTGCACCACGTCAAGAGCAGCGCCCTGCGCTCCGCCTACGAAGCCTGGTGCCGCACCGAAGGCGAAGAACCCGTCTCCCCGAAAGCCCTCTCCCAGCAGCTCGTCGCCCGCTTCAGCGCACGCCTCAACCGCGACACAGCAGCCCGCTGGATCGACGGAATCCGCCTCCTCGAACCCGTCACCGACGAAGCCGATGCGTCATCAGCTGAACCCCGCGACGGCTACGCGACCGGCTGGTGACCCCCACGATGCCCACCGCCATGACACATCGCCAGCACCGACGCGTCACACGCGTCATCCCAACACCGCGACACATCAGCCCAGCATCTCCGCAGGTAATGACGCATATGACACGTCAACCCCGCATCCACTCAATGCCACGGATGACGCATGACACGTGTGTCTACGTTCGCCCCTCTACGCGCGCGCACACATACATGCGACAGACGTCGATACCAGACCAACGTGTCACGCGTCATCCGACACCCCACCACCCATGACCACCACCCGCACCAGCGCCATCCACGCAGCCCTCGCCACCCGTCGTGGCGACGACCCCACCCTCACCGGAACCAACGCCCACACCCGCCACTGCGCCACCTGCGGCCGCACCGTCATCGCCGGATACGACGCCCCCCTCATGGCCGGCCTCGCCATCACCGACCCCTACCGAGCCACCTGGCGCGAAGAAGCCGCCGCCGTCATCCTCGCCCGCCCCACCTGGCAGCTCGCCGGACCCTGGCCAACCCGCGGCGAACTCATCAACCGCCACTGGCCCGGCCTCCACCCCATCGCCACCCGACGCCCCGCCGACCAAGTCACCGTCCTCATCGCCCACCACTGCGGCACACCACCCATCGCCACCCAACCCCTCCCCGTCACCACCCCCCACGGCGCCGGCTACCCCGACACCCCACCGTTCTGAGGAGCCACCCCCATGGTCAACCGCCCCAAAGCCATCGGCACCGCAGCCGAAACCGCCGTCGTCCGCGCCGCCCGCACCAACGGCTTCGGCACCGCCGAACGCCGCGCCCTCGCCGGAGCCGCCGACCGCGGCGACATCCTCCTGTGCCCCGGAGCCATCCTCGAAGTCAAAGGCGGCGACGCCGCCCGCCACGCCTCCGACCTCGACATCGACCGCTGGCTCAACGAAACCGATACCGAACGCCGCCACGCCGACGCCGACATCGCCCTCCTCGTCGTCCAACGCCGCGGCGTCGGCGCACCCAACGCCCACCGCTGGTGGGCCTGGATCCGCCTCGGCAACCTCGAGCAGCTCCGCGCACCCGAACCCCGCTGCCGCGTCTGCAGCTGCACCGACGCCCAGGCCTGCCTCGGTGGATGCGCCTGGCGCGACAACGAACCCGGACCGCCCTGCTGCACCAGCTGCGACCCCCAGGACACCAACCACCTCACCCCGATCCGACTCCTCCTCGCCGACGCCCTCCACCTCCTCCGCGCCGCCGGCTACGGCGATCCCAACCAGCCGCACCCATGAAGACCAGCCACCAGCCCGAACCCATGAACACGATCCGAGAGGAAGCGGACCATGACTGAGCGACGCATCGCGGCGCGCACCATCGTGACCTGTGACCGCTGCCGCGCCGAGATCACCGACGCGAACCGCACCCAGTTCACCAAGACGCTCACGCGCATCACCGAGACACGCACCTCGACACGCCTCCGCGCCATCGCGGTCGTGGGGAACCGGCTCGGAGACGGCGTCCCACGCGTCCTCCAGGCTGAGGTCCACTTCTGCGGGCCATGCCTGGACGACTTCGATCTGCTCTTCTGCCAGGGCAAGGCCGTCGGCGAGGTGTCCAAATGGCCCCGGACGTGACGGCGCGAGCGGCGGTGGAGGACGTGCGCGAGGCGTGCCGTCACGCTGCCCGTAACGCCCTGATCTCACGGGTGCGGTCTCGTGTCCGCTTGACGCTAGACCAGCACGCCGCTGCCGCCGCCGACGCCGTACTCGACGCTCTCGCCGCCGCCGGTCTCCTCGCGGACCCAGACGTGCCCGGCCCGGGACGTTCCGAGGTTGGCCCGCGCGCGAGCCACGAGGAGCACGCATGACCCGCACCCGCCCAGCCGGCTACACCCGCCTCGTCACCACCGACGGCACCTGCCCCCTGCCCCACGGCCGCACCCCAGACGGGCAACCCACCGCCGCACCCCAGCTGCGCCCCGACCGGTACCTGTGCCACCACTGCACCGTCCGCCTACGCCGCACCCTCGAAGACCTCCCCAGCCTCATGGCCGACCTCGAGATCACCCTCGCCCGGCAGCTGCGCATCGGCTACACCGACGCCGACACCGCCTGGCCGCAAACCACAGCCGCCACCCCACTACCCTTCGACCTGCGCGCCAGCGAAGCCGGCTGGGTCGCCCGCATGACGATCCTCGCCAACGTCGACTGGGTCGCCGGCATCCGCGGCCACACCGTCCCCCAGTCATGGCTCGCGATCGCCACCTACCTCACCGACGCCGTCGACTGGATCGCCCGCCACCCCGACGGCCCCCAAGTCGTCGACGAGATCCTCGCCGCCACCCGCCAAGCACGCGCCGCCATCGACCGCCCCGCCGACCGCGTGTACGTCGGCCGCTGCGGCGCCCTCATCGAAACCCCCGAACACCTCGCCGCCACCGACTGCGCCGAAGAGCTCTACGCCCGCGCCGACCGCACCGACGTCACCTGCCCACGCTGCGGCACCACCTGGGACGTACACCAACGCCAGGCCGCCATGCTCGAGCAGCTGCGCGACCACGTCCTGCCCGCCGTCGACATCGCCCGCGCCGTCGCCGGCCTCGGCCGCGACATCACCCCCGAGCTCATCCGCCAATGGAAGCGCCGACGCCTCCTCGCCCCCGCACACGACGAGCAGGGCCGGCCACGCGCCACCACCGACGGCCGCCCCCTGTACCGCGTCGGCGACGTCCTCGACCTCGTCGCCCAGCGTGCCGTGTCAGCGGCCGGTGGCAGCGTGCCGTCATGACCAGCCGGCGTCCGACGTGCGCGAGCAGCGGCAAGATCCGCTACCGCGATCGCGTCGCCGCGCTGCTCGCCCTGGCCGACACCCGCCACGCCGACAGGTCGGGACGCCCCAAGATCGAGAAGCGCGCGTACCCGTGCCCGTCGTGCCACGGCTGGCACCTGACCTCGCGGCGCTAGTGCTCACGTCCGACGAGTGGAAGGCTCACACCATGCGCAGGGGCACCCTCATCACCGTCGCCGCCGTCATGCTCGCCGGCGTCACCGCGGGCTGTACGTCGACGAGCACCGCCACCGCAGACCTGCCGCCTGCGACGGTCGCGGCTAGGGCCACAGCGACGAGCAGTCCGCACGCCACGATCACACCCACCCCGACACCAACCCCGACACCGACGGCTGCGCCGTCACCCGCACCCGTCGCAGCCGCGCCCATCTGGGAGCGATACGGCACCCTCAGCAGCGCCTACACCGACGTCATCACCGCCGACTACCTCGCCGCCCTCGCCCCCACCATCTGCGCCGACATCACCGCCGCCCACATCGACGACGGCTTCACCCACGGCATCATGACCGGCGGCTCCGCACAGCTCGGCTACATCCGCCCCACCACCGAAGGCGTCTGGATGACCATCAGCGCGATCCGCACCGGCTGCCCCGACCAGGAAGCCACCTTCGTCGCCCTCCTCGACGCCTACGACACCGCACACGCCGCCGACTACTGACCGGCGTGTCGTCGAACCTGTCCGCTTGTCACGCTATGTTGTGCGACGGTGGCAACAGCCATCAGACCAGGCCCCGACACCCTCACGGTGCGGGGCCTTCGTCATGCCACGAGCGCATCGGCCAGGCGCCGACCGCTGTGAGGCGAGGGCGAGGTGACCCGTGGCCACACGCCCCTGGACCAGCAGCGACGACGACCAGCTGCGCGAGCTGCACGCCGCCGAGCGTTCCGTCCGCCAGATCGCCGCCACCATCGACCGCTCCCGCACCGGCACCGCGCGACGCCTCGCCCACCTCGGCCTGTCATCCGCGAACCGCTCCCGCACCGAAGCCGCCACTCACGCGCACGTCGTCGACGCGAAGGCCCGCCGCGCCACCCTCGCCCTCGAGCACCTGAGCGACGCTGAACGACTGCGCCGGCAGCTCTTCGCCCCGACCGTCGTTTTCAACTTCGGCGGCAAGGACAACACTTACGAGCAGCGGACCCTCGACAAGCCGCCCATTGCCGACCAGCTGAAGCTCGTCCAGGCGGTCGGCGCCGCCGTCGCCACCCTCGAGCGGCTCGCCCGCATCGACGCTGACAACGGCGTCGACGAGGCCGTCGGCATGCTCGACACCATCGCCGCCGCGATCGCCGCAGCCGCCGACCGGCTCCCCGACCCCGATCAGGCGACGCCGTGACCGCAGCCGCCGGCGCCACCCTGATCGCCACCACGGTCTTCGCTGCTGTCCTCGCCGGCCTGTCCCCACGCCAGGTGTGGTCCATCGCCCGCGCCACCGCCCGCGTCAACCTCTGGACCGGCAGCATCCGCTCCGGGAAGACCATCGCGTCGCTGCTCGCCTGGCTCATCTACGTCGCCCACGCACCCCGCGGCGGCGCCCTCGTCGTCGTCGGCCGCACCCGCGAGTCCATCGCCCGCAACGTCTTCGGACCCCTACAAGACCCGAGCCTTTTCGGGGTCCTCACAAGGCACATCAGCTACACCGCCGGCGCCCCCACCGCCATCGTCCTCGGCCGCACCGTCCACGTCCTTGGCGCATCCGACACCCGCGCCGAGATGGTGCTACGCGGCCTGACCGTTGCCGGCGCCTACGTCGACGAAGCCACCCTCGTCAGCGAAGCGTTCTGGACGACGCTCCTCGGCCGCATGAGCGTCCCCGGTGCCCGCCTCTTCGCCACCACCAACCCCGACGGGCCCGCGCACTGGCTCAAGCGGCAAGTCGTCGACCGCGCCACCGAGCTCGGCTACCGCGTCTTCCGGTTCCGCCTCGCCGACAACACTCACCTCGACCCCGCCTACGTCCTGCAGATCACCCGCGAGTACGTCGGCCTGTGGTACCGCCGCTTCATCCTCGGCGAATGGGTGCAGGCCGCCGGCGCGATCTACGACACCTGGGACCCCGCCCGTCACGTCACACCTGCCGCGGACCTGCCACCCATGGATCGCGTCCTGGCCGTCGGCGTCGACTACGGCGACACCCACCACACCCGCGGCTACCTCCTCGGCCTCGCCCCACGCCCCACCGGCGGGCACGCCCTGTACGTCCTCGCCGAGTGGGCGCCCGGCACCGCGACCCAGGGTGAGCAGTCCGCCGCGTTCCGACGCTGGCTCGCCACCCAGCCCATCGACGCCTGGCGCACCCCCGAATGGGTCGCCGTCGACAGCGCCGCCGCGTCCTTCCGCAACCAGCTGTGGCACGACGGGGTCCGCGGCGTCATCAACGCCCACAAGGCCGTCCTGCCCGGCATCCGCACCGTTGCCGGCCTGCTCGCCACCGACCGGCTCCTCGTCGCCGACACCTGCACCCACCTCATCGAGCGAGTACCCGGCTACGTGTGGGACGCCAAGGCCACCTCCCGCGGCGAGGACGCGCCCGTGAAGGCCAACGACGACGAAGTCGACGCCCTGCGCTACGCGATCTACACGACCCGCGGCTCATGGCGGGACCTGATCCCACTGGCACCCGCAGACCCCACCGCTCCTGGGGATGACACCGAGTAGGAGGTGCCGCGTGCCGCTGCCCGTCGCATCGATACCGTGGCCCCCCAAGCAGCTCGAGCAGATCACCCCCGTGCTGCGACGCTGGGACGCCTGGTGGACCGGCGACCCCACCGCCCTGACCAGCGCCTACCAGGCGTACAGCGGCGTGCTGCTCGACCGGCCGTCGCAGCACCGCGGCGGCGTCGTCGGCGCCCTGGCCCGCTTCTGGTGGGGTCGGCCCCTCGCCGACCTGTCGCAGCACCGCGACCAGACGCACGTCCCCCTCGCCGCCGACATCGCCCGCACCAGCGCCGACCTGCTGTTCGCCGAGCCGCCGAGCATCACCGTCAAGGACGCCGCCACGCAGACCCGCATCGAGGGAGCCCTCGAGGAGCACCTGCTCGCCACCCTCACCGGCGCCGCCGAGCAGGGCGCCGCACTCGGCGGATCCTGGCTGCGGGTCGTGTGGGACGGCGACGTCGCCGACGCCGCCTTCGTCGCCCCCGTCACCGCCGACCACGCCGTCCCCGAGATGGTGTGGGGCCGACTGCGTGCCGTGACGTTCTGGACCGTCCTGGACCGCGACGGATCCGACGTCATCCGCCACCTCGAGCGGCACGAGCTCATCGACGGCATCGGGTACGTCCAGCACGGCCTGTACCTCGGCACCGTCACCGACCTCGGCCGCCGGCTCTCCCTCAGCGAGCACCAGGTCACCCGCGGCCTGGTCGACGCCGTCGACGCCGACGGGTACATCACCGCCGGCCGCACCCCAGGCCTCGGCGCCGTCTACGTGCCGAACACCGAGCCGTCGACGTCACGCGCCTGGCGCCACATCCCCAGCGCTGCAGGGCTCGGCGCCGCCGACATCGACGGCATCGAACCGCTCCTGGACAACCTCGACGAGGTCCACGCCTCATGGCTGCGGGACCTGCGCCTGTCCAAGGCACGGCTCCTGGTGTCCCGCGAGATGCTCGAGGACCTCGGCCCCGGCCGAGGCGCCACCTTCAACCTCGACACCGAGATCTTCAGCCCCCTGAAGATCGCCCCCGCCGAGAACGGCACCTCCCCGATCACGCCCGCCCAGTTCGCGATCCGCTTCGCCGAGCACCAGGCCACCGCCGAGCACTGGGGCACCCAGATCGTGCGCGCCGCCGGCTACAGCCAGGCGACGTTCGGCGAGCAGGGACAGTCCGCACAGACTGCGACCGAGGTCGTCGCCCGCCAGTCCCGCACCATGCTGACCCGCGACCGCAAGATCCGCGCCTGGCGTCCCGCACTGCGGACCCTGGTCACCAAGCTGCTCCTCACCGACGCGGCCGTGTTCCAGAAGCACGGCGACCCCACCGACCTCGCCGTCGCGTTCCCCGACGGGATCAGCGAGACGCAGCTGCAGCTCGCCCAGACCGCCCTCGCGCTCAAGTCCGCTGGTGCGGCGTCGACACGGTCCCTGGTCGCACTTACCCACCCCGACTGGACCGACCTGCAGGTCGACGAGGAGGCGGCCAAGATCGGCGCCGAACAGCCCGGGGCCGCGGCCGACCCGTACGCGTTCACAGGCTGACCCGGCGAGGACCCGCAGTGCCGACGTGGGTGCCCGACGACCGGGACCGCCTCGACGACCTCGCCCGTGACGTCGCCGCACTGTTCGAACAGGCCGAGCAGCGGCTCCGCACGACCCTCGCCGCGCAGGTCAGCCAAGGCCTACGCGCCGACCCGGAACAGGTCGCCAAGCAAATCCGCCTCGACGAGCTGCAACGCGACGCCCAGCAGATCGTCGCCGAGCTGCGGCAGATGCTGCCCGACCAGATCAGCCGGCTCCTGCAGGTCGCGCAAGAGCACGGCGCACTGGCCGCCCTGCAGGACATGTCCGACCTGGCCGGGGTCCCCGACCCGACCACGGCCCTGCAGCAGGTCGCCGGCGCGCCCGCCGCACAGTCGCTCGTCGGCGACCTGACCAACATGCTCGACGACCTGACTGCACGGATCCTGCGCTGGCCCGACGACGTGTACCGGCGTGCGATCGCGCAGTCGACGACCGACCTGCTGCTCGGCATGGGCGCCACCCAGACGAGCGTGCAGGCCCGCGCCTGGCATCAGCTCGTCGCGCAGGGCGTGTCCGGGTTCACCGACCGGGCTGGACGGCGATGGAACCTCGGCACGTACGTCGAGATGGCCAGCCGCACTGCGGCGCGCCGCGCCTGGGAGTCGCAGCACACTGCGACCCTCACGCAGAACGGCGTCAACCTGGTGTCGATCATCGTCGGCCGCGGCGCGTGCGAGCGGTGCGCGGCGTGGGCGGGCCTGATCCTGCGCATCGACGACGGCCCCATCGGGGCACTCACCTTGCCATCCATGACCGACCCCGACAAACACGTCACCGTGACCGTCGCCGGAACCCTCGCGCAGGCCCGCGCCGCCGGATGGCGCCACCCGAACTGCCGATGCCGGCCCGTCGCGTACATGCCTGGCCTATCGGTTGTCGCCGACGTCACCACCTACGACCCCGACGCTGAGGCCGCCCGCGCGAAGCTGCGGGACCTCGAGGTGCAGGTCCGCAAGGCGAAGGCGGACGCCGCGGCCGCGGTCGACCCGGAGCAGAGGCGCGCCGCGAACGCGACAGCACGGGGCCTGCAGACGCAGATCCGCGCGCACGTCGACGAGCACCAGCTGATGCGGCAGCGGCGACGTGAGCAGATCAGCCTCGGCAACCCGGGCGGTGGCGGCGACTCCGTGACCGCCCCGCGCGCCCCCTACCCGTCTCAGCGTCCGAGCTGAGCCGACCCCGCCCGGTGCGGGGACCATCGCCCGACCCGGACCCAGGAGGCCCGTCTCATGTTCACCTTCCGTCGCATCCCGCTGCGTCTGCGCTTCATGACCGAACCGGCCCCCGCTGTCCCGGGTGGTGCCGGCCCGGCCGCAGCCGCTGCGCCCGCGGCCCCCCCGCCCCCCGCCATCCCCGCGCCGCCGGCCGCCGCGCCCACGGCTGCACCGGTACCCCCTGCGGCCGGCGAGCAGCAGCCAGGTGACGGACTGCCCGACGACCCCACCGCCCTCAAGGCCGAGATCGCCCGCCTGCGACGCGAGAACGGCGCCGAGCGCACCAACGCGAAGACCGCCGCCGCGACCGAAGCCCGGGACGCCGTCCTGCAGGAGTTCGGCAAGGCCCTCGGCTTCATCAAGGAGGGCGACGGCGCCCTCACCACGGAGCAGCTCACCACCGAGGCGACCGCTGCCAAGCAGGAAGCCCGGCAGGCCGCCATCGAGCTCGCCGTCTACCGCACCGCCAGCAAGCACCAGGGCGACCCCGACGCCCTCCTCGACTCGCGCACCTTCCTGGCGAAGGTCGCGGCCCTCGACCCCAAGGCCGAGGACTTCACCACCAAGGTCGCCGACGCCATCAAGACCGCCGTCGACGAGAACAGCAAGCTCAAGGCCGCCCAGGTGGCGCGCCGCTCCAGCGTCGACACCGCCGGCGGGACCGACGAGGCCGACATCGACGCACGCATCGCCGCCGCCACCGCGGCCGGCAACCACCACCTCGCGATCGAGCTGCGCCGCTCCAAGGCGTTCGCACCGACCGTCTGACCTCAAGGAGCATCACCATGGCAACCCTGACCGGCATCGGCACGACCTTCGGTCTGCCGAACTACCACGGCGAGCTGTTCGCCCTGTCCCCCGCCGACACGCCGCTGCTGTCCACCATCGGTGGCCTCACCGGCGGCCAGGCGACGACCGCCACCGAGGGCGAGTGGCAGGGCTACGACCTGCGCGACCCCGCGCAGCGGACCCGCGTCGAGGGCGCGACCGCGCCGACCGCCGAGGGTCGTGTCCGCACGAACTTCTCGAACGTCTGCGAGATCCACCAGGAGAAGGTCAGCGTCTCCTACACCAAGCAGGGCGCGACCGGCGCGTTCAGCGGCGCGAACGTCGCCGGCACGCCGAGCCCCGTCCTGAACGAGGGCACCTGGCAGGTCGAGCAGGCCCTCAAGCAGATCGCCCGGGACGTCAACTGGGCGTTCATCAACGGCCTGTACGTCAAGCCGGTCGACAACACCACGGCCCGCCAGACCCGCGGCCTGATCTCCGCCGTCGAGGCCCTCGCGTCCGGGAACCTCGTCGACAAGGGCGGCAAGTCGTACACGGCCGCCACCGCGGCGACCGACACGATCACCGTCACCCACTCCCTGTCCGTCGGCGACAAGGTCGTCTTCACCAACGTCGGCGTGGCCACGGCCATCGTCGTCGGCCGCGTCTACTGGGTGCAGTCCATCTCGACGACCGTGTCCTTCAAGGTCGCCGCGACCTCCGGTGGGGCCGCCATCACCATCGGCACCGCCTCCGGCATCGCCGTGCACCTGGTGCGCACCGGCGCCCTCGACGTCGACGCCGACATCAGCCCGTTCGTGCAGACCGTCTTCGACAACGGCGGCCTGACCGACGGGCTCGGCACCTTCCTCGTCGGCTCCTCGCAGAAGATCGCCCTCACCAAGGCCTACGCCACGGCGTACGCCAAGGTGAACCCGCTGATCAGCGGCGAGAAGATCGGCGGCGTCTCCGTCGACCAGATCGAGACCGACTTCGGCCGGCTCAACATCCTGCTCGACCGGGCGGTGCCGCGGGACACGATCATCCTCGCGTCGCTGTCCGACCTCGCGCCCTTCTTCCTGAGCGTCCCCGGCAAGGGCGTCTTCTTCGAGGAGCCCCTCGCCAAGACCGGCGCCTCCGACGACACCCAGCTGTACGGCGAGATCGGCCTGAAGTTCGGCTCGCCGCTGCAGCACGGCGTCCTGCGCGGCCTGCTCGCGTAGCACATCTCGGTGAGGGGCGGCGTCAACTGCCGCCACCAGCTCCGTTCCCCCGGCAGAAGGCCGCTCGGCGGGTACCCCCACGGTGGTCACTTCGCCCGCTGCCAGGAGCGCGACCTGCGCCGCCCCTCACCAACCACCACACCACGTCCAGGGAGGGCACCGTGAGCCTCGTCTACGCCACCTCCACCGACCTTGTCGACGGCAGCTGGCTGGCCTCAGCGCCCGCGAACGCCGACCGGCTCCTGGCGTCCGCATCCCGCATGATCCGCGTCGCCACCATCACCAGCCGCTACCAGGTCGACGCCACCGGCGGCCCCCTCGACGCGACCCTCATCACGGCGTTCCGTGACGCCGCTTGCGCGCAGGTCGCCGCCTGGGTGACCGCCGGCATCGACCCCGCAGTCACCGCCGCGGCCGGGACGCATCGCGTCGTCGCATCCAAGGGCCTCGGCTCCGGCAACGTCGCGTACGCGGACGGTGAGCAGCTCGCCGCCGCACAGGAGCGGCTGCGCACCGGACTGTGCGAGGAAGCGACCGCGATCCTCACCGACACCGGCATCATCAGCCCCGTCCCGGTGACGAGCCGATGAGCAGCGACCTGGACGATTTCATGGTGCACGCCGTCACCGTGCGCACCCTGGTCGCCACCACCGGCCTCGGACAGACCTGGGGCACCCCCGTCGACGTCACCTGCTGGGTCGACGACAAGCGGCGGCTCGTGCGAGGTGCCGACGCCAGCCAGGTCGTGTCCGAGGCGACCCTTTACGACGTCGACCAGGCCCACGCAGCGCTGTACACGACCGGCAGCGAAGTCACCCTGCCGTCGGGGCGCGTGGCCACCGTCATCACCGTCGCCGCCCGCACCTCCGGCGGCCTGGATCTGCCCGACCATGTCGAGGTCGCGCTTACGTGAGCCTGACCCCGGAGCAGATCGGCTCGCTCATCGACGCCGCCGCCGCCGAAGGCCTCAACCTCGCCGCCGCACGCGTCCAGGCCGTCACCATCCCCCTCACACCCCTCGAGTACGGGGACCTGCGCGACAGCCTCGTCGTCACCGAAGCCACCGCTGACGACCTGACCGCGTCCGTCAGTAGCGACCTCCCGTACGCCGTCCGCCAGCACGAGGACCTCACCTACCGGCACGACGACGGACAGGCCAAGTACCTCGAGGTCGGTGGCCAGCAGGCCCTGCCTGACTGCGACCAGCTGATGGCCGCCGCCGCCCGACGAGCACTGGGGAGCTGATGGACGACACCACGCTCACCATCACCCTCGCGCAGCTGCTCGCCGACGGGACCGGCTGGCCGTGGCGCCCCACGGGCCCCGCCTACGACCCCAGCGAGGTCGGCATCTACTACGGCGCGATCGCCCCCGCCCCCGACCAGGGGGTGGGGTTGCGCGTCTACTACGCCGACGACCCACACCCCGTCGGTGTCCGGGTGCGGCGGGTACAGCTGCGCTTCCGCGGCGCCCGCAACGACCCGGCCAGCGCCGACACGCTCGCCGCCGCCGCCTTCACCGCGCTGCACGGCCTGGCCCGTGTCGCCGGCCTGTCCCTGGTCACCCGGGTCCTGGTGGCCCAGCTCGGCACCGACGAGTCCGCCCGCCAGGAGCGCGCCGACTCCTACCAGATCATCCTCGACAACCCGGAGGCATCCTCATGAGCCCCACCGCACCCGCCCTCCCGGGCGGCAGCGTCCTCGGACACTCCTACGAATACGGCCTGGACGTCAACCTCGGCACGTACGCATCGCCCACCTGGCAGCCGGTGCGCCGCATCTCGGGGTTCCAGCCGACCCCGTCACCCAAGACGCAGACCGCCCAGAGCTACGACGACTTCGGCGCGGACAACGCCGACGTCGTCGGCTGGAACGTCAACCTCGCGTTCGCCGTGCAGGTCAACCGCTCGTCCAGCACCGGCCTGTACCTGCCGGAGATCGAGGCCCTCCTCCAGCGGACGAAGAACGCCTCCAAGGGCGACAACGCCGTCATCGACGTGCGCTGGTACCACAAGCCCGAGGCAGGCGTGGCCAACCCCACGGACGCCGGCCGCGGCTTCTTCACGGTCGCGGCGCAGCGCGCCAACACCGGCCCCGACGGCGCAGTCGAGATGCTGAACATCACCCTCACCGGGAAGGGCGCGGCGGTCGACATCACCAACCCGTTCACCGGGTGGGGTGCGGCCGCACCGACGGTCCTGTCCGCCACCCCGTCGGGCGCCGCCGCGGCCGCGCTCGTCACCATCACCGGCACCGGCTTCGCCACGGCGACGAGCGTGAAGTTCGCGGCCGTGTCGGCCACCGTGTTCTCCATCATCGGAGACGCCACGATCGTCGCGGTCATGCCCGCCGGCAGCGCCGGCTCCGCACCCGTCACCGTCATCAACCCGACCGGCACGAGCAACGCGCTCGCCTACACCCGCGCCTGACCGTGCCCGTCGCGGACTTCACCTCCTGGGCGAGCCCCGACCTGGTCCTGCCGCTCGGAGGGCACACCTACACGGTGCGTCCTCCGAGCGTGCGGGGCGCCCGCCGGATCCTCGCCTGTGCGATCCGCATCGAGCACTCCGTCGGGGTCGTCACCGGACCGATCCCCGACGAGCTCGCGACGCTG
>Ga0302299_10000682_pt1 | contig 19191 bp, 16 predicted proteins | sample III_Fen_N3_4_FD_198795 | JGI IMG/M metagenome (GOLD analysis project Ga0302299, IMG submission 198795) | Peat permafrost microbial communities from Stordalen Mire near Abisko, Sweden - III_Fen_N3_4 | ecosystem: Environmental > Terrestrial > Soil > Wetlands > Permafrost | place: Sweden: Abisko... | reverse complement strand
CCGGAGTGAGCGCCGCGGCCGTCATGTCGGGGTTGCGCCGCAGCGGCCACGTGCCCTGGACTCTCGCTGCGCGGCGGAATGGGGCCGGGACGGGCCACGTGGCGGCGACCCAGACCGGGATCCGTGGCTGCACGGGCACGGGCAGAAACTGGACGTCGTCGAGCTGGTAGTGCTCGCCGTGATAGCTGAACCGTTCGCCGCTCCAGCAGCGAGCCAGGATCTCGATGCCCTCGTCCAGCTTGGCCGCGCGGATCTTCTGGTCGCTCTCCTCGCCGAAGTTGGCGAATTCCTTGAGCGGATTGCCGAGGCCCAGGCCGAGCGTAAACCGGCCGCCGGAGAGGTGGTCGAGCGTGACAGCCTCCCGTGCCACGATCCACGGCCGGCGGCGCGGCAGCGGCGTGACCATCGGGCCGAGCCGGATTCGCGTCGTGGCCAGGGCGATCGCGGCGAGCAGGATCCACGGGTCGCCGTACGGAACGCCCTCGTCCCGCCAGACGTGGTCCCAAACCCAGACAGCATCCCAGCCGGCCTCTTCGGCTTCGCGGGCGAGGTCGGCCGTGACGCGCGGGTCGGCGAACTCGCCGAAGTTGGGGATGTCGATCGCGTACTTCATGGGCGTAGGTTAGCGGGCCATCGCGTCGGGCGGCCGACCGAGTGCGCCGTGTCGCCGCCTGCCACGCCGCCGCCCTGTCGCCGCCTGCCACGCCGCCACGCCGCCGCCTACCACGCCGTCGCCGACCGCGCCGCCCTCGCCCCTACCTATACTCCTGCGGTGAGCCGCCTTCGCTTGTTGCCAAAAGGCCTCATGGCGCGCGGCCAAGCGTCCGAATCGGGCGTGTCGGCGGCCATGCCGTCCATGGTCGTGCTGGTCGCTCTCACGCTGTCGGCGAGCGGCCGGGCCAGCGAGAGCCTCAACCCGTCGGTCCTCCGTCTAGCCGTCGTCCTGGTGTGGCCGCTGGCGGTCTATCTGCTTGCCCTGACCGGCCGGACCTGGATTGCCGCCGCCTACTGCGTGGCCGCCGGGGCCGTCTTGCGGTGGAACAACTTCTGGCCGGGCGGGTCGTCGGATGTCATCAAGGCGGTAGACGAGGCGCTTCGGACGCTGTTCTCAGGCGGCAACCCGTACGACCACTACTACGTCTCGACCTCGCCTCCCGGTTCGAACATGCCCTATCCGCCCGGGCAGCTCCTGCTGCACCTGCCCGGCTGGCTACTCGGCGGCTACGACGGCGCGCGCCTGACCGAGCTCGCTGCGGCGGTCGTCGGCATGGCGGTCCTCGCCTGGCTGGCGCTGCGGTTCGCCCCCGCCGTCGGTCTCGTGGGCCTGGCGCTGTACGCCGGCCTTCCGAATCTCATCCAACTCACCGGCGATGGCAGTAACGACACCAGTGCGGGCGTCATGGTCCTCGTGGCGGTCGCCGTGATGGTCGGGGCGGCAAGTCGATCGATGACGGGCCGGTGGGCCGGCGCCGCCGGAATCGCCGTGGCCCTGATGATGGCGACCAAGCAATCCACGCTGCTGTTCGCGATCGCCCTGTCGCTGTACGTGCTGTTCGTTCACAGGACTGCCCTGGCCCGATACCTGGCGGGCATCTTCGCGACCCTGCTCATCGTTTCCTTGCCGTTCCTGCTCATGGGCCCGGCCACGTACATCCACGGCGTGGCCGCCATCGAGTCGCACGCCAACACCTACGGCTGGAACGTGTGGATCCTTCTGAACCAGCTCGGCTGGCCCACCCCCGACTCTCTCGTCGTGACGGTCGTCAATCTCTTCGTGACCATCGACGTCCTCGTGGCCGTTGGCTTCTTGTGCCGGAGAGGAGTCGGGGCGGCCGTGCTTGCCGGCGCTCTCGCCACGCTCGCGGCCCTGCTCACGGCTCAATGGACTTCGCCGTCGTACTTCGCTCTTGTGCTGGCGCCGCTCGCGGCGATCCCCGCCCTCATGACCCGGGCCGACGGGGCCGTCGGGGCGGTCGAGGCCGACGCATGACCGGGACCCTCCACATCATCCACGTCGATCTCGACGCGTTCTTCGCCGCGGTCGAGCAGCGCGACCAGCCCGAGCTGCGCGGCAAGCCCGTGATCGTCGGCGGCGACCCGCGGTCGCGCGAGTACACGCGGGGCGTGGTGAGCACCTGCAGCTATGAGGCGCGCAAGTTCGGCGTCCATTCGGCCATGCCGCTGTCCACCGCGCTGCGGCTGTGTCCACAGGGCATCTTCGTCCCGGTTGACGGCGCAAAGTACCAGCGCGTCAGCCGCGAAGTGATGACGGTGTTCCGGCGCTTCACGCCCGCCGTCGAGCAGGTTTCGATCGACGAGGCATTCCTCGACGTCGCGGGTTCGGAGGCTCTTTTCGGGCCGGCGCCCGAGATCGCCCGGCGGCTCAAGCTCGCCGTCGTCGAAGCTACCGGGCTGACCGTTTCGGTCGGTGTCGCGACCAACAAGCTCATCGCCAAAGTCGGCAGCGACCTGCGCAAGCCCGACGGACTGGTCGTGGTCGAGCCCGGCGATGAGGCGGCATTCCTGGCCCCGCTCGAGATTCGGCGGCTGTGGGGGATCGGGCCCAAGACGGCCGAGCGGCTGCACGGCCTGGGCGTGGCCACGATCGGCGAGCTGGCGGCGCTGCCGATCGAGACGCTGACGCGGGCCCTGGGCGATCACGGCGCCACGCTCCACGACCGGGCCCTGGGCATCGACTTCGATGCGGTCACCGGCGGCGGCGATGCGGCCAAGTCGGTCAGCCACGAGACGACGTTCGCGGTGGACGTCTCCGACCCGGCCGAAATCGAGCGGACCCTGCTGGCTCTCACCGAGGGTGTCTCGGCGCGGCTGCGATCCGGCGGTATTCGAGCCGGAACGGTTGCGGTCAAGATCCGCGACTCGCGCTTCCGGACGATCACCCGCCAGAAGCATCTGCCCGAGCCGTCCGACCTGACCGACACGATCTGGCGGGCGGCGCTCGAGCTGGCCCGGCCCGAAGTTCGCGGCAAGAAGATCCGGCTGCTCGGAGTGTCGGCGACTCAGCTGGGCGCCCCCGAGCAGATCAGCATGTTCGAGGTCGTCGATGCCAAGCAGCGGCGCGTCGTTGCCGCCACCGACGCAGTCCGGCGCCGCTTCGGCGATCGCGCCGTGACCCGCGCGAGCCTGCTGCAGAAGGGTTTGCCCGCCCCGTTCGAGCGTGACCCCGCCTCCGCCGTCGAGGGCCGCGTCGGCGTGCCGAAGCTCGAGGACGACGTCGAGTAGCTGGGCAGGCCGCTCCGACCGACGGCTATTCCGCAACCAATTCGTGCGAGCATGGCATCACCAACGTGTATATGGTTCACCGGACACGAGGAAGAGTGGGTGTGTTCGGTGGCGTCCTCGAGACGCTGAGAGGGAGTGGGTTGAGATGAGACAGCAGGGCAAGGCCGGCGTTAGTGCGGCCAGCTGGTTCGGCCTCGTCGTAGCCGGGTTGGTCGCCGCCGTTGGCCTGGCCGGATGCTCTTCAACTGCGACTGGTTCGGGTGCGACCTCACCGTCCCTCACCGTGCCGAGCGCTGCCACCGCATCGGCCAACTCATCCTTGGAACCAGCAGTAACACCGGTCGTTACACCACCTGCCAGTCCAGCACCCCTAACCTTCGTCGCCACCGGCAGCATGCATACCGCCCGACGCTACGCTACCGCCACGCTGCTCAAGAATGGCAAGGTGCTCATAGCGGGCGGGGACACAGGTGGGAACGCAAGGACCATCTACGCGTCGGCTGAGCTGTACGACCCAGCGACCGGCAAGTTCAGCAAGACCGGATCGATGACTTCGGCTCGAACGTGGGCAAGCGCCAGTCTTCTCGCCGATGGCCGCGTCCTTATCGCCGGTGGCGATGGCTGCTCAGACCCACGGAAATGCATCGGCGCCGGCTCCGGCCCAGGCGGATGGGACACGCTCGCCTCGGCCGAGATCTATGACCCGGCCAAAGGCAGCTTCTCTGCTGCCGGCTCGATGACGACAAAGCGCAATGGCGCGACCGAAACGGTTCTGCCGGACGGTCGGGTGCTTATCGCCGACCGGAGCACTACCGCCGATCTGTATGACCCAAGCTCGGGCAAGTTCACGCGTGTGGCCAAGCAGGGTGCATACACCGACGGCCCAGCTGTGCTGCTGCCTAACGGCAAGGTCCTGGTAGTCGGCGCATCTCTCACCGGTGACGGCTCTGGCGCCTACAAACCCTTCGCCTCGCTCTTCGACACGGCAAACGGCAAGTTCACCACGATCCCTTTCAGCTTCCCTGCGGCGCCCAGTTCGGTGACTCCCGATCTGCACCCGACCTCCGCGACGCTCCTGAAGAGCGGACGCGCACTGGTGTTCGTGAACGGATACCTTGAGACATACGACCCCAGCACCGGCGCCTGCGCGGACGCAGGCCGCCTCCCCTCCGAGGGACAGTGGTATTCCGCCGCGGCTGTGTCCCTTGTCGATGGGCGTGTTCTGTTTGTTGGCGGTGCGATTCTTGACCCTACCAACGGTGCAGAAGTCGCTACAAAGACGGCGGTAGTCTATGACCCGACCGACGAATCCATGCGCCAAGGCAGCCTCCGCACTGCACGTTACGAGGCGACTACGACGCTGCTTCCTGACGGCAGCGTCCTGATCGCTGGGGGCCGCGGCACGGACGGCAACGAGCTCGCGTCGGCGGAGCTGTTCAAGCCGTGACGAAGACGGTGGCTCGTCGAGGGAGGCCGGCGGCAGCCCGGATGTACCTTCAGCCGGGCACGATCGCCCGCTCGCTGATCTCGACCGCGATCGACCGGGTCGATACCGAGGCTACGACGATCACCGCGATTCTCGACGCGATCCCGGGCGCATGGGATTGGACCCAGGAAGGCCTCGCCGACGTGAAAGCCGGTCGCGCCGTCCCGCTCGATCAGCTCTCGCTACCCGGCCGCTTCCGCCTCGGCGTCGAGGAGCTGCCGCTTCCGCGCGAGCCCGTACGCGTAGCCGCCCAGCGACCCGTGGGCGCCCACCACGCGGTGGCACGGGACAACGACCGCGACCGGGTTCTGGGCGCAGGCAGTGCCCACGGCCCGCGCCGCCCCCGGCGCCCCGACGGCCGCGGCGATCTGCCCGTAAGAGCGAGTCTCGCCGGCCGGTATGCGGCGCAGCGCCTCCCAAACGCGCCGCCTGAAAGCCGTGGCGTGGACGTCTAGCGGGAGCGTGTCGGCCTCGGCGCGGCGGCGGCCCGAGGCCAGGTCGGAGACGATCGAGGAGAGGTCGGATAGAGCGGCGTCGTCGCGGCTGAGGGTCGCGGCTGGGAACTCGCAACGCAGCTCCTCGGCCAGCGCGTCGGTCTCCGAGCCGAGCCGCACGGCGCACAGGCCGCGGTCCGTAGCGGCGACGAGCGCGAGACCATCCGGAATGGGAGTCACGGTCCATCGGATCGACTCGCCCGCGGCGCCGGTCCGGAAGCGCCCCGGAGTCATGCCCAGGTGCCCGTTCGCGGCTTCATACGCCGCGCTCGACGAGCCGTAGCCGGCGTCGTATAGCGCCGCGGTCACGTCCTGGCCGTTGGCAAGCCTGGTGCGCAGCGTCTCCGCGCGGCGGGCCGATACCCACGATCGCGGCGTGACGCCCAGCGCGCCCCGGAACATCTCGCGCAGCCGGCGCTCCGGCAGGCCCAACTCGCCGGCGAGGGCGCCATCCGTGGGTACGTCGTCGCCGGCGTCGATCGCCGCCGCCAGCAGATCCACGGCCGACTGGACCGGGTCGGCCGCCACTTTTCGGCCGCGGCCGTCGCCTCGATCCGGGTGGCAGCGCAGGCACGGCCGCGCTCCCAGTTCGAGCCCTTCCGCGACACCCGACACAACCCGGACTCGATCCCGGCCCGGCACCCGCGCCGGACAACCCGGCGTGCAGATGATGCCCGTGCTGGTGACGACGAACACGAAGCGAGGCTCCGTCCGCCGGCCGGCGATCGCCGCCCATTCCTCATCGGTGGCCGGCCTGCCGGACGCGCTCAAGTGCTTCGACCTGCTCATGGCGCCGAGCATAGACGCGCCGGCGCGGGCCGGCTTCCGGCTTCCGGCTTCGAATCCGATTTTCGGGGGCGCCCGAATCGCAGTGACACGCTAGCTGTCATCGGCGAGAGCCAATCTTCCGCTCATGAACCGGCGAACGAACGAGACCTCTTGACATCGAACGCCTGTTCACATAATGTGCGTAGACAGCAATAGAACGTCCGTTCATCCGCTCAGTGCCCGAGCGAACGATCGGCCCAGTGGAAAGAGGAGCGTCCTCCATGGCCATCGTCCGCATGGAACCCGTAGCCGTCCGAGTTCGAGCAGATTGGTTCGACGGCACGCCGCGCGAAGTCACCTGGGGTCGGATGCGACTTCCGGTGACCCGTCTGACGGCCGTCCGCCGCGAGAGTGCGGCGTATCGCGCCGAGATCGGCCCTCGGACCATCTTCGAGGTCGAGACCCCGGGAGCGCGGCTCGCCCTGGCATATCAGCACCGATCCCGCCGCTGGACTGTAGACGGCGTGGACGACGAAGTCGGGCTGTCCTAGGGGTCAGTGCGGCTCGTGGGGCATGCCGATCTCCCGTCCCGATAGATTTCTGAACGTGATTGCGGCTTTGTTGCCTACAATCGCGGCATGGAAGAGTCACCGGCGCACGATAGGTTCGCGGATCTGACCCTGGCCCGGTTCGTTGAGCGGCTGTCAACGGCCGAGCCCGTTCCCGGAGGCGGGGCGGCCTCGGCAGTTGCGGCGGCCCTCGGGGCATCGCTGATCTCGATGGTTGCGGCCCTGTCGAGGGGGAAACCCAAGTACGAGGCGTACGAGACGACTCTTGCGCGTTGCCAGGCTGTCGGGCAGGAGCTGGCCGCTGAGTTCCTGCGGCTGGCCGATCTCGACGCCACGGCATACGCAGGCTACTCGGCCGCGCTCAAGCTGCCGCGCGAAACCGAGGCCCAGCAAGAGGCTCGGCGCACCGCCATCCAGAACGCGGCGCGAGAAGCCGCCGACGCTCCGTGGGACTGCGTCAAAGCGTGCTCGAAACTGGTCGTGGCAGCCGAGGCGCTGGCCGGCCGGAGCAACGTCAACGCCGCCAGCGACGTGCTCGTTGCGGCGCTCCTCGGCGAAGCCGCGGCTCGCGGCGCGGCCGAGAACGTGCTGATCAATCTGCCCTCCACCGGAGACGAGAGCTACTCCGAGTCGATGCGCTGGCAGGTGGACGCGCTCCTCCACGAGGTCGCCGCCGGAGCGGCAAGGACCCGGGAGTTCGTGCTGTCGGGCCAGTCGCGGGAACCGGAGGAGGCATGAGCGAGGCCGCGAGCCTGGCCCCGAACCAGGCCGCCACCGCCTCGGGCCCCCGGCTTCTGACCGGCGGCCCGATCGCGACCGAAATACGCGCTCGATTGACCGAGGATTTCGCCGCGTTCAAGGATCGCTGGGGCCGCGCGCCCACGCTCGCGATCGTCCTCGTCGGTGCGGACGCGCCGTCGGCCGTGTATCTGCAGCAGATCCTGCGGACGTGCGCCAAAGTCGGCGTCGAGGGCCGCCTTATCGAGATCGGCGCGGAAGTGACTCCGGACGCGGTTTGCGAGCAAATCGAACTGCTCAACGCCGATCCTGCGGTCGCCGGAATCATCGTCCAGATGCCGCTGCCGGCGCACATCCCGCTGCGGACCGTGATCGATTCGATCGACCCGGCCAAGGACATCGACGGCATCCACCCCCGCAACGCCGGCCTGCTCTCGCTGGGCTACGACGGCTTCCTCCCGGCAACGGCTCAGGCGTCGGTCGAGATACTCAAGCGCTCCGGAGTAGAGATCGCCGGCAAGCGCGTCGTCGTGATCGGCCGCTCGAACGTGGTCGGGAAGCCGGCGGCGCTGCTACTGATGCGCGAACACGGGACGGTGGCCGTTCTCCACTCGAAGACGCGCGACCTGGGCCACCACACCCGCGACGCGGAGATACTGATCGTGGCCGCGGGCAAGCCCGGCCTCGTGACCGGCGACATGCTCTCGCCGGGGGTCGTCGTCGTGGACGTGGGCATCAACGTCGTGGCCGACGGTGCCGGCGGCGAGAAGCTGGTGGGCGACGTGGACTTCGAATCGGCGAAGGACGTGGTCTCGGCAATCACGCCGGTCCCGGGCGGTGTCGGGCCGCTGACCAACGCCCTGCTCCTGAGCCACCTGTTGCGAGCCGCCACGGACCAGGCCGAGGCCGCCGAAGCGGCCGCAGGCGCCCGGCCCGCCGGAGCCGCCCGGCCCGCCGCCGCCGCCCCCGCAGGAGCGCCGGCATGACCGCCGCCCAGCCCATGCCCAGCAGTCTCGAGATTGCCCGCTCGGTGACCCCGCGGCCGATCATGGAACTCGCCCGCGAACTGGGCCTCCACGACGACGAAGTCGAGCAATACGGGCCGTACAAGGCCAAGATCTGCCTGGCAGGCATCGAGCGCCTCGAGCGCGAAGCCGCCGCCGAGGGCCGCCGCGGTAAGTACGTCGTCGTCACCGCGATCACGCCCACGCCGCTCGGCGAGGGCAAGACGACGACCAACGTCGGCCTCGTTCAGGGGCTCAACCGCATCGGCCACCGCGCGGCCGTGTGTATCCGCCAGCCGTCGCTCGGTCCCGTGTTCGGGATCAAGGGCGGCGCCGCGGGCGGCGGCTACAGCCAGGTGATCCCCATGGAGGACTTCAACCTCCACCTCACCGGCGACAACCATGCCGTCGGGGCGGCCCACAACCTGCTGGCCGCTTTCGTAGACAACTCGCTCACCCACGGCAACCCGCACGGCATAGATCCGCTCGGCGTTCTGTGGCCGCGCGTCGTGGACATCTCGGACCGCGCCATCCGCAAGGCGATCATCGGCCTCGGCGGCCGCGAGAACGGCTACCCGCGCGAGACGGAATGGGAGATCACCGTCGCCAGCGAAGTCATGGCGATTCTCGCGCTCGCCTCCGACATCCACGACCTGCGCCGCCGCCTCGGCCGGACCGTCGTCGCGACGACCTTCGACGGCCGCCGCATCACCGCCGACGACCTCAAATGCGCCGGCTCGATGACGGTCCTCCTCAAGGACGCCATCAAGCCCAACCTGCTCCAGACCCTCGAGGGAGGGCCCGCGTTCGTGCACTGCGGCCCGTTCGCCAACATCGCCCACGGCAACAACAGCATCCTGGCCGACCGACTGGCGCTGGCAACTTGCGAGATCGCCTGCACCGAGGCCGGCTTCGGGGCGGACATGGGCGCGGAGAAGTTCTTCGACATCAAGTGCCGCCAGAGCGGTCTCAAACCCGACGCGGCGGTGCTCGTCGCCACCGTCCGAGCTCTGAAGATGCACGGCGGAGTCGGCCGCATCGTCGCCGGCAAGCCGCTCGATCCGGCCCTCGAGATGGAGAACGTGGATGCGGTCCGCAAGGGCGCCGCGAACCTCGCCGCCCAGATCGAGAACGTACGCATCTTCAACGTCCCGGTGGTCGTGGCGATCAACCACTTCCCCACGGATACGGAGGCGGAAGTCGCCGCGATCCGTGAGGTGGCAATGGCCGCCGGCGCTCGAGACGTGGTCGTGAGCCGCCACTTCGCCGAGGGCGGGGCGGGAGCGGAGGATCTGGCCCGGGCCGTCTGGGCCGCCGCCGAGGAGGGCGCGCCGGACTTCCAGTTGCTCTACCCCGACGACGCGCCGCTGCGCGAGAAGATCGAGACCGTGGCCGTCCGCATCTACGGCGCCCGGGGCGTCGACGAGCTGCCGGCTGCGAGCAGGGCGCTGAAGCTCTACGAAGAGCTGGGCTTCGGGGCGCTGCCGGTCTGCATGGCCAAGACGCACCTCTCGCTCAGCCACGACCCCAATCTCAAGGGCCGTCCCACCGGTTTCCGGGTGCCGATCCGTGAGGTCCGGCTGTCCGCCGGCGCGGGTTTCGTCACGCCGCTGCTGGGCGAGATGCGCACCATGCCCGGCCTGCCCTCCCACCCCGCGGGCGAAACCATAGACATAGACGCCGACGGCAACATCGTCGGGCTCTTCTAGCGGCGCATGCTCAACCTGCTGCTCACTCGACACGGCAAGGCGGCTGCGGGCGACGTCGTCCTCGGTGGCCAGCTCGATCTGCCGCTGACCGACGAAGGCCGGGCCGAAGCCCGAGCCCTGGCCGGCCGGCTGAGCGGGGTCCGCGTAGACCGCATCATCGCCAGCCCGATGCTCCGGGCCCTCGAAACCGCGCAAACGATCGCAACCGGGCGGCCGGTAGAGGTGGACGAGCGGCTGCGCGAACTCGACTACGGGCGATGGGAAGGGCTGACCGGCGACGAGATCGAACTTCTGGATCCCGAGCTGCGCGCCCGCTGGGACGCCGACCCGGCCGGCACGCATTCACCGGGCGGTGAGTGCGGCAACGACGTCGCGGCCCGGGCGCGCTCCTTCATCGCCGATCTCCTGGCCGCGGAATGCAGCCCCGGCGGCGCCCGCGCGACGGGACAGTCGGGCCGGTCGGGCCGCCGCTCGCCCGACCCGGGCGGAGCTCATCCGCCCGCCACGGAAGCGCAGGCCGAGTCCGAGGGCGAGCGCCGCGTTCTGGTCGTGGCCCACGGCACATACAACCGAATCCTGCTTTGCGTGGCCCTGGGTCTGCCCGTCCGCGACTATCGCCGCCGCTTCATCCAGGACAGGACGAACCTGACCGTGCTCCGGTACGAGATCGGCGACACGCCGGACGGGGCCCAGCTGGTACTCGCCAACGACGTAGGTCACCTGCGCCGATCGGGCCAGGCTCCCTGGGGCTAGCGTCCTGCTGCATCGACCGCCATCGGGTGCCAGACTTGTCCGGACGGCCGGGCATGCCGGTCATCCGTTTCATCGCAGAGGGTCGCCCAGTTGCGCAGGTCCGGAGCCGCATACGCGATCATGTTTGTCGCCCTCGCGGCATACGTTCCGTATCTGACGCTGTACTACCAGAGCATCGGCATATCGGTCGGGCAGATCGGCGCCCTCATGGCGTTCGTGTCGGTGGTGGCGCTGGTGAGCGCGACGGTATGGGGCACGATCCACGACCGCTTCCCCCGATCCTGGGTGTTGCTGCCGCTCGCGGGCCTCGTAGCTGCCGGCGGCGCCTTCGGCCTTGCCAGGTCCGGGCCGTCGCCGCAATTGGTGGTCTGCGCGGCACTGTTCGCGATAGGCATGTCGGGGACATTGCCGATGATGGACGCACGCGTCCTCGAGGTGACCGGCTCCGATCGGACCAGATACGGGCTCGTCCGCGCGTGTGGGTCCGCCAGCTTCATGGTTTGCGCGCCGCTCATCGGCTTGCTGGCGAACAGCCACGGCCCCGCATCGCTCTTCCTGATCATGGTCCCCGCCCTGGTGATCGGCGGCCTGGCGGCCTCGGCCATCCCCGGCCGGTCGCAGGTTCTGCGGGCACCGAGCATGCTCCGCGCCCCGGGGCGTGTCCTGAGCCACCGCCCGATCGGCTTCTTCCTCTTCGGCTCTCTCGCGTGCTGGACCGCTATCTACGCCCAGACCGGCTTCTTCTCGCTATACCTGAAGTCGATCGGGGCTCCCGACGACCAGGTCGGGCTGGCCTGGTCGCTCGGCTCACTGGGTGAGATCCCGACGATGATCTTCTTCCCGGTCCTGGCAAAGCGTTTCGGCGTTGAGCGGCTGATCATGCTTGGGGCGGGCCTGACGGTTACCCGCCAGATCGTGAATACGGTGTTCACGCTTCCGGCGGTCTTGCTCGCCTTCTCGCTCCTGCACGGCGCCGGCTACGCAATGCTGCTCGTCGGCGGTGTCGCGTTCGTCGCACATCACGCTCCGCGCGGCACCGGCGCGACCGCCCAGGGGCTCTTCAGCGGCGCGATGGCCAACCTGGCCGCGATCATCGGTTCCGGTGCCGGCGGCCTGCTGGCCGGAGCGATCACCATCCGAGCCATGTATGGGGTGTCCGTCGGGCTCGGATTGGTCGGCATAGTGCTCATCGCCGCGGCCGTGCTACCGGCGAGCGTTCGTACCACTCCGGCGGCTACGGCGGAGCAATCCGCGGTCGTGCCCGGCCCCTAATACCCGAGGCGATGGATCCTCGAGTAGACGTAGTTCGCCACCGTTTGGGCGCCGAGCGAACTGAAATGCAGCCCGTCGCTCGTGTATTTGGCCTGATAGACACCCGTGCTCGTGGACAGGATGGCGTGGACATTGATGACCACGATCTTGTAGCCGTTGGCCAGGTGCTGGATCGCGACGTTCAGCGACGTGATCGCGGGCGACGACGAGGTCCTGTTCTGCGGCGGGATCGTCAGCATGAAGATGCGCATCTTCTTGGCCCGGGCCGCCACGATGATGGCCCGCAGATTGGCGATGATCGTGGCCTGAGCGATGTTGTGGCCTAGATCGTTTGTGCCACCCAGGATGAACAGGACCTGGGGGTCGTAATTCGCGACATCCTTGGTGAAACGGGCCAGCATCTGGGCGGTCGTGTCGCCGGGGACTCCGGCGTTGTGGGCCAGTACGAGCCGGGCGTCCTGGCCATCGAGCCGCGCGGGCCAGGGGTTGCCGGCCGGCCACGCCGTCAACGAATCACCGAGAGTGACGAACTTCATCGTCCCTGCCACCGGCTTCGCAGTAACGCTGGGAGACGCCGAGGCCAGGGCCGAGTCCGAAGGCGAGGCTGAGGGCGACTCAGACTCCGACGGAATCGGCGAAGGTGAGATCGCTCCGATCAGCGCGAATTGCCTGGCCGCCGGCTGTGTTGCACCGGCCGACGTCGAACCGACCCAGCCACCGGGAAGGCCGGCCGAAACCACCGTTGCCAGGAGCAGCAAGATCAGCACCGCCGCCAGGTCGCGGCGTTTCTGCGTAACGACTACCGGACCCTCCACATCCTCGGACGAGCCGCCCGAGAACGCTCCGGCAATCGCCCCGAGTGGCCCACGGTGGACGGGATGAGCCATGAGCCGCTTCGTCTGAATGACCTTCGGATCGGGGTGGGCCATCCGGATCGCCGGCGCGACCGCCGGTGCCACCGCGGCTGACGTGACCGGGCCCGGCCGCTTGTCCGGGCGGCCGAATCCCGAGCCGCCCTCCGCCGAAGTCATGCGTGCCCTCGACGGGCAGGGCGTCTGCAGCCGCACGGCTCCGTCTGGTTCATGGTCGGCGCCTGCAACCTGGCGCGAGCCGGCCTAATGCGCATCGGGGCCCCTTGTTGCCGTTCCCCACTAGTCTGCACTCGGCGGCTGTGATCTGCCTGCCGCAGGTCCCGCCGCATTCGCTATGACTCCGCCGCCTCGGCCTCGGACCCGGAACGGAGACGCCAGACAACGAACACCACGACCGCAACGACGCAGGCCAGGATGATCACCGTGTCGAACGGCTTGAGGTCGTCGCGGATCCTGGTCCAGTTGGAGCCCAGTACCGTTCCGGCGTACACCAGAGCGATCGTCCATGGGATTGCGCCGAGCGTGGAATACACGATGAATCGGCCGATCGGCATGTGCGAGACGCCGGCGATGAAGCTGATCACCGACCGAACCCCCGGCAGCAGGCGGCTGAAGAAGGCCGTCGGCGAGCCCCAGCGGGCGAAGAACCTCTCGGCCTGGTCCACCTCGTGCTTGCGTACGAGCAGGTACTTGCCCCACCGATCGAGGAACGGGCGACCGAGCCTGGCGCCGAGGAAATAGCCGAACACGGACCCGGTCGTGTTGGCGGCCGTGCCGACGACGACGACGATCCAGAAGTTCCAGCCCGAATGCGTCAGCGGCTCGAGCTGCTTGGGGTCGCTTACCATCCAGCCGGCCATCGGCAGGATGATCTCCGACGGAATCGGCAGCAGTGTTGACTCGATGGCCATTGCCAGAAAGACACCCAGGTAGCCGACGGAGCCGTACAGGCTTTGAAGGACCGGAATGACCGCGGTATCGATGAAGCTGAGCACGAAGCCCTCGCTGTTGTGAGGCGAATTTGTGCGGCGGTGCCGCAGGTCGTGGGCAGGATACCCGAGCCGTAAGGCCGGCGTTCGGACGACCGCCTCGAGTCTCGCCGATCGCCGCGGCCTCCGCACGCCTGCCGGGTCGATGCGGGCTATGCTCATCCGGTGAGTGATACGCCCCGGTCACCGGACCTCGGACCCCACCGACACCTGCCGGAGCCCCACCTTCTGCGGCGGCCGCTCCCGGACGACGCCGAACTGGTCCTGACCGGCGCAGATTTGTCGATCTCCGATGTGGAGTCCGTTGCGCGCGGCGGCCGCCGGGTGTCGCTCGGTGACGAAGCCCGGGCTCGGGTCGTGGAAGCGCGCGACGTCGTGGAGCGGCTCGTCGCCGCCGGCGAAATCGTCTACGGCCTGACAACCGGTTTCGGCGACCTGGCCACGACGTTCATCGATCCGGCCGACAGCGCGCGTCTCCAGGAGAATCTGCTCGTCTCGCATGCGGTCGGCGTGGGCGAGCCGCTGCCGCGCGACGTCGTGCGGGCGATGCTGCTGCTGCGGGCCAATACCCTGGCCCTGGGCCACTCCGGCTGCCGCCCCGTCGTCATCGACCGCATCTGCGACCTGCTGCGGCTCGGGATACACCCGATAGTGCCGTCGCAAGGGTCCGTCGGTGCGTCCGGCGACCTGGCGCCGCTTGCGCATCTCGCGCTTCCGCTCACGGGCCGGGGGCACGTGGAGGTGAACGGGCACGTCATCGCCGCGTCGGAAGCGCTCGCGTCGGCCGGCATCGCGCCGCTGGAACTCCTCGCCAAAGAGGGTCTGGCCCTTCTGAACGGCACCCAGATGATGAGCGCCATCGGCGCGCTCGTTGCCGCGGACGCGCAGCGGCTGGCTCGAACCGCCAGCGTCGCGGCCGCGATCAGCTGCGAAGCGCTCCTGGGCACGGACGTCGCGTACGCCGCGGCCTATCAGCTGGCCCGGCCGCATCCCGGCCAGGTTGCCGTCGCCGGGGAGCTGCGCTGGCTGCTGCGCGACTCGACTCTGATGACCAGCCACCACGCCTCGGTCCACAAGGTCCAGGACCCGTACTCGCTGCGCTGTGTGCCCCAGGTCCACGGCGCGGTTCGAGACGCGCTGGACTACCTGGCCGGCGTGCTGGACGTGGAGCTGAACTCGGCCACGGACAACCCGCTCATCTTCCCGCAGGGCGGAGTCGCCGACGCGACGGCCGCCGCGACCGGCGGGGGTTTGGTGATCAGCGGCGGCAACTTCCACGGCGAGCCGATTGCGCTGGCTCTGGACTTCGCCAAGCTCGCCATCTCGGAGCTGGGCGCCATATCGGAACGGCGCATCGCGCTCATGGTTGACGCGCGGCTGAACGGGGGCCTGCCGCCGTTCCTCTCATCGGGTAGCGGTCTGGAGTCGGGCATGATGCTGCTCCAGTACACCGCCGCCGCGCTGGCCTCCGAGAACAAGGTTCTGGCCCATCCTGCCAGCGCGGACTCGATCCCAACCTCGGCCAACCAGGAAGACCACGTCTCGATGGGCTCGATCGCGGCCCGCCACGCCATGGCTGTTCTGGCCAATGTCCAGCGGATCATCGCCCTCGAGCTTCTCGTGGCGGCGCAGGCGCTGGATTTCCGGCTCGGGATTATTGCCGCCGCCGGATCGCCGGTCCGGCCCGGTGCGGGCGTCGAGGAGGCGCAACGCCGAATCCGCACCGTCGTCAAACATCTCGATCACGATCGGCTGCAGGGCAGCGACATCGAATCTGCCACCCGGCTCGTACGCGAGGGTTCGCTCGTCGACCTGGCCGGCTAAGCAGACGCGCGGGTCAGGATGGCTGAGGCTGCCGGGCCGTTCCGGAACAACGGTCGATGGCGCGGCGCAGGCGGAACTGGTCCGCGATTCCGGCAAGCCGGAGTGCCCACAACGCCGGCAGCAGCCTCGGGTCGGCCGCGGCCGCGGCGGCGTCGACTTCCAGTCCGCCGACCCACGGCGACTGAAGGGCCCGGATCAAGTGCGGCACGGCTCGCGGATCTCGCCGAACGGCCAGCCCGAACAGAGCTTCGGCCCGGGCCTCACGGTTGCCGTCCTCCGCGCATGCCAGCAGGGCATCGCGAACGTCCGGACCGTCGGCGTCCGTAAGCCTGCCCAGCCCAAACGTCGCCCAGTCGCGGACCTCGGGCTCGCTGTCGCGGCAGAGTCGGATGAGGGCGCGACGAGCTTCGGGCGGGAGCGGCTGCGGACTGATCGTGGAGACCGCGAACGCGACGGCCAGTCGCACTTCCGGACTCGGGTTGTCGACGAGCGGGAAGATGCGCCCGAGCGTGCCCGCGTCACCGAGGTGACCGAGCGCAGCGACGACGGAGGCGAGGGGAGCCGGGCTCTTCTCAACCGCGATCGCGGCCATCAGTGCCGCCGCGACCGCCGGCTGGCAGCTCGGCTCGACACCAACAAGACGCCCCAGAATGTCGGCGCCGAGAGTCCGTCTTCGATCGAGATCGCCCGAGATAAGGCTCAGCCCGGCATCCAGGACGTCGTCGGGACATTCGGTGAGGATGCCCCCAATGAGCTCCCAGCGGCAGTCTTCGTCGTAGGTCCCGAGCGCGGCCTCGATGCGGATTTCGAGGGTCGCCATAGAAATACCTCTTCTGGCAGGCCGTCTTCCCCCCGGCCGCGCGTTCGAATTTGCTACGGAGCCGTACCGGCCGAGACGTAATCTGTACCCGCCTGGCGGCCCGTCCGGGCTGGGATCGCGGTCTGACCTTACGCTCTCGACATTGGGCGACGGAACTGAGTCGCACGTGAGGGAACGGCGTCCCGCTCCGCGGCGACAACGTCTACGTGCGATGACGTAGTTGTCCAACGAATGAGGGTCACGGAGACTCGAGTAACTACCACTACGAGCCGTACGTCTACCGTCCCGGTCGGCGATAGCCGGCCTGGACCAAGGATCTGGAGGGATCAACGTGAACGCACGCCGGGGCGCGCTGATGCCGATGGGGCTGATTGCCGCAATCCTGCTGGGAGGATGCTCCTCGGGCGCCACGACGGCTCCGTCGGCCGCCGGCACTCAGCCGGGCGCCACGTCCGTCACGCCGGCGTCCGCGACCCCGGCAGCCCTCGACACCGCGCCGGCCGACAAGCCTGGTCTGCAAGCGGCGGCGGTCATCGTCAAGGCGCTCGGCGGAACCGTCGCGGCCGATGCTCCGACTCTCACGGTCGACGCCGACCCGATAACCAACGAGTCGGGCAAATACGTCCAGCTCGGGGACTGGGTTGTGGCCTGGAACTCGGCCGGCACTCTGCGGTGGGTCTATTTGCAGCCCTCGACTGCGGCAGGGGCGACGCTGACCCAGGACCAGGCCGCCGCCCGAGTCGCCGTGATCGTCGCCGATCTGCGACTCCAGCTCGCCGCACCCGACACACTCGTCTACGACGCCGAGGCCGGCGACTGGGCGGCCGACTGGGTCCGCAAGATCGGCGGCTATGTCGCGCGCGGCGACGGGACCTCGATCGCCCTTACGCCGGACGGCCAGTTCAACTCGTACCGGTACTCGCAAAGCCCCGCGAACCCCATGCCGGCGCTGATACTGAGTGAGGCCAAGGTCCGGGCCGAGTTTCCAACCTGCCGGAATAGCCGCTCCGGGGCGGCCAGGACCGAGACCTGCACCGCGGCCCTGATCTGGCTCCGCCCGGTGGCATCCGCCATGGACCGGCCTCTGCAGCTCTGCTGGGAGATCAAGTACAGCTGGAAGCAGGGCGCCGATTCGGGCGGCAGTCTCCAGGACTTCGACGCCGGCTCCGGCGCGATCGTCGACTCGGCCGCGATATCGTCGTAGCCCGGCCGCGGCCGGTACGGACCGCGCCGCGACTAGATCGGCAGCCCGCGGCCGGTTCGGCGCGTGCCCGGCCGCTGCCGTAAAGTGGAGCCATGGCACGGATCGAGATCGTTGATGTCGGCGATGAGGCCCGCTTTGGGTTGATGCCCCCGTGTGCGGATCCGTCGTTCGACCACCGCACCTGCGACTACTGGGAAGACGCCGATCGCGGTTCGAAGGCAAGCCGGCCGAACTGGCTTCGCGCGGGCTCGGGATCGGGCTCGCGTGAAGGTTGGGGGTCCGGGGGCGACGCGTCCGGGAATCCGTTCGAGCCGGCCCCGAGGCCGGCGAATCCATTCGCCCCTCCCTCGAGGCAATCGGCGAACCCATTCGCTTCGGCGTCGTCCGGGCCGGCCCGCAACCCGTTCCTCGACGACCTCACCGACGAGCCCGACGACAACCCGCTTGTGCCCAAACGCCCCGCCCGTCCGGCCATCGCCGCGGACGCACCACGCAAGCTGCAGCTGCTCGGCCGCGGCCTCGGCATCTTCGGGACCTACGCCAAGGTTCTGCTGGTGGAGGACGAGCCCGCCGGCTACTGCCAGTTCGGGCCACTGTCCGCGTATCCGCGCGCGCTGCGCCTGCGCGAACTCTACCCGCGGTTGCCCGCCGCACCGCTGCCGGCGGTGATTACCTGTATCGCGACCACGGCCGACGCCCGCCGCCATGGTTATGCCCTCCGGCTGGTTGAGGCGGTCTGTGAAGATCTGACCGGCCGCGGCTTCTCGGCCGTGGAGGCGTATCCGGAGGTTCGCGCCGGGGAGGACGTCACACCTGCCGCGCGCCCCGAGTTCTGGATTCGGGCAGGCTTCCAGCTCGCGGTGGACGACGAACGCTATCCGGTGGTGCGGCGTGAACTCTGACCTGCGTGCCGCGCCACGTTCCCCCGACCACCGCAGGCTCGTGGCTCGGCTCGTCGCTTCGCTCGTGTCGATCGCCCTGGCAGCCGTTGCCTGCAGCCCCGCGGTCAGCCCGACGGCCCCGTTCTACACCGAGGTGCCGATCGGCCCGACCGCGTTGCCGGTGGGCACGGTCGGCCAGTACGGCCTCCATCTGGACTCGACCCTGCTGGGCACGCTGCCCAAGACCGTCGACGCATACCCCATCGCTGAAGATCCCGACGGCGAGAGTCAAGCCCTCGACGATCCGGACGTGGTCAAGACCTTCGACCGCTACGCCGCCGGCAAGATCGGCGACATCAGTGACGACAACTGGCTCGTGTTGACCGTCGCCCATCTCAAGCCCGATGCCGGCGCGGACGCATATCCGGGCTGGGTGGGCAGTTTTGCCGCCGGAGCATGCTCCCAGGCCAACGGCGTCGCCGCGACCGACACCACCACCATCAACTTCTGGCAGGTCGATACCGCCACATGCGCCGGCGGCCCGATCGTGTACACCCTCGAACTC
>Ga0302299_10000681_pt1 | contig 19193 bp, 14 predicted proteins | sample III_Fen_N3_4_FD_198795 | JGI IMG/M metagenome (GOLD analysis project Ga0302299, IMG submission 198795) | Peat permafrost microbial communities from Stordalen Mire near Abisko, Sweden - III_Fen_N3_4 | ecosystem: Environmental > Terrestrial > Soil > Wetlands > Permafrost | place: Sweden: Abisko... | reverse complement strand
GTTCAGTCGCACGGGTGCTCGCCGAGAACCGCCGATCCGGGGAGTTCGAGGCGCAAGCGCACGAGCGATTCGCGAGGGCACAAGCGCAGACGCAGCGCGCCTTCTCCGCACGTGAGGTCGGCGCAAGGTTCGGCGCCTTCGCCGACGACGAGCTCGTCGCGGAGCTTGGCATCGTCCGATGCGGAACGACGGCGCGCTACCAGAGCGTCGCGACCGAGGAGGAGCACCGGCGGCAAGGACTGGCGTCCCACCTCTTGGGCGTCGCCGCCGACTGGGCGGCCCACCGCGGCTGCGACAGGTGGGTGATCGTCACCGAGGCAACCAATCCGGCGGGACGCGTCTACCGCCGCGCGGGGTTCGGGCCCGATACCGATATCGTCACCGCGTATCGCGCGCCGCGCCTTCCGTGATCGATGCGCAAGGAGGCGCCCGTCGGCAGGCGTAAGGGGCGCCACGTTTCGGCCATGTAAAACCTTGGGTCAAGGTCTTGATTTGCGGTGGCCGATGCCCCACTATCAGCAATGTTGGTCGCTTGACCAACTTTGCCGCGAGGGCAACGTGAGGAGCCGTCAGTGCCACACCAGACCACGTGCGCCGTCATCACCGGAGCCAGCTCGGGCCTGGGCGCCGAGTTCGCCAGACGCTTCGCCGCCCGCGGCGCCGACGTGGTCCTCGTGGCCAGACGCACGGATCGGCTCGATGCCATCGCTGCCGAGATCGAGGCTGCTCACCACGTGAGGGCAACCGCTGTCGCGCTCGACCTGGGCGCGCCGGGTGCCGCGCGGCGCCTCGTCGACGCCCTCGACGAGCGCGACCTCACTCCCGATGCCCTCATCAACAACGCCGGATTCGGCACCGCGGGACCCGTCGCGCTCGAAGATCCCGAGCGAGCGCGTGCCGAGCTCGAACTGAACGTGGTCGCCCTCACCGAGTTGAGCGTGACGTTCCTGCCCCGCCTCATCGCCAGCGGCCACGGCCTCCTTGTCAACGTCGCCTCCAACGCGGCGTACCAGCCGCTTCCCGGACTGGCCATCTACGCAGCCTCGAAGGCCTACGTGAAGTCACTCACCGAGGCCATCTGGAAGGAGAACAGGGGCAACGGCATGCGCGTGCTCGCCCTCGCCCCCGGACCCACCGACACCGAGTTCTTCGACGTCGCGGGCTCCGAGGACTTCAAGGTGGGCGCCATGGATACCGTCGGCCGCGTCATGGACGTGGCCTTCAAAGCGATCGACAATCCGCGAGGCGGGCCGGCCGCCATCGTGGGCCGAGGCCGCGCGTTCCAAGCCCACCTCAACCGCGTCGTTCCCACGCGAGTCTCGCTCGCCGTCACCGCGAGACTCACGGGAAGCACATCACCATGACCCGCATGCCGCTCGACGAACGCAGGGAACGCCTCGTCGCGGCCGCGCTCGCGGTCGTCAAGCGCGACGGCGTCGCTGGCGCCACCACTCGAGCGATCGTGACCGAGGCGGGCATGCCTCTCGGCGCCTTCCACTACGCGTTTGGCTCGCGCGACGAGCTGCTGGGCGCCGTGGTCGAGGCCGTCGCCGAGCTCGACAGACTGGCGGCCGAGCCTGCCTTGGAAAGCAGACCAGGCGCACTCGGACCTCCGGAAGGTGGCACCCTCGCCGCCGTCCTCCTCCGCGGGATGGACCTGTTTCTGGACCACCTCGCCGCCGACCCGTACGCGGAGCTCGCTTTCCTCGAAGTCACGCTTCACGGCGCCCGCCAGGACCTCGACGACGGCGTGAGCAGGCGTCGCTACTCGGTCGCCTATGCGGCCCCCGAGTACCTCCTGGCGCGCTCGGCCAAGGTGTGCGGCTACGAGTGGACCATGACGCTCAGCCACGTCGCCCGCCTCCTCGTCGGGGCTCTCGATGGAATCACCATCGCGTACCTCGCCGACCACGACCTCGACGCCGCCAGGGCATCGGCCGCCTTCCATGCCGACGCGGTCGCCAGGCTCGCCCGCCCGACGGGCCCCGACGGCACCGCCCGCACCGCCCGCACCGCCCGCCTCACCCACCCCACCCGCATGTCGCGACCCACCGCCACGCCCTTCGCCAAGGAAAACTGATGCTCACCGATCTCGACCCGCGCGTGAGCGCCCACATCAACCTCTTCGCCGTGCTCGGCGCGCTGAGCGCGCTCGCCGATCACACCGATGGGGCCAAGGCGATTCTCGCGACGGTCAGGAGGCCCACCGCCGTCACGGTCAAGGTGAGGGGCCTCCCGGACGGCTCGTACACGTTCTCGGCCGAAGGCGTTGTGCCAGGGGTCGCCGCGGGCGCGCGGAAGGTCACGCTCCTCTTCACCTCTCCCGCCCACTTCAACAAGATGATCGACGGTGACGCCCAACCGATCCCCCTGGCCGGACCGGGCGGAATGACGTTTCTTCTGGGGCCCTTTGCCAAGCTCGCCGATCTCTTGGGCGCGTATCTCAAGCCGAGCGCCGAGGCCCTCAAGGACCGCGAGTTCTCTCGCGTGGCGACCATCCTCACCCTGCACGTCGCGGCCGCGGCGATCGCCCAGGTCGCCAACGAGGACCGATCGGGACGCTTCTCGGCGGCCGCCATTCCTGACGGCGACATCGCGCTCGAGGTGGGGAACGAGATCGACCTGCGTCTTCACGCTCTCGACCACTATCTCGTGTTCGATCCACGCATCCCGACCGGTCCGCCGCGGGCCGCATTGCGATTCGCGGACCTCGACACCGCGGGCGACATCCTTTCGGGCAGGGCCAGCGCGCTCGGCTCGATCTGCGACGGCACGCTCGGGATGAGGGGCTTCATTCCCATGATCGACAACGTCAGCCGCATCCTCGACCGCGTCGGCCACTACCTCGGAGAATGACAATGACCACCACTTCTGTGACCAAGCCGTACACCTTTGCTAAGTCGCAAGCGGCCTTTGCGCGCGCCACCAGGGTCATTCCGGCGGGCATACCTGGCCACCAGGGACCCTCCGAGGGTTGCTACATCCCGAACGACGCGTTCCCTCGCTTCTCGTCGCGTGCGGAGGGCTCGCGGTTCTGGGACGTGGACGGCAACGAGTACATCGACTACATGTGCGGATATGGCCCCAACGTGTTGGGCTACGGCGACCCCGACGTCGATGCAGCGGCGGCCAAGCAAGCGCGGCTCGAGGACGTTGTCACGATCCCCTCGGCGATCATGGTTGACCTGGCCGAGCTCCTTGTCGACACCGTCAGGAGCGCGGACTGGGCCTTCTTTGCAAAGAACGGTGGAGACGCCACGACCCTCGCGATCATGACCGCCCGCGCGGCAACGCGCCGCAAGAAGATCGTGTTCGTCAAGGGCTACTACCACGGCGTCGCGCCGTGGACTCAGAAGCTCGACTACCCTGGCGTGCTCGAGGAGGACGTGGCAAACAACCTCGATGTGCCCTGGAATGACCTGGTCGCGCTCGAGGCCATGTTCGCGGCAAACGAGGGCAAGATCGCAGCCTTCATCTCAACCCCGTACTTTCATGGCAACTTCGTCGACAACGAGCTGCCCGCCGTCGGCTATTGGCGGGGGGTGCGGGCGCTGTGCGACAGGTACGGCGTAGTTCTCATCGTCGACGACGTGCGGGCCGGCTGGCGCCTGTCGCTCGCCGGCTCCGACGCTCACTATGGCTTCGAGGCCGACCTCGTGTGCTTCTGCAAGGCCATCGGCAACGGGTACAACCTCGCGGCGCTCACGGGCAAGGAATGGCTCAAGGAGGCTGTCGCGTCGCTGACGTATACGGGCTCGTACTGGATGAGCGCGGTGCCGTTCGCCGCGTCGATCGCCACTATCACCAAGCTCAAGGAGATCGACGCTCCCCGGCAATTTCGCGCCATGGGGGCGCTCGTCATGGACGGGCTGGAGCGGGCGGCATCTGACAGCGGGCTCACCATGATCACCTCGGGAGAGCCCGCGCTCTTCTACTTGCGCCTGGCCGACGACGATTCGCTCATCATGCACCAGGAGTGGGTCGCGGAGATGGTCCAGCGGGGCGTGTGGGTCACGAGCCATCACAACCACTTCCTCAACGCGTCACTCACGGAGGCCGACGTCGCGAGGACGCTCGAGATTGCCCACGAGAGCTTCGGCATCATCGCGAAGCGCCACGGGGTGGTTGCGTGAGCGCACTCGCCCCGACAACGGTGTCGGGTCGAACTGAACGCTTCGGGGTGACGGCGGCGTATATCGCGCAAGGACTGAGCTACTCGACCGTGGTCACCTCGCTCCCCGCCTTCAAGACGAGATACGGAATCGGCGACGAGACGGTCTCACTCATCATGCTCACGGTCGTCCTCGGCGCGGCCTCCGGCTCGGTGGTGGCCGACGTGATCGCCCGCAAGTGGGGGTCGAGGGCGGCGCTCGTGGTGGGCTTCTCGCTCCAGGCGGCGGGCCTGGCCGGCGTCGCGATCCACACGCCTTTCGCCGTGTTTTGGGCATTCTTCGGCGTGTATGGGCTTGGACTGGGCATGGTCGACGCGGCCGCGGCCATGCAGGGATTCATCGTTCAACGCAGGCTGGGCCTTGCGATCATGGGCTCGTTCTTTGCTGCAAACACCGCCGCGATCATCGTTGGCGCACTCGTGATCTCCGCATCCGCCACCACCACGATGGGTGCGAGCCTCGGTCTCGCCACCGCGGCCATCGTCGCCGCGGCCATCGCGATCGTGGGACCGCGCATCTTCGACCCCACGCACGAACCACCCTCCCACGAAGAGTCCAGGGCGAGGCTTCCCCGGCTGGGGATCCTGCTCTTCGGCTTCGTGATCTTCGCGGCATTCACCGCGGACTCGGCCATAGCCAACTGGTCGACCGTGTACCTCCACGACACGATGAACGCCTCCGCAACTCTCGCACCGCTCGGCTATGCGACCTATGCGGGGTTCACTCTCGTGAGCCGCCTCGCGTCCGACTTCGTGGTTCGTCGCTTCGGACGCGCTCACCTGGCGGTGGCAACCGGTGCGATCGCCGTGGTCGGCGTCGGCCTTGCGGGGGCCTGGCAAAGCCCCTATGCGGCACTCGTCGGCTTCGCGCTGGCGGGCCTTGGCGTCGGCGCCTTGGTGCCGCTCGCGTTCTCCGGCGCGGGCGACCTCGACCACGCCAGGAGCGATCAGATCATCGCCAAGATCAACCTCTTCAACTACGGCGGCTCGCTCGTCGGCGCCGTCATTCCGGGCCTACTCTCGACGTCGCTTGGCCTGAACTCGGCGTTCCTCATCGCGGCCGTGATGCTCCTGCCGATGCTGCTGATGGGCCCACGATTCAGGAACAGTTACTCCGCGCACTCGGCACGCGATGCGCCGATGCGCGAGGTCGTCTGCTAGAAACCCGCGGCGAGTCCCTCAGCCGTCGCTAGGACGCGTTGGCACCGTCGCGCTCAAGCATCTGCGTCACCATGTCAATGAGCGATTCGTTGAGCGGCCTGTAGGTCGCGCCAAGGTCCCGCTTCGACTTGCCGTTGTCGGCAACGAACGGGTGGTCGACGTTGCCCTCGACGTACCGCCTGCTGACCCCAAACGCGGGCGATACCGCCTTGAAGAGCCACTTGGGGATCGCGCGACGCGGCAGCGGGAGGCTGCCAAAGTGCTCGCGCAGCTGCCTACCCATGTCAAGGGTGTCCGAGCTGGCGCCGGAGACGATGTGGCGACCCTCGGCGTCGGGCACGAAGCCTGCGGCGATGTGCGCCCTGGCGAGGTCGCGCACGTCGACCGCCCCCAGCGATACGCGCGGGGCCCCCAACCTCATCTGGCCTCCGATCAGCTGGCGGATGATCCCAAAACTTTCCGACGTGGGGTTCTGCTGGAGCGAGGGGCCGACGACGAGCGAAGGGTTGATGACGACGAGTCGCCAGCGGTCCTGAGCGTCCGCGATGCGCCAGGCAGCCTTCTCCGCCTCGACCTTGGAGAAGCTGTAGGGCTCGTAGTCAAGGAAGGCCGTGGTGTTCCAGACGTCCTCGGTCAGTACGCCCCCTGGCGCCGCGGCGCACTCGGCCGCGTCGGTGTAGATCGCCGCGCACGAACTGGTGAGCACGATGCGCGTCACCGTGTCGATGGCGTTGGCGGTCGTGAGGACGTCGCGGGTGCCTCCTACCGCCGGGTCGACGAGGTCGCGCTGCGGGTCCTTGACGGCGCGAATGAAGGGCGACGCCGTGTGGAAGACCACTCCGCAGCCGGCCATCGCCTCGGCGTAGGAACCGGGTCGCATGAGGTCGCCCGCGAAGAGCTTGAGGGTTCCTAGCGCGCCGTCCGCGGCCGCTTCCAGGTGAGCGACCTTGGCCGCGTTGTGTGGGTCGCGCACGGCCGCGTGCACCGTGGCGCCCGCGTCGAGAAGCCCCTTGACGATCCAGCCTGCGACGTAACCGGTTGCCCCGGTGACCAACACCGGAAGCGTGGTGTCGATGGTGATGCCGGTCAGGTCGGGCTCTTTCACGACTTCTCCTTGGGACGGGGCGGTACGTGTTCTCACGCTAGCCCGGTACCAGGGCACGCGCGCGCCGACGCCCGTGCTCGAGTGACTTCGTTCGATGAGAACGTCACTAGCCTGGTGACGTTGACCTCACGTGTGAATGGAAGGACCCGAATGCGCGCCTTTGTGATCACGGGACCGGGGGCGGGCGCCGTCGCCGAGGTGCCCGAGCCGGTGGCCTCCGCTGGCCAGGTGATCGTCGAGGTGGATCGCGTCGGCGTCTGCGGCACCGACATGGAGTTCTACCGCGGCGACATGGCGTATCTCGCCTCCGGCGACGCCACCTTCCCCGTGCGCATCGGCCACGAGTGGTGTGGACGAGTGGTCGACGTGGGATCCGATGCCGACGCGTCCTGGATGGGGCGACGCGTGACCGGCGACACGATGCTCGGTTGCGGCACGTGCTCGCGCTGCACTGACCGGCGCCAGCATCTGTGCGAAGACCGCTATGAGATCGGCATCAGGCACGGATGGCCGGGGGCTCTCGCCGAGCGCCTCACCGTGCCCACGTCGGCGCTCGTCGCGCTGCCGGAGGGATTCGACCCCGCTCTCGGCGCGCTCGTCGAGCCTGGCGGAAACGCCTTGCGTTCGGTGCGCGGCACGAATCTTCGCGCGGGCGACTCCATGCTCGTCATCGGCGCGGGCACCATCGGACTGCTTGTCGCGCAGATTGCTCAGGCGCGCGGCGCCGAGGTACACATCGTCGGCCGCTCCGCGCGCTCCCTCGACTTTGCCAGGAGCCTCGGCTTCGTGCACACCACGACGCTTGACGACCTCGACCGCACGCGCGCCTTCCGAGCGGTCGTCGACGCGTCGAACGGCAAGGCCTCCCCCGCATCCGCCGTTGACATCGTGGAACCTGGCGGTCGCGTCGTGCTGATCGGCATCTCCGGCGAACCCAGCCTCATCGACACGAGGGACCTGGCGCTCAAGGACGTGACCGCCGTGGGCGTGCTCTCCGCATCGGGAGGGCTCGAGGAGACCGTGGCCCTCTACGCCTCGGGCGCGGTGGACCCGCGCGTGTTGGTGGCGGCGACCGTCGGTCTCGACGCGACCGCTGCAATTCTCGCTGGCGAACGCCCCACAGGATCGGGTCCAGGACCCAAGTTCCACATCGATCCCCGCCGCTAGGTCCGCGAGCCGCTCCGGACGTGAGCGCCACGCCGACGACGCACGGGGCGCTTCGCTCACCCGGTCACAAGCGGAGGTTGTGACCGCCCAAGGAGACCCGCCTACCGCGCGCACCATTCGCCGACGAGCATGGATGGCATGACCCGCCGCCACGAACTCCTCGAACGCGTGCCTGGACTTGCGCTCGCCGCGGGGATCGCCATCGTGGCCACCGCGTTCGGGCATGTCGTGCCGATCGTCGGCGGCCCGGTGTCGGGGATCATCATCGGCGTGGTCCTGGCGACGATGCTGAGGCCCGCGGCTCGACTGCGGATCGGAATCCGCACGGCGAGCAAGTGGGTGCTGCAGCTCTCGGTCGTGGTCCTCGGCTCACAGCTCTCCCTCGCGCAGATCGCCAAGGTGGGGCTCGAGTCCCTTCCTGTCATGATCGGCACCCTCGTCGCGTGCCTTGCCGCGGCGTGGCTCATTGGTCGCCGGCTCGGGATCGCCGGAAACCTGCGCACCCTCATCGGAGTGGGCACGGGGGTCTGCGGCGCCTCCGCCATCGCGGCCGTCACCCCAGTGATCGGCGCGGTCGGCTTCGACGTCGCCTACGCCATCTCCACCATCTTCCTTTTCAACATCGCCGCCGTGCTGGCCTTCCCCATCATCGGCCACCTGCTGGGCCTCAGCCAGCACGCGTTCGGGCTCTTCGCCGGCACCGCCGTGAACGACATGTCCTCCGTTGTTGCGACCGCGACTACGTACGGATCCGCCGCCGCCAACTACGCGGTGGTCGTCAAGCTCGTCCGCACGCTCATGATCATTCCCATCAGCTTTGGCCTCGCGGCATGGGCGGGAAGGCGCGACGCCGCGAGGACCCGGGTGAACGTTCTCCGCCTCGTGCCGTGGTTCCTCATCGGATTCATCCTCGTGGCCGCGGCCAACTCGATCGGCCTCATCCCGGCCGGCGCGCACTCGGGCCTCACCACCGCGTCGGTATTCCTCATCACGATCGCCCTGTCCGCCGTCGGCCTGTCGACCGACCTCGCGGGATTCAGTCGAGCGGGCGCCAAGCCGCTGATCCTCGGCGCGTCCCTGTGGGTCATCGCCTCGCTCACGAGCCTCGGCCTGCAGTTCGCCACCGGCCTGACCTGACCGAACCCCAGCCCGTTCGCCGGGTGGATTGTCTGCAACCGGTCCAGACGCTAGCGTGCATACGCTGGCACTCCCACCCAAAGGATGGACGTACCCATGCTCGAGCTGCTCGGCGGGTCGCTGGGTGCCGCCGTCCTCATGGTGCTCGCCGCGGTCATCATCGGGTTCTCCAAGACGGCCCTGGGCGGCTTCGCCGTCATCGCCGTCGCCATCTTCGCGACGATTCTCCCCGCGAAGGAGTCCACGGCCGCCGTCCTCATGCTCCTCATCGTTGGCGACCTCGTCGCGGTGTGGCACTACCGTCACGACGCCGACTGGTCCCTGATCCGGCGGCTATTACCGGCTGTGCTTCCCGGTCTCATCCTCGGTTCCCTCTTCCTCGGGTGCGCGTCCGACGGCGTCCTCCGCCGCAGCATCGGCGCCGTGCTGCTCGTGCTTCTCGTCCTCCAGTTGCTCGTCAAGTGGCGCAGCGAGACCCCGGCATCGCAAGCTCACCTGCACCCCGTCGCCGCCTGGACGGCGGGAACCGGCGTGGGGTTCGCCACGATGACCGCCAACGCCGCGGGGGCCGTGATGACCCTCTACCTGTCGGCGTCCGGCATCGAGAAGCGGCGCTTCATTGGCACCAACGCGTGGTTCTTCCTCATCGTGAACCTCGTCAAGGTGCCGTTCTCCGTGGCGCTCGGGCTGCTGCACCTGGCCGACCTCGGGCGTGCCGGGCTGCTCGCCCCGCTCATCCTTCTCGGCGGGATCGTCGGCTACGCCACGGTGCGCCGGATCAACCAACACCGCTTCGATATCGCCGTGCTCCTTGCCTCGGCGGTAGCGGCCGCCGCCCTCCTGCTCTGACGTACGCGCTCTCGGCGCCTCAATCCGATCGCCACGGCTACCAGCGAGGATCGTGCCCAGGCCTGTCACGCTAGAGGGATAGATCAGAAATACCCCACAGGGTATCTTTGTTTCATCTGACAGGCGCGCTCCATGCCCGCCTCGCGCGACTGCCAGGGTGGCCCCATGGTCGTGGCACGCGAAGGAGTCCAACGTGAGTGAGACAGGCAAGTCGTTGCCCACCCGTGACGATGTCCACGGCTGGAGCCCACAACAGCGGGCCGGCGTCGCGCGCCTGCTCGCGGAAAGCGTCGATCAACCTCCGGCGGCGGGGCCTCGTGGCCGACGAAGGGCAGTCCTCGCGGTCGGCGGGGTGGGCGCCGTGTTCCTGCTGCCATGGTTGATCTACTTGTCCGTCACCCTGCCGGCGACCTCCTCCGGCGGCGCGTGGCGGACCGTGTGGGTGGGTTTCGACGCCGCGCTCGCGGCGGCATTTGTCGCGACGGTGCTCGCCGTCTGGCTCCGTCGCCAAGTCGCGCTCATCGCCCTGACGATTACGTCGACCCTGTTGATGTGTGACGCGTGGTTCGACGTCTGCCTGTCCTGGGGCACCGACGAGCATTGGGGCTCGATCGCCACCGCGCTCGTGGAGCTGCCCGTGGCGATCCTGCTGGCCAACAGCGCCGCCGTGATGATGCGCCGCAGCTTCACCGCCATCGCGCTCCTGCGTGGGCTGGACCCGACGGCCCTCCCCATGTGGAGGCAGCCGATGATTCACTACGCACCGGCCCGGTCGCAGCAAGGGGATGAAGCCCTCCGACCAAGCTAGGGCGGGGCGGGGCGACACAAGAAGAACTCCCCATCAACTCCCGGCAGGGGGGTCGTGGGGAGTCCCGATTGAGCCCCATTCGGAACACAATCCCTGGTAAACCGTGGAGCCGCCTAAGAGAATCGAACTCTTGACCTATTCATTACGAGTGAATCGCTCTACCGACTGAGCTAAGGCGGCCAGCGCCGTCACCGGCGCGGCTCACCATCTTAGCGGGTAGAGAGCCGCGGCCAAATCACGGATGCCAGGGAGTCAGCACGTGACTCCCGCGGGCGGCATGACTCCGTCGACGAGGAACCCATCCACGGCATCGGTGATGCACTGATTCGAGCGGCCGTAGGCGGTGTGCCCCTCGCCGTCGAAGGTCAGGAGCGTCGCGCCCAATTGCTGGGCCAGAGACTGTGCCCACTTGTACGGCGTCGCCGGGTCATTCGTGGTGCCCACGACGAGCATCGGCGCGGCGGACTTCGCCTTGTCGATCTTGGTCACCGTCTCGTCCGCGTGGTAGGGCCAACCCTCGCAACCGGTCGATCCTGCGAACCACCACCCAAAGGTAGGCGCCACCGCCTCGATCTTGCGCGCGAAGTCGCGCTGCTTGGCGATGGTCCAGTCCTCTTGAGTGCTGTCGAGGCACGAGATGGCGGTGAACGCCTCCGTCGAGTTGCCGTTGTACTCGCCCGTCTTGCCATCGCGATCGAGGTAGAAGTTGCCAAGCTCGTAGAACGTCCTGGCGGTGCCGCGGTCGATGACCTCCTTCAGGGCAAGCTCGAGGTACTCCCACGAGGTCTGGTCGTACAACGTGACGACCATCCCGTAGATCATGAGGTTGCCATCGACGGGTGTGGTGCCGCCTGACGGGTACGTCTCGTCCCTCGCCTTGACCGCGATGTCCGCGATCTGCTGGCGCGACTGCTCGACGTCCCCCGTCAGGGGGCATGCGTCCTGCTGGTGACACCAGACGATGAAGTTTTTGAGCGCGTTCTCGAAGCCCGTCGCCTGCGTGATCGACTGCTCCTCGGGCGACAGCGAGATGTCGACCGCGCCATCGAGCACCACGCGCCCCACCTTGTCTGGGTAGATCTCCGCGTACGTCGCGCCCAACTGGGTGCCGTAAGAGAAGCCCAAGTAGTTCAGGTGGTCGTCGCCGAGGACCGCACGGATGACGTCCATGTCGCGAGCCGCGGAGACCGTGTCAGCGTTCTGCATGATCCGCCCCGACTTCTCGCGACAGGACTTCGCAAATGCCTCGTTGCGAATTGTCGCCTGGTCGAGATCCTTCTGCTCGAGGACGAGGAAGTCCTTCACGTAGTACGCGTCGAGCGCCTTGCCGTCGCCACAGTTGATGGCCGCGGAGTCGCCCACCCCGCGCGGATCGAAGCCGATGAGGTCGTAGCTGTTGAGCAACTTGGTGCCTGCAGATGGCTCGAAGTTGACGAGAAGGTCCTTGCCGGAACCGCCTGGACCGCCGGGATTGATGAGGAGCGAGCCTACGCGGTGCGCCTGATCATTCGCGAGCCTGCGATTGATCGCGATGCCGATCGTGGCGCCGTCAGGCGTGGACCAGTCCAGCGGCACCTGGATCGTCGCGCACTGCAGCGCGCCGCAGGTGGTCCACGACACCTTCTGGTCGTAGACGGGCGAGGAGAACGGGTCGGCGGGAGGCCCGCTCACGACCGGGGTGGAGTCTTCCGTCGGGCTCGGCGACGACGATGTCGTCTTCCCGTCCGTCCACGGCAGCAGCGAGCAACCAGCCAGGAGGACGGCGGACGCGGCGAGGAGGGCAATGCGCTTCATGTGAAGAGCCTAAACGAGTCAGATATTTCCGGTGACCGGGTCCCTCAGCCGACCCTCATCAGCGCGCCGAGTCGCTCGCGGCCGTGGCTCGCGGTCGCGAGGGCCACGCTTATCCTCGCGATCAGGCCGAGGCCGAGCGCCAGCGCCATGGTCCACCACGGGATGATCAAGGAGGGGGCGCCCTGTCCGCCCGTCACGGACCTGAGGTCGAGCGCCACCAGGAGGAACGGCGTGAGTAGGAAGCCCCCGAGCAAGCCTGCGGCGCTCGCGATGGTCGCGGGGACCGCGACCTCGAGCCAAGCGACGCGATCCGCCGCGGACCGGGGCGCGCCCACCACCCTGATGCGCGCGATCGCATGAGTGCGTTCCCTCGAACCCGATGCAGCCATGAGGAGAACGGCAAGCACCGCGAGCGTCACGGCGACGCCTCCCGCGCCCACGAACAGCCACCCCAGGCCCCGCGTGACGGGAGCGCTCCTGCGTTCGGCGAGCCAGCCCTGTCGCGTCACCACGGTCGTGCCGGCCGCGTCGCTGGCGGAGGCGAAAATCGCGTCAACCCGTTGACCTCCACCCTGCCCCGCAATCCAACCGCGGTTCGCGGGGATGTCGTGGCCGACCGCCGCGACGAGCGCCTCGCGATCGACCACGACCGTGAGCTGGTCGGAAGCCACCTGGAGCGGAAGCTGCGGCGTATCGCCGACGCGAACCACCGGAACGGACTCGCCTTCCCACCTGAGCGTCACGCCCTTCCACGCCTGACCCCCACTCGTGACCAGAACGGGCACGGAGCCGGGGTCGACGGCCCCACCCGCTAATTTCCCAAACGCCTGCTCGTCGGCGAGCGGCGTCGCCTTGAGCAGGCGCGAGAAGGCCTCAGCATCCAGGATCACGATGCTGACCTGCTTGTCGAACTTCGGGCCGATCGCTTGGGCCCCGGTGACGAGCGTGGCGGTGGCGACGGTGAGGCCATCGGTGCCGTCGAGGGCGGCTAGCGCGCCGGGAAGCCCGGCTTCCGAGTCGGTCGTGACCGCGACATCCCCACCGACCGCGTACCACGCCGCGTTGACCTGCGCGTCACTCACGGTGATCGCCAACGACGCCGCGATGGCGCCGACGACACCCGCAGTGACGAGAGCCGTCGTGGCCATCCCTGTCGCTCGCATGCGCGCCGCCGCGAGAATCGGCACGGCGCCTCGCGACCTGGCGGCGATCGATCGGGCCGCCCGCAGCACCCGCGGCTGGGCGCTCACCATCATCACCGCCACCGCGAGCGCGACGAGGACCGGGGCAGCGAGCACCGGGATGTCGGACAAGACCGTGCCTTCAGAGGCGCCGATGCCCCTCACGCGAAGCGTGGCGAGCGAGCCCGCCGCGGCGATCACCAGCAGCGCCTCGGCGCCGATTCTCCTCACCCTGGCGGCCGAAATCCCCGCACGTCGAGCCAGCCGCTTGCGGTCTCGAGCCCCGTGTGCGGCCGCGACCCACACGGCGAGCATGGGCGGCGCGATGGCGGCGATCACGAGTGGTGGCATAAGCCACGCCCACGGAGTCACGCCGTGCGCGGCATGCCGCGCCAAGCTGGCACCGATGAAGCCGCCGATGGCCGCCAACGGCACTGACTCCGCCGCCGCGGCGGCGCCGATGGCGACGAGCGTTCCTCCGCGTGAGCGCCACTGGGATAGCACCACCGAGCGACGCTCGACAACGAGCCGCGATGCGAGTATCTCGACGGCAATCGCGACGGACAAGACGCCGATGAGCAGGACGGAGGCCTGCGCCGAGGCCGCCTCCACGCGCGCGAGAGCGGCGTCAAGCACGCCGTCGAGCTCCGTCCTGACCCGCACATCGGATCCGAGCGTCGCGAACGCCTCCTTGCCCGACGCGAGTCCACGCGCCTCGGTGTCCACCGCTGCGGCGTTCGCCCCGTCGAACATCGTGGGGTCGACGCCGTACGTATACGTGCGCGTCATGCCGCGTGGGGACACCGCGAGTAGCGCGTAGGGCACCGACTTGGCGGACGTCATGAGCCCGACGACCGCCACGCCCGCCAAACCGTCGATCACCGTCGGTTGAAGCAGGGTGGGCGCCACGCGCCACGCGGCGTCAGTCGCATCCGAAGCGCGGTAGATGCCACTGACCCGCACATCGAGAGGCAGGTCTTGGGGGCTGTCAACGGCAATGTGGTCGCCAGGGCGCAGCCCCATGAGGGTCGCCGTTGACTCTGATACCGCCACCTCAATGGGCAGTGGTTCGCCTTCAGGTCCATAGGCGTCGGATGACTTGCCGATAGCGACGGGCGCCCTTCCCGAGATCCACTCCACGGCGGGGCCGCCATCGGACGCCACATAGATGAAGCGCGCCCGCCCCGGACGGTCCGCGATCACCCCTGCCTTGAGCTCCGGCCCCACGAGCGCCGTCACCGGAGAGGTGAGCACCGCGCGCAGACCGGCGGGCATGCCGCTCTCGACGAGGCCCCTTGCCCACTCCGCGTCGTCGGCCGTGTTCGGAGCCAGTTCGTATCCAGCGCCTTGGGGACCCGACATCGGCACCGTGACGACGACGCCGACGTTGGCGTCGGGCGCGGACACCGCGGCACGCACCTCATCGGTCTTGACGGTGGCGGTCGCCTGGGGGACCACGGCCGACAGGAACGCGGCCACCGCAATCACCACGAGGCCGACGCTCAGGGGCGCGGCATCCATCCGCGTCTGGCGCCAGATGCCACGCCACGGCAGCGCCCCCGAGCGCGCGGCTCGCGAAGGGTTGAGCGATGGGTCGCGCGAACGGTTAAGCGATGGGTCGCGCGTCGCCATCCGTGACGACGCACGGTGCCGCGGCGTGGCGCGCCTCATGTCGCGTCCCCCGAACGCAGTGCAGCGACCGTTGAGCGCCGCACCATCGCGACGGCGGCGGGGATTCCCGCGATGATGCCGCCCGCCGCGATCGCGGCGATGACGATTGCCGTGGGTGCCGCGGACCACACCACGACCGCAGGCGGCACCGCGCGCTGCCCTCCGGGCGCGACGACAAGCAAGGGAGCGATGAGCAGCGCGAGCACGGCGCCTGAGCCCGCGCCGAGCAGCGTCGCGGCGATGGTGACCGCGGCGTGCTGCATGAGGTGGCTCGCGAGCGTCGCCCGCCTCGAAACTCCGATCGCCCGCAGGCGCGCGACGGCTGGGGCGCGCTGTCGCGCTTCGCCCACCGCGTGCGACGCGGCGCCCGTGGTCGCCAGGAGCACCGCGGCCGCGATGGCGAACGCCCACGCGACCCTCAGCGAAACGCGCACGGGTCCATCCCTATATGCGGTGGCCGTCTCTTGTGACGTCGTCACGGGCCCCACATGCTGCGCCCGCAACGCGTCGGCCGCCCCAGCGTCGGGAGAACTCACCCACCACCGATCGGTCGGCGAGTCGATGTTCCCCGCGCTCAACAACGCGCGGTGGAGCGCGGTCAGGTCGGCAAGCACCGCGTCTTGGCGCACCTGGGAGGAAACATACGGAACCGTCCGCACGAGCCGTGCGTCGACAGGCGTCGTTTCCCACACCATCGCGATGCGGTCGCCTACCGCCAGGCCGAGGCTCGTCGCGAGACCCTGCGACATGGCCACTGGCACCTCGGTGGAAGCGGGGAAGCTCACAAGCGTCAGGTGGGCGTCCTGCCACGACAACGGGAGCACGGCGTAGGAGAAGGACGCCGTCACTGTCCCGTTCGCCAGGCTCGCCGTGCCGGGCCTCACTGTGCCATCCGTCGCACTCGTCGTGGCATCCCAGTCGCCGCCGTTCGAGTCTGCCCCGTCGACGCGGATGCTCACGCTCGCGGACAACTTGGTATCGCCCCAGGAGGAGAGGTCGCCGGACCCGTTCTCGCTGAGCAAGAAGTCGACGGCGACGATGCGCCACTTCCCGGCGGGGAGCGGTTGCGCACCCTGACCGGGAAGCGCCATAGCGTGAGGCAGGTTGTCGAGCGCCACCGCATCGCCCACGAGCGTGGTGACGTCACCTGCCTCGCCAACGAGCACAAAGGTTGGTGTGGCGCGCACGGTTGCGGCTTCCCCCTGGTACGGGCCTACATGCGGGGCGCCGGTGATCGTCACCGAGAGAGCACTCCCGTTGATCACCACGGGCACACCTGGCTGCTCGGGTGCGAGACCCTGCATCTCGCTCGACCACGAGGCACCCCCCGGCAACGCGCCGCGGATCATGCCTGCCTTCGAAGCATCAAGAGCGACCACTCTCACACCGTCCGGCCTGCTACCAAGGACGACGGCGCCATCGGCCACGGGGGTCACGGTGCCGCCCGTCGCGGCGGCTAGCTCGGCACCCATTCCGGGCGCGCCCGGTTGAGCGACCACGAGGTCGGCCCCCACCGCGGCATCGGCCTGGGCCGATTGCGATGCGGACCACGTGCCAAGGAACGTCACCCCCAAGGTCCCCACGGCCGCCGCTAGCACCACAAGGAACGTTCCGTGCACCGCTCCACCGCGTGCCACATGCCACCCGGCCACGGGAAGGACTATCCCCCTGGCGCGGCGCGCGGCCCCGTTCGCGGCACGCGCCACCAAGGGCAAGAGCCTGGCGACGAGCGCCGCCAGTGCGATGGCGCACATTGCCGGCGCGATCACCAGAATCGGATCGATCGCCCCTGGCGACACGACGTGCGACCGCAACTGCAGGTACATCGTCACGGCGATCAGCGCGAGCATCACGTCGATGCCGGAACTCGCCAAGGGTCCCGAAAGCGCCTCGCGCCGACGGCTCGCCCTCACCGGCAGGGCCGTCGCGATCACCACCACCGAAGGAACCACCGCTCCGGCCACCGCGGCGACGAGCATCCACCCGCCGACGCCTGGGGACGGGGCCACGACGCTCGCCCACGATCCCGACCATCGTTGAGAACCCGCGACGGCCGAATATGCCATCAGCGACAGAGGGGCGGCGACGGCGATCGCGGCGACGGCAAGCACGAGCGTCTCCGCCGCTACGGAGCGCGCAAGCTGGGCCGTCGACGCTCCCCTATCGCGCAAGAGCGTCACCTCGACCGCGCGTCGGCGCGCAAGTACGCGCGCGACCAGCGCGACAGTTGCCATGCCAAGCGCGAGCACCAGAAGGGAGACGCTGATCACGAGCGAGTTGGTGAGGCTCAGTTCGGATCGCATCTCCGCGAAGGCGGCGCCGAGTCGATGCCGAACCACCACGGTTTCGATCCCCTGGCCCACCTCTCCCTCGAGCTTGGGTGCTATCCCACCAAAGCCACGCACGAGTTGAGGAATTCGGGTGGCGTCGCCTGCCAGATCGGGGTCAACGATCGCGGAGACGTTCGCGAGGGGCGCGGCGCGTGCGGCGAGCGTGCCTGGAGCCACCACGAAAGGACCATACGCGGGCAGCCAGTCGTAGTCGGGGTCGAAACCCGCCCCCCTCAGTGGATCGCGGGCCCACGCCGCCGATTGAGCCGGACTGAAGACGCCCACAATCACCACGTCGTATCCGGCAGGGACCTCGTCGCCGTGCTGGCGCTGCTCCGAGAGCCGTAGGTGCGACCCCACGCCAATGCCCAGCCTCGCGGCCACAGGTGAGGGGATAGCCACCTCGATCGGACCGGTAGTGGCGACGGTCGCGGACGGCCACGAACCCGAAAGCAACGACGCGTTGGATGCGACCGTATCGGCATCGAGAAGGTAGCCGCGCTGCACGTCATCGCCTGGCAGGTAGAACATGGGCGTGGTCGCCCAGATCGATACCGTGGCCCGGTAGGGAGCCGCCGCGGCGAGCAGTACCTGGCGCGTCAGCGGGATGACCTCGGCCGCGTTCGCGGGCGTCTTGCCCTCGCCTGTGCTCGTCGAGACGAAGACCGTCGCGATGTCGGCGCTGTCCGAATCCGCGTTGCCGTCGGCCGCCGTGATTGCCGCCGAAAGCGCCCTGTCATTGCCCGTGGTGACGAGCAGCGCACTGGCGCCCGCCGCCGTAGCGCACGCGGCGAGCACCGCCCACAGTGCGAAGATGAGCCCCGCGTGCGACGCAGCACGGCGTAATCCGCGGCCGTGCAAGCCTCTGCCATGCAAGCCTCTGCCATGCAAGCTACCGGCGTGCGAGCTACCGGCGTGCGAGCGACGGCGGTGAGCCGGGCGTCGCGAATGGCGCGGGGCTTCAGGCATCGACGAGTCTGCCGTCGTCGATGCGTACCGCCCGATCTGCGAGGGCGATCATGACGGGGTCGTGGGTCGAGACGATCGCCGTCATACCCTCCGCCTCGACAACACCCCTGATCAACGCCATCACCGCGAGCCCGGTCTCGGTGTCGAGTTGACCAGTGGGCTCGTCGGCGATCAGGAGACGAGGCGAGCCCGCGAGCGCCCTTGCGATGGCCACTCGCTGCATCTGACCGCCCGACATTTCGTCGGGTCGGTGATCGCCGTGTTCTCCGAGGCCAACGAGTTCAAGCAGAAGCGCGGCCCGCCTCTCCCTATCGGCTGCGGGCAGCCGTCGCAAGCGCAAGGGCAAGCCGACATTCTCCGCGGCCGTGAGTTCCGGAACGAGTCCGAAGCCCTGAAAGATGAAGGCCACCGTCTCGCGTCGGACTCGCTCGAGCGCGGCCTCGTCGAGCCCGACGACGTCGACGCCGTCGACAAAGACCTCACCGCTGCTCGGCCTGTCGAGTCCGCCGATGATGTTCAGCAGGGTGGTCTTGCCGGAGCCTGACCGGCCGACGAGCGCCACCAGCTCACCCTTCGCGACGGTCAGAGAGATGTCGCGCAGCGCGACCACCTCGGTGTGACCGGAGCCGTAGGTGCGGCGCACGGAGCGCACGTCCACCATGTGCTCATGCACCGTGCGGTCATCCACCATGCGCTCAGACCCGGCGTGGCCGTCCACGCGCGCCGTCACCGCGAACCGTCCGGCCAGAGCTCAAGGTGGTCGGCCTCAAGCGCGAGGCGCACACGGCGTGTCAACTCGAGGGCCTGCCGAAACTCGCGAGGCACCTGAACCCTCCCCGCCCGGTCCATG
>Ga0302299_10000680_pt1 | contig 19196 bp, 19 predicted proteins | sample III_Fen_N3_4_FD_198795 | JGI IMG/M metagenome (GOLD analysis project Ga0302299, IMG submission 198795) | Peat permafrost microbial communities from Stordalen Mire near Abisko, Sweden - III_Fen_N3_4 | ecosystem: Environmental > Terrestrial > Soil > Wetlands > Permafrost | place: Sweden: Abisko... | reverse complement strand
GCACGCGAGGAGACGAGCGGATAGACGGACGCGAGCGGCACCCGCCCAGGGTAGTCGGAGCCGGAGGAAGGCCTAGGCGCCGGCTGCGACGAGCACGAAGTCGGTCGCGAAGCCCAGCATCAGCCCTAGGGCGATCCCCCAGGCGACGACCGTCTTGTGCCCGAGCCTGCTGCAGACGCCGAGCAGCTCGATCACGACGTAGAGGATCGAGCCGGCCGCGAGCGCGAGGAACGCGATCGAGACGGCCTCGCTGACCCACGCCTGGCCGAGCAACGTCCCGAAGAAGGTGGGGCCGCCGCCGATCAGGCCGACGAGGAGCAGGAACGGCCAGCTCGGGCGCTCCTGCGTACCGGCGAAGGGGCCGACGATGCCGAACCCCTCCGTGGCGTTGTGGAGGCCGAAGCCGATCACGAGCACGAGCGCGAGGTCGATCGCGCCTGATGCTGCCGACTGGCCGATCGCAAGGCCCTCGGAGAAATTGTGCAACCCGATCCCTGTCGCGATCATCAGCGAGAGCGACTGTGCCGGAGAGAGGGCCCCCGGCCTGACCTCGTACTCGGCGAGCGCCGCAGCGCCAAGGCTCATGAACCCGTCCCGCCGCCGTCGGCGCGCGATCATCTGGTCGAAGTAGACGAGCGTCATCAGGCCGATCAGGAAGCAGCCGACGAAGACGGTGGCGAGCCAGGCAAAACGCCCCCACGAGCCGTCGTGGTCGACGGAGGCGGCGACGAGAGCCGACTCGACCGGCTCGATGCCTGCCGAGATCACGTCCCAGAGGAGAAAGATGAGGATCCCCGTCGCGACGGCGCCGAGCAGCGTGCTGGTGCGGGTGGACAGCCGCCGCAGGCGGCCGGCCGGGAGCCCGATGAAGATCGTGAGACCGGCGATCGCACCGAGGACGAGAATCTGCTGCTGGGACACTCAGAAGCCTTTCGGACGACTCGTGTAAGGCGAGCCTTACATGACCGCCGCACTATAGTGACAGCCGGTCGGCACCGTCAACCGAGAGGGAGAGCGTGGCACACGGGCAGGGGCATTCGGTCGACGAGTATCTCGAGACGATCTACTTCCTCGCGTTCCCGATCGGCGAGTACCGGCCGGCGACCGCCACCAATGCGATCGCCTCGCGCGTGGCGGAGATGCTGGGCGTCTCGCGCGCCTCGGCTGGTGAGATGCTCAAGCGCCTCGAGGCCGATGGCCTCGTGGAGCGCGGCGAGCACAAGGAGGCCATCCTCACCCCCACCGGGATCGAGCGGGCCGAGCGCGTCGTCCGCAAGCACCGGCTGATCGAGCGCTTCCTGACCGACTTCATGGGGTACACGGCTGCCGAATCGCACGTCCACGCGGACGAGCTCGGCGACACGTTCTCGGACGACATGGTGGAGCGGATCAACGAGCGCCTCGGATATCCCGACCGCTGCCCCCACGGCTGGCCGATCGAGACGGACGTCGAGCAGGCCGAGAACGCGGAGCTCGTCTCGCTCGCCGAGCTGGCAGACGGTGACGCCGCGGTGATCGTGCGCCTGGCCGAGCACGACGGGGACCTGCTGCACTGGTTCTACGACAACGGCTTTGCCCCCGGCGCCGCCGTACGCGTACAGGGGCCGCCGAGCGGCGGCTCCCTTTCGGTCGATCTCCAGGGCGCCACGCACACGATCGACGAGACCCAGGCCCAGGGCCTGTACGTGCGCGTCGGCACGTAGGCACCCGGCTCCGCGCGTCGAACCCCTCACCACATCCTTACCTGCCGCTCACCCGGCTACCAGGACGCTGCGCTTGGATGCGGGTACGGCATCAGCGACGACGGGAGAGCACCATGACGCACCTACCCGGAAAGAGCCTCTCCAGGGCCATCGCCGACTACCTCGGCCTCAGCGAGGACGCCCTTCGCGACGGAGTCCGCTCGGGCTCGACGCTGCTCGACGCGGTCGCAGCCACCGGCCGGAGCGTCGAGGGCCTCCGGCAGGCTCTGGTCGCCGCGATCGACGCGGGCCTGTACAAGGCGGTCAGGGACGAGCGCCTCAGCCTCTCACGCGCAGCGGCGCTGCAGGCGGGCTCCCGGCAGCGTGCCGACCGGATCTTGGCGGCCCAGCCGCGGCGGCTCTAGACCACGACCGAAGCGGCGAGGCCGGCAGCAGCGCGGAGCGCCTCGGCCTTGTCCACCCGCTCCCAGGTGAATCCATGCTCGTCGCGGCCGAAGTGCCCGTACGAGGCGGTCTTCTGGTAGATCGGCCGGCGGAGGTCGAGGTCGCGGATGATCGCGCCCGGTCGCAGGTCGAAGTGCTCGCGGACGAGCCGCTCCACCGTTTCCTGCGGGACGACGTTCGTGTCGAAACAGTCGATCAGGACGCTGAGCGGATGTGCCACGCCGATGGCGTAGGCGACCTGGATCTGGCAGCGCTCGGCGAGACCGGCGGCGACGACGTTCTTCGCCACGTAGCGGGCCGCGTAGGCGCCTGAGCGGTCGACCTTGGTCGGGTCCTTGCCCGAGAAGGCACCGCCGCCGTGGGGCGCAGCGCCGCCGTAGGTGTCGACGATGATCTTGCGGCCCGTGAGGCCGGTGTCGCCCATCGGGCCGCCGATCACGAACTTGCCGGTGGGGTTGACGTAAAGGAAGTCGCGATCCTCGAACCGGCTCTCGTCGTACATCCCATGAGGCAGGATCGGCCGCAGGACGTGCTCGATCAGGTCGGGCTTGATCAGCGTCTCCGGGTCGAGGCCGTCGCGATGCTGGGTCGAGATGAGCACCCGGTCGATCTCGACAGGCCGCTGGTGCCCGTGCTCGTCGACCTCGTACCGCACCGTCACCTGCGCCTTTCCGTCGGGCCGCAGGTAGGGAAGCACGTCGGCCTTGCGCACCTCCGCGAGGCGATGCGTGATCCGGTGGGCGAGTTGGATCGGCAGCGGCATCAGCTCGGGCGTCTCGTTGGACGCGTAACCGAACATCATCCCCTGATCGCCTGCGCCGATCATGTCGATCGGGTCCTCGTCGCCGTGCTGTACCTCGTACGACTCGTCGACGCCCTGCGCGATGTCCGGCGACTGCTCGTCGAGTGCGACGATCACGCCGCACGTGTCGGCATCGAAACCGTACTTGGCGCGCGTGTAACCGATGTCCGTCACCGTCTTGCGCACGAGCCGCGGTATGTCGACATACGTGCTCGTCGTGATCTCGCCCGCAACGACGACGAGGCCCGTCGTGATCAGCGTCTCGCAGGCAACGCGCCCGTCGGCGTCGTCACGGAGGACCGCGTCGAGCACGGCATCGGAGATCTGGTCGGCGATCTTGTCGGGATGGCCCTCGGTGACCGATTCCGAGCTGAAGTGGAAGGATCGCGCGCTCACTCGTGCGGATTCTAGTCGACAGAGGCGGCCTGCCGGGCTGACGAGCCTCGGAGCGCCCTCACTCGCTCGTCGGATCCCGCTGCATCAGCGACGCGACAAGGTGGCCGAGCGGGACGCCGTCGAGCACGGCGCAGACACCCTCGGTGATCGGCAGCTCGAGGTCGAGCCGGTGCGCGAGATCGCGCAGGACCGGCGCCGTCGACAGCCCCTCGACGACCATGCCGATCTCGGCTGCGGCTTCGGCGGGCGTCGCGCCCTGCGCCACGAGCTCGCCGCAGCGGCGGTTGCGGCCGGACTTCGACCAGCACGTCACGATCAGGTCTCCCATCCCGGCGAGGCCGGCGAATGTCTCGGGCCGGGCACCGGCAGCCTCGGCGAACCGCGCCATCTCGGCCAGCCCGCGGGTGACCAGCGCGGCCTTGGCGTTGTCGCCGAGACCGAGCCCGTCGGCGCCGCCGGCGGCGAGCGCGATCACGTTCTTGGCGGCGGCGCAGAGCTCGACGCCCGCCACGTCGTCGTTCACGTAGACGCGGAACGCGGGCGTGCCGATCGCGAGCTGGAGCTGCACCGAGAGGGCGTGGTCCTCGCCGGCGATCACGGCTGCGGCGGGCAGCCCGCGCGAGATCTCCTCCGCGATGTTCGGCCCCGAGAGCACGGCCACCGGCCTGCCCTCGACGAGCGTCGAGAGGCGCGCGCCGGTCGACGGGTCGAGGCCCTTCGTGAGGCTGAGCACCGGGCAGCTGCCGGGGAGCGAGGCGACGACCTCGCCGAAGGCAGCGCTCGGCACGGCGACCACGGCGAGGTTCGACTCGGCCACAGGCGCCTCGTCGATCGGGGCCGCCGCGATCCCGCGCAGGTCGACGGCGGAGAGATAGCGCGGGTTGTAGCCGGTCTCGGTGATCGCCGCCGCTTGGGCCGCGTCACGGCAGGCGAGGGTGACCTCGTGCCCGTGGTCCCGGAGGACGACCGCGAACGCCGTCCCCCACGACCCTCCACCCACGACGGTGACCCTCATGGCGCTCCGAACGCCTCATCTAGAGCGAGTAGGCCGGGCGCAGCACGGCCTACTCGCTCTTGACGAAGTCGATCGACACGGGCACACCCTCGAGCTCGAACTTCTTGCGCAGCTCGTTCTCGACCCAGTAGCCGTAGTCGCGGGTGACGAGACTCGGGGCGTTCACGTAGATCCGGAACCGCGGCGGTCGCGTGCTGACCTGCGTGCCGTACATCAGCTTCAAGCGCCTCCCCCGCTCTCCCTGCGGCCCCGGCCGCGCGTCTTTCAGGTCACCGAGGGCGCGGTTCAGCTCGCCCGTCGTGATGCGGCCGTTGTGCTTCGCGAAGAGTGCCTCGACCTTGTCGAGCAGGCGGTTGACTCCGCGGCCGGTCTTCGCCGAGACGGCGATCACGGGCGGCCGCTGGCGTAGGCGCCGCGCAAGGTGCCCCTGCGCCTCCACGATGTCCATGTCCGTGATGTCCCACTTGGAGAGAACGGCAAGCGTCGAGCAGCCCGCCTTGCGGGCGATGTCGGCGACGGCCAGGTCCTGCTCCACGATCCCCTCGGAAGCGTCGAAGAGGACCACCGCTACGTCGGCCCGGTCGGCCGCCTGGAGCGCTCGGAGCTCCGAGTAGTACTCGATCCCCTGCCGCTGCTTGCGCCGGCGGCGGAGCCCCGCCGTGTCGACGAGCACGAAGGTGGTGTCGCCGCGCTTCAGGACAGTGTCGATCGCATCGCGGGTCGTGCCGGGGATCTCCGAGACGATCACGCGCTCACGGCCGACGAGCCGGTTCAGGAGCGACGACTTGCCGACGTTCGGGCGGCCGAGGATCGCGACGCGGATCGCCTCGGTGCCGATCGAGACCTCGCTCGTCCCCGGTAGCCGCGAGACGATCTCGTCGAGCAGGTCGCCCGTCCCGTGCCCGTGGAGGCCGGAGAGCGGCCACGGGTCGCCGAGCCCGAGCCGGTGGAAGACGGCGGCGTCGGGGTCCCGGCGCGGGTCGTCGATCTTGTTCGCGAGCACGATCACGGGACGCTTGGCCGTACGCAGGATGACCGCGAGCTCTTCGTCCCCCGGCGTGATCCCCGCCCGCGCGTCGACGACGAAGAGGACGAGGTCGGCCTCGTCGATCGCGGCGCGCGCCTGCTCGGCGATCTTCGAGCCGAACGGCCCGCCCTCGACCTCGTCGACGCCGCCCGTGTCGATCAGTCGAAACCACGTGCCGCTCCATTCGCAGAGCAGCTCCTTGCGATCGCGCGTGACCCCCGGCGTCTCGTGCACGACCGCGGCGCGGCTCTGCGTGAGCCGGTTGATCAGCGTCGACTTGCCGACGTTCGGGAAACCGACGATCGCGACCGTGCCGGCGATCTCCCGCGGGGCCTCGAGCTTCTCGATCACGTGGTCGCCGCTCACGACGGCGGCACAGCGTCGGGGCGGCCGAGCGCGTGCATCTCGACGAGGAAGTCGAACAGCTCGCGGATCTTCGCCTGCAGGATCGTGGAGGCCTCCTTGTAGCCCTTGCCGCCCTTCGGCAGCCCTTCGAAGCGCATCGGCTCGCCCCAGGCGAGCGAGACCGGATGGAAGTTGCCGGGCTTCCACGACTGGGAGCCGTGGATCGCGACCGGGATCACGGGCACGTCCTCCTGCAGGGCGACCATCGCCGCGCCGGGCTGGAGCTCGCCGGGAACGCCGCTGCGCTGCCGCGTGCCCTCTGCGAAGAGCCCGAGCGCCCCGCCGTCCCGCACGATCGAGCGCATCGTCCGCACCGCGTCGCGGTCGGACTCGCCGCGGCGCACCGGAAACGTGCCGAACCAGCCGATGAAGGTGCCGAGGCCGGGCACCCGGTGCGCCTCGACCTTCGCCATGAAGTTGATCGTCCGCGGGCACGCCCAGCCGAGCGCCGGCGGGTCGACCCAGTGGAAGTGGTTGCAGGCGATCACGAGGCCGCCGGCCATCGGCACGCGCTCCTTCCCGTACACCTTCAGTCTGGCCGCGACCTGCACGGCCCCACCGATCGTGGGACGCCCGACCGCCCAGACCTTGTCCGCGGTCGTGCTCATGCCACGCGCTCCTGGACGAGGGACTCGATCCGGTCGATGACCTGCTCGAGGTCGAGCAAGGTCGTGTCGAGCTCGATCGCGTCGCCCGCACGGTGGGTATTGGCGGCATCGCGCTCGTCCCGGCGGCGCATCTCGTCTGCAAGCACCTCGGCCTCGATCCCGTCACGCTCGAGATGTCTTCGCGCCGCGCGCACTTTCGGGTCGGCGGTGAGCCAGATCTTCAGCTCGGCGTGCGGTGCCACGACCTCGCCGATGTCGCGCCCCTCGATCACCGAGTCGCCCTGTTCCCCGAGCTGACGCTGGCGCTCGCGCATCACCTGGCGCACCTCCTGGTGCCGTGCGACGATCGGGACGGCCGAGTCGATCTCGGGCGACCGGATCTCGGCGGTGACGCCGTGCCCCGCGATGAGAACCCCGCCGCCTTCCTCGAACTCGACCGGATGCTCGCGCGCGAGCGCCACGAGGGCGGTCACGTCTCCCAGATCGACGCCATGGTGGAGCGCGAGCCAGGTCAGGGCGCGGTACATCGCGCCCGTGTCCAGGTAGCGGAAGCCGAGCCGCAGTGAGAGTGCCCGGGCGACAGAGCTCTTGCCCGCGCCGGCTGGCCCGTCGATCGCAATGATCATTCGGCGGCCTCCCTGCGTAGCGCGTCGAGGAGCTCGAAGAAGCCCGGAAAGCTTACTGCCACGCACTCGGCATCCTCGATCTCGACGCCCTCCTGCGAGTCGAGGGCCGCGATCGCGCCGAGCATCGCGATACGGTGGTCGCCGCGGCTGTTGATCCGGCCGCCGCGCGGGCGCGTCGGCACGCCCTTGACACGGAAGCCGTCCTCGGTCGCGTGCACGTGCTGGCCGAGGGCCCGGAGCGCGTCCACGGTCGACTCGACGCGGTCGGACTCCTTGGCGCGCAGTTCCTCGGCCCCGCGCAGGCGGCTGTTGCCGTGCGCGCACGAGGCGAGCAGCCCGAAGAGCGGCAACTCGTCGATCGCGAGCGGCACCTCGGCCGGGAGCACCGTCGTGGCGACGAGATCGGCCGAGCGCACGTCGAGGTCTCCCGCGCGCTCGCCGCCGATCGTGCGCCGGTTGTAAACGGTCACGCGGCCGCCCATCCGCTCCAGGATCGTGAGCAGGCCGGTACGGCGCGGGTTCAGGTTGACGCCGTGGATGTGGAGCTCGGAGCCGGGCACGAGCGTCGCCGCGACGATGAACGGGGCCGCCGAGGAGAAGTCCCCGGGCACCTCGATCTCGCCCAGCTCGAGCCGCTCGGCGGGCTGGATGGTGACGCTCTTCTCCCGCCTCCTCACGGGCGCCCCGGCTGCCTCCAGCATCAGCTCGGTGTGGTCGCGTGTCGGAACGGGCTCGACGACCGTCGTCTCGCCCTGCGCATAGAGCCCTGCGAGCAGGATCGCGGACTTGACCTGCGCGCTCGCGACGGGCAGCTCGTAGGTGATCGAGCGCAGGGGCCTGCCGTCGATGCCCATCGGCAGATGGCCGTCCTCCGTCTCGACGCCCGCACCCATGCGGGAGAGCGGCTCGGTCACCCGCTTCATCGGCCGCGCGCTCAGGGAGGCGTCGCCGGTGAGCTCGAACTGCTGGCCGTTCTGACCCGCGAGGATGCCCGAGAGCAGGCGCACGAGCGTGCCCGCGTTGGCGCAGTCGATCGGCCGGCCGGGCGAGACGAGCCCGCGCAGCCCCTTGCCGAAGACGTGCAGCGTGTCCTCCCCGTGCTCGTAGACGGTGATCCCGAGCGAGCGCACCGCCTCGATCGTCGCCTCTGTGTCGGCGGAGCGGCCGAAGCCGGTGATGCGCGTCTCGCCGTCGCAGAGCGCGCCGAGCAGCACCGCCCGGTGCGAGATCGACTTGTCGCCCGGCACCGCCAGGTGCCCGACGAGCCGCGTGATCGGCTCGATCCTCATTCGCCGATCACGGGTGCAACGACGACGCCGTAACCCTGCGCCTCGAGCAACGCGGCCGCGCGCTCGGCCTCGGCCTCGCCGGCGACGACGACGCTGAGCGTGCCGCCGCGGTCGGTCGAGAGGTGATCCATCTCGAAGTCCTCGACGTTGATCCGCTCGGCACCGAGCGCCTGGAAGATGCCGGCGAGCACGCCGGGCCGGTCTGGCAGGTGGACACGTAGCCGGTGCAGCGTGCCGGGGTCGCCGTAGGCCGTCGCGAGCATGCGGCGACGGTTGCCCGCCGCCTCCGCGATCCAGCGTGCAAGCTGGCCGCCGTCCGCCGCGTTCAGCGCGATCTCGAGCTGCTCGATACGGCGACGGTGCTCGGCAAGCGCGGCGACGACCGCTTCGCGATTGTCGAGAAAGATGTCGACCCAGATCCGGGGGTTCGCACCCGCGATGCGCGTCATGTCCTTGAGCGAGCCGCCCGCTGCCTGCAGCGGGTCGTGGCCGTCGACGCGGGTCGCGCCGGCCTGGTTGAGGAGGACGTTCGCGAGCGCGTGCGGCAGGTGGCTGGTGACGGCCACGAGCCGGTCGTGAGCGCCGGCGTCGATCGCGACGGGCCGCGCTCCCAGCGAGGTGACGAAGCCATGCACCGTGCGGAGCAGCTCGGGGCCCGTGCCGGCCGTCGGCGTCAGGAACCAGGTCGCGCCCTCGAACAGCTCCGCGTTCGCCCGCTCCGGCCCGCGCGTCTCGGCCCCGCAGATCGGGTGGCCGCCGATGAAGCGCGCGTCGCCGGCTGCGGCGGCGCAGACGGCCGACTTGGTCGAGCCGACGTCGGTGACGACGCAGTGCTCGGGTGCGAGCGACAGCACCTCTCGCACCGCGTGGGGCAACTCGGCGACGGGTGCCGCGACGAGGACGAGATCCGCGCCCTCGACCGCAGCGGCGAGGGTCCCAGCCGGCTCCACGGCCTCACGCTCGTGCGCGACGCGAAGCACCTCGGGGTCGGGATCCCAGCCCCAAACCGTTGCGCCGGTGCGGCGCGTGGCGAGGGCGGCGGACGCACCGATCAGGCCCGTCCCGATGACGGCGACGTTGCGGAGCACGGGTGGCCCTATCCCCGCATCAGCTCGGCGACCCGGAACGCCAGGTCGAGAGACTGGCGGGCGTTCAGGCGGGGGTCACAGAGCGATTCGTACCGGGTGTCGAGCTGCTCCTCGAGCACGGCCTCCGAGCCGCCGAGGCACTCCGTCACGTTCTCACCGGTGATCTCGAGATGAACGCCGCCCGGCCACGTGCCGACCTCGCGGTGAGCGGCGAAGAAGCCCTCGATCTCACGGAGAACGTCGTCGAGCCGGCGGGTCTTGTGTCCCGACCCGGTCACGAAGCCGTTCGCGTGCATCGGGTCGCAGACCCAGACGACCGGGACGCCGGACTCCTGCACGGCCCGCAGCAGCGGCGGCAGCAGCTCCTGCACCCTGCTCGCGCCGAGGCGGGTGATCAGCGTCAGCCGGCCCGGCACGTGATCGGGGTTGAGCCGCTCGGCCAGCGCGACGAGCTCGTCCGGCGCCGTGCTCGGGCCGACCTTGGCGCCGACGGGGTTGTGGATGCCGGAGAGGAACTCGAGGTGCGCGCCGCCGAGCTGGCGCGTGCGCTCGCCGACCCAGAGAAAGTGGGCCGAGCACGCGTACCAGTCTCCCGTCGTCGAGTCCGTGCGCACGAGCGGCTCCTCGTAGTCGAGCAGGAGCGCCTCGTGGCTCGTCCAAACGTCGACCTCGTGGATCGAGCGCTCGTCGCCGAGGTCGATCCCGATCGCCTGCATGAAGCGCAGCGCCCGGCCGATCTCGTTCGCGATCACCTCGTAGCGCTGTCCCTCGAGCGAGCTGGCGACGAACTCCTGGTTCCACGTGTGCACCTGCGTCAGGTCGGCGAAGCCGCCCTTGGTGAAGGCGCGCAGGAGGTTGAGCGAGGAGACGGCCTGGTAGTACGCCTGCACGAGCCGCTCGGGGTCCGGCTGCCGCGCCTCGGCCGTGGGCAGCTCCGAGTGGACGGCGTGGCCGCGGAAGGAAGGCAGCTCCACGCCGCCGATGACCTCGGTCGGAGACGAGCGCGGCTTCGCATACTGCCCCGCCATCCGCCCCACCTTGATCACAGGCAGCGTGGCGCCGTACGTGAGGACGGCCGACATCTGCAGGAGCAGCTTCAGCCGCTCGCGCACGGCGATCACGGAGAGCTCGTGGAAGGACTCGGCGCAGTCACCGGCCTGGAGCAGGAAGGCGCGGCCCTCGGCCGCCTCGCCGAGCTGATGCCGCAGCGCACGCGCCTCGCCGGCGAAGATCAGCGACGGCAGCAACCGCAGCCGCTCGCGCACCTCCTCGAGGGCACCCCGGTCCGGCCACTCCGGCTGCTGGAGGGCGGGAAAGCGGTGCCAGGACGAGGGCGTCCAGGTGGAATCGGTCACGGCCATGGGCTCCAGTGTAGATGCGAGTCGTTTTGACGCTGCGCCTCGAAACGGCTAAGAATGGGGCACGATGTGCTCGCTCCACCGTCTCATCCTCTTCTGGCGCCGTTGACGCGACAGCAGGCGACCCCGCGCGCCCGGGCGCACCGCTCGTGCCCGGCGCGCCAGTGAGCGAAAGGACATCCATGCGCATCTTCTCCGGCATCAAGCCCACGGGCGATCCCACCCTCGGCAACTACTCCGGCGGCTTCCGCCAGTACACGGCGACGCAGGAGCAGGGCGACGCGTACTTCTGCATCGTCGACCTCCACGCGATCACGGTCGAGTACGACCCGCGCGACCTGCACGAACGCACCCTCGACCTCTTCTCGATGCTGGTCGCGACGGGCCTCGACCCCGACCGCTCGACGGTCTTCGCCCAGAGCCACGTGACCGCGCACGCCGAGGCGAGCTGGCTGCTGTCGGCCGTGACGGGCTACGGCCAGCTGGGCCGGATGACGCAGTTCAAGGAGAAGGGCGACCAGCAGGAGTTCGTCTCCTCAGCCCTCTTCAACTACCCGGTGCTGATGGCGGGAGACATCCTGCTCTACCAGGCCGACATCGTCCCGATCGGAGACGACCAGCGGCAGCACCTCGAGCTCTCGCGCGACATCGCGGAGCGGTTCAACAGCCGCTACGGCGCCGTGCTCACCGTGCCCAGCGGCGTCTACCCGGAGGTCGGCGCCCGGATCATGTCGCTGCAGGACCCGCTCGCGAAGATGGGCAAGACGGGCAGCTCCGAGCAGGGGACGATCTACCTGCTCGACGAGCCGGACGCAGTGCTGAAGAAGTTCAAGACGGCCGTGACCGACTCCGGCCGCGAGGTGCGGCGCGGCGGCGACAAGCCCGGCGTCTCGAACCTGATCGACATCATGTCCGTCGCCACCGGCCGCACCCCGGAGTCGATCGAGGGGGAGTACGGCAACGCCGGCTACGGCACGTTCAAGACGGCGGTCGGCGAGGCGGTGGTGGAGCTGCTCGAGCCGATCAGGCGGCGGTACGCGGAGCTCCGCGCGGACGAGGGTGAGCTCCTGCGGCTGCTGGCACACGGGGCCGAGAAGGCCCACGCTGCGGCGGCGCCCACGCTCGAGCGGATGTACGAGACGATGGGCTTCGTCCGTCTGTGAGGCGCACTGCGGCAGTCTCCTTCGTCGTCTTCGCGGTGGTCCTGCTCGCCGGGGCCCTGCACTACGCCGATGCCTCTCCTGTCGTCGTGTTCGTGGTCTCGGGCATCGCCCTCGGCGGTGTCGCCTGGGCGATCGGGATCGCAACCGAGTCGGTCGGCGCGCGGTTCGGCCCGGCGGTCACCGGCGTGCTCCAGTCGACGCTCGGCAACCTGCCCGAGCTCTTCATCGTCGTGTTCGCCCTGAGCGCAGGCGAGATCGTCGTGGCGCAGTTCTCGATCCTGGGCTCGCTGTTCGCGAACGGGCTGCTCGTGCTCGGCCTCGCGATCGTGGCGGGCTCGGGCAGCGCCGAGGACGGTGTGATGCGGTTCGGGCAGCGGCTGCCGAACGACACCGCGACCCTGCTCATGCTCTCGATCTTCCTCATCTCGCTGCTCGGCCTCTCCGACCAGGCGGGCGACAGGGCGAGCGAGCACCAGGTCGCGATCTCCGTCGTCGGAGCCGTCTGCCTGCTCGTCGTCTACGGCGCCTGGCTGTGGGGCTATCTCCGCTCCGACGTTCCCGCCGTCGAGGAGGAGCACGCACATACGGTCCTGCCGTTCCTGTGGGCGGTCGCGCTGCTCGCGGTCGCCGGTGTGTCGGCGGCGCTCGTGTCGGAGTGGTTCGTCGACGCGATCGACCCCGCCGTGCAGAAGCTCGGGATCTCGAAGGCATTCACAGGGCTCGTGATCGTGGCCATCGCAGGGAACGCGGTCGAGAACGTGGTCGCGGTGCAGCTGGCACGCAAGGGCAAGACCGATCTCGCCCTCTCCGTCGTCAAGAACTCGGTCGCGCAGATCGCCTGCTTCCTCTTCCCCGTGCTGGTGCTGATCTCGCTGCTCTTCGCACATCAGCTGACGTTCGTGGTCCCGGCCATCTACGTGGGCGCGCTGGCACTGATGGCGATCGCGATGTGGCAGATCACGGGCGACGGCGAGGCGGTGTTGTTCGAGGGGCTGGCGCTCGTCGCGCTCTACGTTGTGCTGGCCACGCTTGTCTGGTTCGAATAGCGCCCGCTGCTGCGCAACGGGCGCCAGGTGGGGCGTCGTCAGGGTGCTACAGGCCGACGAGGCGGCGGAGCCCCTCGACCTCGTCGCGGGTCAGCCCCCGCGAGGCTCCAACCTCGACGCCCTTCACGTCGAGCCCCGCGTAGGCCGTGCGCCGCAGGCGCACGACCGGGTGCCCGATCGCCTCGCACATCCGCCGCACCTGCCGGTTCCGGCCCTCGTGCAGGACGAGCTCGACCCGTGAGCGCCCGAGCTGGCGGGCGCGGGCGGGCGCGGTGACGCCGTCCTCGAGCTCGATTCCGGCGGCGAGCGCCGCCACCTCCGCCGGCACCAGGTCTCCCTCCACGTCGGCGACGTAGGTCTTCTCGACGCCGTAGCGCGGGTGCGCGAGCCGATGCGCCAGGTCGCCGTCGTTCGTGAGCAGGATGACGCCGCTCGTGTCGATGTCGAGGCGGCCCACGGGCACGACGCGGGCCTCGTGCCCGACCAGGTCGACGACGGTCGGCCGCCCCTCGGGGTCGCGCGCGGTGGTGACCACGCCGAGGGGCTTGTGCAGCAGGATGTGCGCGAGCTCCTGCTTGCCGACGCCCTCGCCGTCGACCTCGACGACGTCCCGTGCGGCGACGAACGTGTTCAGCTCACCCCGTTGCCCGTTGACGGTGACACGGCCGGCCTTGATCAGGTCGTCCGCGCCGCGGCGCGAGGCAACGCCTGCGCGCGCGAGGTAGCGGTTCAGTCGCATGGGACCATTGTCGCTAGTCTCCCGCCCGGTGCACGACTACAAGGACATGACGCGGCGCCTCGCCGATCTGATCGTCTCGTTCGGTGCCAACGTCCAGCCGGGGCAGCTGGTCGGTGTCACGAGCTACATCGGCAAGCAGGAACTGACCCGCGAGATCGCGAGGGCAGCCTACGAGCGTGGCGCCCGCTACGTCGACGTGCTCTACGCCGACCAGTGGGTGAAGCGCGAGCGTCTACTCCACGGCGATCCGGAGACGTTCTCGTACATCCCGCCGTGGATGATCGACCGGATGCACTACTTCTCGGACGAGCACGCGGCGCGCATCGCGCTCAGCGGGCCCCAAGCGCCGCATGCCCTGGACGGCGTTCCTTCCGACCGATCGGGCCTCGACCTGCTGCCGTACCTGCCGGACACGGGCAAGGTCGTCAACCTGAGAACCACGAACTGGTGCGTGGCGCCGGCGCCGACGCGAAGCTGGGCCGAGATCGTCTATCCCGGGGGCGACCCGGACGAGGCCTACGACCGGCTCTGGGGCGCGATCGCCCACATCTGCAGGCTCGACGAGGACGACCCCGTCGCCGCCTGGACGGAGCGGATGGAGACCCTCAAGCGCGGCGCACGGACGTTGACCGACAGGCACTTCGACGCGATCCGCCTCCACGGCGCCGACACCGACCTCACGGTGGGCCTCTTCCCGTCGTCGATCTGGCACGGCGCCGAGTTCACGACGGTGGACGGCCTCGAGCATTACCCGAACGTCCCGAGCGAGGAGATCTTCACGACGCCCGATCCGCAGCGCGTCGACGGCTACGTGAGCGCGACGATGCCGCTCGAGCTGTACGGCACGATCATCCGCGGTCTGCGCGTCGAGTTCGAGCGCGGCCGGGCGGTCAAGATCGACGCCGACGAGAACGCGGACACCCTGCGCGCGGCGACGACCAAGGACGAGGGAGCGAGCCGCCTCGGCGAGCTTGCGCTCGTGGACGCCGGCGGCCGCATCGGCCCGCTGGAGACCGTCTTCTTCGACACGCTGCTCGACGAGAACGCCGCCAGCCACATCGCACTCGGCTCCGCCTACGCGATGGCGGTCGGGGACGAGGACGAGAAGCAGCGCATCAACGAGAGCCAGATCCACATCGACTTCATGATCGGCAGCCCGGAGCTGGATGTCGACGGTGTCACGGCGGCCGGTGAGCACGTGCCCGTGCTCCGCGGCGGCACCTGGCAGATCTAGCGCCTGTCCTCCCAGTCGCGCCACTCGACCCCGTGTCGTGCGACGTGCGCGTGCACCGCGAGGCCGATCGTCGGGTACACGTTCTCCTCTCCGATCGCCTCGAGCAGCCCGTAGCGTCGCAGCCGGTCCTTGACCGGGCCTTTCAGCTCCGCGAAGCAGAGGTCGACCTCGCGGCGACGGAGCTCCTCGTGCAGCTCGGTCAGGACCTCGACGGCGGTTGAGTCGACGTCCGTGATCGGCTCCGCGGCGACGACGACCGTGGTGATCGGGCGGTCCTGATCGTCGAGGGCGCGGTGCACGGCATCCCGGAACACCTCGGCGTTTGCGAAGAAGAGCGGCGCGTCGAAGCGGTAGAGGAGCAGCCCGGGCACCTGCACACCGTCGGGATGGCGCTGGACGTCGTGGTAGCCCTTCAGCGCCGGGACACGCCCGAGGACGGCACTATAGGGGTGCCAGGCCCGCTCCAGCACGGCGATCACGGAGACGGCGATCGCGAACCCGACGCCCGGGAGGATTCCGAACGCGAGCACACCAACGAACGACGCGACGGCGAGCGCGAAGTCGCGGTAGTTGACGCGCAGGAGCCAGCGCAGCTCCGCGACGTCGATCAGCCGGAGGACGGCCGCGATCACGACGGCCGCGAGGGCGGCGTTCGGGATGTTCTTCAGCAGCCCCGTGCCGAAGACGAGGACGACGCCGATCGTGGCGGCTGCCGTCACGCCCGTCAGCTGCGTGCGGGAGCCGGCCGCCTCGGCCACGGGCGTCCGCGAGGAGCTGCTCGAGATCGGGAATCCCTGGAAGAGCCCGGTCGCCAGGTTCGCCGCCGCGAGGCCGCCGAGCTCGCGGCTCTGGTCGACCCGCTCTCCGAGCCGGGAGGCGTAGCTGCGCGAGAGGACGCTTGTGTCCGCGAAGGCGAGGAGCGCGATCGCGAGCGCCGCGAGCGCGAGCCGGCCGACGTCGTGGATCGACGCCGACGGGATCGTGAGCGTCGGCAGGCCCCCGGGCACGGAGCCGACGACGGCGACGTCGAGGTCGAGGAGCGAGACCACGATCGCCGAGCCTCCGACGGCGACGAGCATCGTCAGCGCGGCGGGCAGGAACCTGGAGCCGCCGAGGACGAGTGCGAGGGAGGCGATCCCGAGCACGGCCGTGGTGGGGTCCACCTGCCCGAGGTGGCTGCCGAACTGGCGGGCGTCGTCGATGAAGCGATCGCCCGAGGTGGGCACGCCGAGCAGGCGCGGGAGCTGGTCGGCGATCACGATCAGCGCGATCCCGGCCAGGTAGCCGAGCCGCACGGGCTTCGAGAGCAGGTCGGTGAGGAAACCGAGCCTGGCGACCGCGCCGACGAAGAGGAACGCGCCGACGAGCAGCGCCAGCAGCCCCGCGACCGCAACGCGCTGCTCCGGGTCGGCGCCTGCGACGGGGATCACCGCGGCGGCGACGAGTGGGGCGACGGCCGAGTCCGGCCCCAGCACGAGGATGCGCGACGGCCCGAAGACGGCGTAGGCGAGCAGGGGGACGAGCGTCGCGTAGAGGCCGGTCACCGGCGGCAGGCCGGCGAGCTCGGCGTAGGCCATCCCCTGCGGCACGAGCATCGCAGTCAGCACGACGCCGGCGACCAGGTCCCGGCGCAGCCACTCCGGCCGGTAGGAGCGGGCCACGGCGAGCCCCGGGACGTACGAGGCGAGCCGGCTCGCCGGAGGCGTCTTCTCGTGCGCGGGTGGCGGAGTTCTTCCTGTCACCCGGTCAGACTACGACGCCCGCGCCTCCGCCACGTCGCGTGGGTTGGTTCTGCCACTACGAGGGAGGGGTCACGGGGAACCGTTGGTTCCCGGCTTCAGGATCCGCGCGCAGCGCGGCAGCAACCATCCGCGTCGTGAAGCCGCGATGCGCTCTTCCCTCGCGGGCGCGGTTGGTTCGACCACTACGAGGGAGGGGCCACCGGGGAACCGCAGGTTCCCGGCTTCAGGATCCGCGCGCAGCGCGGCAGCAAGCATCGGCGTCCTGAAGCCGCGATACGCTCTTCCATCACGGCTTCAGGACGCGCGCGCCTCCGCCACTTCGAGGAGGCGATCGCGGATGGCGGCCTGGTCCTCGCCGATGTCGTCGAGCCGCGGCAGCGCCGCAAGCGACTCGAGCCCGAAGATGCGCTCGAAGAGGGAGGTAACGCGGTAGCGAACGGCGCCGCCGGGGCCGCTCTCGCGCCCTGCCTCCGCGATCAGGCCACGCTCGACGAGCGATGCCACGGCCGAGTCGGCGGCCACGCCGCGAATCCGCGCGATCTCGGGCCGCGACACCGGCCCGAGGTAGGCGACGATGGCGACGGTCTCGAGCGCTGCCTGGGAGAGCCCGCGCTCGACGGGCCGCTCGAACAGGCGCGCGCAGGCCTCGGCGGCCTCACGGGCGGCGGCGAACGCGTAGCCCCCGGCCACGTGCTGCAGGACGATTCCGCTGCGCCCCTCGCAGTAGCGCTCGCGGAGCAGCCCGAGCGCCGTCTCGACGCGCTCGACATCGTCGGCGGTCGCCTCGACGAGCTCCTCGAGGCCGAGCGGCTGGGACGCCACGACGAGCAGCGCCTCGATCGTGCGGGCGAGCGTGTCGACCGGGTTGGAGGAGATCAGGCGGAGCGGGCGGTCCACTGCAGCATCCTTCCGTCGTCGATGTCGGGGGTGTCGGAGCAGGCCGTCTCGGCCGGCTCCGCGCGAGAGATCCGAATGGGCGCGAACGGCGCGGCCTGAGAGAGGTCGATCTCCCCCTCCTTGCGCAATTCGAGCAGGGCGAGGAACGCCACGGCCTGCTCGACCCGCGACAACCCCTGCACCTCTGCGTCGAAGTCGAAGCGCCTGCGGCGCCGCAGCACGGCGCGGAACCGCTCCACGAACTGGGCCACGGGTGGGAAGCGAAGGGCCATGTGCGAGAGCGAGACGTGCGGCGGCTCGACCGCGAGCGCGCGCATGGCCTCGACGAGCCGCAGGGGCTCCTGCTGGGCGAGGCGCCGCTCCGGCGCCGGTGCGAGCGGTGCCGGGCCGAGGCGGAAGTAGTGGCCGCCCTCCTGCGCGAGCCGCTCGCGCAGCCAGACGGAGGCGAGCTTCATGCGCCGGTACTCGGCGAGGCGGCGGGCGAGCTCCTCGGCGGCCTCCTCCGGCTCGAGCTCGGAGAGCTCGGCCTCTTCCTCGGGGAACAGCCGGCGCGCCTTCAGCTCGAGCAGCGCCGCGATCAGGACGAGGAACTCGCCGCAGGCGTCGAGGTCGAGCTCGTCCCGCTCGGCCAGCCGCTCCACGAACGCCACCACGATCTCGGCCATGTCGATCTCGGCCGGCTGGAGCGCGTCCTTGAGCAGGAGCGTGAGGAGCAGGTCGAACGGCCCCTCGAACGCGTCGAGGTCCAGCTCGAGATCACGGACGGCACTGGCCACGCGGTGACCCTAGCCCCCGGGTCGGACGCGGCTCTTCGGCACGGCCATCTTCGGCGCGGCCGGCGCCTCCGGCGTGCGCCTGAACCGGAGCCTGCGCGGCTTGTCGGGCGCGTCCGGCTCGTGCGTGCGCTGCGAGAGCAAGAACCAGACGAGCCCGGCGATGAACACGAGCGCGGAGACCCACGTGTTGACCCTGAGCCCGAGGATGTGATTCGCCGGGTCGACCCGCACGAACTCGATCCAGAACCGCCCGAACGAGTACAGCGCGATGTAGAGGGCGAAGAGCCCAGGCGGCTTGGGGTGGAAGCGGCGCTCGACCACGTAGACGAGGAAGGCGGCGGCCGCCAGGTTCCAGAGAAGCTCGTAGAGGAACGCGGGATGGTAGGTGGCGTGGCCGAGGGAAGCAAGCGGCCGGTGGATCGGGTCGATCTTCAACCCCCACGGCAGATCGGTGGGCCTGCCGAACAGCTCCTGGTTCCACCAGTTGCCGATGCGGCCGACCGCCTGGGCGACGAGCAGTCCCGGCGCGAGGCAGTCGGCGAGCAGCCACACGTCAGCCCCTGCGCGCTTGGCGACGAAGCCGCCGACGAGGCAGCCGGCCGCGATGCCGCCCCACACGCCGAGCCCGCCCTTCCAGATGGCAAACGGCCCCCACCACTGGTCGGGCACCTCGTTCCAGCTGGTCGCAAGGTGGTAGAGCCGGGCACCCACGATCCCCGCACCCACGCCCCAGACGGCGCAGCGGAAGATGACGTCCCAGTTGCCGCCCCGGTTGACGAAGCGGTGCCCGGTGATCCAGATGCAGACGGCGATCGCGGCCAGCAGGGTGAGGCCGTAC
>Ga0302299_10000679_pt1 | contig 19204 bp, 13 predicted proteins | sample III_Fen_N3_4_FD_198795 | JGI IMG/M metagenome (GOLD analysis project Ga0302299, IMG submission 198795) | Peat permafrost microbial communities from Stordalen Mire near Abisko, Sweden - III_Fen_N3_4 | ecosystem: Environmental > Terrestrial > Soil > Wetlands > Permafrost | place: Sweden: Abisko... | reverse complement strand
GGTCCGGAAAGCGCTTGGCGGACCTCACCTTGGCGGCAGTCGTCGCCGGAGACGTGAGCGTCGACGACCTCCGGATCCATCCCGACACCCTCGAGCACCAGGCGCAGGTCGCCGAGGCGCACGCAAACCCGCAGCTGGCGCAGAACTTCCGTCGGGCCGCCGAGCTCACCGGGCTCGACGACCACGACGTGTTGCGGATCTACGAGGCACTGCGCCCACATCGCAGCAGCGTGGACGACCTGGTGGTGCTGGCTCGATGGCTCGACGATCGAGGCGCTCATCGCAACGCCACGCTGGTCCGCGAGGCTGCTGTCGTCTACGAACGTCGCGGACTCGTCCGCTGAGGATGGACGCGTCGACGGTCGTCGCCGGCATCGACGTCGGCAACTCCACCACCGAGATCGTGCTGGTCGACGCGGATTCGCGTCGGCCCGTGGCCTGGGACCGCACCCCGACGCGTGGGAGCAAGGGTTCGCCGGAGTCCCTGGACACCGCCGCGGCGCTCCTGAGACGAGTCACGAAGCGGGCCGACGTGGTCGTGGACCGTCTGGGTGTGGCGCCGCTGCATCCGGTGCGGACGATGGCCGCGGTCATCCCCGAACCGCGGGCCTCGACCGGACGGCTCGTCGCGTGCGTCGGGGGCAGCGACACGGTGGGCAACGTGGGTTTCGCCGTCGGTCGGCCGGTTCGCGTGGACGACGACCCGCCGCGCGACGGCGACGTGGTCGCCCTGGTCTCGTCGTCGTTCGGCTTCCGGTCTGCTGTGCAGCGGGTCACCCAGTGGCAGGCGGCCGGTGTGTCGGTGGTCGCCGTCGTGTGCGCCGACGACGAGGCGGTGCTGCTGTCGAACCGGCTGGCCGGCGGAATCCCCGTGGTGGACGGCGTGGCGGTCGAGCGCCTGAGCCAGGGGTCGGGGGTGGACCAGGTTGCCGTCGAGGTCGCTCCCCTCGGGCACCCGCTCGTTCGACTGACCGATCCGATGGTGCTGATCTCGTCGCTGGGACTCGGCGATGCCGAGCAGGACGTCGCGGTGACCGTGGCCAGCCGGCTCGTGGACGCGCGGGCGGCCGCAGTCGGCGTGACCCGGGACCAGCCCGCGCGCTCCTCGGACTCCGACGCTGCGACGTCGTGGGTGCAGTGGACGGACGGGCGACGCTCGACGTTCCACGACGCTCACCCGTTGATCCGGGAGGGTCCCCCGGGTCAGGTGAGCCGCTTCCACGTGGCTCGGCCCGATTCGGACCCCGCCGGTCTGGCGGCGGCCGATCTGGTGACGGTTCGGCTCGACCAGGTGGGGGACGCCGCGCTCGTGCGCCGCGGGACCGTCGGCGACCACGCGTTCGTGATCTCGTCGCTGAGTCCTCCCGGCGACGGCGGGCAGCCGGCTCAGGGGCTGCGCGACCGGACCGGGCTCGACGTGCAGGTGGCGTCCAGCGAGGCCGCGGCGGCCCGCCGGGGTGCCTTGTCGACGCCTGGCGTCCCGCCGGACGGTGCCGTCCTCGACCTCGGTGGCGGCACGCTCGACCTCGTCGTGGGGGACGACGCGGTCGTCGGCGCGGGGGCCGGCGAGCTGCTCACGGTGAGCGTCGCGGAGCTGTTGGGGGTGCCGCGAGGTGCGGCTGAGTGGGCCAAGCGGGGGCCGGCGATGCGCATGGACTCACCGCACGTGCTGGTGGCCGAGGACGGCAGCCGGTCGTTCGCGCAGCGGCGCCCTCCCGCGGACGCCATCGGGTCACTGGTGGTGGCGGGTCCAGCGGGTTGGCTGGCCGTCTCGAGGCACCTGTCGGCATCGGAGTGGCGAGCGCTGCGGCTCAGCCTCAAGCGTGAGGTCCTGGGCGTCGGGGTCCGACGGCTGCTCGCCGCCGGGCTGACCCTGCCGTCGGCGCTGGTGGTGGTCGGGGGGCCGGCCGGCGACGACGAGACCGTCCGAGTGCTGGCCGACGTCCTGGGGTCGGGAATGGCGGTGGGTCGAGGTGCGGTTGCCGAGGTGTTGGGTCATCGTTACGCGGTGGCCCACGGCCTGGCCCTGATGGTGCTCGACGGAGCCGATGCCCGGCGAGCTTGAACCAGACGAAGGAGTGGCGTGACCGGTCTGACGATGTACTCGACCCAGTGGTGCGGGTACTGCCACCGGCTGACGGCCCAGCTGGAGCGCGAGGGCGTCGAGTTCAGCGTCGTGGACATCGAGGCCGATCCGGTTGCGGCTGACTACGTCATGTCGATCAACCGCGGTAACCAGACGGTGCCCACACTTCGGTTCGCGGACGGCTCGACCTTGACCAACCCGTCACTGCGCGAGGTCCGTGCCCACCTCGCGACCATCGTCACGCCGTGAGCCCCGACCCCCGACTTCGCTGCGGGTGAACCGCTCACAACCTCAGCACTTGCTGAAGCAACGCTTCGACGCTTCGGTACTTGTTGAGGTTTCGGGGGGTTCACGTCCAGGATTCGGGACCGTCGGGGAGCTCGGCGCCGTACCAGTGCTCGATGAGGCGGCGGGCGATCGACAGGGGCGGCGGGAGGGTGAGCCGTCCGTCGAGAAGCTCGGCCAACAGCGTCTCGCGGTCGAACCATCGAGCCTGCGCCAGCTCGACCCCGTCGGGTCGCGGTTCGCGAGCGTCGACGGCACGGGCGGTGAACCCGAGCATCAACGACGCGGGAAACGGCCACGGCTGCGAGCCGAGGTACCCGACGGCACCCACCTCGATACCCGCTTCCTCCAAGACCTCGCGGACCACCGCGCGCTCGGCGTCCTCGCCCGGCTCGACGAACCCGGCCAGCGTCGAGAATCGACCCTGCGGCCACTGTTCCTGGCGGCCGAGCAGAACCCTGCCGTCGGGGGCGATCACCGTCACGATGACGGCCGGGTCGGTTCGCGGGAAGTGGGTCGAACCGTCGGCGAGGCAGCGGCGCTCCGCTCCGGCGGCGGCCACCTGAGTCGGGCCGCCGCAACGCGGGCAGTGCGTGTGGGTGGTGTGCCAGTTGGCCAACGCGATCGCGTGCACCAGCAGCCCCATATCCCGATCGCCCAGCGACGTGCCGACCTCACGCAGCCCCACACTCGACGCGGCACCGAGCTGCGCACCGGCCCGCTCGGAGTCGAATCCGCAGACGGCGAAGAACGTGACTCCCTCGTCGTCCGTCCCGAGCAGGTACCGCTCGCCCGGCAGGGCGTCTCGGGTCGGAACCGACGCGAGTTCCACGGCACCGTCGAGCGTGTGCCGCACCCAGGTGCGGCCCGCCTCCACGTAGATCACCCGCGTGTCGGGATCGGCCCACCGCTGGGCGAGCCACGAGTCGTCCTCGCGATGCTCGCTGTTGCGGTCGGTGCCCGACCGCGACAACGCCAGGAAGCCCAAGGTCGCGCCCGGAGGTTCGCTCGACGGCGGCGACGTGGCCATGCCCGCGACTCTACGAGCCGGAGCCGCCGACCCGCTCGTCCAGCAGCGCGGCGAGAGCGTCCGCGTCCGGAAGGTGCTCGACGCGGTCGACCTCCCCGCCGGCGACGTAGTAGAACATCGCCGCGACCGTGTCGAGCGGCACCTGCATGAGTTCCGCCCACGCGATTCGGTAGACGGCGAGCTGCAGGGGGTCGGCGGTACCACTCCCCGTCTTCCAGTCGACCACCTCGTAGCCGACCGACCCGTCGTCCAGCCCGACCTCGTACACCGCGTCGATGCGGCCCCGCACGACGTGGTTCCCGATCGAGACGACGAACGGCGCCTCCACGTGAAGCGGAACCCGCTCGGCGAACGGCCCGGCGAGGAAGGCCTGCTGCAGGTCGGCCAAGTCGTCCTCGAGGAGTGGAGCATCGGCCGACGAGAGATCGTCCAGGTCGATCAGCGCGGCCTGGCCGAACAACGACTCGACCCACGCGTGGAACCGGGTGCCTCGACGCGCCGCCGGCGCGGGCGGGCGGGGCATCGGGCGGGCCAGGTCGCGGGCGAACGACGCGGGGTCGTCAGCCAACCGGACCACCTGCGACGCCGACAGCGACGCGGGCACCACCACCGTGCGTTCGACGGCGTGGGTGTCGGCTGCCTCGCGCAGGAGCAGCCCGATCTCGGTGTCCCACGAGGCGACGACGTCCGCGTCATCCGCGTTCGCCGGCACCGTCACGTCCAGACCCGCGACGGCGAGCAGGTCCGACACAGACCGGTCGCCCAGCGCGGCGACGTCGAGCGCGGACCCGATGACCGCCCGGGCCGCCATCACTCCTTCCGCCGCCTCGCGCCGGGCCTGCAACGCCACCGGCTCCAACGGCACCGGCCACGCATGGCTGAGCTCCACGTCCCGCAACGGGTTGACCGCGCCGTCGGGTGGGCTCGGCGCCCAGTGCGGCCCGTCGGTCGGCAGGTCCAAGGCCTCGACGGCGGCCATCAGGAAGGGCGACGGGTCGCGCGCTCCCTGGGTCGATCCCCACCGGTGTGCGGTCAGCACCAGGACGTGTCGAGCGCGAGTCATGGCGACGTACCCCAGCCGCCACTCCTCGGTGCGCGCGACCTCACGGACCGCTTCGGTGTAGGCCTTCAACCCCTGAGTGGTCCAGGTCGGCTCGTCGGGGAAGTCCGCCGCGTCACCGCGCAGCGCTGCCGGCAGCACCTCGGGCCGGGTCAGCCAGGACGGGCGGCCCAGCTTGCCCGGGAACACGTCGTCGACCAGCGCCGGCAGGTAGACGACGTCCCACTCCAGGCCCTTGGCCTTGTGGACGGTGAGCAGCTTGACGCTGTCCGACGGCGACGGTGCGGACGCGTCGAGCCCTCCTTCGACGTCGCGCGCGGCGCGCAGGTAGGCGAGGAAGGCGCCCACCGACGCATCAGCGTCGAGGTCGACGAAGGCAGCCGCATGCTCGACGAACGACGTCAGCGCCGCACTTCGGCGGGCCGCCCGGCCCCGGGGCGACGCAGCCACCTCGACGTCGAGATCAATCGTCGTGACGATCCGCTCCACGAGGTCGGCCAGGGGCTCGGCCAGGTGCCGACGGAGGCCGCTCAGCTCGGCGGCGAGCCGGGCGAACCGCTCGCGGGCCGCCGCCGAGTACGGCCACGGGCCCAGGTGTTCCAGGGCCTCGGACAGCGACACCACCTCGGCGGGATCGACCCCGGCGACCGCCTCGCGCAGCTGTTCCGCGAGATCGGGAAGCGGCACTCCCATGCCCGACGCTTCGTCGGCGGACACCAGATCGCCGTTCGCTGGATCGGCGAGCCGGACCAGCCGCTCGGCCTGCCGACCCAGCAGCGCGAGGTCGCGGGGACCGATCCGCCAGCGGGGTCCGGTCAGCAACCGGACGAGGGCGGGGTTCGCCGTTGCGTCGTCGAGCACCTCGAGCGTGGCCACGACGTCGACGACCTCCGGCAGGTCCAACAACCCACCGAGCCCGACGACCTCGACCGGCACCCCGCGCGCGACCAGGGCCGCGTAGTACGGGGCGAACTCGGCACGACGGCGCACCAGCACCGCGATCTCTGCGGCCCTGGCCCCGGCCACCACCCGCGCCGCGATGTCGTCGGCGACGAACGCGACCTCGTCGTCGTAGGTGGGCAGCACCGACGCCGTCACCTGCCCGGCGTCCGCCGCCCCAGCGCGCGGGCGCAGCTCGACCGCCAACGGATCCTGCTCGCGCAACGGAACGGCGAGCCGGTTGGCGGCGGCCAGGATCGCAGCGTCGGACCGGTTGTTCTGACCCAGTGGGTACCGACGGGCTGGTGAGCCGTCGCGTCGGGGGAAGTGCTGCGGGAACTCACGGATGTTGCGCACCGACGCACCCCGCCACCCGTAGATCGCCTGGAACGGATCTCCGACCGCGGTCACCGCGTGGCCGCGACCGAACAGCGCCCGAAGGAGCTCCATCTGAGCCACCGACGTGTCCTGGTACTCGTCGAGCAGGACCACCGAGTAGCGCTCACGCTCACTGACGCCGACGGCGGGGACCTCGCGCGCCAACCGGGCCGACCACGCGATCTGGTCTCCGAAGTCCACGACGTCGCGCGCCCGCTTCTGCCGGCGGAACTCGGCGACGAGCTCCAGCAGCGCGCTGCGGGCACGCGTGGTCGACGCTGCGTCGGCCACCGGCTTCATCAGCTTCGGCAGGGCCGCCCAGACAGCCTGCAGACGTTCGCACTCGGCTCGCAGGTCGTCGAGGTCGACGAGGTGCTCGTCGAGCTCGGCGTCGAGCTTCAGGACGTAGGTCGTGACGGTGGGCACGGTGCGATCGAGGTCGGGCAGCGGTCCGGGAGCTCGCCGAACCACCTGTTCGGCCAGCTGGAACCGGGTGGCCTCGGTCATCAGTCGGGCGTCGGGCTCCAGGCCGAGCCGCAGCCCGTGCTCACGCAGGAGTCGCCCGGCGTAGGAGTGGTAGGTGGCGACGGTGGGCTCGCCGTCCACCACGGCGTCGGGGTCGGTCCCGAGCGGGCCCAGCCGGACCAGGGCCTGCCGGACCCGGTCGGCCAGCTCGGCGGCGGCCTTGTTCGTGAAGGTGAGCCCGAGAACCTGTTCGGGCCGCACCCGGGCCGTGCCGACCAGCCAGACGACGCGCGCCGCCATCACCGAGGTCTTCCCCGTGCCGGCGCCCGCGATGACCACGCCCGGCTCGTCGGGCGCGCAGGCCGCCGCAAGCTGCTCGTCGGTGAACGGGACGCCGAGCACCCGGCGCAGGTCGCCCGGTTCGGACAGGACGGGAGTCGGCCCGGGACTCGCCTCGGGGTGGGTGCTCACCGGACCACCTGAGCGCCGGGTTCCTTGGTGGGGCAGGCAGTGGTGAAGTCGCACCAGCGGCAGGCGTCTCCGGGAACCGGCGGGAAGTCCTCGTTGGCCATGTGCTCGACCGCCTGCGCCAGGACCCGGGTGATCCTGGTGTTCCCCAAGTCATCGGCCTCCAGAGCCGGTTGGGCGCCGACGAAGACCCCGGCTGACTTGTCGTCGTGGCGCACGAGCACGAGCTCGGCACCCCCGACCGACCGGGACCCACCGATCGCCACCAGCCCGCCGGACAGCACGGCTTGTTGGTACACACCGAGCTGGACGTGGTCCTTGACCTCGTTGGCGGTCGGCTTCTTCCGGGACGTCTTCAGATCGACCACGACGACCCGGCCTCCGGCGTCGACCTCGACCCGGTCCATGCGTCCCACGAGCCCGACGGCCCGTGCACCGACGCTCAGCTCCGCGCGGAACTCGACCTCGGCACCGAGCGTGGTGCGCCCGCGGTCGGCCTGGTGCCAGGCGATGAGCCGGTTCAGCGCCTCGGTCGCCGCCTGTCGCTCCGCGTGCGACTGCCACACGGCGCCGAAGTCGAGCTGGTCCCAGACTTCGTCGACCAGCTGGTGCATCTGCTCAGTCGAGGGTGGGTCGGCCCGCGCCAGTCGCTCACCGAGCGTGTGGATGATCCGACCGAATCCCTGGGCGACCGACTGCGCAGCGCGGGCCCGGGCCTCGTGGTCGAGGAACCACCGCAGCGGACAGGCGTCGATGGAGTCCAACGACGTGGGCGAGATCCGCACCACCTGGTCGTCAGGGAACATCGGCTGCGGCGCCCGGGTGAGCTCGGCCACTCCCCACCACCGTGCGGGGTCGGCCGCGGGGGCCACGGGTTCACCGGACACCCGGGCCTGGGCCAGCAGGGCCAGCCGCTGCGTCGCGGCTGTTCGCGACGCCGCGGAAGCCGTCGGGTCGACCGCTGTCGCGCGCAGGTCGGCGACCAGTGCCGGCACAGTCAACGCCCGCCGCGGCGGCCCGGTCAGCGCCTGCACCTCCACACCGAGCTCCGCGAGGAACCGCGACGGGCGCGCTCCGTCGTCCTCGGGGGAATTGACCGCCAGGACGAGCAGGCGTCTGCGCGCCCGCGTGACGGCGACGTAGAAGAGCCGCCGTTCCTCCTCGAGCAACGAGGTGATCGGCGCCGTCGCACGGAGCCCGTCGACGCCCAGCCGGTCGGGCTCGAGCAACGAGCCCCTCCGGCGCAGGTCGGGCCACGCCTCGGCCTGGACGTCGGCGACGACCACCACGTCCCACTCCAGACCCTTGCTGCGGTGCGCCGTGAGCAGCCGGACGGCATCGGGTCGGACCCCGCGTTCGGCCAGGGTGTCACCGGGAATCTGCTGGGCCCGCAGCTCGTCGAGGAACTGTCCGACGCCTCGGTGACCGACCGCCTCGTCGGCTCGCTCGGCGGCTTCGAAGAGCGCGACCACGACGTCGAGGTCACGATCTGCCGCGCGGCCGGCCGCCCCGCCGGCCAGCGCGGTGGCCTCGAGCCGGCGCGGCCACGAGGTCCCCGTCCACAGCACCCACAGCGCGTCGTGCACCGAGCCGCCGGCGGCCACCACCGCACGGCCGTCAGCGAGCAAGGCACCTAGTCGACGCGCCGGCGCCGCCCACCGGTCGTCATGAGCCGCCAACCGCGCCGGCTCGGCCACGGCTTCCGCGATGAGCACCGCCGACGACCGGGGCATCGGCACCCGACCCTCGGCCGCCAGAGCGAGCCGCTCCTCCTCGCGAAGGGCCCGGCCGAGCCGACGCAGGCCGGCCGGATCGGCCCCGCCCAACGGCGACAGCAGCAGGCCCCGGGCGACCTCGCTGGTGAGCCTGGCCGGCGCGTCGACCACGGCCAGCGCCTCGAGCAGGGGGACGACTGATGGTTCGCGCGCGAGCGGGACTTCGTCGCCGGCCACTTCGACCGGCACCCCGGCGGCCCCGAGCGCCCGACGCAGCGTCGGCAGGCTGTTGACTCCGGAGCGGACCAGCACGGCCATCTGGTTCCACGGCGTGCGTCCGACGAGGTGTTCCCGCCGGAGCACGTCGGCGAGGAGGTCGACCTCGGCCCCGGTGCTGGGTGCGGTGAAGACCTCGACGACCCCATCGGGCGTGCCGTGAGCGGCCGACAGGTCCCGGTGCTGACGCAGGTGGTCGGCCAGCCCGGCCCCCGACCGGGTGAGCCGACGCGCGACCTGGCGGGACGCGGCCAGCAACGTGGGCCCGGCCCGCCGCGACACCTGAAGCGTGAGGACGTCTGCGGGTCCACCCCCGTCCGGACTCGACTTCCGGAAGCGGTCGCGGAAGTCGAGCAGACCGCGGACCTCGGCACCGCGGAAGCCGTAGATGGACTGGTCCGGGTCGCCGACCACCAGCAGGTCGCGGCCGTCGCCGGCGATCGCCTGGAGCAGCCGCTCCTGCGCGGGATCGGTGTCCTGGTACTCGTCGACGACCACCAGGTCGTACGCCTGGCGCAGCGCAGCGCGACCTGCGTCGGACTCGGCGTGCGCCACCGCCTGGGTGACCAGCTCGGCGTAGTCGAGGGCTCCGCGGAGGGTCAGGTTGTCGAGGTACTGGGTGAGGAAGTCCGCGACGGACTGCCACTCGTCGCGCGGACCGGCCAGCTCGCGCAGCTCGTCGGGTTCGAGTCCGAGCGAGCGGGCCCGCGCCATGAGGGCCCGCACCTCGTCGGCAAAGCCCCTCGTGCCCAACGCCGCCCGAAGGGCGCTCGGCCACTCGACGCTGTCGTCCTGGCGCGTGCCGGAGATGAGCTCGCGCACCACCACGTCCTGCTCCGGACCGGAGAACAACCGGGGGCGCAGCCCCGCGACGTCGGCCGGCCGCAACGAGCTGAGCAGCTGGAAGCCGAAGGCGTGGAAGGTCCAGGCGGTGGGTGCGGCCAGCGCTCGTCCGAGCCGGGACCCGAGTCGGTCCCGCAGCTCCTGGGCAGCCTTGCGGCTGAACGTCAGGGTGAGCACCCGCGCGGGGTCGGTGCCGGCAGCAACCCGCGCGACGACCGCCTCGACGATCGTGGTGGTCTTGCCCGTGCCCGGGCCGGCCAGCAGCAGCAGCGGTCCATGGCCCCCGGCGCGGACCCGGTCGACGACGACCGCCTGGGCCGGGTCGAGCGCGGGTGCGGTCCGGGCCAAGGGAGGCGCCGCGACGAGCTGCCACGGAACCGGTGCCGCCGTGCGCTGGGCCCGAGGTTCGCGCAGCGGTCGGGTCGGCAAGGTCCTCGCCCCTCTCGATTCGGATCGAAGCCGGTCGCGGCGAACGCCTCGGGCGTCCGGCCGCAGAGGTCATCTCACCAGCCGCCCCCGACACTGCGGGGGACGCGCCCGCGCCAGGTCGACGCGGGCGCCGTCGGCAGTCAGCGGAGTCCCCTCGGCCCGGTGCCGGGCCAGCGCCTCGGCGGCGTGTGACGCGTGGATGCTCCCGTCTGCGCGAACCACGCGATGCCAAGGGACGCCGCCACCGAACCGGGCCAACGCGGTCCCGACCTGGCGGGGTCCGCCGTGGCCGATCAGCCGGGCGACGTCGCCGTAGGCCAGCGCACAGCCGGGTGGAATGGCCGCCACCAGGTCGAGGACCAGTTCGGCGTACGGCGTCGGAAGCGACGAACGCGCGGGCACGGCAGCGCAGCCTACGACTCTGCGCGTGGCACCATCGGGCCGTGAGCGGGAGTGGGGTCGGATTCGGCGCGCCCCTGCGCCCCGTCCCCGGGCCGGTCCGAATTCCACGCGTCGACGTGACCGAGCCGGCCCAACGGGCCCGGATCCGGCGCCCCTACGACCTGCTGCGGTTCGCGCTGTGGCTGGCGATCAGCGCACTGCTGCTGGTTCTGGGCGACGTCGCGATCGGAACCACGTCGGGGCTCGAGTCCGACATCTCGACCGCCGTGACCACGCTGCCCGACCTGCTGCTCCCAGCGTTGGTCTGGGTGAGCCTGGTCCTGCTGCTCGCGCTGCCGATCTCGCTGGTGACCGATCTGGTCTACCGGCGTCGGTGGCGCACGTTCTTCGACGCCGCGCTGGCTGCAGCAACCGGTCTGGTGGCGCTGCTGGGGTTCAACTACTGGGCCGGCTCGCACCTCTCCGGAACCCTGCTCGACGCCCTGACCACGTTCTCCAGCACCGGTACCCGCTCCCCCACCTCGTTCCCGCTCGTCGCGGCGCTCGTGGCGTTCGTCTCGGTCATGGGACTGGCCGGAAGGCCACGGCTGCTCGGCCTGACCTGGTTCACGCTGGGCGGCTTCTCGTTGCTGCTGATGGTCGACGGTGCGGCCACCGCGCTCGCGCTGTTGTTCAGCGTGGCAGTCGGCCATGCCATCGGAGTCGGCCTGCGGTGGGTGCTGGGCAGCGTCAACCCTCGGCCGTCGGGGCAGGAGGTGGGCCGGGCCCTGTACCGGGTGTCGTCCCCCATGTCCCGGCTGGAGCTGATCGACGAGGACAGCGACGTCGGGCGGGTGTACCTGGGGACCACGACGACCGGTGAGCTGCTCGACGTGCACGTGCTCGACCGAGACCGCCGGGCCGCCGGCCTCCTCTACCAGTGGTGGCGCCGGGTGCGCGTCCAGAGCGCGGTGGAGCGCCGTGCCAGCTTGTCGCTTCGGGTGGCGGTGGACCGAGCCGCACTGCCCAGCTACGCGGCTGTCGCCGCGGGGGCGCGCACCCCGCGACTGCGCGCGGCCGCCTCGGTGACCCCGGATGCCGTCTGCCTCGGGTACCAGCACGTGCCGAACCTGAGGACGTTCGGCGACCTGGATCCGGAGGAGGTCACCGACCAGCTCATCACCGACGCGTGGACGCAGGCCCGGCGGCTCCACCGGGCCGGAATCGCCCACGAGTCCCTGCACGCCGACCACCTCGCCGTCGACGCGTCCGGCCAGGTGTGGCTGCTCGGCATGGCCGACGGTGAGATCGCCGCGGACTCGTTGAACCTACGCATCGACGACGCCGAGCTGCTCGTGACGACGGCGCTGCTGGTGGGACCCGAACGAGCGGTCGCGGCAGCGCTGAACGAGCTGACTCCTCAGCGGATCGGTGATGCCCTTCCTCTGCTGCAGCCGATCGCGCTCTCCCGGGAGACCAGAAGTCGGTTGAAGAGCGACCGGGCACTGCTCGGGAGGCTGCACGAAGCGGTCATCGCTGCGTCACCGACGGCACCGACGGAGATGATCCGGCTCGAGCGGGTGCGTCCGCGGGTCATCTTGAGCTTCGTCGCCTTCGCGGTGGCCGTGTCGTTGTTGCTGCAGCAGATCGGCAACGTCAACCCGGTCACTCTCGTGACCGACGCGCGTTGGCAGTGGTTCGTCGTCGCCCTCCTCTGTTCGGCGATCACCTACGTGGGGGCCACCACGGTGCTGCTCGGCTTCTCACCACCCGGCCTGACGTTCCTGCGGACGATGCTGGCGCAGCTCGCGTCCACGTTCGTGACGTTGGTCGCGCCCCCCGCAGTCGGCGGCGTCGCGACGAACACGCGATACCTGCAGAAGGCCGGCGTGAAGCCGGCCCTGGCGTTGTCGAGCGTCGGCGTCTCGCAGGTGTTCGTCTTCGGCTCGTACACCGTGCTCATCTTCGCCTTCGGCCTGTTCACCGGGCGACAGGCCCAGGCGGACCTCATTCCGAACCGAATCGTGCTGCTCGCCGTGACGGCCCTGCTGGCGGCGGCGTTGGTCGCCATGGCCGTGCCGCTGTCGCGTCGGATCATCATCGCCCGACTGGCACCGCTGGTGACGAGCACCCTGCCGCGGTTGCTGCAGATGCTGCGGTCACCGCGACGGATCGCACTCGGGCTGGGCGGCGCCCTGCTGCTGAACCTCGCCTACGCCGGTGCGCTGTTCGCCGCGGTCCGCGCGTACGGCGGCGATCTCGCGTACCCGACCGTGGGGTTCGTCTACCTGGCGGCCGGCGCCATCGCAGCGGCGGCGCCGACGCCAGGGGGAATCGGTGCCGTCGAAGCGGCCCTCGCCGCCGGGCTGACGACGGCCGGCCTGCCCGGCTCCACCGCCGTCTCCGCCGCCCTGCTGTTCCGCGCGGTGACCTTCTGGCTCCCGGTGCTGCCGGGCTGGGTGTCGTTCACCTGGCTCCAGCGGCATGACGCGTTGTAACACCGGCGGACCCTTGTTGATCAAGGAGAAGATGCTGGGTTGTGATGATCAACTTACCCATCAAGTCCAAGATCAACAGAGGGGTTGGGGCGGCAGGGGGTCGCAGGGATCAGTAGGAGGGGAGGCTCGGGTCGATCTGGTTGACCCAGGCGACGATCCCCCCGCCCACGTGCACCGCGTCCGCGAAGCCGGCGCTCTTGAGCACGGCGAGCACCTCGGCCGAGCGCATGCCGCTCTTGCAGTGGAGCACGATCGGTTTGTCCTGCGGCATCGTCTCGAGGGCGTTGCCGAGCAGGAACTCGTTCTTGGGGATCAGCACCGCACCCGGGATCGACACGATCTCGTACTCGGCCGGCTCACGGACGTCGATCAGCACGAAGTCCCGTTGACCGCCATGACGCTCCTCGAGCAGCTGCTTGAGATCGGTCACCGAGATCGTGGACTCCCGGGCCGCCTCAGCCGCCTCAGCCGAGATCGTGCCGCAGAACGCGTCGTAGTCGATGAGCTCGGTGACGGTCGCGCGCTCGCCGCACACCGCGCAGTCCGGGTCCTTGCGGACCCGCACCCGGCGAAAGGACGACTCGAGCGCGTCGTACACCATCAGCGTGCCCACGAGTGGCTCGCCGACACCGGTCAACAGCTTGATCGCCTCGTTGACCTGCAGCGTGCCGATCGTCCCGGCCATCACGCCGAGCACACCGCCCTCGGCGCACGACGGCACCATGCCCGGCGGCGGAGGCTCGGGGTAGAGGCAGCGGTAGCAGGGTCCGTGTTCGGCCCAGAACACACTGATCTGGCCGTCGAACCGGTAGATCGAGCCCCACACGTACGGCTTGCCGAGCAGCACCGCAGCGTCGTTCACCAGGTACCGCGTGGCGAAGTTGTCCGTGCCGTCGACGATGAGGTCGTACTGCGCGAAGATCTCGAGGACGTTCGTGGAGTCCAGTCGCTCCTCGTGGAGCACCACGTCGACGTAGGGGTTGATCTCCTTCACCGAGTCGCGCGCCGACTCGGCCTTGGACCGGCCGATGTCGCTGTGCCCATGGATGATCTGGCGCTGCAGGTTCGACTCGTCGACCACGTCGAACTCGACGATGCCGAGCGTGCCGACGCCGGCGGCGGCGAGGTAGACGAGGGTGGGCGAACCGAGTCCACCAGCCCCGACCGCGAGCACGCGGGCGTTCTTCAGCCGCTTCTGCCCGGCCATCCCGACCTCCGGGATGATCAGGTGGCGGCTGTAGCGCTTGACCTCGTCGACGGACAGCCCCTCGGCAGGCTCGACCAACGGCGGTAGCGACTCGGCCACGGGGACTCCTGGCGTGGGGCGAACAGTGGTCACGGCGGCAACAACTGTGCCCGACCCCTCGACATTCCAAGACGTCGGGTCCACGACGTGAGACAGCCGCCCCTGTCACACTCGACGCCATGCGTCCGGTGATCGGGATCTCCGCCTACCTGGAGACCGCCAGGTGGGGCGTGTGGGACCAGCCCGCGGTGCTCGTGCCCGCCACCTACGTGACCAAGGTGGAGGCCGCCGGTGGCCTGGCGCTCGTGGTGCCGCCGGGCACGGCCGCCGACCCCCAGCTGCTCGACCTGCTCGACGGCATCGTCTTGGTGGGCGGCGCCGACCTCGACCCGGGCCTCTACGGCCAGGCGCCGCACGAGACCACCACCGGCTGGCGGCCCGACCGCGACACCGGCGAGCTCGCCCTGCTGTCCGGGGCGTGGGAACGCGACTTGCCCACGCTGGGCATCTGCCGCGGGATGCAGCTCATGACGGTGGCAGCCGGTGGCCGGCTCGACCAGCACCTGCCCGACGTGGTCGGGCACGAGCGGCACCGGCCGCTGCCCGGCGTGTTCGGCGAGCACCCGGTACGGCTCGAACCGGCGTCGGGGGTCGGGGGGATCCTGGGCCCGCAGGCCACGGTGCGCAGCTACCACCACCAGGGGGTGGCCGACCCTGGACGACTGACCGTCACGGGGTGGGCCGACGACGACACGATCGAGGTGGTGGAGGACCCCCAGCGCAGGTTCAGCATCGGCGTGCTGTGGCACCCCGAGGCCGGTGACGACCCTCGGCTGTTCGAGGCGCTCGTCGCTGCCGCCCGTCGTGCGTGACCGCACCCGCCGTCGGCCGGGGCGTCAGCTCACCAACGTGACGGGCAGCCGACGCATCGCGGCGCGCACCACGTCGGACAACTCCTCGTAGGCAGCCGCCCGAGCCGAGGACGCGCGGTGGACCAGGCCGATCCGCCGTCCCGGAACCGGGTCGGCGAAGCGTGCGATCCCCATGACCCCGCGACGGCTCTCGACCGCCAGCGCGGTCTCCGGCAGGAGCGTGGTGCCCATGCCGGCCGCCACGAGCTGCACGACGGTGGCCAGCGACGACGCGCGCGCGCTCGACGACACCGCGTCCACCGCCCGGACCTGCCGGCACAGCTCGAGCGCCTGGTCACGCAGGCAGTGTCCCTCGTCGAGCAGGAGCAGCTCCTCCCCCCGCAGCGCGGTCGTCGGCAGGTCCACCCGCCCGGCATACCGGTGCTTGTCCGGCACCACCATCACGAAGTCCTCATCGAACCAAGGGATCTCGGCGACGCCGTGCGCCCGGGAGGGCAGCGCCAGTACGGCCACGTCGAGGTGGGCGGACCCCAGGTCGTCGAGCAGGCGCGCGGTGGTGTCCTCGCGCACATGCAACGAGAGGTTCGGCAGCCCGCGCCGCACGGCGCGCAGGACGGTGGGCAGCAGGTAGGGAGCCACCGTGGGGATGACGCCCATGCGCAGGGTGCCGACCAGTGCCCGACGCCCCGAGGCGGCGTCGGTGAACCCGTCGGCGGCCTCGACCACCGCCTGCGCGCGCGGCAGCAGCCCTTCGCCCTCGGGGGTCAGGAGCACCCGCCGCGTCGTGCGCTCGACCAGCTGGACGTCCAGCGCCTGCTCGAGACCCGCCAGGGCCGCCGACAGCGTCGGCTGGCTGACTCCGAGGCCGATGGCGGCACTGCCGAAGTGCAGGGTCCGGCCGACGGCCACGAAGGCCCGAAGCTGCGCCAGCGTCGGAGCGCCACTCATCGATATCTCCTATCAGTGACCTCAGCATCGACTATTTCACAGATGAGTCAATTCATGGCAGGGTCGACCTCAGCGTTGAGCCCGTCCCCGCTGATCCACCTGGTCCCGGAAGGATTCCCGTGTCTGACGCTCACGATGCAGTCGTAGGAGACATGAACGAGGAGACGCAGAGCCGGTGCCCCGTCGTGCACTCGGCCGGAGGCACCTCGAACCGGGACTGGTGGCCCGACCAGCTGGACGTCGGCGTCCTGCACGCGAACTCCCCCAAGGGCGACCCCATGGACGGCGAGTTCGACTACGCCACGGCGTTCGCGAGCCTCGACCTCCCCGCCGTGAAGCGGGACATCGAGGCGGTCATGACCACCTCCCAGGACTGGTGGCCCGCCGACTACGGCCACTACGGCCCGCTGTTCATCCGGATGGCTTGGCACAGCGCCGGCACCTACCGCATCAGCGACGGACGTGGCGGTGCCGGCTCCGGCCAGCAGCGCTTCGCCCCGCTCAACAGCTGGCCGGACAACGGAAACCTCGACAAGGCGCGCCGCCTGCTCTGGCCGGTCAAGAAGAAGTACGGCAACAAGCTCTCCTGGGCCGACCTGATGATCCTCGCCGGCAACTGCGCCCTGGAGTCGATGGGCTTCCACACCTTCGGCTACGGCGGCGGGCGCGCGGACGTCTGGGAGCCCGAGGAGGTCAACTGGGGGTTGGAGGCCGAGTGGCTCGGCGACGCCCGCTACAGCGGCGACCGCGAGCTGCAGAACCCGCTCGGCGCCGTCCAGATGGGTCTCATCTACGTGAACCCGGAGGGCCCGAACGGCACCCCGAGTGCGATTGCCGCTGCGCGGGACATCCGCGAGACGTTCGCCCGCATGGCGATGAACGACGAGGAGACGGTCGCCCTCATCGCCGGTGGTCACACCTTCGGCAAGACCCACGGCGCGGCTGACCCGAACGAGTACGTCGGCCGCGAGCCGGAGGCCGCACCGCTGGCCGAGCAGGGTCTTGGCTGGAAGAACAGCTTCGGCACCGGCAACGGCGACGCGACGATCACCAGCGGGCTCGAGGGCACCTGGACGCCAACTCCGACGACATGGGACAACAGCTACTTCGAGACGCTGTTCGGCTACGACTGGGACCTGGTCAAGAGCCCCGCTGGTGCGTACCAGTGGATCCCCACGGACCCCGCTGCCGCCACCACCGTCGCTGACGCCCACGACGCCACGAAGACCCATCCGCCGGTCATGCTGACGACGGACCTGGCGTTGCGCATGGACCCGATCTACGAGCCGATCGCGCGTCGCTTCTACGAGAACCCGCAGGAGTTCGCCGACGCATTCGCGCGTGCGTGGTTCAAGCTGACGCACCGCGACATGGGTCCGATCGCCCGCTACGTCGGTCCGGAGGTCCCCTCCGAGCAGCTCATCTGGCAGGACCCGGTGCCCGCGGTCACGCACGAGCTGGTCGGCGCGGACGACGTCGCCGCCCTGAAGGAATCGATCCTCGCGTCGGGTCTGCCGGTCTCCCAGCTGGTCTCCACCGCCTGGGCGTCGGCGTCGACGTTCCGCGGCACCGACAAGCGCGGTGGCGCCAATGGCGCTCGGGTGCGCCTGGCTCCCCAGAACGGCTGGGATGTCAACAACCCCGCCGAGCTGGCCACGGTGCTGAAGGTCCTGGAGCGGATCCAGCAGGAGTTCAACGCCGCGCATGCCGGCGGCAAGCAGATCTCGCTGGCCGACCTCATCGTGCTCGGTGGCGTCGCTGCGGTCGAGCGTGCGGCGAAGAACGCCGGCATCGACGTCCAGGTGCCCTTCACCCCGGGACGCACGGACGCGCCGCAGGACCAGACCGACGTGGAGTCGTTCGCCGTGCTCGAGCCGACCGCGGACGGGTTCCGCAACTACCTCGGCAAGGGTCACGACCAGCGGGCGGAGTTCCTGCTCGTCGACAAGGCTCGGCTGCTCACCCTGACCGCCCCCGAGATGACCGTGCTCGTCGGAGGCATGCGGGTGCTGAACTCGAACTACGACAAGTCCGAGCTCGGCGTCCTCACCCAGCAGCCCGAGGCGTTGACCAACGACTTCTTCGTGAACCTGCTCGACGTGAACACGACGTGGTCGTCGACGTCCGAGGCCGAGGAGACCTTCGAGGGTCGCGATCGCGCGACGGGCGCGGTGAAGTGGAGCGGGAGCCGGGTCGACCTCGTCTTCGGCTCGAACTCCCAGCTCCGGGCGCTCGCGGAGGCCTACGCCAGCGACGACTCGCAGCAGAAGTTCGTGCGTGATTTCGTCGCAGCGTGGGACAAGGTCATGAACCTCGATCGATTCGACCTTGCCTGATCTTCACGGGCGGGGCGCCTCGACGTGCTGATCGTCGGTGACGAGTTCCCCGCGTACGAGCTGACCGGCGTGGTCTCGTCCGACCCCGAAAACGCCTACACCCCGGTGCGCAGCGCCGACCACGTCGGTCGGTGGCGAGTCGTGTTCTTCTGGCCGTTGGACTTCACGGCAGTGTGTCCCACCGAGATCGCAGCGTTCGGCGAGCATCACGACGAGTTCGTGGCTCGGGAGGCGTTGGTGCTCGGCGTCTCGACCGACAGTGAGTACGCGCACCGGGCGTGGCGGCAGGAACAACCGAGCCTGCGCCGCCTGCCGTTCCCGATGGTGTCGGACATGCGGCGTGACCTGTCGTCGGCCTGCGGTGTGCTCGCCGACGACGGAACGGCGCACCGCGCCAAGTTCGTCGTCGACCCCGACAATGCGATCCAGTTCGTGATGGTGACCAACGGCGACACCGGACGCAACGTCGGCGAGGTGCTGCGCGTGCTCGATGCGCTGCAGACCGGGGAGATGACGCCGTGCGGCTGGACGCCGGGTCAAGCGACGCTCGGGACGTGAGAGGCCCCCTGCTCCGAGGGGGGTGACGGAGCAGGGGGCCTTCGCAGCATGCCGCGCATCAAGCAGTCAATGCGGCAATGACTCGCGCGAGGTTCACAATGGCGTCACATACGCGCCCGAAATGCCCCCATCGACCAGAAAATTCGCTGCGGTGATGAACGACGAGTCGTCACTGGCGAGGAAGGCAACCGCAGCCGCGATCTCCGTGGCCTCGGCGAAGCGTCCGAGCGGCACGTGCACCAGGCGGCGGGCCGCGCGCTCGGGATCCTTCGCGAACAGCTCCACGAGCAAGGGCGTGTTGACCGGTCCCGGCGACAGTGCGTTCACCCGAATGCCTTCCCGCGCGAACTGCACGCCGAGCTCACGCGACATCGCCAGCACGCCACCCTTG
>Ga0302299_10000678_pt1 | contig 19227 bp, 16 predicted proteins | sample III_Fen_N3_4_FD_198795 | JGI IMG/M metagenome (GOLD analysis project Ga0302299, IMG submission 198795) | Peat permafrost microbial communities from Stordalen Mire near Abisko, Sweden - III_Fen_N3_4 | ecosystem: Environmental > Terrestrial > Soil > Wetlands > Permafrost | place: Sweden: Abisko... | reverse complement strand
GTGGTCGTCTTCCAGGAGCAGCAGGACGGCACCGGGCACGCGGTGCGCGTGGCGCTCGAGGGCCTCGGCGACGCCGACCTCGGCTCCGGCCCGGTCGTCGTGGTCGCCGGCGACACCCCGCTGCTCACCGGCGCCACCCTCACCTCGCTCGTCGCCGCGCACACCGACGCCGGTGCCGTGTCGACGGTGCTCACCGCCGTCGTCGACGACCCCACCGGCTACGGCCGGGTGCTGCGCGACCCGGCGTCCGGCCTCGTCACCGGGATCGTCGAGCAGAAGGACGCCGACGACGCGCAGCGCGCGGTGCGCGAGATCAACTCCGGCGTCTACGCGTTCGACGCTGCCGCGCTTCGCGACGCGCTCGGTCGCCTCACCACCGACAACGCGCAGGGCGAGGAGTACCTCACCGACGTGCTCGGCCTGCACGTGGCTGCCGGCCTCGTGGTCGCCGCTGTCGTGACGCCCGACGCCGACGAGATCCTCGGCGTCAACGACCGCGTGCAGCTGGCCGCAGCAGGCGCTCTGATCCGCGACCGTGTCAACGCCGCGTGGATGCGTGCCGGCGCGACGATCGTCGACCCGGCCACCACGTGGATCGATGCCGACGTCGTGCTCGAGCGCGACTGCGTGATCGAGCGCAACACCGCGCTGCGCGGCCGCACGTCGGTCGCGAGCGGCGCCCACGTCGGGCCCGACACCGATCTCACCGACGTCGTCGTCCACGAGGGCGCCAGCGTCGTGCGCACGCACGGTTCGAGCTCGGAGATCGGCGCCGGCGCCACCGTGGGCCCGTTCTCCTTCCTGCGCCCGGGAACGCGGCTGGGCGCCAAGGGCAAGATCGGCGCCTACGTCGAGGCCAAGAACGCCGTGATCGGCGACGGGTCGAAGGTGCCGCACCTCTCCTACGTCGGCGACGTCGAGATCGGCGTGGGCAGCAACATCGGAGCCGCCACCGTCGTCGTGAACTACGACGGCGTCGCCAAGCACCGCACCAAGGTCGGCGACCACGTCCGGATCGGGAGCGACACGATGCTCGTCGCCCCGGTCACCATCGGCGACGGCGCCTACACCGCGGCCGGCTCGGTCATCACCGACGACGTCCCACCCGGCGCGATGGCCGTGGCGCGCGGACGCCAGCGCAACGTCGAGGGCTGGGTGCAGCGCAGGCGCCCCGGCTCGCCGGCGGCAGAGGCGGCCCAGGCCGCGCACGCACAGTCGACCGCGGCGGCGGACGCCGACGCGGCTCCGGGCCCGTCCGAGGAGCGCCAGTGAGCGGCATCGTCCAGACCAGTTCGAAGAGGCTCGTGCTCATCGCGGGCCGCTCGCACCCCGAGCTGGCGCAGCACGTCGCCAAGGAGCTCGGGATCGACCTGGTCGACACGCAGGCCTACGACTTCGCCAACGGCGAGATCTTCGTCCGGTTCGAGGAGTCGGTGCGCGGCTGCGACGCCTTCGTCCTGCAGAGCCACACCGACCCGATCAACAAGTGGATCATGGAGCAGCTGCTCATGGTCGACGCTCTGAAGCGCGCGTCGGCCAAGCGCATCACCGTGATCGCGCCGTTCTACGGCTACGCCCGGCAGGACAAGAAGCACCGCGGTCGCGAGCCCATCTCGGCGCGTCTGATCGCCGACCTGTTCCGCACCGCGGGCGCCGACCGCCTCATGGCCGTCGACCTGCACACCGCGCAGATCCAGGGCTTCTTCGACGGCCCTGTCGACCACCTCTTCGCACTGCCGCTGCTCGTCCGCTACGTCGCCGACAGCGTCGAGGACCGGCGTCTGATCACCGTCGTCTCGCCCGACGCCGGCCGCGTGCGCGTCGCCGAGCGCTGGACCGACCTGCTCGGTGCGCCGCTGGCGATCATCCACAAGCGCCGCGACCCCGACGTCCCGAACGAGGCGAAGGTGCAGGAGGTCGTCGGTGAGGTCGACGGCCGTATCTGCGTGCTCATCGACGACATGATCGACACCGGCGGAACGATCGTGAAGGCCGCCGAGGCGCTGTTCGACAACGGCGCCTCGAAGGTGATCGTGGCGGCCACGCACGGCATCCTGTCGGGCCCTGCGGTCGAGCGTTTCAACGGCAGCCGGGTCAGCGAGGTCGTCGTCACCGACACCCTGCCGATCCCCGAGGACCGCCGCTTCGACAAGCTCACGATCCTGCCGGTGGCCCCGATCATCGCCCGCGCCATCAGCGAGGTCTTCACCGACGGCTCGGTCACCAGCATGTTCGAGGGCGACCGCGTCTGACCCGCCGCTCCACTCCTCGTCCGCTTAGGTCGCGAAACGCAGTTGGAGTGCCATGTCGCGACCGCAACATCCCGGTCGCGGACTGACGCGCCCGACGCGGCGCCTCCCGAGTCCCGGCCGAGTTGCGGACGCACACGTGCAGTTGAACTTCACTTCGTGACCTAAGCGGTGGAGTTCTGCGGGGGGAGAGGGCGGTTTTGGGGTCTGGTCGCGTCTCGCCTAGGATGGGGCCGCTCCTCGGCGAGGGGAACGGCGCACCCGTGAGGGTCGCTCTGGATCCCGTGATCGACGCGGTACGCGGTAGCGCGCGCCCGCCGATCGAGCCGAGGCGCCCGGACCCACACCAGCCGGTGACCCCGCGAACTCACGCGCGAGGCACCGAGACGTACGAGGAGCAGACGTGCAGGTCAGCATCAAGGCTGAGCACCGGAACGACTTCGGCAAGGGCGCGGCCCGCCGCACGCGCCGCGACGGTCTCGTGCCCGCCGTCATCTACGGCAAGGGCAACGAGCCCCGCCACGTGGCACTTCCCGTCCGCGAGCTGACCCTGGCCCTGCGCCAGCCGGGTCTCGTGCTCGAGATCGAGCTCGACGGCGCCAAGGAGCTCACCGCTCCTCGCGACGTCCAGCGCGACCCGGTGCGCCGCATCCTCGAGCACCTCGACCTCGTGATCATCTCGAAGTCCGAGGCCGCTGAGCGCATCGCCGAGGGCAAGGCCGCCGAGGCTGCGGCCGAGGCCGCGCACGAGGCCGAGCAGGAGGCGCTCAAGTACGCCACCGAGGCCGACGACCTCGACACCGAGCTGCACGTCGGGGGCGAGACCCCCGCCGAGGGCGAGGACGCCGCCGACGAGGAGTGACCCCGACGCCGTGCCCGCACGGCGTCCGTACGACGAAAGAAGGAGCCCGCCCTTGTGGCGGGCTCCTTCGTTCTCATCGTGGCCGACCGCACGCCTGCCGGGAGCAGGTGTAGGAGCCGCATCGGCAGGGGCGCGAGGCGCGGCGCAGTGCAGCGCTAGATGAACAGCAGCTGCGCCCCTGCGGTCAGCTCGATGAAGTCGGACGCGTTGATGATGTCCTCGACACCGTCGTACAGGTCGTCGAGCGTCACGTGGTTCATGTCGGCGCTCATGCGGCACGCGTGCAGGTGGCCGCCGCTCGCCACGATGTGCTCGAGGAAGTCGGGCACCTCGGGGACACCGAGGTCGGCGATCTGCTTCTTGAGCATGTGCGTCGCCATGGGCTGCATCCCGGGCAGCGGTGCGAGCGCCTGCGGGATGCGCACGTCGCCTACCGGCATGTGCATGGCGGTGTTGCCGCTGGGGCTGAACTTCAGGTCGTTCATGCGCGACTTGATGATCATGTCGAAGCCCCAGAACGTGAAGAACAGGTGCACCTCCACGCCCTCGCCGATCGCCGCGTTCGCGAGGATCAGGCCGGGGTAGGCCATGTCGAGGTTGCCCTTGGAGCAGATGATGGCGAGCGTGCGGCCGCCGTCGGACTCGTCGTCGTCGAACTTCGGGATGATCGCTTCTGCTGTGCTGGTCATGGGTGCCACGTCCTTCCGAGACGTCAGTGCGGTTGCGGAGGCGACGGCGCGCTCAGACGCAGCCGGCGGGCTTGGGCAGGCCGGCGATGTAGGCCATCTTCTTGGCCGGCTTCTTGGGGAACATCTCGAACAGCTTCTTGGTGTCGAAGCCGCCGACGGTCGACACCCGGCGCAGGGTCGGGGTGTGCCCGCCCTCGGCCTTGAAGTCGTCGCGCAGGAACTTGATCGGCCCCCAGGTGTCGTCGGACATCTCGACGCCGATGGCAGCTGCCAGCTCCTTGCCGAGATCCTCGGACCACTCGTCGTACTCGGTCATGAATCCTTCGTCGTCGACGTGGATCTCGTGGCCGGCGATGGTCGTGACAGGCATGGTTCTCGCTCTCCTCAGTGGTGGTGGACGTGGTGGTGCCCGTCAGGACACGGGGACTTCCTTGCCGCTCATGGACATGAGGGCGGGGATGGGCATGGGGCGTCCGGGCATGAGCACGTTCCAGTAGGCCCAGCGGAACGCGAGCTTGCCCTGGTGGTTGAGCTTGCTCTCCTTGAGCAGGCTCATCGGGCCGACGCCGGCGTACGGGAACTTGCCGGGCAGCGGCTCGGTGTCGTAGTTGAAGTCGATGAGCATGGCCTTGCCGTAGCCGGTCTCGATGAAGCAGTTGGCGTGGCCGTCGAACGCTCCGGTCATCGGCGTTCCCGCGACGTGCTCGAGGAAGTTGTCGACGAAGATCTCGACCTCGAAGTGCGCGACCGATCCGGCCTTGGAGGCCGGGATGTCGTTCGCGTCGCCGAGCGCCCAGATGTTGTCGAACTTCTTGCTCAGCTGGGTGTGCTTGTCGACCGGCACCAGGTTGAGCTCGTTGCCCAGACCGCTTCGCGCGACGAAATCGGCTCCCATGTTGAGCGGAACGGTCACGAGCAGGTCGTAGGGCACCTCGCGCTCGTCGTACGACACGACCACCTTGTTCTCGGTGTCGATCCGCTCGACCATGTAGTCGCTCTCGAGCTTGATGTCTCGGTCGGTGAGCAGATGCCCCATGCGTGAGCTGCACAGCGGCTTCGTGAACGCCCCGGGGAGGGGTGTCACGTAGGTCATCTCGACCTTGTCGCGCATGCCCTTCTGGGTGAAGAACGCTTCCGCGAGGAAGGCGAACTCGAGCGGCGCCACCGGGCACTTGATCGGCATCTCGACGATCTGGACGACCAGCCGACCGCCCTTCCAGGTGCGCAGCTTCTCGGCCAGCTTGGTCGTGCCCTCGTGGGTGTAGAAGTCGAAGACGTCGACGTACCAGGAGCCCTCGTCGTCCATGCCGGGCGTCTGGTCGGGACGCGGCGTGACGCCGGTGGCGATCACCAGCTGGTCGTATGGGAGCACGGTGCCGTCGACGAGCGAGACCGTGCAGGCCTCGGCGTCGACGCGGTCGATGTCGCCGTAGACGACAGGGATGTCGTCGGAGATGTACTTGCGACGCGATTTGGTGACCTCGTCGGGCTGGTAGATCCCGAAGGGGATGAACAGGTAGCCCGGCTGGTAGTCGTGGTGGTCGTCCTTGTCGACGACGGTGACGGTCCACTCCTCGCTGGGGAGGACCTTGCGCAGCTTGTTGGCGGACATCGTGCCGGCGGTTCCGCCGCCGAGCACGAGCAGGTTCTTCATGATGCACTCCTTGACCCGGCGCGATGTCGCGGCCCTGGGGGCGGGTGTGCTCTCAGTGCGTCGACACCGTGAAGGGTCGATCGGCTCCTACATCTCCGATAGTGCTCGCCTCGCGGCATCATGTACAGCCGAAAGTCGTTGTTGTGATTGGGAATACAAGAATCCGTTAGGTACAGGCCGGGTGTACCCGGCCTGTACCGACCGATACATGCCGCCCGGCACGGCACGGTAGGGCAGGATCGGTGCGTGAGCAGCGACAACGCCCCCTGGCTCGTGGTCGGACTGGGCAACCCCGGCCCCGAGTACGCCGGCACGCGGCACAACATCGGCCACCTCGTCGCCGACGAGCTCGCCGAGCGGGCGAGGGGCAGGTTCGCGACGCACAAGCGGGCGCGGGCGCACGTCGCGGAGGAGCGCCTGCAGGGCCACCGCGTGGTGCTCGCCAAGCCGACGACGTACATGAACGAGTCGGGCGGCCCGGTGAAGGGGCTGCTGGACTTCTATAAGGTTCCGCTGGACCGTCTTCTCGTGATCCACGACGAGCTCGACATCCCGTTCGCGTCGCTGAGGCTCAAGCTCGGCGGCGGCGACAACGGGCACAACGGGCTCAAGTCGATCCGGCGCTCGTGCGCCGGGGGCGACTACTACCGCCTGCGCGTGGGAATCGGGCGGCCGCCGGGCCGGCAGGACCCGGCCGACTTCGTGCTCAAGCCGTGGTCGTCGGTCGAGCGCAAGGAGCTCCCGATGCTGGTCTCCGACGCCGCCGACGCGGTCGAGGTGCTGCTTCACGAGGGCCTCGAGCGCGCGCAGAACCGGTACCACGCATGAGCGACGCCGGCCCGGTCGACGCCGGCGTCGACGACGCGGCCGACGCCGCCCTGTCGCTCGGCGTCGCGCTCGAGGCCGGCGCGCTGCTGCTCGAGGTGCGCGCGTCGTTCGGCGACCTCGACCCCGCCGATCGCGAGCGCGCGAGGTCGCTGCGCGACACCGGCGACCGCGAGGCGCACGAGCTCATCGCGGCGCGGCTGGGGGCTGCGCGTCCCGACGACACCGTGCTCTCGGAGGAGGGCGTCGACGACCCGGTGCGGCTCACGGCGTCGCGCGTGTGGATCGTCGACCCCCTCGACGGCACGTGGGAGTACGGGCAGGGGCGTGTCGACTTCGCCGTGCACATCGCGCTGTGGACGCGTGCCGAGCACGGGGGAGTGCTCTCGGCCGGCACCGTCGATCTCCCGGCCCAGGGGGCGACGTACTCGGTGCTCGACGACCGGCCCGCCGATGGCGGTGCGCCGCTCGACCGGCCGGTGCGCATCGTGGTGTCGCGGTCGCGCCGTCCGGCGCGTCTCGACGACACCGTGGCGCGGCTCGCGACCCGGCTCGCGGACACCGGCGTCACCGGGCACGGCGTCGAGGTGGTCGAGGTCGGGTCGGTCGGGGCCAAGGCGGCCGAGCTGTTCGCCGGTCGCGCCGAGATCTACCTGCACGACAGCGGCTTCAGCGACTGGGACCTCGCCGCGCCGCTGGCCGTGGCCGTGCACCGCGGCCTCTGGACGAGCGCGCCCGACGGCGAGCGCTTCGCCTTCAACCGGATGCCACCGCTGCAGCCGGGTGTCGTGATGGCGACCCCCGCGGTGGCGCCCGCCGTGCGCGACGTTCTCCACCTCCCGTGAACGCGGGTGGGGCAGACTCGCGCGCATGGCTGACTCCTCGTACTCCGCGGCGAGCCCGCGCCGCGTCCTCGTCACCGGCGGCTCGCGTGGGATCGGCGCCGCGGTGTGCCGCACCTTCGCCGGGCTCGGAGACCGCGTCGCGATCCACTACGGCACGTCGCGCACGGCCGCCGAGGAGGTGCTCGCGTCGCTGCCCGGCACCGGGCACGTCGTCGTCGCGGCCGACCTGCGCGACGCCGAGCAGGTGCGCGCGATGGTCGACGAGGCGGCGGCGGCGCTCGGCGGCTTCGACGTGCTGGTCAACAATGCCGGGGTGTTCTACGACCACCATGTCGACGAGGTGTCCTACGAGCAGTGGCAGGAGGCGTGGGCCGACACGCTCGGCGTGAACCTCGTCGGCGCGGCCAACGCGTCGTACTGCGCACTGCGGCACATGCCGCGCGACGGGTCGGCTCGCATCGTCAACGTCGGCTCGCGCGGCGCGTTCCGCGGCGAGCCGCGCAGCCCGGCGTACGGCGCGAGCAAGGCCGGCATCGCCGCGTTCGGCCAGTCGCTCGCGAAGGCGCTCGGCGGCACCGGCGTCTCGGTCACCACCGTGGCGCCGGGCTTCGTCGAGACCGACATGGCGACCGAGTCGCTCGAGGGCGACGGCGGCGACGCCATCCGCGGCGACAGCCCGTTCGGTCGCGTGGCGCAGCCCCAGGAGATCGCCGACGCCGTGGTGTACCTCGCCTCGCCGCAGGCGCAGTGGGCGTCGGGCGCCATCCTCGACCTCAACGGCGCCTCCTACCTCCGCATGTGAGGGAGCGAGGGTCAGGCGCCAGCGGACGCCGGGAACGCGCAGAACTCGTTGCCCTCGGGGTCGGCCAGCACCCACCAGTCGACGTCGTCGCCGGGCTCGCGCAGCAAGGTGGCACCGGCGTCGAGCAGGGGCTGCGGGGTGCCGCCATCGAGCCAGACGTCCCAGTGCAACCGGTTCTTCACCGACTTGGGCTCGGACTCGACGGTGAACATCCAGAACATCCACGGGAACCCCGCCGCACCGTCGACCCACCACCACGACGACGCGCGGCGCGTGCGCGCGGTGGCACCGGTGCGCCCGGCCCACCACTGCGCGAGGGCCGCGGGGTCGGCGGCCTCGACGCAGAGCTGGTAGATCGTGGGCACGAGGACGTACGGCACGTGCAGCTCGGGCGGGGGCGGCGGCATGGCGCGGAACTGGTTGCCCTCGAGGTCCTCGAGCACCCACCACTGCGCGCCGTCGCGCGGCTCGGCCACCAGGGTCGCCCCCGACGCGACGAGCGCGGCCACGTCGTGGTCGGGCAGCTGGAGGTCGACCCGCACGCGCCCGTGGCCGCTGACCGGTTCGGGGACGGCGTCGACGAAGAGGCCCTCGCCGCCGCCGACGAGCTGCACGAGCAGGTCGCCGTCGCTCGCCGCGACGAGCGGGGCGCGGGTGAGCGTCGACCAGAAGTCGGCCAGGCGCGGCGCGTCGACGGCGTCGAGCACGAGGGTGCGGAACGTGGCGTCGGGCATGAGGCCATCCTCGCCGAGGACGCCGCCGCACGCCGCCCGCGGCGTACCGCTCCCCGGGACGAGCGCGAAGCCGCTGACCGAGTCCGCTGAGGCCACGGCACCGGGGCGCCGGAGTGGTGACCACAGCTGCGCGACCTGATCACAACGTCGGGTTCGCGCGGGGGCCCGCTGGGACGTAGATTCGGGAGCGGCGCTCGCGCCGACCCCCGCCCTCGTCGAGGAGCGGGGCCTGTCGGCGTGCGCGCCCGTGCGCCCCGCGCGCGCCCGCCCGTGCCAGAGGAAGGCTCACCATGACCGCCACGCTGAACGGGCTCGTCGACGCCGTGGCCGCCGAGCCCGCGATCGCCGACGCCGTACGCCGAGCCCGCCTCACCGGCACCGTGCACGCGACCGAGGCCCTCGGCATCACCGCGCCGCCGTCGCTCTACCCCCTCGTGGCGGCGGCCCTGGCCGATCCTGCCCACGGCGACCGCCCGGTGCTGCTCGTCACCGCGACCGCGCGCGAGGCCGAGGACCTCGCGACGGCGCTCGAGAGCCTGCTCCCGGAGCACGCCGTCGCGGAGTTCCCGGCCTGGGAGACGCTGCCGCACGAACGCCTCTCGCCCTCGAGCGACACCGTCGGACGCCGTCTCGGCGTGCTGCGCCGGCTCGCGCACCCGAGCGCCGACGACCCCGCCGCCGGTCCGGTGCGCATGCTCGTGGCTCCGGTGCGCGCAGTGCTCCAGCCGGTGGTACGGGGCCTCGGCGACCTCGAGCCGGTGGCGGTGCTGCAGGGCGACGACGTCTCGATGGACGACCTCGTACGCCGGCTCTCGGCGGCGGCCTACACACGGACCGACCTCGTCGACAAGCGCGGCGAGTTCGCCGTGCGCGGCGGCATCCTCGACGTGTTCCCGCCCACCGAGGAGCACCCCGTGCGCCTCGAGTTCTGGGGCGACAACGTGGAGGAGATCCGCTGGTTCAAGGTGGCCGACCAGCGCTCGCTCGAGGTCGCGCCGCACGGGCTGTGGGCGCCCCCCTGCCGCGAGCTGCTGCTCACCGACGAGGTGCGCGCGCGAGCGAAGGCCCTCTCGACCCAGCACCCCGAGCTCATCGACATCCTCGACAAGCTCGCCGACGGCACGGCGGTCGAGGGCATGGAGGCGCTCGCGCCGGTGCTCGCCGACGGCATGGAGCTGCTCGTCGACCTGCTGCCGGTCGGCTCGGTCGTCGTCGTGTGCGACCCCGAGCGCGTGCGCACGCGCTCGCACGACCTCGTGGCCACGAGCGAGGAGTTCCTCGCGGCGTCGTGGCACAACGCCGCGGTCGGCAACGTGACGCCGATCGACCTGCGCGGTGCGGCGTACCGCTCGGTGGGCGAGGTCCGCAGCACAGCGTTCGCCCGCGGCATCCCGTGGTGGTCGCTGTCGCCGTTCGGCGCTGGACCGGACGCCGACGCCGACGACGCGGCTGCCGCCGACCCCGACGCGATCGACCGCGTGGCGCCCGACGTCAGGCCCGTGGACGCGTTCCGCGGCGAGACCTCCAAGGCGTTCGCGCAGGCGGCGGAGTGGCTGCGCGACGCGTGGTCGGTCGTCGTGGTCACGGCCGGGCACGGCACCGCCGAGCGCGTCGCCGAGTCGGCGCGCGCGGAGGGCCTGGCGGTGCGGCTCGTCGAGTCGGTCGACGGCCCACCCGACTCCGGTGTGGTCTCGGTCGTCACGGGCGGCCTCGAGCACGGCTTCGTGGCGCCCGGCCTGCACCTGGCCGTCGTCACCGAGACCGACCTCGTGGGCCAGCGGTCGACCACGCGCGACACCCGCCGGATGCCCACGCGCCGTCGCGCCACGATCGACCCGCTTCAGCTCAAGACCGGCGACTACGTCGTGCACGAGCAGCACGGCGTCGGCAAGTACGTCGAGATGGTGCAGCGCACCGTCGCGGGTGCCACGCGCGAGTACCTCGTCATCGAGTACGCGCCGGCCAAGCGGGGCCAGCCGGGCGACCGCCTCTACGTGCCCACCGACCAGCTCGACCAGGTGACGCGCTACGTCGGCGGCGAGGCGCCGTCGCTGCACCGGCTCGGCGGCGCCGACTGGACGAAGACGAAGGCGCGCGCCCGCAAGGCGGTGCGCGAGATCGCCGGCGAGCTCATCCGCCTCTATGCGGCGCGCATGGCCAGCCGCGGGCACCAGTTCGGCGTCGACACCGTGTGGCAGCGCGAGCTCGAGGACGCGTTCCCCTACAACGAGACGCCCGACCAGCTGTCGTGCATCGACGAGGTCAAGCAGGACATGGAGAACGTCATCCCGATGGACCGCCTCATCTGCGGGGACGTCGGTTACGGCAAGACCGAGATCGCCGTGCGTGCGGCGTTCAAGGCCGTGCAGGACGGCAAGCAGGTCGCGATCCTCGTGCCGACGACCCTGCTCGTGCAGCAGCACATGTCGACGTTCTCCGAGCGCTACGCGCCGTTCCCGGTCAAGGTCGCCGCGCTGTCGCGGTTCCAGACCGACAAGGAGGCCAAAGCGGTGCTCGACGGCATCGCCGACGGCACGATCGACGTCGTCATCGGCACGCACCGGCTGCTGTCGGCCGAGGTGCGCTTCAAGGACCTCGGGCTCGTGATCGTCGACGAGGAGCAGCGTTTCGGCGTCGAGCACAAAGAGCACCTCAAGGCGATGCGGATGAACGTCGACTTCCTCACGATGTCGGCCACCCCCATCCCGCGCACGCTCGAGATGGCGGTCACCGGCATCCGCGAGATGTCGACGATCCAGACGCCGCCGGAGGAGCGTCACCCCGTTCTCACCTACGTCGGCCCCTACGACGACAAGCAGGTGACCGCGGCGATCCGGCGCGAGCTGCTGCGCGACGGCCAGGTGTTCTTCGTGCACAACCGCGTCGAGTCGATCGACCGCGTGGCGCGCAAGCTCGCCGAGCTGGTGCCCGAGGCCCGGGTGCGCACCGCCCACGGTCAGATGAACGAGCACAGCCTCGAGCAGGTGATCGTCGACTTCTGGGAGAAGGAGTTCGACGTCCTCGTGTCCACCACGATCGTGGAGAGCGGCCTCGACATCCCGAACGCGAACACGCTGATCCTCGACCGCGCCGACATGTTCGGCCTCTCGCAGCTGCACCAGCTGAGGGGCCGCGTCGGTCGCGGCCGCGAGCGTGGCTACGCCTACTTCCTCTACCCGCCGGAGAAGCCGCTGACCGAGACCGCGCACGACCGGCTCGCGACCATCGCCGCCAACACCGACCTCGGGTCGGGCATGGCGGTGGCGATGAAGGACCTCGAGATCCGCGGCGCCGGCAACCTGCTCGGCGGCGAGCAGAGCGGCCACATCGCCGAGGTCGGCTTCGACCTGTACGTGCGGCTCGTGGGCGAGGCGGTCGCCGAGTTCCGGCAGGGCGGGAGCCCGGTCGACGAGGTGCTCGACGTCAAGATCGAGGTGCCCATCGACGCGCACATCCCGCACGACTACGTCGCCGAGGAGCGGCTGCGCCTCGAGGCCTACAAGCGGCTCGCGGCCGCCACCACCGACGAGGAGGTGGCCGAGGTGGCCGACGAGCTCGTCGACCGGTACGGCCAGCTGCCCGAGCCGGTGGGCAACCTGCTGGCCGTCGCCCGGCTACGCATCCACGCGCGGCGGGCCGGCGTCGGAGAGGTCGTCGTCCAGGGGAACTTCCTCCGGTTCGCGCCCGTCGAACTCCCGGACTCCCGTGCGATGCGCCTCGCGCGCCTCTACCCGGGAAGTCTCATCAAGCCCGCGACCCGTACGATCCTGGTGCCGCGACCGATGACCGCCCGCGTGGGCGGCCAGCCGGTGCGCGACACAGCCCTGCTCGACTGGCTGCGCGACCTGCTGGACGCCGTGCTGCTCGAGCCGGTCACCGCCTGAGAGAGGTCCGTCGTGAACGTCCGCCGCCCCATCGCCCTCGCCGTTGCCGCCGGACTAGCCGTCCTGGCCCTCGCCGGGTGCGCCAACCAGGCCGGAGCCGCGTCGCAGGTGGGCTCCACCACGATCACCGACCGCCAGGTGGCCGACGTGGTGGCCGAGGTGAAGGCGCAGAACGCGAAGGTCGCCGGCTCCACGTTCGACGAGAAGGCCACGACGGCCAACGTGGTCGCGTTCCTCACCCAGAAGCAGATCCTCGAGCAGGCCGCCGCCCGCGAGGGCGTCACCGTGAGCCAGGGCGACATCGACCGCGTGATCGCCGACGGCGAGGCGCAGCTCGGCGGCGACCGTCAGAAGGTGGCCGACTACATCTTCACCAACGTCGGGCTGCCCTCCGAGCAGCTCGACGCCTACCTGCGCAGCACCCTGCTCTACTCCGGCCTCGTGGCCAAGGTCGCGCCCGGCGTGACCGACACGACGGCCCAGGGCAAGGCCGCCAAGGACTACCTCACGAAGTTCACCTCGGAGATCGGCGTGCAGGTCTCGCCGCGCTTCGGCACGTGGACCGGCATCTCCGTCGGCCCGGTGCCCAACGACCTGTCGTTCGACCCGAACGCCAAGGCGTCGGCGTCCGCGACTCCCACGCCGTCGGCGAGCTGACGCCGTTGAGCGCGCGACTCGTCCTGCTGGCGACGTCGACGCGCACCGCCCCCGGGCTGCTCTCGTGGGAGGCGTGGTCGACGCTGCGCTGGGCCGACGCCGTGCTCGTGAGCGCCGCCGACCATCCGCTGCGGCCCGCGCTCGTCGCCGCCGAGGTGGTGGCCGAGGTGTCGGCGTACGACGACGTCGACGAGCACGCCGCCGCGCTGCTGCGGCGCGAGGGCCTGACCGTATGGGTGGCCTCGCCCGACGGCGATCCCGGGCTCGCCGGTGCGCTCGCGCGGGCGCTCGACACGGGCAGCGGCGTCGAGGTCGACGTCGTCCTCGGGTCGTGGGACCTCCCTGGCGCGCGCCTGCTCGACCTCGTCGCGGTGATGGACCGGCTGCGGTCACCGGGCGGGTGCCCGTGGGACGCCGAGCAGACGCACGAGTCGCTCGTCGAGTACCTCGTCGAGGAGGCCTACGAGACGGTCGAGGCGATCGAGACCGACGACGACCCGGCGCTGCGCGAGGAGCTCGGCGACCTGCTGCTCCAGGTGGCGTTCCACGCGCGCATCGCGCAGGAGCACGACGAGCCGTGGGGGATCGACGACGTCGCCGACGGCATCGTGGCCAAGCTCGTGAGCCGCCACCCGCACGTGTTCGCCGACCACGACGCGCGCACGCCCGCGGAGGTGGAGGCGAGCTGGAAGCGCCTCAAGGCCGCCGAGAAGCAGCGCGAGTCCTCGACCGACGGCATCCCGCAGGCGCTGCCCGCCCTCGTGCTGGCCGCCAAGCTGCTGCGGCGTACCGCCGACGTGCCGCTTCCCGACGGGCTGGGCGTCGACCCTGCGGTGGGTCTGGCCGCCGACCGGGCCTGGGAGTCGGCCGACGGCGACGTCGGCGACCTCCTGCTCGCCCTCGCCGCCCGCGCCCACGCCGCCGGCGTCGACCTCGAGCAGGCCCTCCGCGAGTCGTTGCGCCGCTACCGAGCGGCCGTCCGCACCGCCGAAGGCCTCACCTGATCTGCGCCCCACCCCGCAAGCGCCGCCGCACTTGCGGGGTGGGGGCGGGTACGGTCGCGTCGTGACGGAGTGGGAGTTCTCGGACGGCGGCGGTTCGGACGGCGGTGCGGGCGGCGGCGAGGGTGCTGCGTCGGCGTTCGCGGCGCTGTCGGGGCGCATCGTCGACGGGCTGCTCGCGCACGACCCGGTGAGCGCCACGTGGCTCGGCGAGCACTCCTACGACGACCGGCTCCCCGACGCGTCGCCCGAGGGTCTCGGCGCGGCGCTCGGCACGGTCGAGGCCGCGCTCACCGCCGTCGACCAGGTCGACGACGTCGCGCTGCCGGTGAGCGCGGTCGTCGACCTCGAGATCCTGCGCAACGCCCTCGACCTCGAGCGCCTCACGATCGAGGTGCTGCGCCCGCACTCCTGGGACCCGCTCGTGGCCAACCCGGGCACGAGCATCCATCTCCTGCTCGCGCGCGACTTCGCGCCGCTCGAGGACCGCCTGCGCTCGGTCGCGGGTCGCCTCGCCGCCGTCCCCGAGGCCCTCGCCCAGGCGCGCGCCGCGCTGCACGACATGCCGCGCGTGCACGTCGAGACCGCCATCGGCCAGTTCCAGGGCACGCAGGCGATGCTCGAGCGCCAGCTCGCCGACGAGCTGGCCGCCGCGCCCGCCGCGCGCGGTGGCGTCGAGCCGGCGCGCATCGTCGCGCTCGAGGCCCTCGACGAGCACGTCGCGTGGCTTCGCGCCTCGCTCGACGACGCGCACGGCGACCCGCGTCTCGGTGAGGAGAAGTACGCCGCGAAGCTGTGGGTGGCGCTCGACGCCCAGCTCACGCCCGACGACGTCCTGCACCGCGCCGAGGAGCATCTCGCGCGCGTCGAGGGCGAGATCGCCCGCGCGGCCGCTGCCTACCTCGGCGAGCAGGTGCCGCCTCCCGACGACGCCGGCCCCGTCGTACGACGCGCACTCGACGCCGTGGCCGCCGACGGCCCCGTCGACGACTCGACGGTGCTCCCGATGTGCCGCGCCGCGTTCGACGACACCCGCGACTTCATCGTCGAGCACGGGCTCGTGACGGTGTTCGGCGACCCGGTCGACATCGTCGAGATGCCCGAGATCCACCGGGGTGTGGCCGTCGCCTACTGCGACGCGCCCGGACCGCTGGAGACCACCCCGCTGCCGACGTTCTTCGCGGTGTCGCCGACGCCGGCCGGCTGGGACGACGCGCGCGTCGCGTCGTTCTACCGCGAGGACAACGCGCACATGCTCCAGAACCTCACCATCCACGAGGCGATGCCCGGGCACGTGCTGCAGTTCGAGCACCTGCGCCGGATGGCCGACCGCTCGCGCGTTCGCGAGACGTTCGTGAGCGGATCGTTCGCCGAGGGCTGGGCCGTCTACGCCGAGCAGCTCATGGCCGAGCGAGGCTACGCGCCGCGCAGCGCTGCCGACCGCGACCGTGCCGCCCTCGCGATCCGCCTGCAGCAGCTGAAGATGCAGCTGCGCATGACCATCAACGCGATCCTCGACGTGCGGGTGCACGCCCGCGGCATGACCGAGGCCGAGGCGATGCGGCTCATGCAGGTGCGCGGGCACCAGGAGGACGGCGAGGCGGTGGGCAAGTGGCGCCGCGCGCTGCTCACCTCGACGCAGCTCTCGACGTACTTCGTGGGCTTCGTCGGCGTGAACGACGTCGTGGCCGACGTGCGGGCGGCGTACCCGCGCTGGTCCGACCGCGAGGTGCACGACTCGGTCCTCGGTCACGGGGCGCCGCCCCCGCGCCACCTGCGCGCCCTGCTGGGTGTCTGACGTGACCGAGGCCCGCGAGGCCGTGGCAGCCACGGCGATCGACGTGCGCGCCGTGCAGCGGCGGTCGGTGGGTGTGCTCTCGACGGCGCAGGTGCTCTCCGGGCTCGCGGTCGCCGGGACGGTCGCGGCCGGGGCGCTCATCGCGGCCGGCGTGTCGGGCACCGAGGCTGCGGCCGGGTTCGCCCAGACGTCGGGAGTGGTGGGCGCGGCGATCGCGGCACTTCCCTTGGCGCGCATGACGATCTCCGGCGGACGCCGCGGCGCGCTCGTGGTCGGGTACAGCGTCGGAGCGCTCGGAGCCGTCGTCGTCATCGTCGGCGCTAGCACGAGCGTGCTTGCGCTGGTCTACCTCGGCTGCCTGCTGCTGGGCTCGGCGTCGGCCGCGTCGTACCAGGCGCGCTACGCCGCGGCCGACCTTGCGCCCGCCGACCGGCGCGGACGGGCCTTGTCCATCGTGGTGTGGGCCTCCACCGTCGGCGCCGTGCTCGGGCCGAACCTGCTGCAGGTGTCGGGCGACCTGGCGACACCCCTCGGACTGCCGCAGCTGGCCGGCCCCTACCTCGTCGCCACGGTGTGCCTGCTGCTCGCGGTGGCGATCCTGTTCCTGCTGCTTCGTCCCGACCCCTACCTCGTGGCACGTCGTCTGGCCGCTGCCGCGGGCGACGTGTCGTCGCGCACGAAGGGGCGGTTACGTGACGGGATCGCGCACGTGCGCCGTCATCGCCGCGCGCAGCTGGGCATCGCGTCGGTCGCGCTCGGTCACGCCGTGATGGTCATGGTCATGGTGATGACGCCGGTGCACATGCACCACGTCGACGTCACGCTGCAGCTCATCGGCCTCGTCGTGAGCGTGCACGTGTTCGGCATGTACGCGCTGAGCCCGGTCGTGGGCTGGTGCGCCGACCGCGTCGGCCGCCTGCCGGTGATGTTCACGGGCGTCGGCCTGCTCGCCACCGCGTGCGTGCTCGCAGCCCGCGCCCCCGCCGACGACGTGCTCGCGCTCGGCGTCGCCCTGTTCCTGCTCGGCCTCGGCTGGTCGTGCACGCTCATCGCGGGGTCCACGCTGCTCGTCGAGGACGTCGACCCGGGCGACCGCCCCGCGGTGCAGGGGGCGTCCGACCTCACGATGAACGTCGCGGGCGCGGTGGGCGGCGCGGTCGCAGGCGTCATCGTCGCGGTGTCGTCGTACGCCGTGCTCTGCGCGGTGGCGCTGGTGCCGGTCGCGGCGCTGCTCGTGCTCGGTCTCGCGCTCGGTCGTCATGCGCGCAGCCGTGCGGCGGCGTGACCCTCAGGGGTAGACGTCGTCCTCGCTGACCGGCGGCACCGACCCGACGGCGGCACCGCGCCTCGTCACGCCCGAGGCACCAGGCCGCGCGAGCACCTGGCGGGCGTCGCGGGCGCGACGCTCCGCGCGCAGCACCTCGCGGTGGCTGCGGCCCGACAGCAGGTAGCCGATCCAGGCGCCCACGACGAGGGCGGCGAAGACGGCGACCATGACCAGTGCTGCACCCGTAGACGGCACACGACCAGGATGGCACCGACGGTGCCGCGAGGGGGCCGATGCTCAGGACGCCGCGAGCTCGCCGTCGCGCAACGGGTCGATGCCGAGGCGGATCTGGGCCGCGCGCAGGTGGGGGTTGGTGCGCCGCGGCTCGGGGACCGCGACCAGCGCGGCGCGGATGGCGCGCGCCGACACGGTCGCCGACAGGTCGGTGGTGGGGAGACCGGGCAGCGCGAACATGCGTCGCGCCCAGCGCGGGAGCAGCCCGAAACCGGTGAGCGCGAACGTGGTCCAGGCCGGACGCGCCGGAGTCAGCCACTCGACGCGCGGCTGCATCGGTGGCCACAGCAGCGAACGGACGGCGTCGCGCGTCTCGGGCACCACGTCGAGCTGCGGACGCACCGCGACCATGTAGTCGGCGAGCTCGGACGCCGTGCGCGGCACGTCGGCCTCGACGCAGCCGACGAGGCGCGCCGCGATCACCTGCTCCTCGACGTAGCGGTCGGCCTCGACGTCGGTCATGTGCGCGCCAGAGCGGCGGTGGGCGACGAGCCACGAGTCGACGGCGCCGCAGTGCACCCAGAGCAGCCACTCGGGCCGGTCGAGGCCCAGCGCCCCGTGGATGCGCCGCACCCGCTCGGAGGCGGCGTCGGCCTCGGCGACCGTGCCGTAGGTGATCGCGTTGACGTAGCGACCGGTGCGCGAGAGGCGCCCCCAGGGGTCGTCGCGCGCACCGGTGACGGTGTCGAAGCCGAGCATCACCTGCGGGTGCAGCGACTGCAGGGCGAGCGCCCGGATCCCGCCCAGGATCGACGCCGGGTCGTGGTGCACGCGCCACGACACGCTGCTCGGGCCGAAGTAGCCCGGGTCGGGGCTGTCGAGGTCGAGCGACCCCATCGGGGTGAAGCCGCTGCGGAATCCGGTGCGGGGGAGTGCCTCGGGCGCTGGTTCGGTCATGGTCCGTCCAGCGTGGGCGTGCCGAGCCGCTGCCGCAAGCCGGGCAGCGGCCCGTCGCGGGCGTGCCGCGCCGTACGGCAGGAGCGGGGTGAGCATGAGCACGTAGGAGGGGTGACTGCCGCCCCGGCGACGACCGATAGGCTCGAGGTCGGCATCGTGACCGTTTCGAGACACCCGGAGACACCTGTGGCCAGCATCGACGCCGTCATCGCTCGCGAGATCCTCGACTCCCGCGGCAACCCGACCGTCGAGGTGGAGGTGGGGCTCGACGACGGCACCGTCGCCCGCGCCGCCGTTCCCTCCGGTGCCTCGACCGGCGCCTTCGAGGCGGTCGAGCTGCGCGACGGCGGCGACCGCTACGGGGGCAAGGGCGTCGAGCGCGCCGTGCTCGCGGTCGAGGACGAGATCGCGCCCGAGGTGCTCGGCTTCGACGCCGCCGAGCAGCGCCTCGTCGACCAGGTGATGATCGACCTCGACGGCACGCCCAACAAGGAGCGCCTCGGCGCCAACGCGATCCTCGGCGTCTCGCTCGCCGTGGCGAAGGCCGCGGCCGACTCGGCCGGCCTCCCGCTGTTCCGCTACGTCGGCGGCCCGAACGCCCACCTGCTGCCCGTGCCGATGATGAACATCCTCAACGGCGGAGCGCACGCCGACTCCGACGTCGACATCCAGGAGTTCATGATCGCGCCGATCGGGGCCGAGAGCTTCCGCGAGGCGCTGCGCTGGGGCGCGGAGGTCTACCACGCGCTCAAGTCGGTGCTGAAGAAGG
>Ga0302299_10000677_pt1 | contig 19253 bp, 19 predicted proteins | sample III_Fen_N3_4_FD_198795 | JGI IMG/M metagenome (GOLD analysis project Ga0302299, IMG submission 198795) | Peat permafrost microbial communities from Stordalen Mire near Abisko, Sweden - III_Fen_N3_4 | ecosystem: Environmental > Terrestrial > Soil > Wetlands > Permafrost | place: Sweden: Abisko... | reverse complement strand
GCGTTCGACATCGCCATCTACATGCTGCTCGCGCTCGGCCTCAACGTCGTCGTCGGCTGGGGCGGCCTGCTCGACCTCGGGTACGTGGCCTTCTACGGGATCGGCGCCTACGCGTACGCGCTCCTGAGCTCCGAGCACTACGGCATCCACCTGCCGACCCTCGTCGCGATCCCGCTCGTGGTCGTGATCGGCGCCGTGGTCGGCTTTCTCGTCGGGTTGCCCTCCCGGAGGCTGACCGGGGACTACCTCGCGATCGTGACGCTCTTCTTCCTGCAGCTGTTCCTCACCGTGACGACGAACGGCGACGACCTCTTCGGCCACAACGTCACGGGCGGCGCGAACGGCATCCTCAACGTCGACCCGCTCAGCCTCTTCGGCCACGACCTGCCCGTCTCGACGAGTGGCGGCGTCTTCAACGTCGCGTACCTGTACGTCGTGATGGCGGCCTTCGTGATCGTCTTCGTCGCCCTCCGCTTCGTCAACCTGTCACGGACGGGCCGTGCCTGGCGCTCGCTGCGCGAGGATCCGCTCGCCGCCGAGGTGATGGGCATGCCCGTCAACTGGCTGAAGCTGATGAGCTTCGCGTTCGGCGCGTCGATCGCCGCCCTCTCCGGCACGTTCGTCTCCGCCCTGAACTCGAGCGTCTTCCCGCTCTCCTTCTCGTTCCCGCTCCTGATCACCGTCTACACGATGGTGATCCTCGGCGGTGCGGGTAGCCAGGCCGGCGTCGTGATCGGCGCGATCGTCATCGGCGTCCTGCTCGAGGTGCTCCGCGATCCGGGCGACTCGCGGGTGCTGTTCTACAGCGTCATCGTCCTCGGGCTGTTCGCGGCGCTGAAGCTGTCGAGGAAGCTCGTCGCCGTGCTGGCGGGCCTCTTCCTGTTCGGGCTCGCGCTTCGCCTGATCGTCGGCGCGATCGACTCGAGTTGGACCAGCGGCAGCGGCGGGTCTGGCGGCCAGGTCGCCGACTTCATGGCGCGCTGGGTGGTCGTCCCGAGTGAGCCGGCCGCCTGGATCGCCCCCGTCTCCTACATCACCCTCGTCGCGATGGCCCTGATCCTGACGCTGCTGCGAGGCTGGGTGCGGCTCGTCGTGCTCGTGCCGGTGCTCTACCTCGCGGCGTTCGTGTGGGAGAACGTCATGCTCGCGAAGCCCGAGCCGACGCGCTACATCATTCTCGGTGTCCTCCTGATCGCGCTCATGATCCTGCGCCCCTCGGGGCTGCTGGGCGAGAAGCGCGTCGAGATCATCTAGATGGCCGACAAGCTGCTCGACCTCCAGGGCGTCTCGATGGCGTTCGGCGGCCTCAAGGTGATCGACCGGCTCGACCTTCACGTCGACGATGGCGAGATCGTCAGCGTGATCGGGCCGAACGGCGCCGGCAAGACGACGCTCTTCAATCTCGTCACGGGCGTCTACCAGCCCACCGAGGGCGACATCGTGTTCGCCGGGTCGAGCATCAAGGGCCTCGAGCCCCATCAGATCACGCGGCGCGGGATCGCCCGCACGTTCCAGACGCTGCGCCTCTTCCTCAACATGTCGGTGCGAGAGAACGTGATGGCTGCGGCCTACGGCCACACGAAGGCCGGGGTGTTCCGCTCGATGCTGCGCACGCCGGGCATGCGCCGTGAGGAGAAGGAGATTCGCGAGCTGGCCGAGAAGCGCCTCGCGTTCTTCGGCGAGCGCCTGATGGGCTATCGCTGGGACCAGCCGGCGTACTCGCTCTCCTACGCCAACCGGCGCCGGCTCGAGATCGCGCGCGCCACGGCGACGAACCCCCGCATGCTGCTCCTCGACGAGCCCGCGGCCGGGATGAACCCGAAGGAGACCCAGGAGATCACGGAGCTGATCGCGAAGCTCCGCACCGAGGCCGGCTACACGATCCTCGTGATCGAGCACGATATGCACGTCGTCGAGGGCATCTCCGACCGCGTCGTGGCACTCGACCACGGCATCAAGATCGCGGAGGGCAGCTTCGTGGAGGTCGCGACCTCGCCCAGGGTCGTCGAGGCGTACCTCGGAACCGGCGGGATGGCGCGGAAGTGACCGAGGCGACGAACGGCGCCCCGCTGCTGCAGCTCGAGGGCATCAACACCTACTACGGGCAGATCCACATCCTCCAGGACGAGAACCTGATCGTCCGCGAGGGCGAGCTCGTCTGCCTGCTCGGCGGCAACGCCTCCGGCAAGTCGACGACACTGAAGACGATCCTCGGGATCGTGCGGCCCCGCACCGGGAAGGTGCTGCTGAACGGCGAGGACGTGACCTCGATGCCGACGGCGCACCGCATCAAGCGCGGCCTCGCGATCGTGCCTGAGAACCGGCGGCTGTTCGGCCCCATGACCGTGCTCGAGAACCTGGAGATGGGCGCCTACCTGCGGCCCAAGGCCGACCTGAAGGAGGAGTTCGAGCGCGTTTACGAGCTGTTCCCGCTGCTCTACGAGCGCCGCGCGCAGCTTGCGGGAACGCTTTCCGGCGGCGAGCAGCAGATGGTCGCGATGGGGCGCGCGCTGATGTCGAAGCCGAAGCTCCTGCTCATGGACGAGCCTTCGATGGGGCTCGCACCGGTCCTCGTCGAGCGCAGCTTCGAGATCATCAAGCGGGTCAACGACGCGGGCGTCGCGATGCTCGTCGTGGAGCAGAACGCGAACGTCTCTCTCTCGATCGCCGACCGTGGCTACGTGCTCTCGACCGGGCGCGTCGTGCTCGAAGGGAAGGCCGCCGACCTGCTCGAGGACGAAGGGCTGCGGAAGGCATACTTGGGCCGCTGATGGGAATCGTGCAACCAGACGGCCAGGTGCCTCCCCGGCAGGGCTCGGAGCTCGCGCTCGAGACGCTGCGCCTCGGCGCGGGGGAGCACCGCGAGGTCGGCGATCCCGGCCACGACGTGCTGCTCTTCACGTTCGCGGGCAGCGGCGAGCTCGACGGCGACCGGCTCACCGAAGGCACCTCCGCGCTGCTGCTCGAGGGCGAGGAGGCGGGGCTGACGGGAGGGCCGCACGGGGTCTCGCTGATCCGCGTCACCCTGGGCGCCGGCACCGACCTGCACGCGCCGATGGGGCCGCGCGAGCGCATCGTCGAGACGAATACGGTCGAGCCGGGGAAGGCGACCGGCAGCCGCTCGTTTCAGATCCTCTTCGGCCCGCACAACGGGTGCCGCCGCGCGACGCTGTTCGTCGGCTACGTGCCGCCGGGCAAGGCGCCGTGGCACTACCACCTCTACGACGAGGTCTGCTGGATCTGGCGGGGCCCGGGCCGCTACCACCTCGGCAACGAGGTCGAGCCGCTGGAGGACGGCACCGCCTTCCGGATCACGCCCCGGCAGGTGCACATCGTCGAGAATGTGAGCCCCGATCGCGAGCTCGCGATCCTCGGCGTCTTCACGCCCGCAGGTACGCCGTCGGCGGCGTACCTGACACCGGACGTCTCCGAGGCGTACGGCTTCGGGCCTTCATGAGCGGCGTCGGAGACGCCGTTCGTGGCGAGTTCCCGATCTTCGAGCACACCACGTACCTCAACTCGTGCTCGCAGGGCGCCCTCTCGCATCGCGTCCGCGCAGCGTACGAGGAGTACCTCGCCGGCTGGGACGCGAACGGCGCCGAGTGGGAGTTCTGGGTGGAGCGGGCCGAGGCGGCGCGTGCAGGCTTCGCAGGGCTCCTTCACGGGCAGCCCGACGAGGTCGCGGTGACGACGTCGGTCTCGCAGGGCGTCAGCGGAATCGTGTCGGCACTCCCGTTCGAGCGTGGCGGGCGCAACCGCATCGTGATCAGCGAGTACGAGTTCCCCACCGTGGGCCAGATCGCGCATGCGCAGGAGTTGCGCGGGGCGGAGGTCGTTCACGTCCGTCCTGAGGCCGACGGCTCGATCCCGGCCGAGAAGTTCGCCGAGGCGATCGACGAGCGTACCGCCCTCGTCTGCTGCACGACGATCTCCTACCGCACCGGCCACCGCAACGACGTTTCTGCGATCGCCGAGGCGGCGCACGCGATGGGCGCCCTCGTGCTCGCCGACAGCTACCAGGCGGCCGGTGCGATCGCGCTCGACGTTCGGACGCTCGGCGCCGACTTCGTCACGGGCGGCACCGTCAAGTACCTGCTCGCCTCGGCGGGCCTCGGCTTCCTCTGGGTGCGCGGGGAGGTGCTGGCGGGGCTGATGCCGACCCAGACGGGCTGGTTCGCCGACGAGGACATCTTCCGCATGGACATCTCCGACTACTCGCCCCATGCGACCGCGCGCCGCTTCGACGCGGGGACGCCGCCGGTGCCGAACATCTACGCGGGTGTCGCGGGCCTCGGGCTGGTGCAGGAGACGGGCGTGCCGGCGATCGAGGCGCACGTGTCGGCGTTGAACACGCGACTGATCGCGGGGCTCGAGGAGATCGGCGCCGACGTCGTCACGCCGTCCGACCCTGCCCGGCGCGGGCCGATGGTCTGTGCCCGCTCGACCGACGCGCCGGCCCTGGTCGCCTCGCTCGCGGAAGAGCGCATCACCTGCTCGTTGCGTGACGAGAACCTGCGGGTCGCGACGCACTTCTACAACACCGAGGCCGACATCGAGACGCTGCTCGCAGCCCTCGCGAGCCGCCGGCACCTGCTCGCCTAGCGCACGTGGCTCAGAGCCACAAGCTCCCTCCGGCGCGCCAGATCGCCTACGGTGACCACCCCGACCAGGTCGGCAACCTGCACCTTCTCGCCGAAGGCGACGGGCCTTGGCCCGCGGTCGTGCTCGTCCACGGAGGGTTCTGGAAGTGGGGCTGGGACCGCACGTTGATGACCCCGCTCGCCCGCGATCTTGCGGCCCGTGGCTTCGCGGCCTGGAACGTCGAGTACCGCCGCGTCGGGCAGGAGGGCGGCGGCTGGCCGGGGACACTGGCCGACGCTGCCGCTGCGGTCGACGCCCTGGCGGACATCGACGAGGTGGACGCAAGCCGCGTCGTCACGGTCGGCCATTCCGCGGGCGGTCACCTTGCCCTCTGGCTCGCCGGGCGCCATCGGCTCCCACCGGGAGCGCCCGGGGCGGGTCCCCGCGTGCGCCCGCTCGGTGCCGTCTCCCAGGCCGGCGTCGCCGACCTCATGCGAGGCGCCGAGGAGCGCCTCGGCGACGGAGCGTGCCAGGCGCTGCTCGGCGGCGAGCCGGCCGACGAGCCCGAGCGCTACGCGGCGACTTCGCCCGCCGGCCTGCTTCCACTCGGGGTCCCGCAGCTGCTCGTGCACGGCCTCCTGGACGACATCGTGCCCCCGTCGCAGAGCCATGACTACGCCCTGGCGGCGCGGGCGGCCGGCGACGAGGTCGAGCTGGTCGAGCTCGCCGATGCCGACCATTTCGACGTGATCGAAACCGCCGATCCCGCCTGGGGGGCGGTCATCGCGTGGCTCGAGCGCTTCCGTGCTCGTGCCCCGTCAGCCGGGAAGTAGCCCTTCCGCACGCGCCGGATCACCTTCCGGCAGCACGTCGCGCGACCACTCGCGCCGCTTCCAGTCGGGGATCGGCGTCTCGCACTCCTCGTGAGGGACGAAGCGCGACCTCTCCACCAGCTCCAGCCGGTGCACGTAGCGGGGGCAGTTCGGCAGCACGTCCGTGGCGCGCACCCGCACCACGAGCTGGGCATCGGTGAACGTGTCCAGCAGCGGGTCGTCGTCCGCGATCGAGGCGTTGCCGTTGACGCGCAGCCGCTTCGGGCTCGCGAAGTCGACGAACAGGAGCCCGACGTGCGGGTTGCGGAGCACGTTGCCGAGCGAGAGGTACATGCCGTTGCCGTCGTAGCTCGGGAACGCGAGCGTGTGCTCGTCGACGACGCGCACGAAGCCGGGATCGCCTCCCTTGTAGGAGCACTGCGGCCGGCCATGCTCGTCCGCGGTCGCGAGGAAGAACATGTCTCGTGCCTCGATGAACGCCCGATCGTCCTCGTCGAACCGGTCGCGGCGGATCCGCTCCTCGATCCGGTCGGCGAGCCGCCGCGTGTCGAACCGGTCCTGGAGCTGTCGGTTGCCCTCGTGGTAGCGGTCGGTCATTCAGGGATGATGCGCCTCATGGCTCCCCGTGTCCATCTCAGCGATCGCGTTCCGGTCGAGGTCGAGCAGGCGCTCGCCTCCGATTTCGAGCTGGTCGACGCCCCTGCCGGTACGGACGGCATCGTGACGATGTTGACGGTGACGGTCGACGACGCGTACCTCGACGCTGCCGGGCCGCAGCTGCGGATCGTCGCGAACTACGCCGTCGGCGTGAACAACGTCGACCTCGAGGCCGCCCGCCGGCGCGGTATCGTCGTCTCGAACACGCCGGACGTCCTCACCCGCGCGACCGCCGAGATCGCGCTCACGCTGATGCTGTCGCTGCTGCGCAGGGTGACCGAGGGCGACCGCTTCGTGCGTGCCCGGCAGCCGTGGCGCTTCTCGCTCGAGTTCATGCTCGGCGAGCGGCTCGAGGGCAAGACCGTGCTGATCGTCGGCGGCGGGCGGATCGGCCGCGAGACGACGCGCCTCGTGGAAGCCTTCGGTGCCCGGGCCGTCCTCGCCGGCCGCGGCGACGACCTCGACGCGCTGCTCGGCGACGCCGACGTCGTCTCGCTGCACGTCCCCCTCACAGACGAGACGCACCATCTTCTCGACGCCCGCCGGCTGCGCTTGATGAAGCCGACGGCGGTCGTGATCAACACCGCCCGCGGGCCCGTCGTCGACGAGGCCGCCCTCACCGAAGCCCTCCGGGACGGCGTCGTCGCCGGTGCCGGGCTCGACGTCTACGAGCGTGAGCCGGAAGTGACCGAGGGGCTGCTCGGGCTCGAGAACGTCGTGCTCTCACCCCATCTCGGCAGCGCCACGCGGGACACCCGGATCGCGATGGGGATGCTTTGCGTGACGGCGTTGCGGGCCGTCCTGCTCGAGGGCCGCACGCCACCGAACGCCGTCGTCTAGCCTGCCCTCGTTGAGTGCCTTCGGCTGCCAGGCGATGTGGGGGACGCTCGAGCGCGTGCTCGTGCGGCCGCCCCTGCCCCAGGACGCGAACCACGTCGAGCGCTACGGCTGGCGAGGCGTCCCCGATGTCGCCGCCGCGCAGGCCGAGCACGAGCAGTTGCGCGCCGTGCTGTCCGCGGCCGGCTCGGAGGTGATCGTCTCCGAGCACGATCCCGGCAACCCCGACGCGATCTACGTCTACGACCCCGTGCTCGTCGGGGACGGCGGCGCCGCCCTCCTGCGACCCGGCAAGCAGGGTCGGCTCGGCGAGCCGGCCGGGATCGGAACGAGCCTCGAGGCCGCGGGCATCCCTGTCGCGTCGCGGATGTCCCCACCGGCCACCGCCGAGGGCGGCGACACGGTCTGGCTCGACCACGACACGCTCCTCGTCGGCCACGGCTACCGCACGGGCACCGCCGGCATCGCGGCCCTCCGCGAGGCCTTCCCCGGCGTCGAGGTGATCGCGTTCGACCTGCCGCACTGGGTCGGCGCCTCGGAGGTGATGCACCTGATGTCGCTGATCTCGCCGCTCGACCGCGACCTCGCCGTCGTCTACCCGCGGATCGCGCCCGTGCGACTGCTGGAGCTGCTCGCCGAGCGGGGGATTCGCACCGTCGAGGTGCCCGACGAGGAGTTCGAGACGATGGGCTCCAACGTGCTCGCCCTCGGCCCCCGCCGCGCCCTCGCGCTCGAGGGCAACGACGAGACACGCAGGCGGATGGAGAAGGCCGGCGTCGACGTCGTCACCTACCGCGGCGACCACATCTCCAGGCTGGGCGACGGCGGTCCCACCTGCCTCACCCGGCCGCTGCTGCGAACGCAGGGATGAGCGGCCTCCAGAGCGCCATCGCCGCCGGCAACCGGGAGGCGGTCGTCGCCCTGCTGGCCGAGAGCGCGGCGCGGGCGTCGGAGCCGGTCGAGAACGGCGTCTCGCCGGTGATCTACGCGCTGTACGTGAGAGAGCCGGAGATCGCACGGCTCCTGGCTGCGGCGAAGAGCCGGCTCGACGTCTTCGAGGCTTCGGCGCTCGGCGATGCTACGACCCTTGCGGCGGTCCTGGCCGCGGATCCTCTCGCCGCCGTCGACTGGAGCCCCGACGGCTTCACCGCGCTCCATCTCGCCGCGTTCCTCGGCGACGCCGCCTGCGCCCGGATCCTGCTCGACGCGGGAGCCGACGTCTCAGCCGTCTCGCGCAACCCGATGCTCGTGCAGCCGCTGCACAGCGCCGCTGCGTCGGCGAACGTCGAGGTCGCGCGCGTCCTGATCGAGCACGGCGCCGACGTGAACGCCGACAAGCGGGACGGCGCCCTGCCGCTCGACTCCGCGAACCAGAACCGTGACGAGGCGATGCAGGCGCTGCTGCTCGAGCACGGCGCGCGCGCCTCGCGGCCGTAGGCCCTCACTCCTCGAACGTCAGCTGCCGGTACTCCGAGAGCCCCGAGACGCCGACGCCGACGAGCCGCAGCGCGCCGGGCCGGTCGCGCAGCCCGCGATCCAGCAGCCCGCACGCGAGATCACCGATCCGGTCGGCCTCGTCGACCGGTGCCGAGAGCGTGGTCGAGCGCGACCTGATGGAGAAGTCGGCGTAGCGGAGCTTCGCCGTCACCGTGCGACCACTGATCCCCTTGCGCTGCATGTCCGCGGCGAGCTCGTCGGCCATGCGGCGGATCTCGGCGTGCAGCGTCGGCCGGTCGGAGATGTCGCGCTCGAACGTCTCCTCGACCGAGATCGACACGCGCTTCGACTCGAGCTCGAGGTCCCGCGGGTCGATCCCGAGCGCGCGGTCTCGAAGGAGCGGCCCGATCGTGCCGGGCAGCACGACGCGGAGCTCGGCGTCGCTCAGCGCGGCCAGCTCGCCGACCGTCTTCACGCCTGCAGCGGCGAGCCGGTGCTCGGCCTTCGGGCCCACACCCGGGAGCGTTCGCACCGGGAAGCCCGCCAGGAAGCGCGCCTCGGTCCCGGGCGGCACGACCGTGATCCCGCCGGGCTTGCGCCGGTCGGAGGCGACCTTGCAGACGACCTTCGACGTCGAGACGCCGAGGGAGCACGAGAGCGACGTCGCGGCGCGCACGGATGTCTGCACGGCCTCCGCCACCGCGCGGGCGCCGGTGAAGGCCGTGGCGACGGTGCCGAGATCGAGGTAGCCCTCGTCGATGCCGACCTGCTCGACCCGGGGAACGACCTCGCGGATCGTGCTCCAGACGGCCTGCGAGTACTGCCGGTAGAGCGTGTGCCGCGGGCGCACGAAGACGACCTCGGGGCAGCGCCGGAGCGCCTCCGCGGAGCTCATCGCGGACCGGATTCCGAACCGCCGCGCGACGTAGTTCGCCGTCGCCACGACGCCGCGGCCCTTCGGATCGCCACCGACGACGAGCGGTCGCGTGCGCAGCGACGGGTCCTCCAGCTCCTCGACGGCCGCGAAAAACGCGTCGAGGTCGAGATGCGCGAGGATCGCCACGTGCCGAACGCTACGGTGCCGCCGTGATCACCGCTTCGCCACCGCCTCCTGCGATCGAGCAGCCTGCGCCGTACCAGCTCTCCTACGGCCTCGTCTCCGGCATCGCGGCGGCTGGCGCCCGGCGCGTGATCGTGCGCGTCGGCCGCCGCACGCTGGCCGACCTGCCCCTGCGGCAGCGCCACTTCCAGCTGCGTGTGACGTTGCCCACGACCGAGATCTCGGTGCAGGTCGTCACCGTCGACGACACCGGACGCCGTAGCCGGACGGCGATCGATCACGTCTTCGGTGCCCCTGGCGCTGCGGCGCCGCGGGAGCGGAGGCCCCATTCCGACCCGTATCTGGCACGGGACGTGCGGCGGCTGGTCGATCGCTTCGGGAGCACGAGCGCCGTCTACGTCGAGAACCTCACCTCCGGGGCCGGAGCGGCGTGGAACGCACGCGCCGCCTTCCCCGCTGCCTCGACGCTGAAGCTCGCGGTCGCCGTGACCGCACTGTCGCAGGCCGGCGGGCCGCCTGCGCCGGGCACGACCCTGGACCGGCTACTGCGCCGCATGCTGATCTACTCCGACAACGAGTCGGCCAATTCGACCGAGGCCTACGTCGGAGGATCCACACTCGGCGGCTCGTCGCTCGTGAACGCGATGATGCGCTCGCTCGGGCTCGACGACTCCGACATGTACGGCGGCTACGAGCCGGACGAGCTCGGCGAGACACAGCGGTTCCTCGAGGGCAGCATCCCGTTGACCGTGGTCAGCCAGCCGATCTGGGGCCGGGGGAAGAGGACGAGCGCATGCGATCTCGCGAGCCTGCTGCGTGCAGTCTGGCTCGCGACCGCGGGGCGCGGCCGTCTCCCTGTCGCGCAGCCCGGCTTCACGCAGGCCGATGCCCGCTACCTGCTCTACCTGCTCGCGAGCGTCCATGATCACGGCAAGATCGATCGCTTCGTCGGGCGGCTACCGGGTGTGCGGGTGCTCCACAAGGCCGGCTGGATCTCGGCGTCACGCCACGACAACGGGATCGTCCTCTGGCCGGGCGGCGCGCTCCTCGTGACGGTGATGACGTTTCGCTCCGCCGGCGCCGGGATAGCCTCGGACGTGCTTGCGGGCGACGTCGCCGCGACGGCCCTGCGCCGCTACCGCGGCTGACGACCCGCTGCCCGCGGCCGACCGATGCCGCCTTCCGGCCACTCACTCGGCAGCGCGGGCGATCTCCGGCGACCCGGAGTTTGTGTTGACTCAACACAAAGGACAGCCGGGGCGACCGGCTCAAGCCGGCCGCCCGCTCATGGCACCCGCGTGCGGTCGCTCGGTCAAGCGCAATGGACGCCCGCAAGCGGGCGTCCATTGCACCTACAGCCGCGCCCTCGGAGTGCGCAGCTGCAGGGAGGTGTCCGGCCCCGGGAGGCGACAGTGCGGGATACCGGGCTCCGATAACTGAGACGCCGGTCTCTCAGCCCGGGTTTGTACGCGTTCCGTAAGGGTTCGCGCCGTGGCATCCGCAAGGAACCGCGAGCCGGGGGATTACCGGTACAGTTTTTATAGTTGATACCTGCATGACCATAGATATCCAGAATTCCGAGGAGCGTGAAGCCACTGTGAGCAAGCTCTTGCTCGTCCCCCTGGAGGACATCGTCGTCTTCCCGAACATGAGCGTGACGCTGACGATCGACGTCGGCGACGAGGAGCGCGTGCTGCTCGTGCCCAAGCACGACGGCGAGTACGCCAAGGTCGGCACCGTCGCCGAGGTGTCGGACACCGTGCGGCTGCCGGGCGGCGGCACCGCGGTGGCGCTGAACGGCCTCCACCGCGCCGTCGCAGGCGCAGCCGAGACCGACGCGCGCGGCCGTCTCTTCGTCGAGGCCGACGAGCGTCCTGACGAGGCCCCGGTGGGGGAGGCGCTCCGCGAGCGCGAGACCGAGTACCGCGCCGTCGTCGAGGAGATCCTCGAGCTGCGTGGCGACGACGGCAGGATCGCCGCGTTCGTTCGCTCCATCTCCGACGCGGGTGCCCTCGCCGACACCTCCGGCTACTCGCCGGACCTCACCTTCGAGCAGAAGGTGCAGCTGCTCGAGGCCGTCGACGTGACGGAGCGGCTCGAGCTCGCCCTCGTCTTCCAGCGCGAGCGGCTGACGCTGATGCAGGTGCGCCGCCGCATCCGGGACGACGTCAACACCGGCATGGAGAAGCAGCAGCGCGAGTACGTCCTGCGCAAGCAGCTCGACTCGATCCGGAAGGAGCTCGGCGAGGACGAGACGTCCGTCGTCGAGGAGTTCCGGGCGAAGATCGCCGAGTCGGCCATGCCCGACGCCGTGCGCGAGCAGGCCGAGCGCGAGCTCACGCGCTTCGAGCGCATGGGCGAGAGCTCACCCGAGGCGCAGACGATCCGCAGCTACATGGACTGGCTGCTCGCGGTGCCGTGGGGCGTCCGCTCGGAGGAGCGCCTCGACCCGAAGGCAACGCGGGAGGTGCTCGACGCGGACCACGCAGGGCTCGAGGACGTCAAGGACCGCATCGTCGAGTACATCGCCGTCCGGAAGCTCCGCGAGGAGCGGGGCATCGAGCCCGACAAGAAGTCGGGCGCGATCCTGACGCTGATCGGGCCTCCCGGCACCGGCAAGACGTCGATCGGCGAGTCGATCGCGCGGTCGCTCAACCGCGAGTTCGTCCGCATGTCGCTCGGCGGCATGCGTGACGAGGCAGAGATCAGGGGCCACCGCCGCACCTACATCGGCGCGCTCCCGGGCCGACTCGTGCGCGCGCTGCGCGACGCGAAGACGATGAACCCGGTGATCCTGCTCGACGAGGTCGACAAGGTCGGCGCCGACTGGCGCGGCGACCCGTCCGCGGCCCTGCTCGAGGTGCTCGACCCGGCACAGAACTCCACGTTCCGCGACCACTACCTCGACGTGGAGCTCGACCTCTCCGAGGTCATCTTCATCGCCACGGGCAACCAGGCGGAGACGATCCCCGGCCCGCTGCTCGACCGTATGGAGGTCATCCGCTTCGACGGCTACACGACCGACGAGAAGGTCGCGATCGCGAAGGGCTACCTCTGGCCGCGGCAGCGGGAGCGGAACGGCCTGCGGGAGGACGAGGTGACAGTCGGCGACGGCGTGCTGGAGGCGATCATCTCCGAGTACACGCGCGAGGCGGGCGTTCGCCAGCTCGAGCGCGAGCTCGGCAAGGTGCTGCGCAAGACGGCGACGGGCATCGCGTCGGAGACCGCAGAGGCGCCGGTCGACGTCGATCTCGACGTCGTGCGCGACGCGCTGGGACGGCAGCGCTTCTTCCGCGAGGCCGCCGAGCGCACCGCGGTCCCGGGCGTGGCCACCGGCCTCGCCGTCACGGGTGTCGGCGGTGATGTGCTGTTCGTCGAGGCGACGAGCATCCCCGGCGGCGAGAAGCTCGTGCTCACCGGGCAGCTCGGCGACGTGATGAAGGAGTCGGCCCAGATCGCGCTCTCGGCGGTTCGCGCCAGGGCAGGGCAGTACGGCCTCGAGGACGACATCTTCGAGAACCGCTCCTTCCACCTCCACGTGCCAGCGGGGGCGATCCCGAAGGACGGCCCGAGCGCCGGCATCACGATGGCGACAGCGCTGGCCTCGCTGCTCACCGGGCGGCCCGTCAAGCACACGGTCGGGATGACCGGCGAGGTCACCCTGCAGGGCCGCGTGCTGCCGATCGGGGGGCTCAAGCAGAAGATCCTCGCTGCCCACGCTGCCGGGCTCACCGACGTCGTGATCCCGGAGCGCAACCGCGCCGACATCGACGACGTCCCCCAGCACGTCCGCGACGAGATGACGTTCCACCCGGTGATGGCGCTCTCCGAGGTCCTCGACCTCGCGCTCGAGCCGGCCGCGAAGTCCGTCGATGTCTCGGTGTAGGCACTGCAAGCCCGTCCCGGAGGAGGTCCGCCAGGCCGCGGGCCTCCTCGAGGGGCGCTGGACGGTCTCGATCCTGTGGGCGTCCTACGAGGGCGCCTCGCGGTTCAACGAGTTCAAGCAGGCGGTGGGGCAGATCCCGCCGCGCACCCTCGCCCTGCGGCTGACCGAGCTCGAGCGGGCCGGCGTGCTGGAGCGGCACGTCGTCGACGCCCGCCCGCCGCGCGTGGAGTACACGCTGACGCCCACGGGGCGCAGGTTGCAGGCGGTCGTGGACGCCCTGGTGAGCTACGCGGGACGGGGTCAGGCGCAAGCCTGACCCCGCGCCGGTGGCTCACGCCTCGGTGTCGTCCTCGGCGAGCAGCCGGTAGATGCCCTTGCGGGCCGCCCGGAGCACCTCCTGGGTGCCCCTGATCTGGGCCGCGGTGCCCGCCTGGGCGACCTGCCGCGTCGCGGCGACAACCTGCTGGACGAGGTTGCGGAGCTCGATCAGGTCATCGTCTGCGGAGTCGACGGCCTCCCAGGGGGCGGGAGCGCTCTCGGCCTGGCGTGCCTCGCGGCCCGCGTCGGTGAGGGCGAAGACCCGGCGGCCGGTTTCCGAGGCGGCGGGCTCGATCAGGCCCTCATCCTCGAGTTGCTGCAGGGTGGGGTAGACGGAGCCGGGGCTCGGCATCCAGTTCCCGCCGCTGCGCTCCGAGATCACCTGGATGATCTGGTAGCCGTGCATAGGCTCCTCGGCGAGGAGGGTGAGGATCGCGGCGCGCATGTCGCCTCGGCCCGCGCGCCTGCCCGGCCCGAAGCCGGGGCCGCCGAAGCCGGGGCCGAAGGGGCCACGACCGTGTCTGCCGCGGCGGCGCCGGGGCCGCTCGCCCGTCATGAACAGGACGTGCATCCGCGCGTTGCGCCGGCAGCTGCCGGCAGTGGGGACTGTTGTCGCAGTCATCTGGATCCTTTCATTTGTGTGGTATCACGATATATCGCAACACATCGGCTGTCAAGTCGAACCGTCACCGGAGCCTGGTCGGATGTTCGTCGGGCGAGATTCGGCCGCGAAGCCGAGCCGGTTCGATGCCCGGATGAGAGGATGGGCTCGTGGCACATGCAAGCGAGATGTCGGCGTCGCCTGTCGTGAGCGCCCGTGGCGTGACGAAGCGCTACCGGTCTGCCGTCGCCCTCGACGGTCTCGACGTCGACATCGGCCACGGCATCACCGGGCTGCTTGGCCCGAACGGGGCGGGGAAGACCACCTTCATCTCCCTCGTCCTGGGCCTGCGCACCCGGGACGCCGGCGAGCTGAGCGTCCTCGGCCACGATCCGGCCACATCGGGCATCGCGGTGCGCGCCCGCATCGGCTTCGCACCCGAGCATCACAACCTCCCGCCCGACGTGCACGCCGCCGACCTCGTCCGCCACCTCGGCGAGCTGCACGGCCTTCCCGGACGCGCCGCGATCCAGCGGGCGAACGACGCGCTCTGGCAGGTCGGGCTCGGGGAGGAGCGGTTCCGCCCCATCGGCACGATGTCGACGGGCCAGCGCCAGCGGGTGAAGCTCGCAGGGGCGATCGTCCACGATCCGGCGCTCGTCCTGCTCGACGAGCCCACGGACGGGCTCGACCCGCTCCAGCGCGACGACATGCTCGCCCTGATCCGCCGGGTCGGGAGCGAGTTCGGGATGGACATCGTGATCTCGTCACACCAGCTCGAGGAGGCGGAACGGATCTGCGATGCGGTCGTGATCCTCGGCGGCGGCTCGGTTGTGCGGGCGGGGAGCCTGAGTGATCTTCGCCGCGAGTCGGAGCGCCTGATCGTCGTCGTCGACGACCATGCGCCCGAGCTCGCAGCCCTCCTGCGCGGGAGCGGCTTCGAGGCAGCCGAGCGTGGCGGGGCGGTCAGCGTCGCCTGGGCCGAGGGCGTGCACGACGCCGTCCGGGACGCGGTCGCCGACCTCGGCGTCGGCCTGCGCCGCCTGGGGCCGGAGCGCCAGACGCTCGAGGACGTCTACATGGAGGCGAGCGCATGAGCGATCAGGGCGCACGCATCTTCGACGTGGGCTACCGCGCCTACGACGGGCCGCGGAGTGCGCCGGCGTGGGCGCTCGTCACGGTGTGGCGGCACACGGTGCAGCGGGTGCTCGGCCTGCACCGGCCGTTCCGGCACAAGGTGCTACCCGGGATCGCGCTCCTGATCGCGTTCCTGCCGGCCGTGGTCTTCGTCGGGATCTCGGCCTACCTGCCGGCGGTCCGGGTCCTGACCGAGATCCTGCCGTCGTACGGGGAGTACGTCGGCGTGATCACGATGGCGCTCGCGCTCTTTGCCTCGCTCGTCGCGCCCGAGGCGCTGTGCACCGACCGGCGCTCGGGGATGCTCGACCTCTACCTGGCGGGACCGCTCGACGTGAAGCGGTATCTGGCGGCGAAGTGGGGATCCGTCGTCGCCGTGATGTGCGTGATGACGATCGGCCCGCAGCTCTTCCTCCTCGTGTCGTACACGGTCGTGAGCGCCGGGCCGTCGCTCGGCGAGGCGCCGCTGCTGCTGCTTCGTATCGTTGTCTCCGGGGTCGGGGTGGCGCTGTTCTACACGGCCGTTGCCATGGGCGTCTCGAGCCTGACGACGCGGCGGGCCGTCGCAGCCGTGGCGACCGTCCTGGTCCTGCTCATTCCCCCGATCGCGGTCGGCGTCTCGATCGAGAGCGGCGGCGCGCCCGACGGGCTCGCGCTGCTGACCCCCGGGGTCGCGACGGAGTACGCGTTCAGGGTGTTCGGCGAGACGCGTGATGCGACCGGCGACCAGCCACCGATCGCCGACGTCGCGACGGGGTTCGTCGTTGCCGGCCTGGCGGGCTGGATCCTGCTCGGCGCTGCCGTTTCCCTGGTGAGCTATCGCCGACAGGGGGCACGGCGATGACGGCGCCGCTGCTCGAGGTGCGCAGCGTCTCGAAGTGGTTCGGCAGCGTCGTCGCGGTGTCGGACGTCAGCTTCGACGTCGGGCCGGGGGTGACGGCGCTGCTCGGCCCGAACGGCGCGGGCAAGTCGACGATGCTGCGGATGCTCTGCGGGCTCGCGCGCCCGTCGAAAGGCACGGTGCGGATCCTCGGCCACGATCCCCGCTCCGACGTGGGCGTCACCCGGCAGATCGGGCTCGTGCCGCAGCAGGAGACCGTGTTCGAGCCGCTGACCGCGCTCGGCTTCGTCCGGCTCTCGGCGGTCCTGCACGACGTCCCCGACCCGGAGGGGGCCGCGCGGGTGGCCCTCGCGACCGTCGAGCTCGACGCGGACGACGAGCGGCGGCTGCCGACCTACTCGAAGGGGATGCGGCAGCGCGTGAAGCTCGCCCAGGCGATCGTCCACGACCCCGGGGTGATCGTGCTGGACGAGCCGCTGACGGGGCTCGACCCGAGGCAGCGGGCGCACATGATCGAGCTGTTCCACCGCCTCGGTGACGAGGGCCGGTGCGTGCTCGTCGCGAGTCACGTGCTCGACGAGGTGGAGCGCTTCGGGTCCGACGTCCTCGTGATGGCGAAGGGCAGGCTCGCAGCCTCTGGTGACTTCCGCGAGATCCGGGCGCTCATGGACGACCGGCCCCGGCGCATCCGCGTCCGTGTCAGCGCGCCCCGAGAGCTCGCGGGCGATCTCATGCACGCCGGTGTCGTCGTGGGAGCGCACGTCGACGGCGACGACGGCCTTCTCGTCGACACCGACGATGCACGGGGCCTCGCACGTGCGATCGCGCCGCTCGCCCGGGCGCGTGGTGCCACCCTGCTCGAGGTGCGCCCCGTGGACGAGGACCTCGAGGATGTCTTCCGCTACCTGGTGGAGCGATGAGCGTCGCTCCCGCCACGCGCGCGGCCTCGTCCGGCGCCTCGGGCTCGAGCTTCGTCGCCCTCTACCGGCTCCTCCTGCGCCTGCAGGTGACGCCGCTCCGGCTCGTCGGGATCCTGGTGCTCGGGTCGCTCGCGGTCCTGCTCGGCGCGCTCGCGCGCGGCGACGACGACCCGCTTCGCGCGACGACGGAGGTCGCGCTCGGCTACGGGCTCGGCATCGTGCTGCCGCTCGCGACCGTCTGGCTTGCGACCTCGACGATGGGCGACCTCGTCGAGGACCGGCTGCTCGTCTATCTCTGGCTCAAGCCCGTGCCACGGTGGCAGCTGCCGGCGGCGGCCGTGCTCGCGACGGCGACGATCGTGATCCCGCTCGTCACGGTCCCGCTCGTCGCCACCGCCGTCGTGGCCGGCGCCACCGAGCTCGTCGGCTCGCTCGTGCTGGCGTCTGTTCTTGCCGTCGTCGCCTACGCGGGCATCTTCGTGGCTGCCGGCCTCTGGTTGCGGCGGGCGCTCTGGTGGAGCCTCCTTTACATCCTCGTCTGGGAGAACGGCCTCGCCCGGGCCGTGAACGGCGCCGCCAGGCTCTCGATCGCGAGCTACGCACAGTCGCTCGTGGCGGACGCTGCCGGGATCCGGATCGGCTACGCAAGCCACGGGGCCACCGCCTCGGTCGTCGTGCCCGTTGCGGTCGGCCTCATAGGCCTCGTGCTCGCCGTGATCCGCTACCGACGGGCCGAGATCGACTGACCGTGGTTCTGCGGATGCGGGTTGCCGCCGTCTACGGATGCCGGCTCGAGCGCTGCCGCATAGCGTGAAGGCGTCCCGGCGAGCGACTGGAGGCGGCCATGGCAACTATCGACAAGACGGCGGATCTCGCGGGTCCCGGGATCGGCGACTACTCCGAGCTGGAGCGGATCCTCCCGAACGACTACGTGCCCCTGCTGACACCGAACGAGACGCAGCGCGCGCTCGCGGTGGTGAAGCGGCACATCGAAGACGGCCTCTGCCGTGAGCTCGCGCTGATCCGGGTCGAGGTGCCGCTGATCGTCGACGCGTCGAGCGGCGTCAACGACTACCTGGACCGCGACGGCTCGCGCACGCCGGTCCGGTTCCGCATCGCGAACGACTACGGCAAGCACCCGGTCGACGCCGAAGTCGTGCAGGCTGCGACGAAGTGGAAGCGGATGGCGCTGCGCGAGTTCGGCATGCAGCCGGGCGAGGGGCTCGTCACCGACATGCGCGCCGTCCGGAAGGACTACTTCCTCGACCACGACCACTCCGCCTACGTCGATCAGTGGGATTGGGAGCGCGTGATCACCGCCGAGGACCGGAACCTGGCAACTCTGACCGAGACCGTCCGTGCGATCTGGCGCGTGCTGCGCTCCGCCGAGGAGCTCGTGCTGGAGATGTACCCGCAGCTCCGCGACCCGCGCTACCCGAGCCTGCCCGACGAGCTCACGTTCGTCCACGCCGAGGATCTGCTCGGGCGCTACCCCGACCTGCCGCGCAAGCAGCGAGAGACGGCGTTCCTCCAGGAGCACCCCGCCGTGTTCATCTACGGGATCGGCTGGACGCTCGCCGACGGCTACCCGCACGAGCTGCGGGCGGCCGACTACGACGACTGGGTCACCGAGACGGAGTCCATCGACGGGCGGCCGATGCACGGGCTGAACGGCGACATCCTCGTCTGGAACCCGGTCACGCAGCGCCGGCACGAGCTCAGCTCGATGGGCGTCCGCGTGACGAAGAAGTCCCTCGTGCGCCAGCTCGAGCTGACAGGCCAGCTGGACTTCCTGGACCTGCCCTATCACCGTGCGATCATGGAGGACCGGATCCCGCTCTCGATCGGCGGTGGGATCGGACAGTCCAGGGTGACGATGCTGCTGCTCCGCAAGGCGCACCTGGGGGAGGTGAGCGTGACCGTGTGGCCGCGGGTCCTGAAGGAGATGTGCGCCGCCCGGAACATCCACGTGCTCGACTGACGGCGGCCGCGGCCGGGACCCGGCGGCTCAGCGCCGGAAGAGTGTCGCCGTGGCGGCGCAGATGGCCACGACGGCGTAGATCAGCTCGTGGTTCACCCCACGATTGTGACGAACTTTCCACACAGTGCACCGGAGCACGTCCACGCGGTGCGTGCGGCGCAGGT
>Ga0302299_10000676_pt1 | contig 19254 bp, 15 predicted proteins | sample III_Fen_N3_4_FD_198795 | JGI IMG/M metagenome (GOLD analysis project Ga0302299, IMG submission 198795) | Peat permafrost microbial communities from Stordalen Mire near Abisko, Sweden - III_Fen_N3_4 | ecosystem: Environmental > Terrestrial > Soil > Wetlands > Permafrost | place: Sweden: Abisko... | reverse complement strand
CGGCTCCCGAAGTGTTCCAGGACGTCGAGGCGTCCACGCTGCTGTTCCTCCCGCTGGCCCACGTGTTCGGGCGGATCATCCAGGTCGCCTGCATCCACGCGCGGATCCGGATGGGGCACGCGCCCGACGTCAAGAAGCTGCTCGACGACCTGGCCGAGTTCCGGCCCAGCTTCCTGCTGGCGGTGCCGCGCGTCTTCGAGAAGATCTACAACGGCGCCCAGCAGAAGGCCGCGGCCGACGGGAAGGGCGCGATCTTCGACCGGGCGGCCGCCACGGCCATCGAGTACAGCCGCGCGCTCGACCACGGCGGTGCGGGCCTGGTGCTGCGCGCCAAGCACGCGCTGTTCGACCGCCTCGTCTACTCGCGGCTGCGCGCGGCCACGGGCGGCCGGGTCGCGTGGGCGGTGAGCGGCGGGGCCCCGCTGGGCGACCGGCTCGGCCACTTCTTCCGCGGCATCGGCATCACGATCCTCGAGGGCTACGGCCTCACCGAGACCGCCGGGGCCACCACGGTCAACCGTCCGAACGCGCTGCGCATCGGCAGCGTCGGGCGCCCGTTCCCGGGGGCCTCGGTGCGCATCGCCGACGACGGCGAGGTGCTGCTCAAGGGCCCGCACATCTTCGTCGGCTACTGGGCGAACCCGGCCGCGACCGAGGCGGTGCTCGAGAACGAGGGCTGGTTCCACACCGGCGACCTCGGGGCGCTCGACGCCGACGGCTTCCTGTCGATCACCGGGCGCAAGAAGGAGATCCTCGTGACCGCGGGCGGCAAGAACGTCGCTCCGGCGCCCCTCGAGGACCGCGTCCGGGCGCACTGGCTGGTGAGCCAGTGCATGGTGGTCGGCGACCAGCGCCCCTACATCGCCGCACTCGTCACGATCGACGTGGAGAGCCTCCCGGCGTGGAAGTCGGCCAAGGGCAAGGACCCGGCGGCCACGGTGGCCGACCTCGCGACCGACCCCGACCTGCTCGCCGACCTCCAGACCGCGGTCGACGACGCGAACCGCAGCGTGTCGGTCGCGGAGTCGATCCGCCGGTTCCGGGTGCTGCCCGACGACTGGACCGAGGACGGGGGCCAGCTCACGCCGTCCCTCAAGCTGCGCCGCAACGTCGTGCTCGCCGAGCACGCCCCCGACGTCGACGCCCTCTACACCTGACCTCGGCACGCCCGGGGCCGGGGGGCTCACGTCCGGGGGTTCTCGGGTCGATGAGTACCGGGGGCGCTCGACCGCGCCGCCACTCATCGACCGCGCGCGGGTGCCTGATCCGCGACGAGGAGGCAGGATCGTGCCGTGAGCGCGCACACGGGGGCCGGTTCCGCACCGGTCGATGTCACCGGGCTCTACGTGCGCTTCGGCGCCGTCGAGGCCGTCTCCGGGCTCGACTTGCGCGTCACGGCCGGCGGCAGCGTCGCACTCGTCGGGCGCAACGGGGCCGGCAAGTCGACCACCCTGCGGGTGCTCGGCGGCGTCATCCCACCCAGCGCCGGACAGGTCCGTGTCGCCGGTGTCGATGCCGTCGGCGACCCGCGCCGCGCCCGCGAGGTCGTGGGCTACTGCCCCGACGTCGGGGGGCTCATCCCGCGCGCGACCCCCTGGGAGCACCTGCAGCTGGCCGCCCGGCTGCGCGGGATGCCCGAGGGCTGGGAGCAGCGCGCTCGCGACCTGCTCGACCGGTTCGACCTCTCGGGAGCGGCCGACCGCGTCACGTCGGGCTTCAGCCACGGTATGGGACGCCGCCTCTCGGTGCTGCTGGCCGCGTTCCACGAGCCGCCCGTCCTCCTGCTCGACGAGCCCTTCGACGGCGTCGACCCGCTCGGCGTCGAGGCCACGCTCGAGGAGGTGCGGCGCGCGCGCATGCGGGGCGCCGCAGTCCTGGTGTCGACGCACCTGCTCGACCTCGCCGTCGCCGCGTGCGACGAGGCCGTCGTGCTGCGCTCGGGGCAGGTCGTCGCGGCCGCACCCGCCGCCGAGCTGTCGGGTGAGGCGGGCCGGGCGCGCTACCGCGAGCTGCTCACATGAGGCGCCGCCCTCCGCAGGTCGTGCCGCTGCTGTCGTTGCGATGGCGGATGCTGCGCAAGAAGCCGCTCATGGTGGGGCTCGGCGTCGCGGCCATGCTGGGTCTGCTGCTCCTCCTCCTCGGCATCGTCGGTGGAGCGAACTTCCCGCTCGGACACGTTGCGCCCCAAGGATTCTCGGCGACCGACCTCGTGCCGTCGGACGGCATCCCCGACCATCGCGGCGAGGTCGCGGTGCTCATCCCGACGGCGATGCTCGCGTTCGCGCTGCTCTGCCTCGTCGCGCCGATCGCGGCCGGCGGCGGCTACGAGCTGTTCCCCGACTCCGAGCTGGTCGCCTACCCGGTGCGCGTCTCCACGCTGGTCCGGATGTCGCTCGTGCTCTCGCCGCTCAACGTCGCCTGGTACGTGCAGGTGCTGCTGCTCACGGCCGCGACGGCGTACTCGCTACGCGGGCCGCACGGGCCGACCCCGCCGATCCTCGTGCTGCTGCTCTTCCTCGGCGCGTGCACGTCGATCGGCCAGGCCCTCGGGTGGGGGCTGGTCGGCGTCCGGCGCACGCGCAACGGGCGCACCTTCACCTGGGTCCTGCTCGGGACCGCCGTGCTCGTCGCCGGCTGGGTCGTCGTCACCGATCGCGGTGCCGCGATGCTCGACGCCGCGCCCACGAAGTGGGTGCTCCTGGCCCAGCTGCAGGCCGCGAAGGGCGACTTCGTCTCCCCGCTCCCCCTCGTCGGCGAGCTCGTCCTGGTCATCCTGCTCGGCTACCTCGTGTCCGTGCGCGTGGCCGCCTGGGCGCTGCGACGCCCCGGCGACCTGGGCGTCGACGGCCCGCTGGCCCGGCCCGTGAATCGTCGAGGCCCGGCGACGACCGTGGCGCGCGAGCTGCTCCGCGTCGACCGCGCGTCGGTCTGGCGCTCGCCGCCGCTGCGGCGCGGCCTGCTGGTCCTCGCGGTCCTGCCCGTGGCGGCGGCCGCGATCGCGAGCCTGCCGTGGTCGTCGATCGCCCTGCTGCCGCCGCTGGTGGCCTCAGGGGCGGCGCTGCTGTTCGGCGTCAACGCGCTCTCGCTCGACGGGTCGGGGGCGATCTGGGTGTCGACCCTGCCCCACGATCCCGCACTCGTGCTGCGGTCCAAGGCCCGCGTGGTGGCCGAGGTGGTCAGCGGCGCCGTGATCATCGTGCTCGTCGGAGCGGCCGCCCGCGCGAGCAACGCGCCGAACCTGGTCGACCTGGTGAGCGCCGTCGGGGCGAGCCTGTCGTGCGTGGCGCTCGTCGTGGCGTCGTGCATGCGGCTGTCGGTCACCCGGCCGCACCGCGCCGAGCTGCGCGGCGCCCGCGACACCCCCGCACCTCCCGGATCGATGGCGCTGTACTCGCTGCGCCTGGCCTCGATCACCACGTGCGTGGGCCTGGTCTTCTCCGCCGCGACCCTGGGCGACGTGTGGCAGTTCCCGGTGTGCGTGACGCTGCTGCTGCTGGCCTGGTCGCTGTGGTCGTGGACGCGCACCAAGACCCTGTGGAACGACCCCGAGGTGCGGGTCCGCGTCGTCACCACGGTGGCCGCGGGCTGACCTCTCGTCCGGGTCCCCGCCCTCACGCAGCGCTCCGTCGGCTGCGGGGGTTCCTCACCGTGCGGAGCCGACCGTCGGGACCCCGGTCACGCAGAGTCAGCCGAACGGACGGTCCGCCGCGCCGAACGTCTCAACCCTGGCCTTAGCCATTCCCTTTCTGTGACCGCTGACTACCGTAAGTGTCGGTCCATGCCGGAGGGTTGCATGGGCTCGCCGGGGGAACCCCCTTGCTCCGGCGCCGCTGGGAATCCGCGCTCGACGCGGTCGCGCACTGGCTGAGGTACCCATGGGTCGTCGAACGCTTCTCCTGATCGCCGCTCTCGTCGTGGCGGCACTGGGGACCGGACTTGTCTTCCTCTATGCGCAGAACGCGCAGAACAACGCGAAGGCCGGGCAGGAGCTCGTCACGGTTCTCGTGGCGAAGTCCAAGATCGAGCTGGGCACCACCGGCTCGGCGGCCTCCTCGGCCGGCGCCTTCCAGCAGGTGCAGATCCCCCGCGACACTCTGGTGCCCGACGCCATCTCCGACGCGTCGCCGCTGGCCAACCTCGTGGCGGTGGTCCCGGTCTTCCCGGGGCAGCAGATCATCCAGCCGCAGTGGGGCCAGTCCGCGTCGACCGGTGGGCTCGCGATCCCGGCTGGCAAGCTTGCTATGTCGGTCACGCTCGGCGACCCCGAGCGGGTAGCCGGCTTCGTGACGCCCGGCTCGAAGATCGCGATCTTCACCTACGGCAACACGGCGCCGGCCGGCCCTGGGGGCACGGCCCCGAAGACGATCGCGCCCGGTGTCAGGCTGCTGCTCTCCGGCGTCGAGGTCATCGGCGTCGGACCGACCACCACGGTGCCGAACACCTCGGGTCAGGCCAGCAACCAGCAGGTGCCGACCGCGATCCTCACCCTCGCGGTCGATCAGTCACAGGCGCAGAAGCTGATCTTCGCCAGCGGTCATGGCGGTGGCCCCTACACGGGCCTCTACCTTGCGCTGCAGCCCGCCGACTCGAAGCTCGAACCTCCGGCTCCGTTGACCAACGGCTCCAACCTGTTCAAGTGACACCATTCCGGGGAGTCGTACGCAACGAACTGCACCGAGGATGAGGACACCGAAGACATGACAGCCATCGTCGAGTTCGACCCGCTCGTCGCGGAGTCGCTGAGGGGCGCGCTCGGCCCCGAGGCGGCGCTGCTCCCCGGGCTGGACGCGCTGCGCACCCACCTGGGCGTCGACCTGTTCGAGGACTGCGTGGTCCTCGGCCCCAGCGTCGACCAGCAGGACGTCTTCGCCCTGGCCGAGGAGATGCGCGTCGCCCGGCCGAGCCTGGGCGTGGTGATGGTGCGACGGCGCATCGACACCGCGATCCTGGCCGATGCCCTGCGCGCCGGCGTCCGCGAGGTCGTGCAGGAGCGCGACCTGGCGGGGTTGTCTACGGCCGTCCGCCGTCAGCGCGACATCGCCGCACGGCTGCGCGAGTCGATCGACGCCGGCGAGTCCGGCGCCGCACCGACGCGCCACGGCCGGGTCGTGACGGTCTTCTCGGCCAAGGGCGGTTGCGGCAAGACCACGCTCGCCACCAACCTCGCGGCAGCGCTCGCCGACTCGGGCAAGGGATCGGTGGCGCTCGTCGACCTCGACCTCGCGTTCGGCGACGTCGCGATCGCCCTGCAGCTGTTCCCGACGCACACCATCGCCGACGCCGTACCGCTCGGCGAGGACCTCGACGGGCCGTCGCTCGCGCAGCTGCTCACGTCGCACCGCTCCGGCCTGCAGGCGCTCGTCGCGCCGATGGAGCCGAGCGCGGCCGACACCATCGACGTGCCGACGGTGACCCGCATCATCGACATCCTGCGCGACGAGTTCGACTACGTCGTCATCGACACCCCGCCCGCGCTCGACGACAACGTGCTCGCGGCGTTCGACCGCAGCGACGTCGTCGCGCTGCTCGCCACGCTCGACATCCCGGCACTGAAGAACCTCAAGCTCACCCTCGAGACCCTCGAGCTCATCGGCTACCCGCGCGAGCGGCTGCGCGTCGTGCTCAACCGGTCCGACTCCAAGGTGGGACTCTCGCTCCCCGAGGTCGAGAAGACCCTCAAGGCGCCGATCGTCTCCCAGATCCCGTCGAGCCGCGACGTCCCGGCCTCGACCAACCGCGGCGTGGCGATCGTCAGCGACGACCCCAAGAGCCCGGTGAGCCTCGCCATCAAGAAGTTCCTGGACGACCACGTCATCGTCACGAACGACGACGCAATCCCCAGCCAGATGCGAACCGACCGGCGCTCGCGCCGCTGGAGGAGGTAAGGCATGAGCCTCGCTGACCGACTTGCCCAGGCGCGACGTGGCCGTTCCGGCACCGCACCCGAGGGCTCCAAGGAGGCGACGCAGTCGCGTCGCCGCACCGGCACGGCCGACCCGTTCGCCGACCTCAAGCGCACCGTGCACGCGTCGCTGCTCGAGAGCCTCGGGCCGCAGCTGTACGACTCGCGCCTCACCGAGGACGAGCTCGAGGGCAAGGTGCGCGTCGCCCTCCAGGACGTGCTCGCGCAGGAGGACACGCCGCTCACGACGACCGACCGCGCGCGCCTCGCGCAGGAGATCGCCGACGACATCCTCGGCTACGGCCCGCTCGAGCCCTTCCTCCGCGACCCCGAGGTCACCGAGGTCATGGTCAACGGGCCGACCACGATCTACATCGAGCGCGCCGGCAAGATCTACCCGGCCGACGGCCGCTTCAACGACGACGCGCACCTGCGTCGCACGATCGACAAGATCGTCGCCCGCGTCGGCCGCCGCGTCGACGAGGCGTCGCCCATGGTCGACGCCCGCCTCCCCGACGGCAGCCGTGTCAACGCCGTCGTCCCGCCGCTGTCGATCGACGGCCCCACGCTGACGATCCGCAAGTTCGCCACCGACCCGTACGAGGCCGAAGACCTCATCACCTTCGGCACCATGACCACCGTCGTGGCCGACTTCCTCAACCAGTGCGTGCGCGGCCGCCTCAACATCATGGTGTCGGGCGGCACCGGCGCCGGTAAGACGACCACCCTCAACGTGCTCTCGTCGTTCATCCCCGACGACGAGCGCATCATCACCATCGAGGACGCCGCCGAGCTCCAGCTCCACCAGGAGCACGTCGTGCGGCTCGAGTCGCGCCCGCCCAACATCGAGGGCAAGGGCCAGATCACGATCCGCGACCTGGTCCGCAACGCCCTGCGCATGCGCCCCGACCGCATCGTGGTCGGCGAGGTCCGCGACGCCGCCGCCCTCGACATGCTCCAGGCGATGAACACCGGTCACGACGGCTCGATCACCACCGCCCACTCCAACGGCCCGCGCGACACGCTCGCCCGCGTCGAGACGATGGTGATGATGAGCGGGGCCGAGCTGCCCCTCAAGGCCGTCCGCGAGCAGATCGCGAGCGCCTTCGACATCGTCGTGCACCAGTCGCGCTTCCGCGACGGCTCGCGCCACATCACCCACGTCACCGAGGTCGTGGGGATGGAGGGCGACGTCGTCACGCTCCAGGACATCTTCCTGTTCGACTACAACGCCGGCTACGACGACAACGGCGCGCCCCTGGGCACGCTGAAGTCGACCGGGCTGCGTCCCAAGTTCCTCGACAAGCTGGCCGCGCACGGCCTGCACGTCGACCCGTCGATCTTCGCCTTCGAGCGGTTCGGGGGCTGACCGTGGGCAGGGGTGGATCGCGGCGTCTGCGCGCCGCAGCGACGGGGATGGCGGGAGCACTGCTCACCGTGCCCGTCGTCCTCATGACGGGCGGGGCGGCCTCGGCCGCCGACGCCGGGATGACCGGCCAGATCGTCAGCTGGGTGCCGCAGGCCGACGGCCACGCGACCGCCGTGTTCCAGCTGCAGAACCCGACCCCGGGCGCGGTCATCGACCCGAACTCGGTCAAGGTCACGATCGACGGGCAGACCGTGCCGTCGCCGGCCAAGCCCATCGGCGAGGTCTCCACGGTGCGCGCCACCGTGCTCACCATGGACGTGAGCGGAAGCATGGCCGACAATCTGCCCGGCGGAACGACGAAGATCGCCGCAGCCAAGCAGGCCGCGGCGTCCTACCTCGCGTCCGTACCCAAGGACGTCCTGGTTGGCCTCGTGACCTTCGCCGACAAGGTGAACATCGTCCAGAAGCCGACCATCGACCACGCTGCGGTGGCCAAGGCCGTCGCCGCCCTGGCACCCAACGGCGGCACGCACCTCTACGACGCTGTCATCGTCGCAAATAGCGTGATCACCTCCGCCGACGTCCGAAGCCAACTCGTTCTTTCGGACGGTAAGGACGCGACCAGCCGTGCGTCGCTCGCAGCGGCCGAGGCCAGCGTTGTGAATTCCAAGACCAACCTGAACGCGGTCGCCCTCGGCGCCACGGACGCGGTGCAGCGGAGCTCCCTCAACGCCCTCGCCGCTGCAGGGCACGGGCAGGTGCAGTCCACCGTCGACGCGGCCGACCTGACCAAGATCTTCGCCCAGCAGGCTGACGCGACGGCGTCGCAGGTGGTCGTTGACGTCGTGGTACCTCCAGCGTTCCGCGCCACGACCAAGAACGTCGTCGTCTCGGCGAACGCTGGTGGACAGACCGTCTCGGCCACCGGCGACTACATCATGCCCGCGGCGTCGGCCACGGCCACGTCGGACCCGTTCGCGTCGGCCAGCCCGATCCCGGTCGCGACGAGCACGCCCGGGATCACCTCGAAGTCGTGGTTCCTCCCGGTCGCGCTCGGCGCGCTCGCACTGGGTCTGTTCGCGCTGCTCGCGGTGGCGTTCATGTCCAGCGACCGCGAGAACCAGACCTCCGGCCGCGTGCGCCGTCGCCTCAACCGCTACTCGCTCGGGGCGCGCCCCGAGGCCCAGCAGCAGATCGCGGCCACGTCCGGCGCGCTGGGCCAGAGCAACGTCGCACGGTCGGCCACCGAGTTCGCCGGTCGGATGGTCACCAGCCGCGACCTCGACAGCATGCTCTCGCTCAAGCTCGAGGCCGCCGGTCTTCCGCTGCGACCGGGCGAGTGGCTGATCATCCACGTCGGCATCGCCGTGCTCGCCGCGCTGGTGCTCGCGCTGCTCACCGGGTTCGGCATCCTCGCCACCCTGCTCGGCCTCGCGTTCGGCCTCATCGGCCCCTACGTCTACCTGTCGATCAAGGAGAGCAAGCGCAAGGCGAAGTTCGCCGAGCAGCTCCCCGGGACGCTGCAGCTGCTCGCGGGCTCGCTGGCCGCGGGCCACTCGCTGCCGCAGGCGGTCGACACCGTGGTGCGCGACTCCGACGCCCCGATGTCGGTCGAGCTCAACCGCGCGCTCATCGAGAGCCGGCTCGGCGTCCCGGTCGAGGATGCTCTCGACGGCGCCGCGCAGCGCATGGACTCGGTCGACTTCCACTGGGTGGTCATGGCCATCCGGATCCAGCGCGAGGTCGGCGGCAACCTGGCCGAGGTGCTCTCGACCGTCGCCGCGACGATGCGCGAGCGCGAACGACTGCGCCGTCAGGTGCAGGTGCTCTCCGCAGAGGGCCGCCTCTCCGCGATCATCCTCGGCGCGCTGCCGATCGTGTTCGCGTCGTACCTCGTCATCGTGCGGCCCGAGTACATCGGGATCCTGTGGTCGAACCCGCTGGGGATCGTCATGATGGTCGTGGCGGTGGTGCTCATGATCGCGGGCGCCTTCTGGCTGCGAAAAGTCATCACGGTGGAGGTCTGACGCCATGAACAGCTGGGTCTTCATCATCGGGCTCGTCGCGATCTTCGCCGGGATCATCGGCATCATCATGAGCTTCGCGACGTCGGAGCCCTCCGGCGTCACGCGCTCGCTGGCGGCGATCGACGCGCTCCGCACGGCTCCCGACTCGATGCGTCAGGAGCTCGACAAGCCGTTCGGCGAGCGGGTCACCGGGCCCGCGTTCGGCTGGCTCGTGCGGCTCGGACGCCGGTTCACGCCGGGCGACCAGGCAGCGCGCCTGCGCCGCAAGCTCGACCTCGCCGGCAACCCGGCGGGCTGGGACACCGACCGGGTGCTCGCCTTCAAGATGCTCGGGCTGCTCGTGCTCGGCGTGCTCGGCCTGCTGATCCCGCTCGTGTTCTTCGGAAACGCGCTGTGGGCGCTCGTGTTCGGCATCGGCGGTGTGGTCGTCGGCTACTTCGCGCCGAACATGGTGCTCTACCAGTCCGCGTACGAGCGCTCGGAGCGCATCCGTCGCGAGCTGCCCGACGCGCTCGACCTGCTCGTCATCTCCGTCGAGTCGGGCCTCGGCTTCGACGCAGCCCTCTCGCAGGTCGCGCGCAACACCGAAGGGCCGCTCGCAGGCGAGTTCTTCCGCGTGCTCCAGGAGATGCAGCTCGGCACCGGGCGCAGCGACGCGATGCGCGCGCTGGCCGACCGCACCGACGTCTCCGACCTCAAGGCGTTCATCACGGCCATGGTGCAGGCCGACGCGTTCGGCATCCCGGTCGCCAACGTCCTGCGCATCCAGGCGCGCGAGATGCGCATCAGGCGCTCCCAGCGGGCCGAGGAGTCGGCGCAGAAGGTCCCGGTGAAGATCCTGTTCCCCCTGGTCTTCTGCATCCTTCCGGCCCTGTTCGTGGTCATCCTGGGCCCGGCCGTCATCACGATCATGCGGACCCTGGGCAGCACCTGATCCGCGACCACGAACGAGGGCCCCGTCCGGCGGACGGGGCCCTCGTCGTTCGTGGTGGCACGTGGCTCACTCGGTGAACACGCGCGTGTCGACCAGCTGCTCGGCCACGATGCCGCCGGTGCGCTCGTAGCGCGCCTGGTCGAAGCGCTTGCGGAACTCGAGGTCGACGTCGGCGAGGCCGCCGCGGTTCTTCTCGATCGACAGCACGGCGAACGCGCGGTACTTGTCGGCGTTGGCCGAGCCGTACACGAGGTGGTGCCGGGCCACGACGTCGAACTTGTCGTTGAGGACGAGGACGACGTCGGCCTCGTAGGCCAGGGCCGAGGCGCCGCGCAGGTTCTCGGTGCGCAGCCGCTTGCCGTCGGCGATGCCCACGGCGTCGCTGGCCGAGATCGCGAACACCGGGACGCCGATCGTGAGCGCGAGGTCCTTGAGCTCTCCGGCCACGCGCGACATGCGGGCCTCCTCCTCGATCGCGTCGACCTCGATCGCCACCTTCTGCACGTAGTCGACGACCACGAACGGCTGCGACCCCGAGGCGTCGGCGATCGTCGTGGCGGCAGCCGCGATGTCGGGGATCGAGGTGCGGACGCCGCCGCGCAGGACGTGCAGGCGCTCGAGGTCGCCGGAGATGCCGGCCAGCGCCTCGGCGCCGCCCGGGGTCTCGCCGAGCTTGTCCGACAGCGAGGCCGCGGAGCCGTCGCCCTCGACGAGGGCCCGGACCGCCTTGAGCGGCACGGCGTCGCGGCCGGCGCGCTCGCCCGCCTCGGCGGAGAGCAGGCGCTCGAGCAGGTTCACGGCGTCGTGCTCGTAGGACACGTAGAGCACCTGGTGCCCCGCCGCGAGCATGTGGCGCGCCACCTGGAGCGCGAACGTCGTCTTGCCCAGGCCCTGAGGGCCGCCGAGCAGCGTGAACTCGCCAGGGCGCAGGCCGCCGGACAGGAAGCCGTCGAGCGGCTCGAACCCGGTCGCCCAGGGCCGCAGCGACGCTGCCTCGCCCTGGCGGAGCCGGGAATCGGTCGCGGCGAGGACGTCGGAGAGCTTCGAGAGCCGGAAGGAGGCCAGACCGTCATCGATCATGCGGTCATGCTCGCAGGTCGCTGCTCCGTGCGGGAGTGGCATCGTCACGGAGAGCACGTTCGGCGCCCTCACCTCGTCCCTTCGGACGACCCCCGGGTACGCCGACGGGCGGGCGCCACCGCCACGCCGGTGACCCGGTAGGTGCAAGCGGGAGCGCGGTGTGCCACCGTCGGTGCCCGTGAGCACCACCACGCTCGGACGACTGCGGCGGTCCCTCGACCCCACCGAGGCGATCGTCGTCGTCATCCGCTTCGGCGTGCTCACCCTGTGCCTGCTGCTGAGCCTGCTCTCCGACACCAGCGTGCCCGTGCCCGCGATCGCCGCGCTCGTGCTGCTCGCGATCCTCGCGAGCATCCCGCTGCCCTCCGACCGGGTCACGGCCCTGCGCCCGCTGCTCGAGGCCGCGGCCGCCGCCACGATCGTCGGCGCCGTCGTCCCCCTGCCCGGACCGCTGCTCCCCTATCTCGTGGTGCCGCCGCTCGCGGCCGGCATGCTCTCGGGCGCGCTCGCGTCCCTCATCGCGACCCTGGTGTCGCTGATCGTGCTGGTGGCCTTCGGCGCGCGCAACGACGTGCTCGTGTCGCGGCTCCAGGTCACGCTCATCGCCGAGTGGATCGGTCTCGGCCTCGCGGTCGGCCTCGTGGGCTCGTGGGCGCGGTCGCTGGCCAGCCGCGAGCAGCAGACGACGTCGACCTACGTCGCGGCGCACCGGTTGCTCAGCCGGCTGCGCGACGTGGCGCGCACCCTGCCCACCGGCCTCGACGAGGTGGCGCTGGCCCAGCAGGTGCTCGACACCATGCACGACGACCTCGGGTTCGACCGCGCCGCGCTCTACAGCCGCGCGGAGGGCGGCGTGCTCATGCCGCTGGCCTACTCCGGCGCCGACCACGTCGAGTGGATCCCCGCCGAGGACGAGGGCATCTGGGGCAAGGTCTGGACCACCGGCCAGGTGGTGCAGCAGACCGGGACGTTCAGCGATCCCGGCCACGGTCACTCCGCCGTGCTCGCGCTGCGGCTCGGCGACCGCCGCGTGGGCCTGGTCGGCGTCGAGCGCGACGGCGGCCCGTGGAGCGCGCGGCACCTCGCCCGCGCCCAGGCGCTCGCCGACGACGCCGCGCTGCGCATCGACACCGGCCAGCTGTTCAGCGAGGTGCGCGCCCTGGCCACCGTCGAGGAACGGCGGCGGCTCGCGCGCGAGATCCACGACGGCGTCGCCCAGGAGGTCGCGTCGCTGGGCTACCTCGTCGACGACCTCCAGGCCCGCGCGTCCGACCCCGACACGCGCGAGGAGCTGTGGACCTTGCGCAGCGAGCTCACCCGCATCGTGAGCGAGCTGAGGCTGTCGATCTTCGACCTGCGCAGCGACGTGCAGCCGGCGTCCGGCCTCGGCGCCGCCCTCACCAGCTATGTGCGCTCGGTCGGCGCGGGCTCGGGCCTCACCGTGCACCTGGTGCTCGACGAGTCGGCCTACCGGCTGCCCATCGAGGCCGAGACCGAGCTGCTGCGCATCGCGCAGGAGGCGATCACCAACGCGCGCAAGCACGCGCGCGCCCGCAACCTCTGGGTGACCTGCCGGGTCGATCCCCCACGGGCCTTCCTGCGCGTGGCCGACGACGGCACGGGGCTCGGCACGGCCCGCGACGACTCCTTCGGCATGGAGATCATGCAGGAGCGCAGCTCGCGCCTCGGGGCCGCGTTCGTCGTGCGCAACCGGGTCGGTGGCGGCACCGTCGTCGAGGTCACCCTCGGCGCCCAGACCCGGGCCGCCGACCTCGCCCTCGGGGCGGCAGACGCCGGGGAGTGACGCTCCTGGTCACGGAGCGTGGCATGATCGCATCAGCGACTCTGACGGCACGGCCAGAGAGGGGGTGCGGCGTGGCGATCTCGGTGCTCCTCGTCGACGATCACGAGCTCATCCGCCAGGGCCTGCGCCGGGCCTTCGAACGCGACGGCGACTTCGAGGTCGTCGGTGAGACCGGCTCGCTGGGCGACGCCCGTCGTCTGCTCGCGCTGCTCAACCCCGACGTCGTGATCCTCGACGTGCGCCTGCCCGACGGCAACGGCCTCGACGCCTGCCGCAAGGTGCGCGCCGAGAACGCAGAGATCGGCATCGTCATCCTCACGATGTACGCCGGCGACGACCAGCTCTTCGAGGCGCTCGAGGCGGGCGCCTCGGCGTTCGTCCCGAAGAACGCCCCCAGCGAGGACGTCGTGGCCGCCGCACGCCACGCGGCGTCGTCGCCGCGCTCGTTCACGGCCAACGACCTCAACGAGGCGATGAAGCGCCGGCTCTCGCCCAGCGGCCCGCAGCTCTCGCCGCGCGAGCGCGAGGTGCTCGGGCTGCTCGCCGACGGCCTCGGCGTGGCCCAGATCAGCCGGCAGCTCTACATCAGCGAGTCGACGACGAAGACCCACATCAGCAAGCTCTACGAGAAGCTCGGCGCCGGGAACCGTGCGCAGGCCCTCATGACGGCGCTCAAGCTGGGCCTCCTCAAGCGCGAAGAATCCGGTCTGTAACTGCGGCAGTCCCTCTGCGTGACGACGGCGGTCGGAATCGTCCGTTCGGACGAGGTGCTTCCGCCTCTCCGACCGATCAACACGTCACTCTCCGCTGACATCCTCATGGTGTGCCCCGGGACGCGGGGTCGTCGGTTTCTCTGGAGGGGCTCCATCCATGATCACTCGCATCCGCACCCACATCCGTCGTGACGAGGGCGCCTCGGCCGTTGAGTACGGCCTGCTCATCGCGCTCATCGCGGGCGTCATCGTGCTCGCCGTCCTGTTCGTCGGCAACTCGCTCAACAGCAAGTTCAACAAGACCGGCAGCTGCGTCAGCAGCGCCTCCTCGTCGGCCTGCTCCTGATCTCGTAGACGACGGGTCGGCGTCCGGCGGACGCCGACCCGTCGTCGCGTTCCGGGTCCGACCCGTCGGACCACGCGGGACACCTGCCCCCGGCCTCGGCCGGATCCCGCCCCCCGCCGCCACGGCCCCGCGCCACGACGGCGGATCGTCAAGGAGCACCACCATGTCGCTTCGCCGGATCCGCACCCACCTCGTCCGCGACGAGGGTGCGTCCTCTGTCGAGTACGCCCTGCTCATCGCGCTCATCGCCGGCGTCATCGTGCTCGCCGTCATCTTCTTCGGCCAGTCGGTCAAGAGCCGCTACGACAGCACCGGCTCGTGCGTGAACTCGGTCGTCAACTGCTCCTAGGAGCCCCCGCTCCTCGAGAGTCCTGCACCGCGGCGCGGCGGCGAGCCCTCCCAGGCGACGCCGCGCGGCGGTGGCATGCTCGACGTGCGTCGCCCGGACCGCGACCGCTCCCCCTGCGCGACGAGGACCCGTGACCAGCCCGACCACCACCGCAGAGCAGACGTCGCCCGACGCCCCCGCGCCGGAGCGCCCGCTGCCGTGGCTGCCGGTCGCCGCCGTCACCTCCTGCATCATCGCCATCTCGATCGGACGCGGCGTCATCCGCGACGTCGACCTCTACTGGCACCTGCTCGTCGGCCAGGACATCCTCGCCGGCACGCCCGTCACCGAGGCGGGCCGTGGATGGTCCTTCGCGCCGCTGCCCGACACGTGGGTCAGCACCCAGTGGCTGGCCGAGGTGCTCTTCGCCAAGCTCGACGCCGTGGCCGGGCTGGCCGCCTTCCCCGTCTACCGCACGGTCACGACGCTGCTCGCGATGGCTGTGCTCGCGCTCGTCACGCTCTACCGCCGCCCGGCCCGTGCGGGCACCTGGGCGTTCTGCCTGGCCGTCGTGCCCCTGTTCTTCACCGCGCAGGAGCGCAGCCAGCAGCTCACGTTCGTGCTCGCTCCGCTCGTCGGCTGGTGGGCCGAGCGGCTGTGGCGCGAAGGCCGCCTGCCGCGCTGGTGGGTGGTGCTCCCGCTCGTCGTGGTGTGGAGCAACTTCCACGGCGGCTGGATCATCCTCACGGTCGCGCTCGGCATCGCGGGCCTGGCCCGGCTGGTCGACCACGGACGGCGCGACCACGTGTGGTGGCAGGCGTGGCTCCTCGCCGCCGGAACCGTCGCCGCAGCCTGCATCTCGCCGTCGGGCATCGGGAACGTGCTGGCGTTCGTGCGCTTCTCGGGAGCCGGCGACCGGATCGGCGAGTGGGGACGTGCCTACCCCTGGAGCGGCGAGGCGGCTCCGCTCGCGCTCCTGCTCCTGATCGTCGTGGCCGTCTGGGCGCGCGGCCAGCGGCGCCCGACGGCCGGCGAGGTCGTGCTCGTCCTCACGCTCGTGGTCTTCGGCTTCTCCTACTGGCGCAACGTGACTCCGGCCTGCTTCATGCTCGCGCCGATCATCACCGGCCTGCTCGCGCGCTCGATGGGCCTGCCCGACCCGCTGCCGCGCGGCGAGCGTCAGCCCTTCGCAAGGCTGTCGATGGGCATCGCGGCCGTCGGCGCCGCTCTCGCGCTGACCTTCTCGATCCTGCAGACGCCCGTGGTCGACACCGCCATCCCCCTGACGCTCATCGACGACATCCACCGTGCAAGCGCTCCGCAGCGCGTGCTCGCGACGTACAACCTCTCCGGCCCGGTGCTGTGGTTCGGTGGCCCGCCGCCCCACGTGACGGTCGGCATCGACGGCCGCGCCGACCGCAACGGCGGTGCGTACATCGACCGCTACATGAACGCCCTCGCCGGTCAGAGCGGGTGGAAGAACCTGGTCGACGAGCTCAAGCCGACCTCAGCTCTGCTGCAGAACGACGAGGCCCTCAGCGAGCTGCTCGTCGCCGAGAAGGGCTGGGTCGTCGTCGCCCGCGAGGGCGAGTACGTCCTCCTGCACGCACCCGGAGCCCCCGGCTGGAGCAGCTGATCCGTGCACGCCTGAGGCTGCCCACCACGCTGCACCGTCTGCATCACCGGACAACGGCCGGAATCCGATGACCGGGGCGGTGAAGCGAGCCATCTCGCGTTCGGGACGTCGTCAGCCCTCTGCGGAGAGGAGCGACGTGGGGACGTCGACGCCGTGCGCCTGCCCCCACGCGCGCGCTGCTGCGATGCGCTCGGGGCAGGTCGGGTGGGTGCCGAACCACAGGTGCAGCAGCCGCGGCGGTCGCAGCGGCGCGATGTTGGTGAGGGCGAGCGAGCGCTGCATGCGCGCGACCGTCGCGGGGCTGCGCACGAGGTCGAGGGAGAACGAGTCGGCGCGGCGCTCGATCCGACGTGAGACGGCGGTCTGCAGCGGGGCCCCGAGCAGGCCCGCCCAGGCACCGAGCGCGAGCAGCAGGCCTACCACGGCGGGGTCGGACGGGCTCGGCACGTGGGCGGAGTCGAGCAGGGGGCTCCACGCGAGCGCGAGGTAGGCCGCGAGGACGCCGAGGGCGGCGCCCGCGGCACCGAGAACCGTGCCGACGGTGACGTCGCGCGCCACGACGTGCCCGAGCTCGTGGGCCACGACGGCCACCACCTCGTCGTCGTGCCCCGCGTCGAGCAAGGTGTCGTGGACGACGACACGGCGCGTGCGCCCCAGCCCTGACACGTAGGCGTTGAGCGCCGTCGTGCGGCGTGACGCGTCGGCCACGAGCACCTCGCGCACGGCGACGCCCGCGTCGTCGGCGAGACCGAGCAACGAGTCGCGGAGGGCGCCCTCCGGCATCGGCGAGAAGCGCGCGAACAGCGGCTCGACCAGCACCGGCAGCACGAACGACAGCACCAGCACGGCGACCGCCGCCACGCCCGCGACCGGGATCCACCAGGCCTGCGGCCACAGCCGGACGGCACCGACCCATCCCACCAGCGCGAGGCAGGCGATGGCCCAGCCGAGCAGCCAGGCCACGACCACGTCGCGCGCCCAGCGCCCCCACGAGCCTGCCGCCAGACCTACGTCGAGGCTGCAGCGGCGCACGGCGACGGCGCCGGGCAGGGTGGCCGCTCGCCCGGCGAGGAGCACGACGGTGGTCACGGCGACGACGCCGACCCACCAGGGCCCGCCGACGCCCGACACCGGCACGAGGGCTCCGGACAGCACGAGCAGCGTCGGCACGACGACGTCGAGGAGGGCTCCCCCGATGCCCCACGGCCGCACCCGACGCCGGAACTCGGTCTCGCGCCGCCGCTCTGCCGCGGTGAAGTCGCGCGCGACATCGTCGTCGGACACGACCGGCACCGGCTGCGCGGGCACCTGCCGCAGCGTCAGCGCACCCACGACGAGCAGGCCGACGGTGAGGAGTGCGGCGACGACCCCGGTCACGGGTGGCTCACGCCGCCATGGCGGCCACGCGCGACCGCCACAGCGTGTCGAAGGCCGCTGGGCTCAGGCCCGTCACCGTGGTGAGCGCCGCGGCGGCGTTCTCCTCGGGCGACCGGTGCCCGGCCGCGGTGAGCCGGTAGAGCTTCACGAGGCCGGCGACGCCGTCGCGCTCGGCGACGAGCGTGCAGGTGAGCGACGCCGACTCGTAGGCGACGTCGATCGTCTTCGGGTCGCGCAGCTCGGACGTGCTGGGCATGGAGTGCAGCGTGCGCCCCTTGCGGGCGGCGCGCAGGAGGTCGCCGATCTCGACCTCGAGCGAGATGCCCGATCCGCGATAGCCGACGAACTCGGCGAAGCCCTCGGCCAGCCAGGTCGGAGTCGCTGTGTTCTGCGGGGCGGCGCTCGCCACGTGCGCGAGCTCGTGGCGCAGGATCACCTCGCGGCCCAGGTCGGACAGCGACCCCAGCGAGTCGGAGTTCACCCACACGCGCATCGGCCCCTTCGCGTCGGCACGGTCGCCGATGGCGAAGGCGGCGACGTCGGTGAGCGCATCCATCGACGTGCCGAGCCCCCGGGCGAGCTGGCTGTCGGTCTTGGGTACGACGATCACGGTGCGACGCGCCCAGCCCTCGCCCCACACGGCATCGACGCCGGGCAGGGCCGCGTCGGCGGCCGCGGCGTAGGGGCGCAGCGCCGACACGGGCACGTCGATGCCCACCACGAGCACGTGCGCTCCGGTGTAGGAGGTGAGGGCGCCGAGGTCCCACAGCTGCACTCCCCCGCCGACGACGTCCTCCGACGAGATCCGCCACGCGTCATCGACGCGGTGCATCGTGAACGTCTCGGTGTGCGTGGACGGCGCGGTGTCGTCGACCAGCTCGGAGACGAGGGTGGCGGTCACGAGCAGGACGCCGTCGCCCGAGGGCACCGACCCGGTCTCGGTGTAGCGGTAGCGCGCCCACGGCAGCGCGCCGATGCGTGGGAAGTCCGGGGTCGTGGCGTCGCCGGTCTGGGTCGCGAGGTAGGAGGCGGAGTCGTGGTGCAGCACCGCGTCGGAGCGCCGGTCGAGCAGGGCCTGCAGCTCGGGGTCCGGGGACCCGGCCGACGCCGACGAGGAGGAGCCGGCGGTGGGGGCCCACGCGCTCGTGCGCGCCGCGTGCAGCACCCGGGGGGCGACGAGCAGGCTCGCCACCACCGCGAGGCCGAGCAGACCTGTCCCGACAGCGAGGGCGATCAGGATGCCGCTCCGCGAGCCCTCTCCCCCGGAGGTCGCGTCGCGGTCGGAGGCGTCAGGCGACGCGGCCGCCACCGGAGTAGCGCTCGGCGTACCAGGAGCTCCACACGCCGATGATCTGGACGCCCGCGCTCGGGTTGGACGCGCTCACCATCATGCCGCCGCCGATGTACATCGAGACGTGGTGCGCGCCGTAGCCGAAGTAGAAGACCAGGTCGCCGGGGCGCAGGTCGCCGCGGCTGACGCGACGGGTGACGTCGAACTGCGAGTACGAGTAGTGCGGCAGCGAGACGCCCGCGGCGCGGTAGGCGGCCATCGTGAGACCGGAGCAGTCGAAGGCGTAAGGACCGGCCGCACCCGCGACGTAGGGGTGGCCAACCTTGGACAGGGCGTAGGCCACGGCGATGCGCGCTCGCGACGACGGGCTCCCGCCGCCGGCGGAGCCGCCGCCGTTGGAGTAGCGGTTGCCGCCCGAGCCGGAGTTGCGGTGGCTGGACGCCGCGG
>Ga0302299_10000675_pt1 | contig 19286 bp, 16 predicted proteins | sample III_Fen_N3_4_FD_198795 | JGI IMG/M metagenome (GOLD analysis project Ga0302299, IMG submission 198795) | Peat permafrost microbial communities from Stordalen Mire near Abisko, Sweden - III_Fen_N3_4 | ecosystem: Environmental > Terrestrial > Soil > Wetlands > Permafrost | place: Sweden: Abisko... | reverse complement strand
TGCGCGACGAGGTCGAGCTGCTGGTCGGGCGCATCAACGGCGAGTTCGGCACGGTGGGCCACGCCCCGGTGCAGTACCTGCACCAGTCCTTCCCCATGGACGAGATGGCTGCGCTGTACCTCGCGGCAGACGTCATGCTGGTCACGGCCCTGCGGGACGGGATGAACCTGGTCGCCAAGGAGTACGTCGCGGCGCGGTCCGACGAGCGCGGGGCGCTGGTGCTCTCGGAGTTCACCGGCGCGGCCGACGAGCTGTCCGGCGCCCTGCTGATCAACCCGCACGACATCGCGGGCACCAAGGACGCGATCGTCCGGGCGGCGCACATCGAGCCGCGCGAGGCCCGCAAGCGGATGCGACGGCTGCGCCGACGGGTGCTGGGGCACGACGTCGCCACCTGGTCGGAGGGCTTCCTGGCCGCCCTGCGGGAGGGGGCGGACGGCCGCCGGAGCCAGCCGTCGGCGCGGCCCGCGGACCTCGTCGACCGGCTGCGCGCCCTGGCGGCCGACCGGGCCGCGCGGCCCCTGCTCATCGCGCTGGACTTCGACGGCACGCTCTCCCCCTTGCAGGACGACCCGAGCACGTCCCGGCTGGCGCCCGGCGGCGAGGCCGTCCTGGCCCGGCTCGCCGCCAGGCCGGACGTCACGCTGGCCCTGGTGTCCGGCCGTGCGATGGACAGCCTGGCCGCGCTCGCGCCCGTGCCGGAGGGCACCGTGCTGGTCGCCGGGCACGGCGCCGAGCGGGCGCGGGTCACGGCCGAGGGCCTCGACCGGCGACCCGCCCGCCTCACCGACGAGCAGTCGGAGGAGCTCGCCACGCTGCGCGCCGCGGTGGAGCGGGTGACCCGCGGCCGGGAGGGCGTCTGGGTCGAGTCGAAGCCCACGGCGGTCGTCCTGCACACCCGACTGGCGGACCGCGACGTCGCCGCGAAGGCGCGCGACGAGGCGCTCGCGCTCGGCACCCGCGCGGCGCGCGTGCTCGCGGGCAAGGACGTCGTCGAGCTGCTCGTGCTGCCGGTGGACAAGGGCACCGCGCTGACCGCGCTCCGTGCCGAGCTCGGCACCCCGGTCGTGCTGTACGCGGGCGACGACGCCACGGACGAGAACGCCTTCGTCGTGCTGGGACCGGACGACGTCACCGTCAAGGTCGGTCCCGGCCAGACCCGCGCCGCGCACCGGGTCGCCGACCCGGCCGCGCTGGTCGCCGTGCTCGGCCTGCTGGCCGACGCCCTGGAGGCGGGCGTGCCCGTGGACCCCCGCTAGGCCGCTACGCTCTCGGCGTCGTCCCAGTCGACGTACAGCGCGCCGTCAGGTGCCCAGGCCAGGCTGCCGCTGGCGTCGGCCCACGGGAGGGCGACGCCCCGGCACGAGGAGAGACGACGACGTGAGCTACCAGCGGTCCGCCAAGCAGAAGGTCTCGCGCAAGGAACGCCGCCTGACCGACCGGGAGCTGGCGAAGCAGGAGCGCGAGCGCCGCAGGCGGCGCGAGCAGCAGCGCAAGGTGTGGCTGCGCGTCGGTGCCGCCGTGCTGGTCGTCCTGGTGGTGGCCGGTGTCGGGCTGGCCGTGCGGGCGCGGATCCTGGAGGGTCAGCGCGGACCGGCGAACATGGCCAGCGACGGGATCCTGCTGACCGGCGACGGCACCTCGGTCAGCGCGGCGTCCAGCGCGCCGCTTCCCGGCGGCGCCACCCCGACGCCGAACCCGGACAACAGCGCCTCGGGCATCGTCGACATCGTCGCGTACGTCGACTACGGCGACCCCGCCTCGGCCGCGTTCTGGGCCGCGAACGGCGCGAACATCCGGTCCTGGGTGGTCCAGTCGTCCGGCGAGGTGACCTTCGAGCTGCGACCGGTGGCGCTGGACGAGAACCGCGGCGCGTTCACCGCGCCGCCCAGCACCCCGGCGCCCACCGCGACCGACACGGCGACGCCGACCCCCACCGCCAGCGCCACCCCGACGCCGACCGTGACGCCGAACCCGCTGGACGCCGGCTACGACTACGCGCAGCGCGCCGCCAACGCGGTGGCCTGCGTCGCCAACTTCGCCTCGGGCGGAGCGCTCGACGTCAACGACGCGCTGTTCGCGGCCCAGCCCACCTTCGGGGACGCCGGACTCACCGATGCGCAGCTGGTCACGCTGGTGAACGACGCGGGCGTGGTCGACACGCGCGTCGCGTCGTGCATCACCGGGCACCGTTACCTCAACTGGGTTCTCCAGGCGAGCGCGCGGGCCACGATCAGCGTGCCGTTCGACGGGGTGGACGCGCTGTCCTCCACCCCGCTCGTCGTCGTCGGCGGCCAGGAGTACACCGGCGAGATCACCGATGCGACGTCGTTCCAGACCTTCGTGATGGGCGTCTACACCGCGGTCTACAGCGCGGCGAACGCCGGCACCGGCGACACGACGGCCACCCCCACGCCCACCGCCACGGCGACCACCGAGGCCTCCCCGACACCCACGGCCACCTCCACGCCGTAGCCGGGCGGGCATGCCACAGACCGCCCTCCGACCCCTGGGGCCGGACGGGCGGTCTGTGGCATGATGACCGGTACCCGGGCCAGCCCGGGCCGGGTCGTCGCCACCCGGCGTCGACGCCCTCCGGACCCACCCGGGTCCGGATCCTCTTCACAACGGATCGTCCGGCACGTACCTGCCGGTGAAGGGAACACATCAGCATGGCTACGGTCACTTTCGACCACGCGACCCGGATCTACCCGGGCACGGAGCGTCCCGCGGTGGACGCACTCAACCTGGCAGTGGAGGACGGCGAGTTCCTCGTCCTCGTCGGCCCCTCCGGCTGCGGCAAGTCCACCTCGCTGCGCATGCTCGCCGGCCTGGAGGACGTCAACTCCGGACGCATCCTCATCGGCGACCGCGACGTCACCGACGTGCAGCCCAAGGACCGGGACATCGCGATGGTGTTCCAGAACTACGCGCTGTACCCGCACATGACCGTCGCCGACAACATGGGCTTCGCCCTGAAGATCGCCGGCACCCCCAAGGCGGAGATCCGTCAGCGCGTCGAGGAAGCCGCGAAGATCCTCGACCTGGCGCCGTACCTCGACCGCAAGCCGAAGGCCCTCTCCGGTGGCCAGCGGCAGCGTGTCGCGATGGGCCGCGCGATCGTGCGTAACCCGCAGGTCTTCCTCATGGACGAGCCGCTGTCGAACCTCGACGCCAAGCTCCGCGTCCAGACGCGCACCCAGATCGCGTCGCTGCAGCGCCGCCTCGGCGTCACCACGGTCTACGTCACGCACGACCAGACCGAGGCTCTGACGATGGGCGACCGCATCGCCGTGCTCAAGGACGGCCTCCTCCAGCAGGTCGGCACCCCGCGCGAGATGTACGACTTCCCGAACAACGTCTTCGTTGCCGGCTTCATCGGTTCGCCGGCCATGAACATCGGCACCTTCCCGGTGCTCAACGGCGCCGCCAACGTCGGCACGTCCCGCGTCGGCCTACCGCGCGAGGCGATCGGCGCGCTGACGGACGACGACAAGGGCCAGATCACCGTCGGGTTCCGTCCCGAGGGCCTGGACGTCGTGCCGGCCGGCACGCCGGACTCCATCCCGGTGTACGTGAACATCGTCGAGGAGCTCGGCTCCGACGCGTTCGTCTACGGCTCGCTGACCGACGACTTCGGCAACGCGGCCGCGGTGCACTCCGGTGCCGGCGACGCGCAGGTCATCGTCCGCATCGACCCGCGCGGTGTCCCCGCCAAGGGCGAGACGATCAACGTGAAGATCCGGGCGCACGAGCTGCACCTGTTCCACGCGGGCTCGGGCGAGCGCCTCTGACCCGCGTCTGACGCATCACGCCGGAGGGGCGGGACCGACCGGTCCCGCCCCTCCGGTCTTTGCCGGGCCGCATCGCCGAGGAGCAGAGGAGCAGAGGAGCAGAGGATGGCCGCGCCGAGTCTGCAGATCACGGCGGCGTCCCCGGACCCCGCACTGCTCGACCTGCCCTGGGACGTGCCGCTCGAGGCGTGGCCGGCCGAGGTGCTGGCTGCGCTGCCCCGCGGCCTCTCACGGCACATCGTCCGGTTCGCCCGGATGTCGGGGCGCGTGATCGCCGTCAAGGAGATCGGCGAGAGCGTGGCGTTCCGGGAGTACGAGCTGCTGCGCCAGCTGCGTCGCCTGGACGTGCCGTCGGTGCTGCCCCTCGGCGTGGTCACCGGTCGGCGCAGTCCGGAGGGCGAGCCACTCGAGGCGGCGCTGATCACCGAGCACCTGAAGTTCGCGCTGCCCTACCGCGCCCTGTTCAGCCAGTCGCTGCAGCCGGACACGGCCACGCGGCTGATCGACGCGCTGGCGGTGCTGCTGGTGCGGCTGCACCTCATCGGCTTCTACTGGGGCGACGTGTCGCTGTCCAACACCCTGTTCCGGCGCGACGCCGGCTCCTTCGCCGCGTACCTCGTCGACGCCGAGACCGGCGACCTGCACGAACGGCTCACCACCGGCCAGCGCGGCTACGACCTCGAGGTCGCCCGGGTGAACATCATCGGCGAGCTGATGGACCTGCAGGCCGGGGAGTTCCTCGACGAGGACACCGACGCCGTGGCGATCGGGGACGCGCTGGCCACCCGGTACGACGAGCTGTGGCGGGCGCTGACGGATGTGGAGTCGTTCGGCTTCGGGGAACGCTGGCGCGTGCAGGCACGCATCGACCGGCTCAACGACCTGGGCTTCGACGTCGACGAGCTCGACATCACCACCGACGTCAACGGCACGACCGTCCGGATCCAGCCCAAGGTCGTCGACGCAGGCCACCACTCGCGCCGCCTGATGCGCCTGACCGGCCAGGACGTGCAGGAGAACCAGGCCCGCCGCCTGCTCAACGACCTCGACGAGTTCCGCGCCGCGACGGACCGGCAGCGCGACGACGAGGCCTTCGTCGCACACGACTGGCTCACCGACGTGTTCGAGCCGGCCGTGCGCTCCGTGCCGCGCGAGCTGCGCGGCAAGCTGCAGCCCGCGCAGGTGTACCACGAGCTGCTTGACCACCGGTGGTTCCTGTCGCAGCAGCAGAACCGCGACGTGCCGATGGAGGAGGTGGCGGTCTCCTACGTCCGGGACATCCTTCCGCTGCGTCCCGACGAGGAGGCGATCCTCGGTGGCGTCCCGGGCGACATCCGCGACGGGACGGACGCGATCCCGGTGGTCCACCCCGCGTCCTGATCCGGGTCAGGCGCAGCGGTCCTGACCGGGGTCAGGCGCAGCGGTCCTGACCGGGGTCAGGCGCAGCGGTCCTGACCGGGGTCAGGCGCGGCGGCGGGCCACCTCGTAGAGCGCGATGCCGGCGGCGACCCCCGCGTTCAGGGACTCCACCGACGACGCGATGGGGATGGCCGCCACCGCATCGCACTGCTCGCGGACCAGCCGCGACAGGCCCTTGTCCTCCGAGCCGACGACGAGCAGCAGCGGGTCGGTGGCGAAGGGCAGATCGGTGACCGAGGCGTCGCCGTGCCCGTCCAGCCCGACGACGAACACGCCGGCCTGGCGGTACTCCCCGATCGCGCGGGCGAGGTTCGTCGCCCGTGCCACCGGCACCCGTGCCGCCGCACCGGCGGACACCTTCCACGCCGCGGCGGTGACGCCCGCCGACCGGCGCTCCGGCAGCAGCACGCCGTGCGCGCCGAAGGCACCCGCCGAGCGCAGCACGGCGCCGAGGTTGCGCGGATCGGTGATCCCGTCCAGCGCGATGACGAGAGCCGGCCGGCCGGACGCCTCCGCGGCGTCCAGCAGGTCCTCGGGCTCGACGTACACGTAGGCGGGCACCTGGATCGCGACGCCCTGGTGCACGGCGCCGTCGGTCATCCGGTCCAGCTCGCCCCGGCCCACCTCGAGCAGCGGCAGGCGGCCGTCGTTCACGGCGGTGAGGATCTCCCGCGTGCGGTCGTCGTGCTCGATGTGCGACGCGAGGTACACCGCGCTCACGGGCACGCCCGCGCGCAGCGCCTCCACCACGGAGTTGCGGCCGGTGACGAGCTCGTGCGTCGCCGTGCGACGCGTGGGCCGACCCGACGACGAGCCACGGCCCGACGACGACGGACGGCCCGACGACGCGGGACGGCCGGACGACGCGGGACGACCACCCGAGGACGGAGCCCGGCCACCGGACGACGCGAGCCGCGCACCGGAGGACGGCGGTCGTCCGGCCGAGGACGTCCGGCTCGCGGACGCTCCGACCCGGCCGCCGGTCGACGCACCGGACCCACCGGACCCACCCGACCCGCCGGCCCCCGACCCGCCCTGGTACGCCTTGTGGTAGGGCCGATCCTCCGCCTTGGGCGTCGGGCCCTTGCCCTCCAGAGCCTTGCGGCCGTGCCCGCCGGTCCCAGCGGTGGTGCTCTTCTTGGTGCCCTCCTTGCGGGTGGCGCCACGGCGCTGCGAGTTGCCGGCCATCACTGCTCCTGTCCACGGGGGGCGAGCGTCCATCGAGCGCCGTCGCGGGCGTCTTCGACGACGACACCCGCCGCGGCCAGCCGATCGCGGATCGCGTCGGACGTCGCCCAGTCACGGGCCGCCCGGGCGGCTGCCCGGGCGTCCAGCTCGGCGTCGACCACGGCGGCCAGCGCGCGCTGCGCGCGGTCGTCGTCACCGGAGCGCCACTGCGGCGAGCCGGGGTCGAGTCCGAGCACGTCGAGCATCGCGCGCAATGGCACCACCGCCGCGCGCACACCGGCGTCGTCGCCCGCGGCCAGCGCCGAGTTGCCGGCGCGCAGCGTCTCGTGCACGACGGCCAGTGCCGCGGGCACGGCCAGGTCGTCGTCGAGCGCCGCAGTGAAGTCCGCGGGCAGCGCGACCGCCGCCACCTCGGCGTCGGTCACCGCGCCGACCCGCTCGGCCGCGCGCGCGACGAACCCGGCCAGCCGGTCCCAGGTGGCCCCGGCCTCGCGCAGCGTGTCGTCGGTCCACTCCAGCATCGAGCGGTACTGCACGGCCGTCAGCGCGTACCGGACCACCGCCGCCGGCGCCTGGGCCAGCACCGCGGTCACCAGCAGCCCGTTGCCCAGCGACTTGCTCATCTTCGCGCCGGACTGGGTCACCCAGCCGTTGTGCAGCCAGTACCGGGCGAACCCGTAGCCGGCCGCGCGCGACTGCGCCTGCTCGTTCTCGTGGTGCGGGAAGCGCAGGTCGAGGCCGCCGCCGTGGATGTCGAAGTCGTCGCCGAGGTACCGGCGGGCCATCGCGGAGCACTCCAGGTGCCAGCCGGGCCGACCGCGTCCGTAGGGGGTGTCCCAGGACGCCGTCTCCGGCTCGCCCGGCTTCGGCGCCTTCCACAGGGCGAAGTCGCGGGGGTCGCGCTTGGTGGCGCCGGCGGGCTCGTCGTCGGGCGCGGCCTCCATGTCCTCGGGCCGCTGGTTGGTCAGCGAGCCGTACCCGGGGTACGAGCGGGTGTCGAAGTAGACGTCACCCGGAGCGGCCACGTAGGCGTGGCCGCTCTCGACGAGGCGCGTCATCAGCTCGACCATCGCGGGCACGTGACCGGTGGCCCGCGGCTCGTACTCGGGCGGCAGCACGCCGAGCGCGTCGTAGGCCGCGGTGAACGCGCGTTCGTTCGTCATCGCCCAGGCCCACCAGGCCACCCCCGCCTCGTCGGCCTTGGCCAGGATCTTGTCGTCGACGTCGGTGACGTTGCGCACCATGGTCACCCGATGACCGCTGCGGCGCAGCCAGCGCACCAGCACGTCGAACGCGACCGCCGAGCGCACGTGGCCCACGTGCGGCGGCGCCTGCACCGTTGCGCCGCACAGGTAGATGCCCACGGAGCCGGCCTGGAGGGGGACGAAGTCGCGCACGGTGTGCGTGGCGGAGTCGAACAGGCGCAAGGTCACCGCGCCAGGTTACCGGGGGGTGGACGCCGCGGCAGCGACGGACCGGCCACCGCCGGTTCCCACCCCGGGCAACGCCAGCACCCCGGCGACCATCGGGACCACCAGCAGGAACAGCGCCGGGATGACGAAGCCGTACCGCAGGTCGAGCACCGTGCCCACCACACCGACCACACCGGCGCCCAGCACCGCACCCACGTAGTTGAAGTAGTTCAGCCGGCCGACGACGATGTCCGTCGATCCCGGCGCCACGTCGCCCGCGGCCGAGAAGGCCATCGGCGGCAGCACGCCGAGGGCACCCGCCAGGGCGAATCCGCCGACGGCCATCCAGGCGCCCGCGCCCGTGACCACCAGCGCGAGCCCCACCACACCGAGCAGCGCCCCGGCCCGCACCACGCTCACGCGGCCCCAGCGGTACACCGCGCGGTCGCCGAGCAGGCGAGCGACGAGGGTCACCCCGAGGTACCCGGCGTAGCCGAGCGGGCGCACCGCGTCGCTCGCCCCCAGCGGGCCGGCCAGGTAGAGGGCGCTCCACGCGGAGACGGCGGAGTCGACCACGTAGTACGCCACCAGCACGGCGCCGAGCAGCAGCACGGGCCGCCACGGGACGAGCGGGCGGGGCAGGCCATCGACCGCCACTGCCATCGCCCCACCGACGGCCGCGCTGCCGATCTGGCTCCCAGGCGCCGGCGTGGCATCGATGACGTCCGCGCGCGGCGTCCGCCACCCCCAGCGCGCCACGCCCAGGCTCACCGCGGCGGCCACCGGTACGCCGAGCACCAGCACCGCGACGACGGGCCGCTCCGGCCACCGTCCTCCGGTGACCGACACCGCCAGCGCACCGAGGATGCCCGCCGCCGACCACGCGCCGTGGAACGACGCCAGCACCGACCGGCCGTAGACGTGCTGCACCGACAGCGCCTGCATGTTCGCGGACGCGTCCACCAGGCCCAGGCCCAGGCCGTACACCACCAGACCCGCGACCAGAGCGACCAGTCCCGGTGCGACCGCCACCACGGCCAACGCCACGCCCAGCGCCGCGACGCCGACCACCAACCCCGCCCGGCTGCCGCCCCGGCCGTCCGCGATGTGCGCCGCGGCGACCGTGCCGAGGGCAGCGGCGATGCAGACGGCGAGCACCAGCAACGTGATGGCGCCGGTGCCGATGGCGTGCCGCTCCGCCAGCACCGGCAGGCTGGTCAGCACCAGCGCGTACGAGAAGCCCTGGGCGGCGAAGGCGCCCGTGGTCGACGCGCGGGCGTGCCGCGCGGCTGAGTCGACCGTCCCGGTCGTCGTCTCGGGCCCCGTCACCGAGCCGCGCGCGCGATGGCCTCGTCGAGCGCTGCCAGCGCCGGCTCGCCGGGCGCCGCCGAGGTGGGCTCGTCGGGCCCCGGGCGCGACTGGGACATCAGGAAGCCGCCGAACGAGTGCAGGGTCTTCAGCGCGGCCTCGTTGTCGCCGTCGGCCAGCCAGGCGAGCGTGATCCCGTCCGTCGCCATGACGACCAGCCGGGCGAGCTGCTCGATCGGCAGGGTCCACTCGATGCCAGAGACCTCGGCCACCGCCTCGAGGAACTGCCGGGCGGCCGCGTGGCTGACCGTGTACTGCTCGACGGAGACCTGGCGCAGCTCCGGGTGCCGCATCGAGTGGGTGGTCAGCTCGTAGCTGAGCAGCTGGGCGCCGGCGGTGGCGCTGATCCCGGCCCAGAGGGAGTCGATCGCCTGCTCGACGATCTCGGCGGGCTCGGCACCCGGCTGTACCTGCATGAGGCCCTGGTCGAGGTTCTGGCGGGTGATGTCGTGCGCCATCGCCAGCAGCAGCTCGTTCTTGTCCTCGAAGCAGTAGTGCACCACGCCGAGGCTCACCCCGGCCTGCGACGCGATCGCGCGTACGGTCGCGGCCTCGATGCCGTCCCGGCTCGCGACGAACATCGCCGCCGCCACCAGCTGCTCGCGGCGTTCCGCCACCGGCATTCGGACCATGGTCCCTCCCCCGCCGGGACGCCCCGGCCCCGCGCTGCACAACCCACCGCCGGGTCGACGAAACCCAACGTGACGACTGTCAAGGATGACACACACTGGCGGGCCGTACCGCCGGTTCGACCCGGGTCATGGCCACGATCACGGGGTGAAGACGCTCAGGACGCGCCGGGCTGATCCCCGACGGGCAGCACGATCGCCGTGGCCAGCGCCGCGATCCCCTCGCCCCGGCCGGTGAGTCCGAGGCCGTCCGTGGTGGTCGCCGAGACCGACACCGGGGCACCCGCCGCGGCCGTCAACGCCGCCGCCGCCTCCGCGCGCCGGGCGCCGAGCCGCGGCGCGTTGCCGATCACCTGCACCGCCACGTTGCCCACCACGAAGCCCGCGGCCCGGACCCGGCGGGCCATCTCGGCGAGGATCGCCGTCCCGGCGGCGCCCCGCCACACGGGGTCGGACGTGCCGATCTGCGAACCCAGGTCGCCCAGTCCCGCGGCGGCCAGCAGCGCGTCCGCGGCGGCGTGCGCCGCCACGTCGGCGTCGGAGTGCCCGGCCAGGGGTCGCTCCCCGGGCCACGTGAGCCCGGCCAGGTGCAGCACGGCACCGGCGGGCGGGTCGGGGTCGTAGGCGTGCACGTCCACGCCGATGCCCGTCCGGGGGACGGGTGCGGCACGGGCCGGCAGCGGCCCCTCGCCATCGTCCCGCGCCGGCTCGGCCGCGGCCAGGTCGCGCGCCGTGGTGATCTTGGCCGCGCGCTCGTCACCGGGCACCACCCACACCCGCACCCCGATCGCCTCCACCAGCCCGGCGTCGTCGGAGGCCGCCGTCGCCTCGTGCTGCGCGCGGCCGGCCGCAGCCGTGTGCGCGGCCGCCAGCACGTCGGGCGCGAAGCCCTGCGGGGTCTGCACCGCGCGCAGCAGGCCGCGCGGCAGGGTCTCGACGACAGGCTCCCCGGCGCCGTCGCCGACGCCGACGCGCTTGACGGTGTCCGGCACCGGGAGGGCGGGGACCACCGCAGGGTGCCCCGCACGCACCGCGTCGACCACCCGGCGCACCAGGTCGACCGGGGCGAACGCGCGGGCGGCGTCGTGCACCAGCACCACGTCGACGTCGTCGATCACGTCGTCCTGCGCGCGCAGCGCGGCCAGGTCGGTCAGGGCGTCCAACCCGGCGGCGACGGACGCCTGCCTGGTCGGCCCGCCGGCCACCACCACGGCCTCGGGCGCCACCGGTGCCAGCAGCTCGCGCGCGACGCCGCGCTGATCGGCCGGGACCGTGACCACCAGGTGGGTCACACCGGCGGCGAGCAGGGTGCGGGCGGCGTGCACCAGCAGCGGCACGCCCCCGACCGGCACGAACGCCTTCGGCAGCGGGTGGCCCAGCCGCGAGCCGCTGCCCGCGGCGACCAGGACGGCGGCGACGGTCATCGTCGGGGACGCCGCGTCGGAGTCATCGTCGGAACTGCCGGGCCGGCACGCGTCGGCTCAGGACGCGAGGACCTCGTCGAGGATGGCCTCGGCCTTCTCCTCCTCGGTGTGCTCCGCCAGCGCGAGCTCCGAGACGAGGATCTGCCGGGCCTTGGCCAGCATCCGCTTCTCCCCCGCGGACAGGCCGCGGTCCGCGTCACGGCGCGACAGGTCGCGCACGACCTCCGACACCTTGATCACGTCGCCGGACGCCAGCTTCTCGAGGTTGGCCTTGTACCGGCGCGACCAGTTGGTCGGCTCCTCGGTGTAGGGCGCGCGAAGCACCTCGAACACCCGGTCCAGGCCTTCCTGGCCGACGACGTCACGCACGCCCACCAGGTCGATGTTCTCGGCGGGCACCTCGATGGTCAGATCGCCCTGGGCGACCTTCAGCTTGAGGTAGACCTTGTCCTCTCCCCGGATCGTGCGGGTCTTGATCTCTTCGATCAGCGCTGCTCCGTGGTGCGGATAGACAACGGTCTCCCCAACGGCGAAGGTCATCGTGTGGTGTCCCCTCTCGGCCCGTCGCCCAGGATACCACCGGGGGGCTTCGCACCTTTCCGACCTGATCCGTCGGCGCAGGTCAGAGGCCGCACCCGGGACGGACCGCCCAGCAGGCCTACCCGAACCGTCCGGAGATGTAGTCCTCGGTCGACTTCTCGTGCGGTGCGGAGAAGATCGTCGAGGTGTCGTCGATCTCCACCAGCTTGCCGGGCTTGCCGGTGGCCTCCAGGTTGAAGAAGCCCGTGCGGTCGGACACGCGCGCGGCCTGCTGCATGTTGTGCGTGACGATGACGATCGTGTAGCTGTCCTTCAGCTCGGAGATCAGGTCCTCGATGGCGAGCGTGGAGATCGGGTCCAGGGCCGAGCACGGCTCGTCCATCAGCAGCACCTGCGGCTTGACCGCGATGGCCCGGGCGATGCACAGCCGCTGCTGCTGGCCGCCGGACAGGCTCGCCCCCGGCCGGTCGAGGCGGTCCTTGACCTCCTTCCACAGGTTGGCCCGGACCAGGGACTGCTCGACGAGCTCCGCCGAGGCCGCCTTCGGCAGCCGCTTGTTGTTCAGCCGCACGCCGGCCAGCACGTTCTCGGAGATGGACATCGTCGGGAACGGGTTGGGCCGCTGGAACACCATGCCGACCTGTCGCCGGACCGCGACCGGGTCGACGCCGGGGCCGTAGAGGTCGACGCCGTCCATCGCGATGGTGCCCTGCACCGTGGCGCCGGGGATCACCTCGTGCATGCGGTTGATCGAGCGCAGGAACGTCGACTTCCCGCAGCCGGACGGACCGATCAGCGCGGTGACCGCACGCGGCTCGATGGTCATGGTGACGTCCGCGACGGCGAGGAAGGACCCGTACGAGATGTTGAGGTCCTTGATGTCGATGCGCTGTGCCATGGTGTCGTCTCCTGGGGGCGGGCGCGGTCAGGCCCGGGTCTTCGGCGCGAACCAGCGGCTGACACCGCGCGCCACGAGGTTGAGGAGCATGACGAACAGGATCAGGGTCAGCGCCGCCGACCACGACCTGTCGTAGTTGATCGTCGAGATGCACGCGGCGTCTCCGGGCGTGCAGGGCACCAGCCCGGCCGCGAACTGGCGGTAGACGTACACCGGCAGCGTCATCATGTTGCCGCTGAACACGTTGCTGTTGATCGAGTCGCTGGCACCGACCGTGATGATCAGCGGCGCCGTCTCGCCGATCACGCGGGCGATGGAGATCATCACGCCGGTCGTCAGGCCGGCGACCGCGGTCCGCAGCACCACCTTGACGATGGTCAGCCACTTCGCCACCCCGAGCGCGTAGGAGGCCTCGCGCAGCTCGTTCGGCACCAGCCGCAGCATCTCCTCGCTGGACCGGATCACCACGGGTGTCATGAGCACGGACAGCGCCACCGCGCCGACCACCCCGCTGCGCGCACCGGGCCCGGCGACCAGGAAGAACAGCGCGAAGGCGAACAGCCCCGCCACGATCGACGGGATGCCGGTCATCACGTCGACGAAGAACGTCACCGCTCGGGCCAGCGGCCCGGTGCCGTACTCCACCAGGTAGATCGCGCTGAGCAGTCCGATCGGCACGCTGATCAGGGTGGCGAGCGCCGTGATGAGCACCGTGCCGAGCAGCGCGTGGTACACCCCGCCGGCGTCCATGCCGCCGTACACGTTGCGCATCGAGTGCAGCAGGAAGTAGGCGTCGAACCGGCCGAGCCCGCGCGAGAGCACGCTCCAGATCAGCGACACCAGGGGGACCATCGCGGCCACGAACGCGGCGTAGATCACCACGCGCATGATGCGGTCGGTGCGCCGGCGCCGGGGGTCGACCTCGGTCAGCGCACGGCGCAGGTCCTCCGCCGTGCGCGCGGCGTCGGAGGTGGGGGTCACGTCGATGGCGGCCATGTCAGTTCGCCCCCGAGAAGTCCTTGCGCCGGGCGACGATCGCCCGCGCGGCCATGTTGACGAGCAGGGTGATGACGAACAGGGCGAGACCGGTCGCGATGAGCGTCGAGCGGCCGATGTTGTCGGCGTCGTTGAACCTCGCGGCGATGTTCGCGGCGATGGTCTGCTGCTGGCTCGCGACCAGCAGCTTGAACGAGTAGAGCAGCCCCGGCGACAGGATCATCAGCACGGCCATCGTCTCGCCCAGTGCGCGGCCGAGGCCGAGCATCGACGCCGACACGATGCCGGACCGGCCGAACGGCAGCACGGTCATCCGCACCAGCTCCCACCGGGTGGCACCCAGGGCGAGCGCCGCCTCCTCGTGCAGGCGGGGGGTCTGCAGGAACACCTCGCGGCTCACGGCGGTGATGATCGGCAGGATCATCACCGCGAGCACCAGCGAGGCCGTCATCAGCACACGCGGCGGGTTGGAGGCCAGCCCGTTGGCGTCACCCGCGAAGAGCGGGATCCAGCCCAGCACGTCCACGAACCACTGCCAGAGCGGCTGGACCGCCGGGGCCAGCACCAGCACCCCCCACAGGCCGAACACCACCGACGGGATCGCGGCCAGCAGGTCGACGACGTAGCCCAGGGCGGCCGCGATCCGTCGCGGCGCATAGTGGGAGATGAACAGCGCGATGCCGATCGAGACCGGCACGGCGATCGCCAGCGAGACGAGCGCCGCCAGCACCGTGCCGAACACCAGCGGTCCGACGACGGTCCACAGGGTGCCACCGTCCGGGATCCAGCTGACCTGCGCCGCGAGGTCGCCCGAGGTGAGGGCCGGCGCTCCCTGGACGACGAGGAACGCGGCCACCGCGGCCAGCACCAGCAGGATCAGCACGCCGGCCGACACCGCCAGGTAGCGGAACGCCCGGTCCATGCCCCGATCCGTGGGACGGCCGCGCTTCGCCTTCCGACGGGTCGTCGACGGCGGCACGGGCGCGGCGCTCACGGCGGTGGACGAGGCCACAGGCGGTTCTCCTCCTCGGATGGATGGTGGCACCGGCCGGCGGCCGACCCGCGGGGGGGTCGACCGCCGGCCGGTTGCGGTCAGGACTTGACGGTGATCGCGGCGATCGCGGCGAGGACGTCCGTGCGCAGCGCGTCCGAGATCGGCGCGGAGCCGGCGGCCGTGGCCGCCTGCTGCTGGCCCTCGGACGAGGCGACGTAGGACGCGTAGCCCTTCACCAGGTCGACCGTCGCCTGGCTGTCGTACGTAGTGCACGCCAGCAGGTAGGAGACGAGGATCGCCGGGTAGGCGCCCGCGGCGGTCGTGGTGCGGTCCACCTTGATGACGAGGTCACCAGCGGCGCGCGAGTCGTCGCGCGGCGAGGCGTCCACGGTCTTGGCGGCAGCGTCCGCGGTCGGCGCGACGAACGCGTCACCGACACCGAGCGAGACCTTGCCGAGGGTGCCGACGGCGGACGCGTCCGCGTAGCCGATGGTCCCCTTGGCGGCCTGGATGGTCTGCACGACGCCCGAGGTGCCGTTGGCACCCTGGCCCACGGCGACCGGCCAGGTGTTCGAGACCTCGGAGGTCCAGACGTCCGGGGCCGCCTTGGACAGGTAGTCCTGGAAGTTCTTCGAGGTGCCGGAGTCGTCCGAGCGGTACACCACGGTGATCGCGCCGGACAGCTTCGCGTCGGCGTTCAGGGCGGTGATCGCCGGGTCGTCCCACTGCGTGATGGTGCCGTTGAAGATCTTGGCCACCACATCGGTGGTGAGGTCCAGCGTGGTCACGCCGTCGAGGTTGAACGCGACGGCGATCGGGCTGATGTAGACCGGCAGGTCGATGCCCGCGCCGCCGAAGCAACGCGCCGTGGAGCTGGCGAGCTCGTCGGCGTTCAGCGCGCCGTCCGAGCCGGCGAAGTCGAGGGAGCCGTCGAGGAACCCCTTGCGTCCCGCGCCGGAGTCGGTCGCGGTGTAGTTGATGGTCACGTCGGGGTTCGCGGTCTGGAACCCGGCGCCCCAGGCCTGCTGCGCCTTCTCCTGCGCGCTGGACCCACCGCCGTTCAGGGTGCCCGTCAAGGTCGATGTGGCGGCGGTGGTCTCCCCGCCTGCCCCGGTCGACGTGCCGGCGGGGGTCGGGTTGTCCGAGCCGCAGGCTGCCAGGGCCAAGGTCAGCACGCCCACAAGGGCGGCCGCGCCGAGGGTTGCATTCGTGCGCTTCACTGTGTTCCCCATCTGTCCGGTCGGCGCGCACGGATCGTCGCGCCTCGACAGCGACGCTAGGAGCCACGGGTGTCCGGCCGGCCCGGACCGGGTGAACGGCGGGTGAACGATCGGCGACGACTCGGTCCGCACCGGCCGGAGCGGGCGCTGCGCCGCTCCGGGCGCCCGGCGGTCACTCGTCGGAGAGCTTGTACCCCAGGCCCCGCACGGTGGTCAGCAGCACCGGGTTCGCCGGGTCGGCCTCGACCTTGGCCCGGATCCGCTTGACGTGGACGTCGAGCGTCTTGGTGTCGCCGACGTAGTCCGACCCCCACACCCGGTCGATCAGCTGGCCGCGGGTGAGCACCCGGCCCGGGTTGCGCAGGAACAGCTCCAGCAGCTCAAACTCCTTGAGCGGGAACGCCACCCGGCGCCCGTGCACGCGCACCTCGTGGCGCGCCAGGTCCATCCGCACCGGTCCGAGCTCGATGAGGTCGGGGTCGTCGTCCTCGTCGGCCACGTCGGGCGCCGGGGCCAGAGCCGGGGCCGCCGGACGCGCCGCGTCGTGACGGCGCAGCACCGCGCGGATGCGGGCCAGCAGCTCGCGGGACGAGTACGGCTTGACCACGTAGTCGTCGGCGCCGAGCTCGAGGCCGACCACCTTGTCGATCTCGCCGTCCTTCGCCGTCACCATGATCACCGGCACGTCGCTGGTGGCGCGGATCTGCCGGCACACCTCGGTGCCGGGCAGGCCCGGGAGCATGAGGTCGAGCAGGACGAGGTCGGCGCCGTCCGCGGCGAAGCGTTCCAGGGCTTCGGGGCCTGTCGCGGCGGTGGACACCTCGTAGCCCTCCCGGCCCAGCAGGTAGGCGAGCGGTTCGCGGTAGGACTCCTCGTCCTCCACGATGAGGATGCGGGTCACGGCTCTCCTCGTGCGTCCAGGGCCGCGCCGACGATCGGCGGGGCCGGTACGGGTTCCTCGGCCAGCGGCAGCCGCAGCGTGAAGGTGGACCCCCGGCCGGGTTGCGACCACACGGTCACCTCGCCGCCGTGCTCCGTCGCCACGTGCTTGACGATGGACAGGCCCAGCCCGGTGCCACCGGTGTCCCGCGAGCGCGCCGGGTCCACCCGGTAGAAGCGCTCGAAGACCCGCTCCTGCTCGGACGGGGCGATGCCGATGCCGGAGTCCACCACGGCGATCTCGACGAGGCCGTCGACCGCCCGCACGCCCACGCCGACCCGGGTGGCGCCGGGCGAGTAGGCCACCGCGTTGTCCAGCAGGTTGCGGACCGCGGTGACCAGCAGGTTGCGGTCGCCGAACACGTGGGCCCCGGGCAGGGTGCCGACCTCGAGGGTGACGTGCCGCGCCGACGCCGTGGTGCGGGCGCGGTCGACGGCCTCGGCCACCACGTCGTCCACCGCCACCAGGCGCGGCTGGTCCAGCGCACCGGCCACCTGCAGCCGGGACAGCTCGATGATCTCCTGCACCAGGCGCGCCAGCCGGTCGGCCTCCACCTGCATGCGGCCGGCGAACCGCCGCACGGCCGCGGGGTCGTCGGCGGCGTCCTGCACGGTCTCGGCCAGCAGCGTCAGGGCGCCGATCGGGGTCTTGAGCTCGTGCGAGATGTTCACCACGAAGTCGCGGCGCATCGCCTCGACGCGGCGCGCCTGCGTGAGGTCCTCGGCGAGCACCAGCAGGTGCTGCGGGGTCACCTGGGCGACGCGCACCTGGAGCAGCACGGTGCCGGAGCCCACCGGCCCGCGCGGCAGGTCGAGCTCGGCGTCGAGGATCACGCCGTCGCGGCGCACCTGCGCCACCATGTCGCGGATCGCGGGGTGGACCAGCCTCCCGTCGCGCACCAGCCCGAGGGCGTGCGCCGGCGGACCGGCACGCAGCACGCGGTCGGCATCGTCGAGCACCACCGCGGCGGACCGCAGCACGGCCAGGGTGCGCACCAGACCGTCGTCGAGCTCGGCCGGCGGCTGCGGCGGCACCTGCCGCTGCGTCCGCTCGCTCCACCAGAACGCGAGCGTGGCCCCGACGCCGACCAACAGGCCGACGAGGCCGACCACGAGCCCGGTGACACCTTCCACGCACGTCACACTAGGGCGCACCACGGGCGCCGCGGTGTCGCGCCGCCCGGCTGCGGGTGTTCCACGACCAGTGTTCACCTCGCGGGGCCCTGCCGTTCACCTCCGGGTGGGAGGCTGGGAGCCGGTACACAGGACCCGAGAGGACGACATGCGCGAGATCTTCGAGGCCGAGCTCACCGCACTCGGTGACGACCTGCGGGCGATGGCAGGGCGCGTCGAGCACGCCATCACGGCCGCGGGCCGGGCGCTGGCCACGGCCGACCTCCAGCTGGCCGAGGCCGTGATCGCCGACGACCTGGCGATCGACGCCCTGGAGCGGCACCTCGACGAGCGCTGCGTGCACCTGCTCGCCCAGCAGCAGCCCGTCGCCACCGACCTGCGGGTCGTGGTGTCCGGTCTGCGCATGAGCTCGACGCTGGAGCGGATGGGCGACCTCGCGCGGCACATCGCCGAGATCGCCCGGTCCCGCTACCCGCGCTCCGCGATCCCCCCGTCCCTGACCGGGACGTTCGCCGAGATGGACGTCGCCGCGATCCGCGTCGCGACGCGGATGTGCACCCTGCTCGCGTCGCGCGACCTCGCGCTCGCCGAGAGCCTCGAGGCGGACGACGACCTGCTCGACGACCTGCACTCCGACACGTTCACCGCGATGCTCGGTGGCGGCTGGGTCGGCACCGCGCAGCAGACCGTCGACGTCACGCTGCTCGGCCGCTACTACGAGCGGTTCGGCGACCACGGCGTGAGCATCGCCCGCCGCGTGGTGTACCTGGTCACCGGCGACCTGTCGGCCGCCGAGCCCCTGCACCTGCAGGCCTGAGCGCGCCGGTCGGCCCCGGCCGATCGGTCTGAGCAGCTCCGGCGTGATCGCCGTGATCGGCGTGATCGGCGGGCCTCCCGGCACGCTGCGCGTCAGGTAGCGTGCGTCGCGTGACGGCGACGCCTCCCGGATCACCAGCCATCTCCGTGCACCTGGCGACCGTCGACGACGCGGCCGCGTGCGCCGCGATCTATGCGCCGTACGTCACGTCCACCTGCATCTCGTTCGAGAGCGTTCCGCCGACGGTCGACGAGATGGCCGGCCGCATCGCCCGCGCGCTCGTCGCGCACGCCTGGCTCGTCGCGCTCGACCCGGCGGGGACGGTGGTCGGCTACGCCTACGGGGGGCCGTTCGCCGGACGCGACGCGTACCGGTGGTCGTGCGAGGTGTCCGTCTACGTGCGCCAGGGTGTGCGGCGCACCGGCGCCGGCCGCGCCCTGTACGAGGCGCTGCTCGAGACGCTGGCCGGGCGGGGCTATCGGCGGGTGTTCGCCGGCATCGCGCTGCCCAACGA
>Ga0302299_10000673_pt1 | contig 19309 bp, 21 predicted proteins | sample III_Fen_N3_4_FD_198795 | JGI IMG/M metagenome (GOLD analysis project Ga0302299, IMG submission 198795) | Peat permafrost microbial communities from Stordalen Mire near Abisko, Sweden - III_Fen_N3_4 | ecosystem: Environmental > Terrestrial > Soil > Wetlands > Permafrost | place: Sweden: Abisko... | reverse complement strand
CGGCGCGCCCGGTCGTCGGTGAGGTCGCGCAGGGCCCACCACTGCGCGGGGTCGGCGCCGGGCACCTGCTCACGGGCCAGCGTGCCCAGCAGGGTGACCGCGGCCCCGCGCAGGGCGGGGTCGTCGGAGGCGAGCGAGCGGCGCAGCTCGGCCACCAGGCCGTGCAGCGTCATCGGCCGGGGGACGTCGGTGAACGGCCGGGCTTGCGGCAGCGGGTCGACGACGTCGAGGAACGGCGAGGGCTGCTCGTCCTCGCTGCGCACCGCGGTGACGACGAGCCGCGACCGGGCCCGGGTGACCGCCACGAGGAACAGCCGGCTCTCGTCGTGCCGCACCTGCGCGCGGGCGGACCGCGCGTCCGCGGGGCGGCCGGTGACGACGTCGACGAGATCCGCCGAGCCGAGCAGGGAGCCGCGCAGCCGCAGGTCGGGCCAGACCCCCTCCTGCACCCCCGCGACGACGACGAGGTCCCACCCGAGCCCCGCGGATGCCGCGGGCGTCACCAGCGCGACCGACTCGCCCGCGGGCGCCCGGGCGACGAGGGTGTCACCGGCGACGTCCTGCCCCAGCACGGAGTCGAGGAAGTCGGCCGGCGAGGCACCGGGCAGCCGGTCCACGAAGCGGGCGGCGGCGTCGAACAGGCCCAGCACGGCATCCAGGTCGCGATCGGCGCGCCCACCGCCGGGACCGCCGGCGAGCGCGGCGTCACGCCACGGGCCGGCGAGGCCGCTGGCGCTCCACATCCGCCAGAGCACCTCCTCGACCCCCTCACCCTCGCGCAGGGCGTCGACCGCCGCGGCCAGCACCCGGTGGGCGCGCCGGGCCGGCGTGGCCTCCGGCCCGAGGCGCTCCAGCGAGAGCGGCGTGAGCACGGCCTCGGCGAGCAACACGTCACTGGGGCGCCCACCGCCGTCGTCGAGCTCGATGCGCCGCAGCGATCGCCGCAGCCGGCGCAGCAGCACGGCATCCGCGCCGCCGATGGGTGATCCCAGCACCTCGACCACGTCGGCCGGGTCGAGCTGCTCGGCGCCACCGACGACGTCGAGGGCACAGCGCAACAGGGTGAGGAGGGGCCGCACCGCCGCCTCGTCGCGCACCGGGAGGTCGGCGGTGGCGGTGTCGACCGGCACTCCTGCGCCGCGCAGCACCCGGCGCAGAGTGGCTGTGCGGGAACCGCCGCGCACGATGACCGCCATCCGCGACCAGGGCACGCCGTCGAGGAGGTGGGCGGCGCGCAGCCGGGCGGCGACGTAGCTGGCCTCCTGGGCGGCGGTGCGCAGCAGGTGCACCTCCACCTCGCCCTCACGCCCGGCCGCGTCGACCCGGCGGTGGGACCCGCCCCCGACGGCTCCCACGTGCGCAGCCACCCTCGCGGCGGCGGCCAGCACAGCGCCTCCACACCGGTACGACGTGGACAGCACCAGGGTGGGGGCGTCCGGCCAGGCGTCGACGAACAGCCGCGGGTCGGCGCCACGGAACGTCTGCGTGGCGGCGTCGGGGTCGCCGAGCAGCACCAGGTCGACGCCGCTTCCGGCGACCAGCACCCGCAGCAGGCGCAGGGCGGCCGGCGTGAGCTCCTGGGCGTCGTCGACGACGACGAGCCGCAGGCCGGCCCGCACCCGGTCGAGCGCGTCGAGGTCGGTGGCGAGGTGGTCGGCGGCGGCGCCGAGGATCCAGGCCGGGTCGAACGCTCCCGGGGCCGACAGCGCCGTGACCTCGTCGTACTCGCGCAGCACGTGGGCTGCCGCCACCCACTCGGGCTTGTCGTGCTCGGACCCGAGCCGGGCGAGGTCCTCGGGGTCCAGGCCCAGCTCGACGGCCCGCATCAGCAGGTCGCGCAGCTCACCCCGGAAGGTGCGGGTGGGCAGCGCCAGGCGCACGGACTGCGGCCATGGCGGAGCCGCGGACTCCCCCGCCGCGTGGCCCGCGAGCAGCTCACCGAGGATGACGTCCTGCTCGGGGCCGCTGAGCAGCCGCGGCATCGGGTCGCCGACCAGCGCCGCGGCCTCGCGCAGGATGCCGAAGCCGAGCGACTGGTGCGTACGGGCGAGCGGCGTGGTGGTCGTGCCGCCGAGCCGGGCGGTGACCGCGTCGCGCAGCCGGGCGGCGGCGAGCCGGGTCGGGGCGAGCAGGAGGCACTGGTCGGCTTCCGCCGCACCCGACTCGACCCGCTGCGCGACGACCTCGACGGCCACGGTGGAACGACCGGTGCCGGGAGCCCCCAGCACTCGCAGCAAGGGCCCACGGTGCTCGACAACTGCCCGCTGGCTCGCGTCGAGCACCGGCACCGCCAGGGCGCCGGGAGCGGGGCGACGGAGAACGAGCACCCAGGAATCCCATCACGCCGCACCGACATCGGCCGACCAGCCACTCCGGGCCGTACCCCGGGTGACCAATTGGTCGATTCCGGCACGCCCGAACGCACCCCGAGTGACCAATTGGTCGATTCGGGTACGCCGGTCAGTAGGTTGGGAGCGCGGGGTCCACCTGCGCGACCCAGGCGAGGATGCCGCCAACGACGTCGACCGCGTCGACCCCCCGGGCGCGCAGTAGGTCGACCGCCTCGGCCGAGCGACCCCCCGACTTGCAGTGGACGTAGACCCGGGCACCCGGCACCAACCCCGGCACCGGCGCCCCGGCGCGCACGTCGCCCACCGGCAGCCAGACGGCCTGCGGCAGAGCCACGATGGTCCGCTCACCCTCCTCGCGCACGTCCAGCAGCACGGCCCGAGCCCCGTCGACCTCTCCGGCAGCCAGCAGCGCCCGCAGCTCGAGCACCCCGACGCTAGGTCGCCCGGGCGACGCAGCGACGCCGCCATCCGTGTCCGTGGCGTCGCTGGTCGAGATGCCGGTGGCCCACCCGAGCGGTCGGGTGAGGTCGGCGCCCGAGCCGCAGACCCGGCATCCGGGGTCGGCGGTGACCGGCAGGGCGTCCCAGGTCTGGCGCAGCGCGTCGTGCACCAGCAGCCGGCCGACCAACGGCTCCCCGATGCCGGTCACGAGCTTGACGGCCTCGGTCGCCATGACCGACCCGATGCTGGCGCACACCGCCCCGAGAACGCCGCCGACGGCGCACGAGGGCACGGCATCCGGGGGGGGTTGGGAGGGGAACACGCACGCGTAGCACGGCCCTTCTCCCGCCCACCACACCGAGACCTGCCCGTCGAAGCGGTAGACCGACCCCCACACGTGCGGCACCCCGAGCCGGGCGCAGGCGTCGCCGACCAGGTAGCGGGTCGGGAAGTTGTCGGCGCCGTCGAGCACCAGGTCGTAGTCGGCGACCACGTCGAGCGCGGTGGCCTCGTCGAGCCGCTCGGCGTGCTCCACGACGGTCGTGGTCGGGCTGATGGCGTGCACCGCGTCGGCAGCCGAGGCGGTCTTGGGCCGCCCGACGTCGGCGACCCCGTGCACCACCTGGCGCTGCAGGTTCGTGGTGTCGACCACATCGTCGTCGACGACGCCGATCGTGCCCACCCCGGCGGCCGCGAGGTAGAGCAGCGCCGGCGACCCGAGTCCGCCGGCGCCGACGACCAGCACCCGTGAGGCGCACAGCCGGCGCTGCCCGAGGGGGCCGAGGTCCGGCAGCAGCAGGTGCCGCGCGTACCGCGTGCGCTCCTGCGCCGTGAGCTCGTCGCCGGGCGGCACCAGCGGGGGTCGTGCCATGGCGTGACACTAACAACGCGCTCCTGCGTCCTGCTGACAACCGGTGCGTGGCACGTCCCGGTCCGGAGGCTACTCGTCCGTAGGATGCTGCCTACCCCGGCAGAAGGACAGGCATGACCAGCACGCACACCGCCCCCCGTGGGCAACGGATGCCGCGCAGCGAGCGGCGCGCCCAGCTGCTCGACGCGGCCCAGGCGGTCTTCGTCCAGTCCGGCTACCACGCGGCGGCGATGGACGAGATCGCCGACCGCGCCGGGGTGTCCAAGCCCGTGCTCTACCAGCACTTCCCCGGCAAGCTCGACCTCTACCTGGCCCTGCTCGACAAGCACTGCGAGACCCTGGAGTCCCTCGTGCGGGCGGCCCTGGAGGTCGGCGGTGACAACGAGGTGCGCGTCGAGCGCACCGTCGCCGCCTACTTCGAGTTCGTCACGAGCGAGGGCGCCGCCTTCCGGATGGTGTTCGAGTCCGACCTCACCAGCGTCCCCCAGGTGCGCTCTCGCCTCGACGCGCTCGAGATGAACTGCGCCGAGGCGATCGCCGAGGTCATCGCCGAGGACACCGGGGCCGACGACGAGCGGGCGCTCATGCTGGGGTCCGCCATGGCCGGCATGGCACAGGTGGCCGCACGGCACTGGCTGGCCCAGGACGGCGACGTGCCCGAGCCGGAGGCCGCCGCCATGATCAGCGCCCTCGCCTGGCGCGGCCTGGGGTCCCTGCCCAAGATCGGATCCTGACCGCCCGGTGTCCCCGCGTGTTCGCTGGTGGCGGATGCCGGAATGCCTCCTGCCGAGGTCGGGTTAGCCTGAGCCGAGAGCGCGGCCGGTCCGCGTCCCCCAGATGAAAGGTGTGCACCCGTGGAGGTCACCATCGGCGTCCAGAACGTCGCCCGCGAGCTGACGGTCGAGACCGACGCCCCCACCTCGGAGGTCAACGCCGCGGTCGAGGCCGCGCTCGCCGACGGTGGCGTGCTGCGCCTCACCGACAACCGTGGGCGCTCGGTGTTCGTGCCGGCCGGGGTCATCGGTTGGGTGCAGGTCGGCGACTCCGAGAAGGGCCGGGTTGGCTTCACCCCCTGACCTTCGACGTCCCACACCGGTTGCTCACACACCGCTACGCTCGGTGCCGCCTCCGGGGCGAACCGGAAGCCATGCGCGGCGAACGTGCCCGCGTGAGGTGTCTGACGGGCCCGTGGGTCCGGATCGGAGTGAAGAATGACCGAGTTGCTCCCCATGGCGGCCGCCACGTGCGCGCCCTCAGGTTTCTTTGGCTGGGTCGGCACCATCATCTTCGGTGCCCTCATCGGCATGCTCGCGCGGCTGGTGCTGCCCGGCAAGCAGAACATGGGCCTGCTGATCACGATCCTGCTCGGGGTGCTCGGCGCCCTGATCGGTTACTGGCTGGCCGCCCAGATCGGCGTGTGCGCGACCCGCGGCATCGACTGGACCCGCTGGCTCATCTCGATCGCCAGCGCCGCCGTCCTCGTAGGCATCTACGGCTCGATCCGCGGCCGCAAGCAGGTCTGAGCTCTCTCACCGCCACTTCTTGCGAAAGATCCCCCAACCGGGCAGCCCTTCGGCCGCCAGGGCGGGGGATTTTCCGCAAGAAGTCGCCGAACGCCGATCAGCTCAGGCGGACAAGCCGAGGAGCGCCATCCGTCGGGAGTGGTTGTCGGTGAGCCGGGTGAACATCTGGCCGACCTCGGCGAGGTCGACGCCGCCGCCGACGAGCAGGGCCGACAGGGCGTCCCGCTCGACCGCCACGGCCTGGGCCTGCGACAGCGCCTCGCCGAGCAGGCGCCGCCCCCACAGGGCCAACCGGCCGCTGGCCGTGCGGTCGGTCTTCAGGGCGTCGCGCACCACTCCGACGACGAAGTCGGACTCCCCCGCGTCGTCGAGCGCGCGCGCCATCACCGCACGGGTGTCGTCGTCGACGAAGGCCGACATCTCGCGGTAGAAGTCCTTGGCGATGCCGTCGCCGACGAACGCCTTGACCAGGCCCTCGAGCCAGCCCTTGGGCCGGGTGCGCTCGTGGTAGGCGGCGAAGGGCACGACGAACGGCGCCATCGCGGCGTCCGGGTCGATGTCGTGGGCCCGCATGTGCTCGACGAGCACGGAGTACTGCACGTACTCGGTGTTGGCCAGGCCCGCCATCGCCGACTTCAGGTGCAGCGTGGGGGCGAGGTCGGAGTCGACGGCCATCCGGATGAACGCGGTCAGCTCGCCGTAGGCGAGGACGCCCAGCAGGTCGACCACGGCCGCGTGGTAGGCGGGGTCCTCGATCGAGGTGTGCTCCATGTGGTCGGAGCCTAACGGTAGAGTGGGAGGCGTCCCACGGTGCCCGGTCGGCACGACAACCCAAGTTCCTTGACGAGGCGAGCGCCCGGCGTCCCCGACGCCGCCCGCCCCCCGAAGACCTCCGATCGGCCCACAGCCCCTGCGCTGGCGCACGAGCGCTGGCCGACCGGAAGAGACCCATGACCGACGTCACTGACGCCACCCCAGACGCCCCCGACGACGCCAGCACCGCCGAGGCCGTGCTGGCCGCGACCGCGGTCGAGACCGTCACCGAGCCACCGCCGGTGGAGTCGTTCTCCGACTTCCCGATCCACCAGGACATCATCGACGCGCTCGCCGAGCACCACATCACCAGTCCGTTCCCGATCCAGGCGATGACCCTCCCGGTCGCGCTGTCCGGTCACGACATCATCGGCCAGGCCAAGACGGGCACCGGCAAGACGCTCGGCTTCGGCATCCCGATCTTGAACCGGGTCGTGTCCCCCAAGGACGACGGCTTCGCCACGATGCCGTTCGCCGGCAAGCCGCAGGCCCTGGCGGTCGCCCCCACCCGCGAGCTCGCCGTGCAGGTGGCCGGTGACCTCGAGCGGGCCGGCAAGAAGCGCGGCGTGCGCGTGCTCACCGTCTACGGCGGCCGGGCCTACGAGCCGCAGGTCGAGGCGCTGCAGCGCGGAGTAGAGGTCGTGGTTGGCACCCCCGGGCGGCTCATCGACCTCGCCAAGCAGGGCCACCTCGACCTCGGCCACGCCCGCATCGTGGTGCTCGACGAGGCCGACGAGATGCTCGACCTCGGCTTTCTGCCCGATGTCGAGCGGCTGCTCGCGCTGACCCCGGCCTCGCGCCAGACGATGCTCTTCTCGGCCACGATGCCGGGTGCCGTCGTCGCGCTCGCCCGCCGCTACATGAGCCAGCCGACCCACATCCGGGCGATGGGTGACGACCAGGAGAACGCGCACACGGTCAAGGCCGTCGAGCAGTTCGTCTACCGCGCCCACGCGATGGACAAGGTCGAGATGCTCGCCCGCATGCTGCAGGCTCGCGAGCGTGGCCTGACCATCATCTTCAGCCGCACCAAGCGCACCGCCGCCAAGGTGGCCGACGACCTCGCCGAGCGCGGGTTCGCCGCTGCCGCCATCCACGGCGACCTCGGCCAGGGCGCCCGTGAGCAGGCACTGCGCGCGTTCCGCCACGGCAAGGTCGACATCCTCGTCGCCACCGATGTCGCCGCCCGTGGCATCGACGTCGAGCACGTCACCCACGTCATCAACTACCAATGTCCCGAGGACGAGAAGACCTACCTGCACCGCATCGGGCGCACCGCCCGCGCGGGCAACACCGGCATCGCGGTCACCTTCGTCGACTGGGACGACCTGCACCGCTGGGCAATGATCAACAAGGTGCTCGACCTCGGCATGCCCGAGCCGCAGGAGACCTACTCCTCCTCGCCGCACCTGTTCTCCGACCTCGACATCCCCGAGGGCAGCAAGGGACGCCTGCCCCGTGCCCAGCAGACCCGCGAGGGCCTGGATGCCGAGGTGCTCGAGGACCTCGGCGAGACCGGCAAGGGCGCCGGCCGGCGCGGGCCCGGCGGCTCGGGTGGCGGCGGCGGCCGCGGCCGCTCCGGCGACAGCCGCGGCGGTCGTGGCAGCGAGTCGCGCGGTCAGTCCTCGCGCCCGGCGAGCCGTGACGCCGAGGCCGCACCCGAGGGCGCGGACCGCCCGAAGCGCAGCCGCAACCGGCGCCGCACACGCGGTGGCAGCCCGTCCGGCGACACCACCAGCTGACGCCGAGCACCAGGCACGACGGAAGGGCCGCACCGGATTTCCGGTGCGGCCCTTCCGTACTCGGCCGTCTTATTGCGATCTCCCCACCGGATGGCTCCCGGAAAGGGGTTCCTGAGGTGGGGAATTCGCAATGAGTCGAGGTCAGCCGGTGATGGTGCTGGTGTCGATGACCGCGCGGTAGCGCACGCCGCCGTCGACGACGCGGTTCCACACGGCATCCACGTCGGCGGCGTCGACGACCTCGATGGTCGCGGCGATGCCGTGCTCGGCGCAGAAGTCGAGCATCTCCTGGGTCTGCGCGATGCCACCGATCTGCGAGCCGGCGACGGCCTTGTTGCCCCCGATCAGCGAGCCCGGCGGGATCTCGTAGGGGGCCGGCGGGAGGCCGACGTTGACGACCACGCCGGCCGGCTTGAGCAGCCGCACGTAGTCGGCCATCGGGATGTCGGCGCTCACCGTGTTGAGCACGATGTCAAAGCTGCCCCGGGCCGCCTTCATCGCGTCGGCGTCCGAAGACGCGATGTGCCGGGTGGCACCGAGCGCCTCGGCGTCGTCGGCCTTGGCCATCGAGCGGGAGATGGTGGTGACGGAGGCTCCCATCGCGGCGGCGATCTTCACGCCCATGTGCCCGAGGCCACCGACGCCGACGACGGCCACCGATCGGCCGGTGCCGGCACCCCAGCGGCGCAGCGGGGAGTAGGTGGTGATGCCGGCGCAGAGCAGCGGTGCGGCGACGTCGAGCTCCATCGAGTCGGGGATGCGCAGCACGAAGCGCTCGCTGACCACGACCTCCTTGGCGTAGCCGCCCATGGTCCACTCGCCGTCGTAGCCCCGGGAGTTGTAGGTGCCCACGGAGGGCTTGGTGCAGAACATCTCCATGCCGTCCTTGCACGGCTCGCACTGCCCGCAGGAGTCGACGAGGCAGCCCACGCCGACCCGGTCGCCGATGGCGTGGCGGGTGACCTCGTCACCGACGGCGACGACGGTGCCGGCGATCTCGTGGCCGACGGTCAGCGGGAAGTGGGCCGGGCCCCACTCCTCACGAACGGTGTGGATGTCGGAGTGGCAGATGCCCGCGAAGGCGATGTCGATGCGGATGTCGTCGGGGCGAAGGTCGCGGCGCTCGATGCTGCCCTGGCGGAAGCCGGAGGTCGCGGAGTCGGCGATGAGTGCGGGTGTAGTAGTCGGCATCGAATCACTGTATGCCGGGCCCGGGGTGCGTTTCGAATTCCTCGACAGGGCTCGGCGCAGGCCCTCAGAGCTCGGCGAGGATGGTGGCCGCGACCTCGCGGTAGGCCTTGGCGCCCTTCGAGGTACGGGCCGTCGACAGGATGGAGCGCCCGACCGCGGGAGCCTCCGCAAAGCGCACCGTCTTCGGGATGGGGGGCATCAGCACCGGGAGGTCGTAGCGGCTGCCGACGTCCTCGAGCACCTCGCGGGCGTGCAGGCTGCGCCCGTCGTACAGGGTCGGGAGGATGCCGAGCACGCGCAGCTTCTTGTTGAGGATCCTCTTGACGTCGCGCACGGTGTCGAGCAGCTGGCCGACCCCGCGGTGACTGAGCATCTCGCAGGGCATCGGGATGATGAGGCCGTGCGCGGCGGTCAGGGCGTTGAGGGTGAGCACCCCGAGGCTCGGGGAGCAGTCGAGCAGGATGATGTCGTAGTCGCGCTTGACCTCGGCCAGGGCGCCCTGCAGCACGTACTCGCGGGCCGGTCGGGAGAGCAGCACCGCCTCGGCCCCCGCGAGGTCGATGGTGCTGGGCACCAGGTCGATGCCCTCCTCGCACGAGACGACGACGTCCTTGACCGGCGTCCCGCCGACGAGCACGTCGTGCACCGAGGACTCCACGGCATCCGGGTCGACGCCCAGGCTGAAGGTCAGGCAGGCCTGCGGGTCGAGGTCGACGAGCAGCACCCGGCGGCCCTGCTCGGCGAACGCGGCGCCCAGCGAGGCCACGGAGGTCGTCTTGGCCACCCCACCTTTCTGGTTGGCGAGGGCGATGATCGTCGCCTTGCGCTTCGGCTGCTTCGGCGCCATTGGGGGCCTTCCATGGGGTCCGCGGGATTGGGCCCGATTCTGTCACCCGAGGTGCTGGGTCGCCTCGCCGGTCAGCAGGAACCGGCGGAACGACTCGGCCGAGGGCAGCAGCGGCCGCCCGGTGACCCAGGCGACCCCCACCTCCCGATGCGCGTGCGCTTCGGTGAGCGGCAGCATCCGGGTGCGCGCGAACGTCGCCGGTGCCGGCAGGCCCATCGCGGGGACAACCGCCACCCCCAACCCGGCGGCCACCAGTCCGCGCACGGTGGGCAGGTCATCGGCCTCGAAGTCGATGGTGGGCGCGAAACCGGCGGCCTCGCACAGGGCCAGGGTCTGCGACCGCATCCCGGAGGGCGCCCGGCGCATCACGAACGGCTCGTCGGCCACGGCGGCGAGGGCCACCGCCTCGTGCTCGGCGAGGCGGTGCGACAGCGGCACGGCGAGCACCAGCGGCTCCACGAGGATGCGGCGCCAGTCGACGCCGGCTCCGGTGACCCGGTGCGTGGTCAGCTCGACGTCGGCGCGCCGGGTGGCCAGCTGCTGCGACATCTGCCCGCTCTCACCCACAGCGGTGCGCTGAAGCACCACCCGGACCCGCGGGTGGTCGCGCCGGAACTCCCGGATCAGCCCGGGTACCAGCCAGGAGCCAAGGCTCAGCGGGAACGCGAGGGTCACCACCCCGCCTTCGGGGTCGACGAGCTCGTCGACCGCCGCCAGGCCGTCGTCGAGGTCGTTCACCAGGTTGTCGACGTGACGCTTGAACGCGGTGCCGGCGTGCGTCATCCGCAGCACCCGACCGGAGCGTCGCAGCAGCGGCGTGCCGACCTCGCGCTCGAGACGCGCCAGGGCTCGAGAGACGCCGGGCTGGCTCACCCCGAAGATGTCACTGACCTCGGTGACGGTGTAGCCGTCGGCCACGAGCTGGAACCAGCGCAAGGAGTCGGTGTCCATATACATGACGTTAGCGCATACGAACCATGCTTGGATTTCATTGGACGCATGGACTCGTCCGGTCGCATCCTTGAGACATGACCACCTCAACTCTGTGGACCACCGTCAAGGACGAGCTTCGTGAGCGCCGCGAGAACCGCGAGGCGCTGGGCCGGCTGCGCGCCGACCTCGAGCAGTACCGCACCCCTGCCGAGATCGACGACCTGCTCGCCGCCGTCGACTCCGAGGAGACCCCGGAAGCGGAGATGATCCGCAGCATCCTCAGTGACAACCTGCGCAGCTACCACGCGCGCCGCAGCGCCTGACCGCTCGCCTCACCTATCGCAGCGCGTCCGAGCTGACGCGGTAGAGCACGTGGGGGCGAAGCGGGTGACCCGGCGGCACCGCCGGGTGCTCGAAGTCGCCTCGCAGGTCGCGCGCCATGCCGATCCGCTCCATCACCGCCCGTGAGGGTGCGTTGGGCACGGACGTGAACGACACCACCTCGTCCAGCCCGACCTCGCCGAACCCCACCCGCAGCGCCTCACGCGCCGCCTCGGTCGCGAAGCCCCGGCCCCAGGCCGAGCGCGCGAGCCGCCACCCCACCTCCACGCAGGGGTTGAACGGCAGGTTGTGCGCCGGCACCGCGAGCCCGGTGAAGCCGACCATCTCGCCGGTGTCCCGCCGCTCGAGCGCCCACAGCCCCCAGCCCTGCGACTCGAGCGCCTCCTGGATCCGGTCGAGCATCGCGTCGGACTGCTCGCGGGTCATGCTGTGGTGGAAGTAGCGCATCACCTCCGGGTCGGCGTTCATGGCGGCGAACGCGTCGCGGTCGTCGTCGCGCCAGCCCCGCAGCACCAGCCGCCCGGTGCGCCGGGCCTCGACTCCGCCGCTCACGGGCGGGCGTCGACGTCGGTGTCGGGCACCGCACGCAGGCCGATCGGCCCCGGGTTCCAGGCGACCTCCCAGCGGAAGCCGTCCGGGTCGGCGAAGTAGCCGGTGAAGCCACCCCACTCGCGCTCGACCGGCCCCCACACCGGGGCACTGGCGGAGCGGGCCAGGTCGAGCACCTCCCTCACCTCCCTGGGGCTGACGACGTTGTGCGACAGGGTCATCGGCACCACTCCGTCGCCGTCGAGCGCCGGTGCACCGAGCTCGACCTCGAACGCGGCACGGTCCCAGAGCGAGAGCACGAGCTGCTCGCCGGCCATGAACATCAGCACCTCCCCCGGCACGTCGAGCTCGGGCGACCAACCCAGCCCGTCGACGTAGAACGCCCGAGAGCGGCCGACGTCTCGCACGGCCAGGGTCACGAAGGACAGTCGCTGTTCCATGCCGCACGAGCGTGCCAGAGGGCTGTGACAGTGCGCGGTTTCGCGCCTGAGCACCGACACCTGCAGCAGAGCGGCACCGGCACTGTCACTGTCACCGGCCCGACGACCGGATGCCGTCACGCGTCGGGGCGGACCACCCACCCGCCGGCGGGTGCGGGCTCCTCCAGCGCCGCCCAGTCGGACTTCTCCGGTCCGGCCGCCTGGCCCACGGGGCAGTGCGCGCGCAGGTCGCACCACGCGCACAACGGACCGGGGCGCGGCGGGAAGAGGGTCGAGGCCTCGCCCAGCCCGGCGAAGTCGAGGTCGGCGCGGCGGGCGTCACGGGCGATCGAGCGGGCTTGCTCGACCTTGCGGGTCAACGACTCGGGCGTGTGCTCGTGGGCGGCGACCGTGCCGCTGGGGACGTGGTGCAGCTCGACGCGCAGGGTCCGGCGCCGGAACATCTTCCACACCGCCGCGGCGTACAAGCCGAGCGCCAGGGACGTGCGGGCGTCATCGTCGGTGGGCGGTACGCGGGAGGTCTTGTAGTCGACGACGACCAGCTCGCCGTCGCGGTCGTCGAGCCGGTCGACCCGACCGCTCAACCGCAGGTCGCCGCTGACGAACGACACGGTGCGCTCGATGCCGACCGGCTGGGTCGCGGGGTCGACGTCGGCGAGGTAGGCGGTGACCGCAGCCCGCATCCGCTCGCGCCACTGGCGCGACTGCGCAGCGTCGCGGAAGCCCACGTCGATCCAGGCGCGGTCGACCAGGCCGGCCCCGGCGGCAGGCGTGCGCTCGGGCAGGTCCCACCAGTCGCGCAGCGCGTTGTGTACGGCGTTGCCCAGCGAGGTGTGCGCCCGCTGGCGGCGCTTCTCGGGAGCGGGCCGGTCGAGGTACTGCAGGCGGTAGCGGCGCGGGCAGTCGAGAAAGGCCAGCAGCTTGCTCGGGCTCGCGGCGTACAGGGGCGCAGGCATGCCGGGGAACTGTCCCTGGGCCGGCTGCGCACTCACCGCCCCGACGCTAGCCGGTCGCACCGACGGGCCCGGTGCGACGTTCCGAGGTCGGCGCGCCGACGCCGCGGATGCCACCTCGCCGGGGTGCCGGTCGCGCATGTCCCGGGACGCGGCGCGACCTGACACACTGTGCGGCGATGGCCATCAGCGCGTTCGACCTCTTTTCCGTGGGCATCGGCCCGTCCAGCTCGCACACGGTGGGTCCGATGCGGGCCGCGCACACCTTCGCCGAGGGGCTGCGCACCGCGGGCCTCCTCGACCACGTGGGTCGAGTACGTGCCGAGCTGTTCGGCTCGCTCGGCGCCACCGGCCACGGCCACGGGTCGCTCAAGGCGGTGGTGCTCGGGCTGGAGGGCGAGGCACCCGAGACCACCGACCCGCGCGCCGCCGACCCGCGCCTGGCACAGGTGCGCACCACCGGACGGCTGCGACTCGGTGGCACCCACGAGATCGCTTGTGACGTCGACACCGACGTGGTGCTGCACCGTCGCGCCCGGCTGCCCTTCCACTCGAACGGCATGCGCTTCACGGCCTGGGGCTCGCGGGCGCCCAGCACGGGTGAGGAGCCGCTGTACCAGCGCGAGTACTACTCGGTGGGCGGCGGGTTCGTGCTCGACCAGGACGAGGTCGGCGAGAACGTCATCGTCCCCGACCGCACCCCCGTGCAGTACCCGTTCACCACGGGCGACCGGCTGCTCGAGCGGTGCGCTGAGACCGGGCTGCCCATCAGCGGGGTGATGATGGCCAACGAGCTCTCCTGGCGCACGGAGGCGGAGGTGCGGGAGGGCCTGCTGCACCTGTGGCAGGTGATGCAGGAGTGCATCGACAACGGCTGCCGCTCGGAGGGCGTGCTGCCCGGCGGCCTCAAGGTGCAACGCCGCGCGCCGCGCCTGGCCACGCAGCTGCGCGGCGAGCACCCCGGTGACCCGCTGGCCGCGATGGACTGGGTGACGCTCTACGCCCTGGCCGTCAACGAGGAGAACGCGTCCGGTGGCCGCATCGTCACAGCTCCCACGAACGGCGCCGCCGGCATCATCCCCGCGGTGCTGCACTACTACACGCGCTTCGTGCCAGGCGCCGACGACGAGGGCGTGGTGCGCTTCCTGCTGACTGCGGCCGCGATCGGCAGCCTCTACAAGGAGAACGCCTCGATCTCCGGCGCCGAGGTCGGCTGCCAGGGTGAGGTCGGCTCGGCGTGCTCGATGGCCGCCGGTGCTCTTGCCGAGGTGCTCGGCGGCACCCCCGACCAGGTCGAGAACGCGGCCGAGATCGGCATCGAGCACAACCTCGGCCTGACCTGCGACCCGGTGGGCGGGCTGGTGCAGATCCCCTGCATCGAGCGCAACGCGGTCGCGTCGGTCAAGGCCATCACGGCGGCGCGGATCGCCCTGCGCGGTGACGGCAAGCAGGTGGTCTCGCTCGACAAGGCGATCAAGACGATGCGCGACACCGGTCGGGACATGATGGTGAAGTACAAGGAGACCGCTCGCGGCGGCCTTGCCGTCAACGTCATCGAGTGCTGACCGCGCGGTCATGACGCGAGGTCACCGACGACCTGGTCGAGTGGTTCGGGGAACGAGCGGACGGTCGCCGGCGTCGCCAGGAATGCGCCGAGCAGCGGAACGCCGGCGGCGCGGCAGGCCTCGATCGCCAGCTGGTGCCAGCGTCGGTCGGAGTCGCTGAACAGCACCGAGCCGTCACGACCGCGGACGAAGAGCAGCGCTCCCCCTGTGTCGACGAGCAGGCCGCACAGGTGGTCGAGGGCGGGTCGCAGCTGGTCGGGGCGCACGGCGTCGTCGACGTCGCTGATGACGGCCGGCTGGCCCATCGTGCGGTCTGCGCCGGTCAGCACCAGGCCGATGCAGCCGCCCATCCGGTCCGCGTGACCCACCACCAGGTCGGCCACGTCGGCGGCCAGGCCCGGGGTGTCCAGGGGCAGGTCCGACCAGTTGTCGGGAAGGTCCTCGAAGCTCATCCCGCAAGCATGCCGACATCGGGGGTCTCCGCCGCGGAGTTATCCACAGGGCCCGCCGCCTCAACCCGAGACGGCGCGGACCGCGGCGTCACGCAGATGCCGGCGCACGGCATCCGCGCCCTAGCGTTGTTTCATGTCAGTCGACGACGCCCACACCCGCCCCGCCGGCACCAGCGACGCCACCGTCGAGGCCGTCGGAAAGCTCTCCGAGGCTCTTGAGGTCATCGAGGACGCCCGAGGCCAGCTGTTCAGCTTCCACCGCAAGATCGGCATGGCCGACCTCGCGCTGGGCGAGGCCGTCGGCCTGCTGCGCGACGCCGGTCATGCCGAGCTGGCGGACGCCATCGACACCGACCTGCTGGGCCGCAACATCCTCGCCGGGCGGTGGACCTTCCAGATCGTCGAGGAGTTCGAGGACGGGTACTACGCGGCGTTCAAGCAGCACGAGCAGGCGGTCCGGGACTCGCTGATGGCGGGCAAGCGGCACGTGTTCGAGGCGGAGATGAAGCAGGACCGCCGCACCCACGGGCGCCCGGGCCACGCCGCCACGCCGCAGGACAGCGCCTCGGCCTGAGCTGGGTGCACCCGAGCACCGGCTCCCGGTTTGTCGGTGACGACGGACGGGTACAGGGAGCCTCGGAGCGCTCGGGTGCCTCGCCCGTGCCGATGAGGAGACGACCATGGATGCCAGCACGATCATCTGGATTCTCGTGGCGGTGGTCGTCGTCGGGGCCATCGTCGCGTTCGTCGTGTCCCGGTCCGGGGCGCGCCGGGTCGGGGCCGAGCGGGCCAAGGCCGCCGAGATCCGTGAGAAGGCGCTCGGGCACGACCGCCGGCTGCGCGAGGACGAGGCGAGTGCCGCCGAGGCCGACGCCAGGGCCCAGATGGCCCGGGCCGAGGCCCAGAAGCGTGAGCTCGAGGCCGAGCGGCTCGCCGCGGAGGCCAGCAGGCGGTCCGAGAGTGCCGAGACGGTGCGGCGCGAGCGCGACGAGCAGCTGCGTCTCGCCGACCTGCGTGACCCGGACGTCGAGACCGACACGGACGGCAACCGCCTCGACCAGCGGACCGCTGGTGTCGGCGCGCAGGGCGGCTCAATGGACGGGCGTCCGGACTCGCGCCGGGAGGGCCGGAGCACCGAGGGCGTTCGGGACGGCCAGGTCGGGGACGGCCAAGTCGGGGACGGCCAGGTCGGGGACGGCCGGCTCAGCGACGGCCGCGGCGAGCACACCACCGTGCAGCGCGACAGCGACCGGGACGGCGACCCCGACTACGCACGGCGCCGCGGCACGTTTGCGGACGCGTCCGGCGACGCCGCCGAGGAGCGCACGCAGACCTACGAGCAGCGCCGCACCGACGCTTCCTGAGTCCCCAGGGGCCCGTCAAGGTCACGGGTACGGCCACAAAGAACGCGTCAAGACCGCCAGCCCCAGACCGGCCGGTGGTTGCGTGAAACCGTGAGCAGTTTGGCGCGCCTGCCAAAGCGGCGGCTCCTCGTCGGGACCCCGCTGCAGAGCTCGAGGATGGGCGAGACGCCCGTGCCGCTCATGATCCTGGAGTCGTCGTTCCGCGACGTCACCCGGCCGGTCATCGACCACATCAAGCACATCCGCCGACAGAGCCCGCGCGACGTGGTGGCCGCCTACCTCCCCGAGTACGTCGTGGGCCTCTGGTGGGAGCACCTCCTGCGCAACCAGAGCGCCCTACGCCTGAAGACCCGCCTGGTCTTCATCCCCGGTCTGATGGTCACCAGCGTCCCCTACCAGCTGGGGTCCGTGGAGCCGGTCGAGCTGGCGGATGCCGGGCCGAACCCTTGGTGCCCTTGGGGCCCTTGGTGCCCTTGGTGCGCGTACCGTCGCCCTCGCAGGTCGTGAGGCACCAGGTGGATGCCGCGTCAGCGACGGACGGCGACGGCCAGGCGCCCGTTGCGGAGGGAAGCGTCGGCGCCGGACGGTAGGCCCAGCCCATCTGCCAAGGTGAGCAGGTCGTCATCCGCGGTCACGTCGAAACCGTTGCCGGCCAACATGGTCCGCATCGTGTCGGGCGACCACGTGCAGCGCCACGGCTCGTTCGCCAGCGGGTCCTGCTGCCGGGCGAGTCGGCTGACGAGACGCATTCCGCGACGCATGACGCTGGCCGCCAGCGACCTCGCCTGGTAGTTGACGACGAGGAGGCTGCCGGTGCCGGCCAGCTCGGCCAGCTGACTGACGGTGGCCTCGACGGCCCGGGCCGTCAGATAGGGCACGACCCCTTCCCAGACCCAGGTCGTCGCTGCGCTGGTGTCGAAGCCGGTCGGCTCGAGCGCCGGGGCGAGAGCGTCGTGCTCGAGGTCGACGGCGACCGGGACCACGGATCGCACGGCCGGCTCGAGGCCGCCGAGGCGGCGCTGCTTGTCGAGCTGCGAGGCCGGGTGGTCGACCTCGTAGACGGTGACCGAGGCGAGATCCGGCATCCGCCACGCTCGGGCGTCGAGACCGGCACCGAGGATGACGACCTGCCGGGCGCCGTGCTCACGCACCGCGGTGTCGATGGCGAGGGTCCGCGGGACCATCAGCAGGGCGGTTCGCCGCACGAGCTCGTAGGTGATCCGGCCGGACCCGTTGCTCGGTGGTTGCTCGGCTCGAACCTGCTCCACGACGGTGCGCTCGGCCTGGTCGAGCAGCTGCCAGGCGACCGGGTCGGAGAACCGGCCGACGGCAAACCGTCCATCGGCCGCGGCGCGGCCCTGGCAGACGAGTACCGCTGTGCTACTGGCTGCCCGGTCGCTCATCGGTCGATTGTGGCCCTGCTGCCCGACATGTCCGGCACGGGCCGCGCCCCGGGTATCGGGTGCAGTGCCGCGCCCGTGACATAGGTGCGGTGGCGCGCCCGATGTATCAGGAAGGGGGCCTCGCGCCTCTTGGTGACATGCACATGATGACCCCCGGCGTCGCCGCATCCCTCACCCCCACGTCCGCCGAGCGCACCGCAGGCACCGATGCCACCCCGAAGGCCCGGCGCCGGCTGCGCATGCCTCACGTGCTGCTGCACGTGCCACACCCACACCTCCACCTGCCGCACCGACACGCCTGACCGGCTCGGGCGGCCGTCTCGACCCGATGGCGGCCGTCTCCACGCGAGACGGCCGTCTCCACCCGATGGCGGCCGTCTCGCGCCCGATTGACCGGCTCGACCGCCGTGGCCGAGGTGGTGCTCGTCAGCTGAACACGACGGTGCGGTCGCCGTTGAGCAGCACCCGAGACTCGCAGTGCCACCGCACGGCGCGGGCGAGCACCCGCGACTCGACCTCCTCGCCGGCCCGGACCAGGTCCTCCGGCGTCATCCGATGGTCGACCCGCACGACGTCCTGCTCGATGATCGGGCCCTCGTCGAGGTCTGCGGTGACGTAGTGCGCCGTGGCGCCGACCCGCTTGACGCCCCTCGCGAACGCCTGGTGGTACGGCTTGGCACCCTTGAACGACGGCAGGAACGAGTGGTGGATGTTGATGACCCGACCGGAGAGGTCGCGGGTGAGGTCGTCGCTGAGCACCTGCATGTAGCGCGCGAGAACCACCAGGTCGACGTCGTGCTCGCCCACGAGCCGGCGCAGCGACTCCTCGGCCTCCGGCTTGGTGTCGGCGCTGACCGGAACGTGGTGGAAGGGAATGCCGTAGGACGCCACGAGCGGCTCCAGGTCTCGGTGATTCGAGACGACGGCGGGGATGTCCATGTTCAGCGCCCCTGAGCGCCAGCGGAACAGCAGGTCGTTGAGGCAGTGCCCGAAGCGGCTCACCATGACCAGCGTGCGGTAGGGGGTCGCTGCGTCCCGGATCGCCCAGTCCATGCCGTATGCCGTGGCCACCGGCGCGAACAGCTCGCGCCAACGTTGCGCGGTGGGGCCGCCGAGCTCGACGGAGAACCGGATCCGCATGAAGAACTGGTTGGTGCGCGGGTCCTGGAACTGTTGGCTCTCCTCGATGTTCGCGCCCTGCTCGAACAACAGGTTGGTCACCGTGGCGACGATGCCCCGCTGGTCGGGGCAGGACAGGATGAGCACGTTCTCGGTCGGGACGTCGGTGGTGTCTGGCACGACGTCACCGTACGTGGCGGCAGGGGGTCGCTCCACCGGGCCTCCCCCTTCGAGACGGCACCACGAGCGGACGCAGTTCGCTGAACCCCGCGCCCGATCCCGAGCCCGACCGCCGAGCCCCAGCCCGAGCCGGAGCTCGCCCGTGACTCCGACTGCCGGGCACCCAGCGCCAGGTATGCGTGCGGGAGTATCCGCCGGTCACGCACGGTGAAACCTCCGAGGTCAAGGTC
>Ga0302299_10000670_pt1 | contig 19349 bp, 16 predicted proteins | sample III_Fen_N3_4_FD_198795 | JGI IMG/M metagenome (GOLD analysis project Ga0302299, IMG submission 198795) | Peat permafrost microbial communities from Stordalen Mire near Abisko, Sweden - III_Fen_N3_4 | ecosystem: Environmental > Terrestrial > Soil > Wetlands > Permafrost | place: Sweden: Abisko... | reverse complement strand
GTTCGGACGGTCGTGCGGTCATCGCGACCGGTTCGAGGCTCACGAGGTCGGCGACCTCGGCGAGTCGCTCGGCCTGACGATCGCCGGGCCAGTCGGCCAGCTCGAGGGGATAGGTGATGTTCGCGGCGGCGGTCCTCCACGGCAGGAGCCGCGGCTCCTGGAACACGAGGCCGATCCTCGGATCCGGACCGGTGACGGGCGTCCCGCCCAGCTCGACCGTGCCGCGGCTGGGTGTCAACAGGCCGGCGATCGCCCGGAGCATCGTGGACTTGCCGCAGCCGTTGGGCCCGATCAACGCCACGATCCCGCCACTCGGGACGGCCAGATCGACCCCGTCGAGCGCGACGTGCGTGCCCCCTTCGCGGGTCGCGAACCCGACGGCGACGTCAGTCAGGCGGAGGTCGGCGCTCATGCGGGGCCCCCGCTTGACGGCGTGAGCGTCCGCAGGATCGGCGCCGTGGCGGGATACAGCCCCACGTACGCGTCGAAGAGTCGGTCGTAGGTCGCCGCCGTCGCGGGATCCGGCGAGATGCGGTGGTCGATCGAGGTCATGGCCCCGATGGCCGAACGGACATCGGGATGGGCCCCGACCCCGACGGCGCCGAGGATCGCCGAACCGAGGACGGCCGTCTCGAGGACGCTGGGCACGGCGACCTCGAACCCGGTCACGTCGGCCTTGATCGCGTTCCAGGCGTCGCTCCGCGCGGGACCGCCGCAGGTCCGCATATCGGTCACACGGACCCCGGCGGCGAGCATGGGCACGGCCACATGGCGGATCGCCAGGGCCGACGCCTCCAGGATCGCCCGCGCGAGGTGACCGCGCCCGTGAGCCAGCGTCAGGCCGGCGAAGACGCCCCGAGCGGACGGGTCCCAGAGGGGCGAGCGCTCGCCGGCGAGATACGGGAGGAAGACGAGGCCGTCGGCGCCCGGTGGCGTCGCGGCGGCCTCGGCGAGGAGGGTGTCGATCGTGACCGTGTCGCCCAGGATCGCATCGCGGTACCAGTCCAGCGCCCGGCCGGTCGCCGCCATCGCGGCGCCCACGCTGTACAACCCGGCCAGCGGTGCCGGGGTGACGAACCCGCCCGGCACGTCCACCTCGTGGTCCCAGTACACGCCGAAGCCGCCTGCGCTCCCGCCGGGATCGAAGGCGTCGCCGGGTTCGCGCAGGCCGGCGCCGTGATAGCTGGCGAAGGCATCGACGGTGCCGCCCACGACCGGGATGCCGGAACGGAGCCCGAGGGCGTCGGCTGCGGTCGCGGTGAGGACGCCGACCCGCTCCCCGGTCCGCCCGGGGGACGGGAGCTTGGACGCCGGCACGCCGGCGGCGGCACCGAACGACGGTTCGGGCACCAGCTGATCGGGGATGAGCGAGGCACAGGCGACCCCGGCCAGCCGGAACGCCAGCCACTCCCACGTCGCGAGATACCAGCGGGTCGCGGCTGCCGTGTCGGGCTCGTGACGCTCGACCCAGAGCGCGGCCGGCAGACCGCCGAGTGCCCAGCCGCGAACGCCGGATGCGGCGGCCAGCTCCTCCGCCTCGGCCGTGGCGCGCGTGTCGAGCCAGGTGATCGCGGCCCTGGTCGCCTCGCCCCGATCATCGACGGCGACCAGGGTCGGGCCGTGGCCGTCGACGCCGATCGCCACCACGTCGCCGAGTGACGAGGGATGCAGCGCACGGACCGCGCCAACGACCGCGGACCACCACGCGCCCGGGTCCTGTTCCGCCCAGCCCGGCCCCGGCCCGACGGCCATCGGATACCCGGCGCGGCCGAGACCCAGGAGACGACCGTCGAGGGTCACGAGGCCGGCCTTCACCTCGTTGGTCCCAAGGTCGATCCCGAGGACCGCCGGCTCCCGTCCCGTGGTGTCGCGGGCGGTCATCGGGGACGTCCATGCGCCAGCGACGGCGTCGTGGCACCGAGGGCCACCACGGCCTCCGCGGTCGCGACATCGGTCACGAGCGTTCGCACGACGCCCGCCCGGAGCGCGCCAAGGATCGGACGGACCTTGCCCTCGCCCGACGCGACCCCGATGGCGACCGGGATGCGGCCGAGTCGTCGGGCATCGAAGGCGATGACCCGCTCGCGGAGGGCCGGGCAGACGAACCGTCCATCGATGTCGAATGGCGCCACCAGCACCTCGCCGATCGCCTCGCCCTGCTCCAGGTCGCGCTCGATCTTGCGTCCGACCGCGGCCTCGCTCCAGGCCGGACCGCCGATCCCGAAGAGCGCGACGTCGAGGCGGTCCCACAGGTCGAGCACGGCCTTGAGCCCGGCGTGCGCAACGAGGGCGCGCTTCGTGGCGGCGTCATCGACCAGGCCGGGCGCCATCAGCCCGTGCGGCTGCGCGCCGAGCACCTCGGCGACCCGTCGGTACGGCTCCCGTTCCGGCCCCGTGGACCAGTAGCCGCCACAGAGCGGGACGACGGTGGCGGCGACCGGGGTGGCGGCCTCATCGAGGGCATCGGTGGTCGCCGACACGGACGCGCCGTCACCGATCCCGACGACTCGGCCGTCGCGGACCGCGGCGCGCAGGATCTGTGCCGCAAGTCGGCCCACCATGCGGCGAGTCAGGTCCTCCGGACCGGCGATGGTCGGCGCGAGCGCGACGTGATCGAGACCGTAGCCTGCGCGCAGCGCCTCGGCCGCCGGGCTCGCGGCCGTCGTCGAATCGATGATCCGGATCTCGACGATGCCCTCGGCCCGGGCGCGCTTGAGGAGCCGGGAGACCTGCGGCCGGGTGACCCCGAGCAGCGCGGCGATCTGACCCTGTGTCTCACCGAGTTCGTAGTAGAGACGGCTCGCCCGGACGAGCTGCTCGAGGTCGCTCATGGCGAGGACTTCCGCGCCGTGCGCACAGATGTACTGAACAGATGTGCATGCATGCTCCTGGCATCATACACGCTCGCCTGGCCGCGGCCGAGCATCAGCCGGGAGGCAGGCTCGCGAGGGCCGTGCGGGCACGTGCGGCCTGGAGCGGATCGAAGCTCGTGTCCAGGTCGAGTGACCGCTGCAAGGCTGCGCGGCCCTCGTCGGCCCGACCCAGCGCCAGATCGATCATGCCGGCGTGGTACAGGACCTTGGCGTCCACGGTGCCGAAGGCGATGGCCGACCGCATCGCGGCATCGGCGTCGGCGGCACGCCCATCGGCCAGTAGCGCCCAGGCCATCGCGTCGTAGCCGTAGACGTCCTTGCGGATCGCCAGCTCGGACTCGGCCAGGGATACCGCTCGATCCGGCTCGAGGCCATGGTTGGCCAGGTACAGCGCCAGCGTCCGGTCGTAGACGTTCGCGGCCTCGCCCGAGAGCTTCGCGATCGCCTCGACTGTGGCGAGGTCCGCGGCCGCGAGCTTCGCATCGCCGGGTCGACCGCGCAAGGTGAAGAGGTCACCGCGCCGCGCGAGGAACTCGGGCTGGGGCACGATCGAGATGGCGTCACTCAACTGGCGGATGGCCGCATCGAGATCGCCGTCCGCGGCCGCGACCCGGGCAAGGCCCGACCTCGCCAGGAACGAACCCGGATCTGCCGCGAGGGCAGCAGCGTACGCCTTGGCCGCGCCGCGGCGATCGCCCGTGGAGATCAGCGCATCGGCGAGCTGGTACTGGTAGAACGCGGCGCGCTCGCCCTCGGCGCCTTCGGCGACGGAGGCGGCGACGGCGGCCCGGGTGTCGCGAACGGCTGCCGTCGTGTCGCCGGTGATGAAGGCCAGGTGCCCGAGTCGCCCGAGGGTCGCCGCCGACGGCGCCACGCGATGCGCATGCACGTACGCGGTCCGTGCCGCGTCGACGTTCCCGAGTTCCAGCTCAGCATCGCCGAGCGTCGCGAGGGCCACGGGGTCGTCGGGCCGCCGTGCCAGAACGACCTGCGCCTGGGCGGCGGCTTCGGTGAACCGATGGAGGGAGACGAGGACGCTGCCGCGATACCCCGATGCCGCGGCGTTCGTCGGATCGCGACGAAGGGTGGTATCGAAAGCCGACTCCGCCGCGAGGTAGGCGCTGAGGTCGCCCGTCGAGCGCGCGAGCTCGATCTGGGAGGTCCCGAGTCGGTTGGAGCTGATGAAGTCATCGGGGTCGAGCGCGACCCTCCGGCCCCAGAAGTCGATATCCGCGCGGATCCGGGCCACGTCCGTGCGAGGACTCCCCACCAGGGCGCCCGTCGAGGCGCCGTCGCTCGAGCCGAACGAGATGGCGCCGGCGTCCAGGTCGCCGATGGCGGGCTCCTGCGGGTCGACGATCGTCGGGCGGACCGCGGACGAGGTCGGCGTGACCCGCGTCGCCACCTGACTGACGATCGCCACTACCACCATGGCGCCGAGGATCGCGAGCGAGCGGGTCCGGATCGTGCGATGGGATCGGGGAGCAGCGGAGAGCATGGGGCGTCGTCCTCAGCGTGCGGTGGGGGTGGCCTCGCCCGGGTCGATCGACGCCGGGCGAGGCGGTCGGGCGAGGCCTAGTGAGGCATCGCCAGGTACGGGAACGAGGTCGAGAAGGCCGCGTCGTTGGCATCGACGCCGTCGCTCCCCACGGCCCCGTTGGTCACGAGGGAGAACTCGGCGTTGATGACGTCGTCGGAGAGCTTCCGACCGTTGAGGAACCCGGCCGTGCTGCCGAGCTTGATGGTCAGGGTGTCCGGGAGCAGGACATTGGCGAGGCCGTTGATCTGCCCGGCGGTGTAGGGGGTGGCTCCGGCATTGGTCAGGACCGCCCCGAAGGCGTTGAAGACCGCCACGGTGGTGTCCTTCATCGTCGAACGGTCATCGGCGGGATTGAGCAGGTTCTGGAGGTCCTTCTCCGAGTCGGTGATGTTGAAGACGGTGTTGATCGCGGGCCGACCCATCCGGTCGATCCGCTGCCAGCCACCGGCCTTCGCGATCGACGTCGTCGCCCAGACCCCGACGGTCTTGCCCTTGCCGCCGAGCTTCGAGTCCGGCAGGTTCAGGACGATGCTGCTCACGTTGGTGCCGGCGAAGGTGTCGGATCCGGTGAAGCAGCTCAGGAGGTTGGCACTCGAGTCGGTGTCGTCGAGCGCGCAGTTCGTGGAATCGCCGGCCGAGCCCAGGTCGAGCTGGCCATTGAGCAGCCGCGACTTGAGGTGCTTGAACCCGACGAGGTCGAAGAAGAACGGGTCGTCGCGCGGACCCGCGAACGCCCGGCCGCCGCCGCTCACGGACGCGACCTTCGTCGTGCCGCCGTAGCGAGAGGTCGTGCCGGTCGCGACGGTCGCGCCGGTCCAGCTCGTCGAGCGGGCCGCGGAGCCCGTGGCGCGCTTGACCTTGAAGGTCTGGCTGACGGTCCCGTCGCCGTAGTGCTTGAGGTGGCTGAATCGGATGCGGTAGGCGATGTCCGCGCGGGCGTCGCTGTTCGTGTCGATCTTGATCTCGTAGAGCGTGTCGGCGCGGAACCGGGTGGTCTTCGAGTCGGCCGGTGCCGTCAGCGGGTTGACGTTGAGCGCGAGCGCGGTGCTCTGCGCGCCCGTCCGGAACGCATACAGGTCCGTGATGTCGACCCGTGCGTCGATCTTGACGAGGGGGGAATCGAGGTGGTCGGCGGCGCCGACGACGAGCGGGCCGGCACCGATGGCGGCGATGGTGCCCGCCAGCGCGAGGGCGCCGGCTGCGCCGAGGAACTTCGTAGGTGTTCGCATGGAACCCGTGGGCCTCCAATGGGGATCGGGCCGGATCGCGGCCCGTGATGTCGTTGCGCGTCCCGAGATGCGCCGTGGGCGCAGCGGTGTCACTCGGGTTGGGCCATGGGCGGTCCTCCATCCCCGGACCGTCGATCGATCCGGGCGCTCCGACGCCGAGCTCAGGGGTCTCGGCAGGTCGGCCCGGATACGCAGCCCCGGGACGGATGGATGAATGGCCGCGCTACATCCGGTCGCGATGCCCGCGCTGCGGACCTAGAGGACGCGACCCGGGTTGAGGATCCCGAGCGGGTCGAGCGCCGCCTTGATCGCGCGCATCACCCGCATGGCATCAGGGCCGCGCTGCTCCTCGAGCCACGCCCGTCTGGCGGTCCCGATCCCGTGCTCGCCGGTGATGCTGCCGCCGAGCGCGAGGGCCGCCCGATACAGGTCCGTGCGCACGGCATCGGTCGTGGCTTCGCCGTGGGGGTCGCCGCGCTCGAGGACCAGGTCGGGGTGGAGATTGCCGTCGCCGGCGTGGCCGAACGTCCCGATCCGCACGTCGTACTTGGCGGCGATGGCCTCGATGGCACGGAGCATGTCCGGGACCTTGGCGCGGGGCACGCTGACGTCCTCCATCCGGACATCGCCGAGTCGCTCCAGCGCGTAGTGGGCCATCCGCCGCGCCTGGCGGAGCCAGTCGGCCTCCTGGGCATCGGCCGCGCGCACGACGTCGGTGGCGCCGGCCACTCGGCAGACGGTCTCGGCCCGCGCCAGCTCGTCGGTGGCGGCCCCTCCGGGCATGTCGGATTCGATCATCAGCATCGCGGCGGCCGTCCGATCCAGGCCCAGATCGTTCATGTCGTCGACCGCGGCGATCGTGAATCGATCGAGGAGCTCCAGGGTCACCGGGGCGAGGCCCGCCCTCGCGATCGCGCTGACCGCATCGCCGGCGCTCTGGAGTGTGGGGAAGAACGCGAGCATCGTCGAGCGCGGCGGCGGCGCCGGCCGCAGCCGCAGGGTGGCCTCCGTGACGATCCCGAGCGTCCCCTGGCTGCCGATCAACAGGTGGGTCAGGGAATACCCCGCGACGTCCTTCACGGTCTTGCCGCCCGTCCGGATCACCGCGCCGTCGGCCATGACGACCTCCAGCGAGAGCACCGACTCGCGCGTCTGGCCGTACTTGACGCAACACAGGCCGCCGGCGTTGGTCCCGAGGTTCCCACCGATCGAGCACATCTCGAAGGACGCCGGGTCCGGGGGATAGAAGAGCCCCACGTTCGCGACCGTCGCCTTGAGGGTCGCGTTGATGATCCCGGGCTGCACGACCGCCACGAGATTGTCCTGGTCGACCTCGATGATCCGGTCCATGGCGGTGAAGGCGATCGTGAGCGCGCCGTCGATCCCGGCGGCGCCGCCCGAGAGGCCGGTGCCCGCGCCGCGGGGGACGATCGGGACCCGGTGCTCGGCCGCGAGCCGCACGAGCGCGGCGACCTGGGCGGTCTCGGTCGGGAGCGCGACGGCACCCGGGACCTCGCCCTTGAGATAGGCCGTCTCGTCGGTCCGGTACGCCTCGCGATCGAGCGGATCCGTGAGGAGCCGGAGCTCCGGGAGCTGCCGCCGGGCTGCGTCGATCAGGGGGCCGATGGTCATGGGGGGCAGTGTAGGGTGACCGGGGTAGGATTCGCGGCATGCGATCCGTCGCGACCGTCGGGCTCGCCCTTGCCCTGGGGCTCGCCCTGCCCGGCGTCCCCTCCCCCGCCGTCCCGACCGTCCGTGCGGGCTCGTCGGTCGTCGCCGCGCCGCCGCTGATCGCGACGTCGCCGGTCGGCGTCGGCGACATCGTCGCAGGCTCCGTCGGACGGACGAGCCTGCACCTGACGGCGACCTACGACGCCCGTCTCAAGCTCTCCTGGGCCCATCACCGGATCCACGTCGACGCGACGCTCGCGATCACGAATACCTCGGGCGGTCCGATCGACCGCGTCGAGCTCAACACGATCGCGGCGCGCCTCGGCGCCATCGGACTCGAACCGGTGACCGTCGACGGCGTCGCGGTCAAGGCGACCCGCAGTGACCAGACCATCGTGGTCCCGCTCGGGGGCGTGCTGCCCGCCGGGGGGTCGATGCACGTGCGGGTCCGGTTCGGCGCCACGCTTCGCACCAACCTCTCGGGTTCGAACTGGCTGTTCGCGAAGGCGAACGGGATCGCCGACCTGTATCGCTGGCTGCCGTGGGTGAGCCGGAAGACCGCGTTCACCCGGCCCAACCACGGCGACCCGTTCGTGACGCCGTCCAGCCCGTCGGTGCACGTGACGATCATCACCGACCGCAAGCTGCGGCTGGCGACCACCGGCGATCGCGTCTCGATCAGCGCGGACGGCCTCACCCAGGTCTACCGGGCCCACGACGTCCGCGATTTCACGGTCACCGCCGCGACCGACTACCGCCTCCGCCAGCGGGTCGTGGGCGACAACATCGTGCGCGTGTTCTCCCGCCCCGGCGCCCCGGCCGCCGCGATGCTCGACGCGGCCGCCGACGCGTTCAAGGCGATCGAGGCGAAGCTCGGGCCGTACCCGTATCGCTACTTCCGGGTCGTCCAGTCGGCCGGGCGGTACGGCATGGAATCGCCGGCACTCGTCTGGATCCCGACCGGTGCGTCGCGCGCGAACCTGCGCTACCTCATCGCCCACGAGACAGCCCACCAGTGGTTCTACGGCATCGTCGGCAACGACCAGGCCCGGGAACCGTTCACCGACGAGGCCGCGGCCGACTTCATGGCCCGCTACGTGACCGGCACGAAACGCGCCAGTCGTTGCTCCACGGGCCGCCTCGACCGGGACATCTACCACTACTCGGCCGCCTGCTACTACGAACGCGTCTACATCCAGGGCGGCAACCTGCTCGACACGGCCCGCAAGCGCATGGGATCGGCTGCGTTCTGGGCGGCCATGCGCCGCTATGTGGACGATCACCGGTTCGGGCTGAGCACGACGAAGACGCTGCTCCAGGCCCTCGACGACGGTACCCCGAAAGACCTCGGCGGCACGCTCTTCGCGTCGCGCTTCCCGCGGATCTACTGAGCGGTCCGCGGGCCGGGGCCGGATCCGGCGGCCAGGCGGCGGTCCGCGGCGAGCGCCTGCGGCATCTGCCGGAACGCGGCCGGGAGCCACGGCCGCCACGCGCGCCAACCGGCCACGAGCCAGCTCGCGACCAGCCGATGCCGTGCGTCCCACGGGAACCCGTAGGCGTCGCGGACCGACGCCGGGAGGAGGCCGATCGACGGCCACATCGTCCAGTCGTACGACAGGCTCGGGATCGGCAGCGCGCCGAGCGGCCCGGGGAGTGGCGGATGCAGGATCACCGTCGCGAGGTCCCGAGCCAGCGGGCCCACCTGGACCGGCCCACCCGGGCCGAGCATCGTCTCGACATACCCCTCGAACGCCTCCAGGTCGACCGGCAGGAGCGTGTCCGGAACGCCGAAGGCCCGACCGAGCGGACGGGTCTCGGCATAGAAGGCGGCCCGTCGGTCGCGGTCGGTCGGGCCGAGCCAGTGGTCGTTCGCCACGATCGTGGAGTCGATCAGGGTCGCGTGGACCCACAGAGAGAGCTCAGGGTCGCGCGCCGCATACCCGGGACCGACGATGCCCCGGTGGAGCGCGTTGAGCCGTCGGATCTCGGCGCGGGCGACGGACGTCGAGCCATAGACGATCGCGAGATAGCTCCGGAGCGTGCCGCGCAGGCGGCGCCATGGGTCGGCGCGGAAGTCGGAATGGTCGTGCACGCCAGCAGCCACGGCGGGATGCGCGATCTGGAGGAGCAGCGCTCGAGGGCCGGCACCGAGCAGGAGCAGCGCCTCGCGGTTCATCCGCCACGCCTCGGACGTCGGCCCGTACATCCCGAACCGCTCGCCGGACTCGCGGTCGATGCGCGCGCCGGTCATCCTTTCGTCGATCGATGACGTATCCACGCTCGCAAGATACGTGAGGGACGTGAGGGACGCCGATGACGACGACGACGGGACCACGAGCGATGACGACCACCCGGACCCACTGGGGCCGGGACTTCGACCCCGACGCGCTCGCGCTGATCGAGACGCGGATGTGGAAGGCGTACTACCGGCGCCAGCCGGCGCGCCTCTTCGGACTTCTCGTGGAGGCGTTGCGGGCGCAGGCCCAAGTCGGCTGGCCGAGGGCGCTCGCGGCGAGCCTGCTCCTGACGCGCGCGGCCGCCGGCTTCGCTCGAGCCACCGGCGACTACGAGCGATTCGCCCGCGATATCGGCCGTGCCTACCGGTTGCTCGGCCTGCCGTCGTCTGTCGACGCCGAGGCCGTCGCCCGCCACGAGCTGCGGTGGTGGGTGGTCCGGAGGGAGATCGGGCTCGAGGCCGGGGCCGCGGCGGGGTCGGCCATCACCGACCTCTACGCGGCGCTCTACGAGGTCCCGCGCGAGCGGGTCGCCGAGGCCGGTCAGCTCCGCGGGCTCGCCGCCGAAGTCCGCGACCGCGGGGCGACGGCCGACCCCGACGGACCGACGGGTCGTGGCACCGACTATTGGCCGGAAGTCGCGCGCCTGCTGCGAGCGTCCTATCGGAGCCTGTCGGCTGCCCTCGAGTCGGACTGACGTCCCGGGACCGCCGTAGAGCTCGCGGCTATCGGTCGTCCGGGCGACGGCCGATGAGCCACCAGGCCGTCGGGAAGATCGCGGCGGCGAGGAGCAGCTTGCCCGCGTCCCACAGGAGGAACGGCGTCAGGCCTGCGGCGATCGCCTCGGACCACGACATCCCGGTCGAGAACTTGAGCCACGGCACGCCGATCGCATAGATGACGACGCTGCCGAGCAACATCGCGCCGATCGCGCCGCCGATGCGGCGATCCCAGCCGAGCTCGGCGAGCCGGCCGACGAGAGCCCCGGCGATCACGAACCCGACCAGGTAGCCGCCGGTGGCGCCCCAGATGACGTCGATGCCGCCCTTGTGCTCGGCGAAGAACGGCAATCCGATGACGCCGAGCAGGACGTACAGCGCGACCGACGCGAACCCCCGCCGGAACCCGAGCGCGCAGCCGGCGACCAGGACGCCGAACGTCTGGCCGGTCCACGGCACGGGCTCCTGCGGGATGACCACGAGCGCCGTCAGGTAGATGAACAGCGCACCGGCGACGATCAGCACCGCGTGCCGAAGCCGCGTGTCGGTGCGCTCGGCGAGCGGGATCGGGACGAGGAAATCGGCGAGCGTCAGGCCGCGATCCGCGGCGTTGCTGCGATCGAGTCTCGGAAGGGCGATGGTCATCGAGGCTCCGACAGTTCGGGGGTCGCCTGGGGTCGCGACCGACGGCCCGAGTCTAGCATCCGCTCACTCGTAGGCGACGGCATTCGGGATGGAGATCCGGGCCGCGATCCGGGCGGGATACGCCGCCGCGAGCATCGCCAGCGCCACGCTCAGCACCACCGCCAGGCCGATGCTGGCCCACGGCACCGAATCCGCCACCGTCACGTGTCCGCCGGCGAGGACGATCATCAACGCCCCGGCGATGAGCCCCGTGAGCACGCCCAGCAACGCCCCGGCGACCCCGACCATCCCGGCCTCCACCACGACCGATCGCCAGACCTGCCGCCGGGTCATCCCGGCGGCGCGCAGGATCCCGATCTCCCGCACGCGTTCCATGACGTTCATCGTGAGGGTGTTCGCGATGCCGAGGGCCGCGACGATGACGGCGACCAGGGCGAGCGCGTCGAAGAGGCCGAAGACGCGGCCGAGCGCATCGTCGATGGCGCCGTGCACGCGGTCGAGCGTGACCACCTCGAGGGCGGCGAGCGAGGTCACGGCCGTCAGGCCGTCGAGGACCGACGCCGGGGCATTCGGCTCGAAGCGGACCGCGAAGGCGTCCGCACCCGCGACGCCGAAATGGTCCATCGCGTCGCCCCAGCCGACGATCAGCGCCTCGCCGTCGCGACCCGGGAGCGTCCGGTCGGCGATCCCCACGACCCGCACCGGGATCGTCCCGCCCTCGACGGCGGCGATCGACAACGTGTCGTCGAGGGCGAGGCCCAGCCGGTCGGCCATCGCTCGCGGGACGACCGCGGCGCCGCCGGCATCGAGCGCTGCCAGGGCGGCGGCACGGTCCCCGGCGGTCAGCGTCAATCGGCCATCCGCCGCGAGGTCCGCGCCGACCATCGCCGCACCGTCGGTCGACACACCGTCGACCGCGAGGTCGAAGGTCGCGATCGGACTGACCCGGGCGACGCCCTCGACAGCGGCCAGGTCGGCGGATATGCCCTCGTCCGCGGCGATCGGCCGGATCGACGTCACGAGCACGTCGCCCGGGACGACGGCCTCGACCCACGCGCTCGCGGCCGCCCGCGCCTGCTGGCCGACGCTGCCGAGCGCGACGACCAGGGCCAGCCCCACGGTCAATGCGCCGACGGTCAAGGTCGCGCGGCTCCGGTCGCGCACGAGCGTCGCGCGTGCGATCCGCTCCTCGAGGGCGAGTGGGAGCCGGAATGGCAGACCGCCGAGCCGGGCGAGGGCCGGGATGAGGAACGGGATCAGCAGCGTGGCGACGAGCAGCACGCCATAGACCGCCAGCGCACGGATCGCGCCCGCGGCGCCGCTCGCGCCACCGGTCCACGGCCACAGGAGGAGTCCGATCGCGGCGACGCCCAGGAGCACCACCGCGAGCCATCGGACGCGGGCCCCGCGCGCCGTCGATGGTTCGAGCCGGGCCTTGAGGGCATCGATCGGCGAGATCCGTGCCGCGCGACGCGCGGGCTCGAGGGCGGCCGCGATCGTCACGACGACCCCCACGATCATCGAGATCACGATGGCGCTGACGGGGAGCGTCGGCGTCTCGAGCGTCACCGACCCGATCGTCCGCGGGTACGCGACCATCCCGAACGCCAGCAAGCCGCCGAGCAGCAGGCCGATCGCCGACCCGACCACGCCGATCACGAGCGCCTGGAGCAGGACCACGGTCCGGACCTGGCCGCGCGTGGCCCCGGCAGCGCGGAGCAGGCCGACCTCGCGGACACGCTCGATGACCGTCATCGAGAGCGTGTTCAGGATCAGGAAGGCGCCCGCGAAGAGCGCGATCGCCGCGATCAGGGCCGTGGTCGCCGAGACCTCGGCCGTCGAGGCACGAAGCGCGGTCGCGAGGTCCGCTGGGGTCTGGACGGTGTAGGGCTCGACGAGCAGGCGTGATTCGAACGCGCGGGCCACGGCGTCGGGATCCGCGCCCGCGGTCACGCCGACGTCGACGCGCGTCACGCCGAGCTCGTCGAAGACCGCCTGCGCCGTCTTGAGCGGCACGATCACCGTCCGGCCGGCGGCACCCCCGAGCGGCCCATCGCCGGCCAGGACCCCGACGACCCGGTACTCCCCGGGGTCGCCGGCGCCGAACACCGTGACGGTGGATCCGATCCGCAGGCCGTCCTCGTGCGCGAGACGCTCGGTGATGAGCGCCTCCGGGGCCTGTCCCGAGGTCAGGGCGACGCCCGCGCTCAACGGCCACGGGTGCAGCTGTGCCTCCGCCGTCGGATCGACCCCGAGCACGGTCACCGATGGCGGCAAGCCACCCGCCTGGGTGATGGCGCCAAGGTACGTCCGCCGTTCGAGTCCCGGGGCGACGATCGCGACGCCGGGTGTCGAGGCGATCGCGTCCCGCGTCTCCGAACCGAGCCCTGATTCGCCGAACGAGGCGACACGCAGGTCCGTCCGTCCCAGCAGGTCGTGCGCGGTCCGCTCCGCCGAGGCTTCGATGCCCGCGTTGGTCGCGAGGCCCGCGAATAGGACCCCGACCCCCAATGCGACGCCCACGATCGTCAGGGCGGTCCGGAACGGGCGCGCTCGGAGGGTGCGCCAGGCCAGGCCGCTGAGGCCGCGCATCGGTCGCGGCCCGCCTACAGACCCAGCTGGGCGAGTCGAGCGATGAGCGGCCCGGCGTCGTGCGAAGCCCGTCGGCCGAGCTCGATCGTGTCCCGGATGCGCCCGTCGCCGATGACGAGCACGCGGTCCGCGTACGCGGCGGCCTTCGAGTCGTGGGTGACGAGGACCACGGTCTGGTGGCGATCGACGCACGAGCGCCACAACGCATCGAGGATCTCGGTGCCGCTGGCATAGTCGAGGTTGCCGGTGGGCTCGTCGGCAAACAGCAGCGCCGGTCGCGTGACCAACGCCCGCGCCACGGCGACCCGTTGCTGCTCACCCACCGAGAGCTGGTCGGGCTTGTGCCGCGCCTTCGCGCTCAGGTCGACGAGCTCGATCACGTCGCGGATCCGATCGCGCAGGTCGCCCTTGGACGGATCGGCCCCGGCGATCGTGAACGGCAGGGCCACGTTCTCGGTGACGTCGAGCAGCGGGATGAGGTTGAACGACTGGAACACGAACCCGGTCCGGTCGCGCCGGAGCCGCGTCGCGGCCTCGTCGGGGAGGGCACTGATCGTCTCGCCCTGGAGGATGACGTCACCTGACGTCGGCTGGTCGAGACCCCCGAGCAGCTGGAGCAGGGTCGACTTGCCCGATCCGGAGGGACCCATCAGGGCGACGAACTCGCCCTCGGCGACCTCGAGTGAGACGCCGCGCAGGGCCTCCACCCTCGTCTCTCCCATCGGGTAGGTCTTGACGAGGTCGCGCGCCTCGAGGATGGCCGCCATGGCCGCCAGTGTATCCGGCGGGGCCGGCGCGCCGGGGACCGGCCCGACAGGATCCGCGAGCGGTCAGCCGCCGAAGAAGAGCCCGGTCACGTCCCCGACGATCGTGTCGAGCAGGCCCGGCGGCGCGTCGGCGCCCATCACCCTGAGACCATGGCCGGACCCGGTCGCGCCCTGGCCGATCGGTGCCGGCGGCGGCGTCGGCTCGGGCGACGCGACCGGGGGCGCGGTCGCGTCCCCGGGCACGGCGTCGGTCGATGGTTCCGTTCGCTCGGTCGTGTCGGCGATGACCGGCTCCGGCGTCGCCACGAGCGTCGGCTTCGGGGTCGCGCGCGGCCTGGGTCGCGGTGTCGCCCTGGGTCGATCGACGGGCTTCGGCCGTGGCTTGGTGGACGGTTTGGGCTTCGGCTTGGGCTTCGCTGTCGCCTTGGGCGCCGCGCTCCCGCACTTGTCGGCGAACAGGACCGTGTACATCTTCTTGCCGTCGGCGCTCTTGTAGGCCCCGACGCCGATGACGTCCCAGGCCTTGCCCAGGATGTTCGATCGGTGACCGCTGGAGTCCATGAACATCTGGTGGATCCGGGCCGTCGCGGTCGAGTCGCCCTCCATGTTCCAGCCGATGTTCTCCCCGGCGAGGTTGTAGCAGTACCCCGCGGCCGAGATCTTCTTGAACACGTTCCCGTAACCGGGGATGGAGTGGCTGAAGTAGTCGCGCTTGACCATGTCCTTGCTGCGCCAGCGAGCGATCGAGGTCAGCGTCGAGGAGATCTTGAGCGCCTTGCGACCAGCGGCCGCGCGACTCTGGTTCGTCAGGGCGACGAGGTCGTGTTCCGCGCCGGAGCTGAACGAATCGTCGGCCCAGGCGAACGCCGGGCTCGGGTGCGCGAGGGTCGCGACGGCGGTCACGGCGAAGGTGACGGCGACGAGGATGGCGAGCCGCCGCGACAGCCGGACGGCGGTCGGGGAGGTCGGGGCGAAGGACATGCGGCGCGCGCGCTCCAGCGATGGGACCGGCCAGGGCGTCCGGTGTGCTCGTCACCGTAGGCGCCAGGGCCGCCGAGGTCTCCGGTCCCATGGTCCCGGAGCGCGTGGCTCGGTCGTACCAGGGTCGTTTGGTGGCGTCTTGTGCCGCCCGGGGTGGTCCGCGCCGGTGAGGAGCGGTGGGCGACCGCACCGGAACCCGGTCTTGACGGCAGGGACGGTCCGTCCGCTACCGTGCGAGCGTCGCATCCGTGAGGTGGTGAAGCGTGAGCATCGATGTCGTGGCAGGGCTGCTGCTGATCGTGGTACCGGTCGCGTTCAACCTGGCGTTCTTCGAGCTCGGGCGGGCGTTCGACTATCCGAACATCCTGCGCGAGTCGCCCGACACGATCCTGCGCAAGTTCGATGCCGGCAGCAGCGGACTGATCCTCCGCTGGGAGGCACTGCTCCTCAGCGCGCTCGCCATGCTGCCGCTCGTCGCGGTGACGGCCGTCGCGATCGGGGCGTCGCCGGCGCTCTCGGTCGCGGCGGTGGTCGTGGGATCCGCCGCCGCCCTCGTCCAGGTCCTGGGCCTCGTCCGGTGGCCGTTCGCCGTCCCGGAACTCGCTCGCCGGTACGTGGCGGCCGATGGCCCGGACGCGGCGGCCATCCGCGTCCAGGTCGAGGTGATCTTCGGCACGCTGCATCGCCTGCTGGGGGTCGGGATCGGCGAGCATCTCGGGTATCTGCTCACCGGCGTCTGGACGCTGCTCGTGGGCGCGTCGATCGTCACCACCTCGGGCCTGCCCGTCTGGCTCGGCGGCATCGGTGGGCTCATCGGGATCGCGCTGATGCTCGGGTCACTCGAATTCGTCGGACCGAACGAGCGCGATGGGTGGGCGTTCGCGGAGACCCTGGTCCCGATCGCGTACATCGCGTGGTCGGTGTGGCTCATCGCCATCGGGATCGGGTTGCTGCTGCCCTGACGGACCGTATCGGCGCCGTCGTCGCCGTCCTACGCGCCCGCGGCCACCAGGGTCGCGGTCACGAGCGCCTGCGCCTCCTCGATGAGCATGGCCAGATGGTCCTCGCCGCGGAAGCTTTCCGCGTAGACCTTGTAGACGTTCTCGGTCCCCGATGGGCGGGCGGCGAACCAGCCCTGGTCGGTCGTGACCTTGAGACCGCCGATGGCGGCGCCGTTCCCCGGCGCGGTCGTGAGGATCGCGGTGATCGGGTCGCCCGCGAGCGACGTGGCCGCCACGGCCTCCGGGGCCAACCTCGCCAGCACGGCCTTCTGGGCCGGCGAGGCCGGCGCATCGATCCGCCGATAGACCGGGGCGCCGTACCGCTCCGTCAGCGCCGCGTAGGCCTGTCCGGGATCCCGTCCCGTCCGGGCGGTGAGCTCGCAGGCGAGCAGGTCCGCGATGATCCCGTCCTTGTCGGTCGTCCAGACCGTGCCGTCACGACGCAGGAACGACGCCCCGGCGCTCTCCTCGCCGCCGAACCCGATCGACCCGTCCACCAGCCCGGCGACGAACCATTTGAACCCGACCGGGACCTCGACGAGCCGCCGACCGAGCCCCGCGACCACCCGGTCGATCATGCTCGAAGAGACGAGCGTCTTGCCGACGCCCACGTCGCTCCGCCACGCTCGCGCCCCGCCGAACAGGTACTCGATGGCGGCGGACAGCACGTGGTTGGGGTTCAGCAGCCCGGCGTCAAGGGTGACCACGCCATGGCGGTCCGCGTCGGCGTCGTTGCCGAGCGCGATATCGAAACGGTCGCGCAGCGCGACGAGGCGCGCCATCGCGAAAGGCGATGACGGATCCATCCGGATCCTGCCGTCCCAGTCGAGGGTCATGAACCCGAACGTCGGATCCACGGTCTCGTTCGTGACGGTCAGCGCCAGACCATAGCGCTCGCCGATCGCCCCCCAGTAGGCGACCGATGCGCCGCCCATCGGGTCCACGCCGATCCGTAGCCCGGACGAGGAGATCGCCGCCATGTCGATGACCGACGCCAGGTCCTCCACGTACGCAGCCAGGAAGTCGTGGCCACTCGCCTCGCCGCGGGCGCGCTCGTACGCGACGCGGGCGATCCCGTCGATGCCGTCGATGCCGTCGCGGCCGGACGCGCCCAGGAGGCGATTGGCCTCGTCCTCGATCCAACGCGTGACCTCGGTGTCGGCCGGACCGCCATCGGGCGGGTTGTACTTGAAGCCGCCGTCCTCGGGCGGGTTGTGCGACGGCGTGACGACGATCCCGTCGGCGAGGCCGGCGCCGGCCGCACGGTCTCGGTTCGCAACGAGGATCGCGTGGGAGACCGCCGGGGTTGGCGTGTACCCGTCGCGCGCATCCACCCGCACATCGACGCCCCGGGCGACCAGGACCTCGAGCGCGGTCCGCTGGGCGGGCTCCGACAGGGCGTGCGTGTCCTTGCCGATGAACAGCGGGCCCGTGTAGCCCTGCGCCGACCGGTAGCGACAGATGGCCTCGGTGATCGCGAGGATATGCGCCTCGTTGAATGCGCCACGGAACGCCGAGCCGCGGTGGCCGGACGTCCCGAACGCCACTCGTTGCGCCGGGTCGGACGGGTCGGGCCGCAGGTCGTGGTACGCGCCGATCAGCGCCTCGACATCGACGAGGCCGGACGGGTCCGCCGGCTGGCCGGCTCGTGCGTGCGACACCACCATCGGATGCTCCTCGTCGGGGCGGTCACCGGAAGGTGGCAAGTATGCCGGGAAGCGGCGCCGCGCTCAGGACCGAGGCACGGCCGCGAGCAGTGACTCGATGTCGTTGATCGGGATCTCGCCGGACATGCGTGCGGCGACGTTCCCCTTCCCGTCGAGCAGGACGAAGAACGGATAGCCGCTCAGGCCGTAGGCGTCCGCGACCGTGTTCGTCGGGTCGTCGATGATCGGCACCGTCCAGCCGACCTGCTTGAACCAGTCGGCCGGCGGGTAGTTCGGGGCCGTCGGGTCGATGCCGGTCGAGACCGAGACGAGGTTCACGTCGGACGGCTGACCGCCCTTGTCGATCCAGGCCTGGATCAGCGGGATCTCGCGCTGGCAATGTGGGCACCAGTGCGCCGCGAAGATGACGAACGTCGGCTTGCCGTTCGGGGCGATCCCGACCGGGCTGCCGCTGTAGTCGTGACCGGCGACGACAGGCGCGGCAAGGCCTTTCGCCGTGTCCCCGAGGGTCTGGGAGAACTTGGGCAGCGCCGTCCCGGTGATCGTGGGCGGCCCGGTCAGGACCGTGGGCGCGGCGCTGGCCGAGCTGCCCGAGCCGCCCTGGCTCAGGACGATCGCGATGACGGCCACCGCGGCGATCACCAGGCCGGCGGCGGGGAGCAGCCACTTTGCACCGGATGCACTGCGCTCGCGCTGCCGGGCGGCCTCACGGCGAGAGGATCTGGATTTCGAAGTCATGCGGGACTCCCAGGGGCGTCCGCGTCGGGGTCCGGCTCGCCGTCATCGGCGTCCGGTCCGCGAACGGACAGCAGGGTGAAGATCAGCAGGAATGCGGCCAGGGCGAGCATCGGGAGGCTGATGAACCCGAATTCGCGGAACCAGATGACCGCGCAGGACGGTCCGACGCCACAGGCGCCGGTGTCGAGCGCCGGGATCCATTCGAGCGCTAGGTGATAGGTGGAGATCAGCGCCCCGATCGCGGCCAGCACGCGGACGTAGATCCCGACATCCGCGTCGCGACGAACGGCCGCGATGCCGAGGATCACGACCAGCGGATACATGGCGACGCGCTGGAACCAGCACAGTCGGCACGGGTCGAAGTGGGCGACTTCGGAGAAGTAGAGGCTGCCGATGGTCGCGAGCATCGCGACGATGAAGGCCATCCCCACGGCGTTGGGTTCGATGACCCCGCCGATCGCCCGATACCAGCGATGCGCCGACGACGAGACGAACGCCAGGAGGCGGACAAGGACCACGATCGCCACGATGACGAACGCGAGGATCGCGAGGAGCGCATAGAAGACCTGGACGGTCGAGGTGGCCATCACGCTCGATGCTGCCGCGACGCGCACACGGCGCGCATGGGCCATGTGGCCCGGCGGGACGGGTCGGAATGGGCCGGTCCTTCCGGGCCCGCAGGATGCCGGACG
>Ga0302299_10000669_pt1 | contig 19352 bp, 13 predicted proteins | sample III_Fen_N3_4_FD_198795 | JGI IMG/M metagenome (GOLD analysis project Ga0302299, IMG submission 198795) | Peat permafrost microbial communities from Stordalen Mire near Abisko, Sweden - III_Fen_N3_4 | ecosystem: Environmental > Terrestrial > Soil > Wetlands > Permafrost | place: Sweden: Abisko... | reverse complement strand
CGACGTCGCGCGCGTTCGCCTCAAGAATCGGGCCCGCCTGGGCGACGAGCGCATCGGCCATCGCGTTGAGCGCGGCGTCCTTGACGGCGCGGTTCGCGGTGGCGAGGACGCGGGAGGCTGCCTTCGCGCGCGTGCAGGCGTCGAGGACGGCGTCGCGCACCGCCGCGCTCGACTCCTCGGCAGTGGAAGCCGCGGCAGAGGTATCGGTCATGCGGCCAAGGTTACTTGCCCTGCGCGATCACGACGAGATCGTCGAGGTGGACCAACTCCCTCGCGTACTCCTCGCCGAGCGTCGCGCGGATGGCCGCGGTGCTGAGGCCCAACATCGAGGGAATCTGGTGGGCGGCGAATCGCGCGAACCCCCGTGCGATCGCCGTGCCGTCCGGCGCCACGAGCTCGACGGGGTCCCCCGCCTCGAACTCGCCCCGGACCGCGCTGACTCCCGCGGCGAGGAGCGACGCCTTGCCGCCCCTGACGGCCCTCACCGCGCCCTCGTCGAGCACGAGCTGCCCACGCGTCTTCGCGGCGTGTGCGAGCCACTGAAGCCGGTTGGTGGAGCGCTTGCCCGTGGGCGCGAAGATCGTGCCGACGTCCTCGCCCGCGACCGCGGCCTCGGCGTCCCGAGCGGCGGCAAGAACCACGGCGACGCCGGATCCCGTCGCGATTCGCGCCGCCTCGAGTTTGGTCACCATTCCCCCGGTCCCGACCGAGTGCCCCCGCTGAGAGATGTCGACGCCCTCGATCTCCTCGAACGTGCCGACGCGCTCGATGCGCCGCGCCCCGGGGGTTCCGGGCGCGGCGGTGTAGAGGCCGTCTACGTCCGTGAGCAGGACGAGGACGTCCGCGTGGACGACCGTCGCCACGAGCGCGGCGAGGCGATCGTTGTCACCGAACCGGATCTCGTCGGTCGCGACGGTGTCGTTCTCGTTCACGATCGGCACGACGCCGAGTTCCAGGAGACGGTCGAGCGCGCGCTGGGCGTTGCCGTAGTGGGCGCGGCGCGTGAGGTCGTCGGCCGTTAGCAGCACCTGGCCGACGTTGAGGGAGTGCCGCGCAAACGCGCGGGCGTAGGCGGCGATGAGGAGCCCCTGGCCGACGGACGCGGTCGCCTGGGCCGTCGCAAGGTCCGTGGGGCGCGCTCCGAGGCCAAGCGGGACGAGACCAGCGGCGATGGAGCCGGACGTCACGAGGACCACCTGTTGCCCGCGGGAGCGCATTCCGGCGAGGACGTCGACCAGAGAGATGAGCGCTACCTCATCGAGGTAGCCGTCCTCCCCTGTCAGCGACGAGGAGCCGACCTTGACAACCACGCGACCGGGCGCGGTCAGCGCCGCCCGCACGTCCTCCATCACTCGTCTCCTTCGCGCCCGCCATCATCATCCGGCGACACCCAGTGTCCCGCGTCCCGCTCGACCCCGAGCTCCTCACGCGCCGCGGCCTTCGCATCCATCCGCCCGACGTGCTGCGCCCTCTTTTCGGAGCGGCTCTGCCTCGGGAGGTGCTCGTGCTCCGCGATGCGAATGTCCGTGCCCCTACCCCCCAGCAGCTCGGCGCCCGCCATGAGCGTCGGCTCCCAGTCGAAGATCACGCCTCCCTCGACGGGACCGATCACGACCTCCGCTCCCGGCACGGCGCCGACGCGGAAGAGCTCCTCCTCGATGCCGAACGTCGCGAGGCGGTCCGCGAGGTAGCCGACCGCCTCCTCGTTCGTGAAGTCGGTCTGACGCACCCAGCGCTCGGGCTTGACGCCGCGAATCTGGAAGAACACCTCGTCGCCCTCTCCGTGGCGCGTCACGGTGAACCCCACCTCGTCTACGGCCTTCGGCCTGAGCACGGTGCGCGCCGGCTCGAGGGCTGGCCCGGCGGCCCGTGCCGCGGCGACGAGCGCGGCGAGGGCGTACCCGAGCGCGGGCAGGCCCTCGTGGGTCACGGCGCTGACCTCGAAGACCGGCAGGCCTCGGGCCTCGATGGACTCGCGCACGATCGACGCGAGTTCGCGACCGTCGGGAACGTCGATCTTGTTGAGGATGACCACCTGCGGGCGCTCCAGGAGGGGCAGTTGGCCCCCCGCAAGGTCGGCGGCGTACGCGGCGAGCTCCTCGGAGATGACGTCGAGGTCCCTCAGGGGATCGCGGTCGGCCTCCAACGCGGCGGCGTCGAGCACGTGGGCGATCACGCTGCACCGCTCGATGTGACGCAGGAACTCGAGCCCGAGCCCCTTTCCCTCCGAGGCGCCCGGGATGAGCCCGGGCACGTCGGCCATGGTGAATCGTGACCCCCCGGCCTCGACGACGCCGAGGTTCGGGGTCAGCGTGGTGAAGGGGTAGTCGGCGATCTTGGGGCGCACCGCGGACATCGCCGCGATGATCGACGACTTTCCCGCGCTCGGGTATCCGACGAGCGCAACGTCCGCGATGGACTTGAGCTCGAGGACGACGTCCGCGTCGTCCCCTGGTTCTCCGAGGAGGGCGAAGCCCGGCGCGATGCGCTTGCGCGTCGCGAGGGCCGCATTCCCGAGCCCGCCCCTGCCGCCAGCGGCGACAACGAACTCGGCTCCCTCGCCCACCATGTCGGCGAGGATCTCCCCGTCGAGGGTCTTGACTGTGGTGCCGTTGGGGATAGCGAGGCGGATGTCCGCCCCGTTCGCGCCGTCGCGCATGTTGCCCGCGCCGGGTGCGCCGTTCTTCGCCATCTTGTGCGGAGAGTAGTGGTAGTCGAGGAGCGTCGTCATCTGGGCGTCGACGACGAGGATCACCGAGCCGCCGTTGCCCCCATTGCCGCCGTCGGGGCCGCCGAGGGGCTTGAACTTCTCGCGGTGAACGGACGCGACGCCGTTACCGCCCTTGCCGCCCGAGACGTGCAGGGTGACGCGATCGACGAACATGGGCCCACCCTTCCTCTCGCTCTTGGGATCTGGCTCAACGATACGGGAGGACGCCCCGGCGGGATTCTCGGCGCCGAGCGCGTGAAGCGCGCGCTGAGCGCCCCGCCCGGCGCGGCGGAACCATAGCCGCTATCCTGGCGCCATCGATTTAGGGAGACGAGCAGGGTGGACGACGCAGCGCCGCGCGGCCCTAGAGGCGTGAACTGGAAGACGATTTCCATCGCGACCGTCTGCAGCGGGGTCACGGCGGCCCTCGTTGCGGTGACGGCACACGTCCTGTCGACGCCGGATTCCGCGGGCGCTTCCGCGGGCTCTTTCCGCGTCGTCGCCGACGCGAGTCCGCAACCGACACCCACGGTGACGGTCACGGAATCCGTCACGGTGACGTCGAACGTCACGACGACGGCGACCACTGCGGTGACCCGGACCGTGGAGCCTGCCGCGCCGCCGGGCCCCGCAGTCTTCTCGTCCCTCGTCTACCCCCCGACCGTGACGTGCCCGTCGCACTCCGGGACGGTGAACTACACGATTTCGTGGACGAGCGCGTCGGCGACGCGAGGGTGGATCGGGGTGGAGATCGTCTACGCCGACATCTTCACCGTGGGGAAGCCCATCCCCGCGAGCGGCTCCTACGAGGCCGCGTACAACTGCGCCGGGGAGACCCAAGAGGTTCGCATCGCGCTCCAAGGCACCGACGGCACCACGACGGAACAGACGTTCCTGGTCTGGCGCACGTAGCGCCAGCGAACCCGACTTCCCGAGGAGGGCGAAGGGTGGAGCGAGGCGGATGTCCGCGCCGTTGGCGCCGCCGGGGCCGCCGCCCGCCCGAGTAGACCTAGCGTCGGCGCGCATCCGTCCGTAGACTCTCGCCAGCGCATGACCTGGGAGGACTCATGAATGCTGCCGAACGCAACGCGCCCGATCGCACCACGCCCGAACCCGCGAAGCCCGACCGCACCATGCGGGTCGTGCTGATCATCATTGCCGCCTTGCTCCTCGCGGTCGCCATCCTGCTCGCGGCGATGCTCCTCAGGAAGCCGGACGCCGCGAACCAGCAGGCCACCGCGAGCCCGAGTGCCACCCAGTCGCCGACGCCCTCGTCGAGCCGGAGCGCATCTCCGAGCCCGTCGACCAGCGCCACCACCACGACCACAACGACCACAACCACGACGACGACCAAGGCGCCGCCGCCCGGCCCGACCTTCTCATCGTTCTCGGCCCCGTCGAGCGCCGGATGCCCCGACGCTTCGAGCGTCGTGACCATCACCATCCACTGGTCAAGCTCGAACGCGACGAGCGCCTGGATCGGGGTCGCGACGAAGAACGCGAAGGCCGAGCCGTACGACACGGTTCCCGTCTCCGGGAGCTACGACATCGGGTTCCCCTGCTCGAACACTCACCAGGTCTACACGGTGACGCTCGAGGACGCCGGGGGCCACCTCACGAGCAAGAGCAAGGACATCCAGCGCTAGGACGCGGGCCCGCGTCCAGAGGTGCGGGCCGGTGGGACCCGCGAACGCCTAGGAAGCGACGATATCGATGACGCGGCGCCCGCGGCGGGTACCGAACTTGACCGCGCCGTGCTCGAGCGCGAACAGCGTGTCATCCTTGCCGCGGCCCACGTTCAGGCCGGGGTGGAAGTGCGTGCCACGCTGACGAACGATGATCTCGCCCGCCTTGACCACCTGCCCGCCGAAGCGCTTGACGCCGAGGTACTGCGGGCTGGAGTCGCGGCCGTTCCGTGAGGCGCTTGCGCCCTTCTTGTGTGCCATCGCGTATCCCCTTAGCCGATGCCCGTGATCGTGAGGCGCGTGAGGTCTTGGCGGTGCCCCTGGCGCTTCCGGTATCCGGTCTTGTTCTTGTACTTGAGAATGTGGATCTTGGGTCCGCGCTCGTCGCGGACGACCTTGGCGGTCACCTTGATCTTCGCGAGCGCCTTGGAGTCGGACGTGATGGTGTCGCCGTCGACCAGAAGAAGCGCGGGCAACTCAACCGTCGCGCCCTCATCGGCGGACAAACGGTCGACGACGACGATGTCGCCAACGGAGACCTTTTCCTGACGGCCCCCGGCCTTGACAATCGCGTACACCATGGCATTCCTCAAGTCTCGGTGGATTCCCGCGCGGCCGGCTCCCGGGGGACGGCGCGCAGGGCTAGGCGCAAGAGCGCCGACGGACAACGATACAAGGCCGCCGGGCCCGGGTCAAACCACGGGGCCCTACTCGGCCCCGGCGTCGTCCCCATCTGCGGCGGGAACGCCGTGATCGTGCCCCTCGGGGTGGTAGTGAGCCTTCTCCGCGGCCGCCGCGATGCTTGCGAGCGTGGCCTTCACGGCCTCGCGCGCCTCGCTGTGGTCGTCGAGCGCGTGGGTCTCGACGGGCTCCTCGGGTTCGGCGTTTCCGCGGCCCTTGCGCCGCGCGGGCTGAGGCGTGCGCTCCGCGGTCTCGATGACGGGCTCGCCGTGGACGAGGAACCCGCGACCCTTGCAGACCTCGCACGTCTCGGAGAAGGCCTCCACAAGGCCCTGCCCCACGCGCTTTCGCGTCATCTGTACGAGCCCGAGGCTCGTTACCTCCGCGACCTGGTGCTTGGTCCTGTCGCGGCCGAGGCACTCGATGAGGCGCCGCAGCACGCGATCCCGGTTGGCCTCGAGGAGCATGTCGACGAAGTCGACGACGATAATGCCGCCGATGTCGCGAAGCCTCAGCTGACGAACGATCTCCTCCGCCGCCTCGAGGTTGTTGAGCGTCATCGTCTCTTCGAGCGTTCCGCCCTTGCCGATGAACTTGCCGGTGTTCACGTCGATAACGGTCATCGCCTCGGTGCGGTCGATGACGAGCGAGCCGCCCGAGGGGAGCCAGACCTTGCGGGCCATCCCCTTCTGGAGTTGCTCGTCGACGCGCGCGTCGTGGAAGACATCGCCGGTCCCGGTGTAGCGGTGGATCCGCTCGGTGAGGTCGGGAGCGACCTGGCCGATGTAGGCGCCGAGGGAGTTCCAGGTGTCCTCGCCCTGAATGGTGAGGGAGTCGAAGTCGCCGTTGAAGATGTCGCGAACGACGCGGATGGCCATGTCGGGCTCGCCGCGCAGGAGCTGCGGTGCCTTGCCCGTGGCGGCCTCCTTCTCGATGCCCTCCCACTGCCGCTTGAGGCGCTCGACGTCGGCGCGAAGCTCGTCCTCCGACGCCCCCTCTGCCGCCGTGCGCACAATGACGCCCGCGTCCGGGGGGATGACCTCGCGGAGAAGCTTCTTGAGTCGGGTCCGCTCGTTGTCTGGCAGGCGCCGGGAGATTCCCGTGACGCCGCCGCCGGGCACGTAGACGAGGAACCGGCCGGCGAGCGAGATCTGCGACGTGACGCGCGCCCCCTTGTGGCCGATCGGGTCCTTGGTGACCTGGACCATGATGGTGTCGCCTGGCTTGAGCGCTAGCTCGATGCGGCGCGGCTTGCCCTCCATGCCCGCGGCGTCCCAGTTGACCTCTCCCGCGTACAGCACGGCGTTGCGGCCGCGGCCCACGTCGACGAACGCGGCCTCCATTCCGGGCAGCACGTTCTGCACGCGAGCGAGGTAGACGTTTCCCGCCATCGACTGCTGGGCCTGGTGGGAGACGTAGTGCTCCACGAGGATGTCGTCCTCGAGCACGGCAATCTGCACGCGGCCGTCCTTCTCGCGCACGACCATCGAGCGCTTGACGGACTCGCGGCGCGCGAGGAACTCGGCCTCGGTAATGACGGGCCTGCGCGTATCGCGGCCCTCGCGGCGTCGCTGGCGCTTCGCCTGGAGTCGGGTCGAGCCGGCGAGGTCGTCCGAAGGGCCGGCTCCGCGCGTGCGTCCCCCGCGGTTGCGGCGGCGTCGGGAGGCCTCGGAGCCGCCGTCGGAGTCGTCGGATGCTTCGGAATCGCGAGGCTCGCGGGCCTCGCCCTCGTCCCCGCCCGAACGGGCGCGCGTGCCGCGGCCTCTGCCGCCGCGACGGCGACGGCGACGCGTGCCGCCCTCGCCGGATTCCTCGCCGTCGTCCCCTCCGGACTCGCGACCGTCATGGCCCGATGCCTCGGCCTGGCCCTTGGTGTGATCGCCCTTGCCGTGATCGCCCGGGGCGTCGGCCTCGGATACGGCCGTTGGCTTCTTGGCCGGCGCCCGCTTGGCCGGCGCCTTCTTCTTCGGTTCGGCGTCGGGCGAATCGGTCGGCTCCGCGGCCTTCTTGGCTGCAGGCTTCCTCTTCGCCTTGGGTGCGGGCGCGTCGTCCGCTGGAATGATGGGCGGCCCAGCGGGTGCGGTCGCTCGCCGACTCGCCCGGGGCGCGGAAGGTTCGGGCGCCTGGAAGATGCTGGCGCTGGCGTTTGATACGGGTGTGGTGGTGTCCTCGCTCAAGGCGATACCTCGCGCCGGTGTGACCACACTTCACCCGGCGTATTGTCGGTCGAAGCCCGCTCGCTGGCTGGCTTAGAAGTCTGTCGGTCGCGGCGGACAGCGGCGCCACGTTGTCGGGCTCACGTCCCCGGATATCTCCCACGCGGAACCATCTCCGCGGAGATCCGGCCGGGACGGGCGGCCGACTCGGTCGCTGCGTCTGTCGCACGGTTGGCACACGGTGTGGGCGTGTGCGGACCTGAGACCATTGTTACACACCCGTGACCTGACGCTCTGCTTTGAGTCCCGGGCGTTCTATGACCGCCGCCGCGAGCGCTAGTCGGCCATTCCCAGGAACACGTCGAGCCGCAACACCTGGCCCGAGCGCTCGAAGATCGCGGCGCTGGTCTGGGTGTCGAGGACGAGTCCCACGACCTCGGGGGCGGTCGCTCCGGCACGCGCTACCTCGACCCGCGGGTTACCCGCGCGGTGGAGGACGATGGGGACCTGGCACAGCGTGAAACCAAGGGTCCCCGGCCCGAGCTCGAGGACGGTTTCGCTCCCGTCCGCGGCCACGTGCGAAAACGACCGCGTCGCCCCCACGAACTCCGTGGCGTTGACGCGGTCGACGACGAAGCCGATGCGTCCGTCGGCGACCACGACCCCGAGGTCTCCGAAGCGGGTGATGAGGTCCTCCTTGACCTGGCCGGTCATGCCCGGCTGCTGGACCCCGGCGAATGCAGGCGTGTGGGAGTAGGGGTCGGTGGGGAAAGCCCCGTAGACCGCGGGCGATTTGTGTATGCCGATGCCCTCGCGAATCTCCCGATAGTGCTCGGCGATTCGCGAAACCTGCGTGGATTCGGCGCCGCCCTCGATCGCGGCGAGCCACGCCTCCTCGACGGCGACGAGCAGTTTGGAGACCATGTGCCAGTAGATCGAGCCGAGTCCCTCGTACTTGTAGAACGCCCCCGAGCGTCCCGTGAACGAGCGGTGGTCGAAGACCTCCTCGTAGAGGTCGAGGATCCGTTGGCGCTCGGCGCGCGCGGCATCGCCGAAGGCGCCCGACTCGAGGCGATCGAGCGCGCGTCCCAGCACCTCGGCATTGCGGAACGAGGCGTGGAAGTGCACCGCGCCGTCCACGTCCCTCGCGACGATAGAGCTGTCGCCGGCGGCGAGGAGGGCGGTGAGGAGCGCGGACCCGCGAACCGCTCCGCCCGGCACGAGGTTCTTGTCGAGAAACGCTGGGAGGTTGCGGTCGGGGTAGAGAAGGTAACTCTCCTGGTCGGCGCGGTAGAGCGCGCTGCCGCGGAGGGCGTCGAGAAGGACGATCACCTCTGTCGTGGCGAGGACTCCCGAACTCAGCGCCGCGACCTGGCCCTCCAGCATGACCTGGAGGTGCCGAATCTCGACGCCGTCGCCGACGACCGTCATCACGTTGTACGTCTCGTAGAGTCCGTCGGACCGGCGGTTCGCCTGGATCGAGCGGTCCACATGGCCGAGCGCGACGTCACAGAAGGTCACGAGATCCGCGGCGGGAATCCGCGTCCTGCCACCCGAAAAGCCCTCGGCGTAGATCCCCTCGCGATACCTCGAGCCCGCCTCCCCGAGCACCGTCATGAGCGTGAGGCGCTCTCGATCGGAGGCGCTGGGGGCCCCTTGGTTCGCGCGATCGGCAAGCGATGACACCACCTCGCCCAGGAACCGCGCGACCTCGTCGGCGACCTCCGCCGCGCCGCCCTCCGCCGTCGCGAACAACTCCCTCACGAACGCGAGGTACCTCCTCAGGTAGCAGAGCGTCACGACGGAGACGCCGTTGCCGACGAGGGCGTTGTTCCCGTCGTTCCATTCGGGGCGCTGGGTGTTGAGCCAGATTCCGCCCTCGGGGATGAAGTTCGAGAGCGTGGATAGCGCTACGACGAGGAGCTTCTCCGCGCCCGTCGCTCGCACCAGCGCGCCGTCCGGGTCGGCAAGCGCGAGGCCATCCGACCCCAGCCTCGCGGCCCTGGCAAGCGTCGCGGCACTCGCCTCGGCGTCGAAGTCGATGGTGTCGCGCGGGTTCTCCAGGAGGCTCGCGAAGGGGCGAATGCGGTACGGGACGTTCGCGTAGGTGAAGACCGGACGATTGAGGAGGCGAGTGAGGCTCCCGGGGCGGTGGCGCTGCGCCGCCTCCAGGAGGCGCAGGAGGTAGACCACCTGGTGGTCCCCCCAGTAGCCGATCGCGGACCACGGCTCGTCCGGGTCGATCACCTCCCACTCGAAGCCCGACCTGAGCACCCTGTAGGGGTTGTGGCCGTCCGCGGTGGAGGAGTCGAGGAATTTGGCGATCATGCCGTCGACGAACTCCGGGTACGACTGGGACAACGCCTCCCAGTTCTGGAAGATGTCGCGCCAGTTGCCCTGGTAGTCGAGGGTCTTGTTGCCGTGCTCGTCCTTGACGCGAATCGCGAAGTTGTTCCATGGCCGACTCGGGTCGCCGTGGCGCCTGCTGAAGGTGAGGGGAAGGTACTCGGAGCCGAGGCGCTCCATGTCGAGGTCCCCGAGCGCGGCGATCCGCTTGAGGAGGTCGCTCCGCGAGAGGGACGCGGGTAGGGCGTCGAGGAACGCCTCGTGGCGGCTCGCCACGGCGACGTTCGACGCCCGGAGGAACTTGCGGAGGTCGTCCGCCGGGATTCGGTAGCCGTCATCCGGTACGCCGCCGCGCATGGCGTTGAACAGCGCGTTCGAGTAGTGGCGCCAGACGGCGCGGTCGTCGCCGGTGGCCTGGAGCCCGTCGACGGCGCCGACGATTTGAACAAGGTGCCGCGTCCCGCGCGCCACGTCCTCGAGGACGCTCTCCGCGAGCGCCGCGTCGTCGGCGACGCCTTCGCCGAGGCTGGGTGCCGCGAGCTCCCTCATGAGCCTGCGCACCGCGACCACGTCCTGGTCGAGCTCGGCGACGATCAGCCAACGCCTCAGGCCGCCCGCCTCAAGATCGACGGAGGCGTGAACGAGGTACGCGCCGCGCTGGCCGCGCACGTCGGTCTCGGGTTCGAGCGCCTCGCCCCGGCCGAACCGGCCGAGCTGCGCGTCGGACAGAAGGATGTCCGCGCCGTCGATGCCCGTCGACCAGGCGAGGTTGACGCGCAGGGCCTCGCTCGGCTCGGGCCTGTCGACCGGGATGGAACTCAGGCGGAACAGAGCGAGCGGCGTGCCCTTGACCCGCTCGGTGCGCTTGTATCCGTCGACAAGGGTGCTGAAGTCCAGTTGGAACCGACGCCCCACGCCCGACGGCAGCACGTTGTGAATGCCGTCCAGCACCTCCACGCTCACCGCGTCCGGCCCAGTGTTCTCCAGCTCGGCCGAGCGAACGAACCCGTAGCGCTCGCTCGACATCCACGTGTAGCGGAAGACAAGTCCGAGGTCGTCGCTCACCTCCTCGAATCGGATCGCGTTCCCGTAGACGCTCTTCTCGATGTTGCGCACCGTACGGGAGACGCCCTCCTGACGCGCACCGAACGGCTGCCACAGGTGAGTGTCGGACCCGCGAGTGACGCGTAGCAGCGTCTCGCTACCCGTCGTCTCGCCCGCGTCGTGAATCCGGTCGTCCGTGTAGTACGGGAAGAGCGCGCGGTCGGGGGTGCCGCGACCCGCCGTGAGGCCGCCGGTGGTCGACAGGAAGAGCCAGTGGTCCGAGTCGCTCACGATCGTCATGAAGAACGGCGGGATCTGGTCGTAGTTCGAGATCCGGAAGAACGGGGTCCCGTCGACGTCGACCAGGGTGCAGTCGACACCGTCGGGGGGACGACGGAACGAGGCGCGAGCCGACGACGAACTGGTCACGGCGGAAGTCTTCCACGTCTTTCGCGCGCATGGCGGCGGGCGGCGCCGGGGGTCTCGAGGCGCACGCGAACCGGATACCCGCGGGGGCATCGGGCCGCACCCGCCATTCGCCGGGACCCGACATCGAATTTCGCGCCTCGCTAGCCTCGCGGGGAGCCCATCGCAAGTGACCTTGGTCCCGTGACACCGCCGGTGAGGTCAGGCTACCTTTGCCAAACAGGGCCGCGACGGCGGGGCCCCGCAACGACGAGACTCGTGCCAGAGGAGGCCTCGATGGACGTCCTGGAACTCGCCCGGTGGCAGTTCGGCATCACGACGGTTTACCACTTCATTCTTGTGCCCCTGACGATCGGCCTCTCGATCCTCGTCGCGATCATGCAGACGGCGTGGGTGCGAACGGGCAAGGACTCGTGGCTGCGGCTGACGAAGTTCTACGGCAAGCTCCTCATGATCAACTTCGCGCTCGGGGTCGCGACGGGCATCGTCCAGGAGTTCCAGTTCGGCATGAACTGGTCGGAGTACTCCCGATACGTCGGTGACATCTTCGGCGCACCTCTCGCGATGGAGGCGCTTGCCGCCTTCTTCCTCGAGTCCACCTTCCTCGGCCTCTGGATCTTCGGCTGGGACCGCCTGTCCAAGCGGGTTCACCTCGCGACCGTGTGGCTTTTCGCGATCGGGACCAACCTCTCGGCGTACTTCATCATCGCCGCGAACTCCTGGATGCAGCACCCGGTCGGCGCGGTGTACAACCCCAAGACCGGCCGCGCCGAGATGAAGGACATCGGCGCCGTCCTGAGCAACCCGACGGCCCTCACGGCCTTCCCCCACGTCATCTCCACCGCGTTCCTGGTTTCGGGGACCGTCGTGGCCGGCATCGCCGCGGCGTGGCTCGTCGCGAAACACCACGAGATCGGCGCCGCGAAGCCGACCAAGGCCCAGACCGCGGACCGAACGCTCTACCGCACCGCCCTCCGGTTCGGCGCCGTCGTGATGCTGATCGCCGGAATCGGCGTCATCATCACCGGCGACCTCCAGGCGAAGATGATGTTCAAGCAGCAGCCGATGAAGATGGCGGCCGCCGAGGCGCTCTGCCAGACGGAGACCGGGGCCCAGTTCTCCCTCCTCACGATCGGCGACCTCAGCAACTCCTGCGCGGACGTCACCCACGTCCTCACCATCCCCAAGTTGACGAGCTTCCTCGCGACGGGCGACTGGAACTCCACCGTGACGGGGGTCGAGGCCATCCAGGCGGCCGACGTCGCCAAGTACGGGAAGGGCGACTACTCCCCGAATCTCGCGGTCACCTACTGGAGCTTCCGCTTGATGATCGGGCTCGGCGCATTCAGCGCGGCCCTCGCTATTGCCGCGCTGTGGCTCTCACGGCGGGGCGCATTCCCGCATCAGCGCTGGTTCAAGCGGCTCGCGCTCATCGCGATCCCGACGCCATATCTTGCGGCCTCGATCGGCTGGATCTTCACCGAGATGGGCCGCCAACCGTGGATCGTCGCGCCCAACCCCACGGGCGTAGACGAGATCTTCCTGCTCACGCAATCCGGGGTCTCGAGCGCCGTGAGCGCGGGCGAGGTGCTGACGTCGATGATCGTGTTCACCCTGATCTACGCGGTGCTCGGGGTGTTCTGGTACCGCTTGATGGTCCGGTACGCCCGGCTTGGCGCCCCGGAAGTCGAACCTCCGAACAAGAAAGACCCGGGCGACGGTCCTCTGTCGTTCGCGTACTAGGGAGACGTCATGGATCTCGCAGTGGTGTGGTTCATCCTCATCGCCGTCCTCTGGACGGGATACCTGGTTCTCGAGGGCTTCGACTTCGGAGTGGCGATGCTCCTCCCGTTCGTTGCGAAGGACGACAACGGCCGACGCGTCGCGCTCAACACCATCGGCCCCGTCTGGGACGGCAACGAGGTGTGGTTGCTGACCGCGGGCGGCGCCACGTTCGCGGCCTTCCCCGAGTGGTACGCGACCCTCTTCAGCGGCTTCTACCTTCCACTTCTCCTGATCCTCGTCGCGCTCATCGTTCGCGCGGTCGCGATCGAGTACCGCGGGAAGATCGACGACGCCTCCTGGCGCCGCCGGTGGGACTGGGCGATCATCGCTTCGGCCTGGATCCCGTCCATCCTTTGGGGCGTCGCGTTCGCGAACATCATCCGCGGCGTGCCGATCGACGCGACCTCGACCTACACGGGCAACTTCTTCACGCTCCTCAACCCGTTCGCCCTTCTGGGCGGCGTCACGACGCTCGCGCTCTTCCTGAGCCACGGGGCGATCTTCCTCGCGCTCAAGACGGGCGGGGAGATTCGCGTCAAGGCGGAGGGCCTCGCGAAGCGGCTTTCGCTCGGCGCCGTGGTCGTGGCGGGCGTGTGGGCCGTCTGGGCCCAGGTCGCTTACTCGGTCACGTGGACGTGGGCGGCGGTGGGCGTCGCGGCCATCGCGCTCGCGGGCGCGTGGTGGTTCTCGCTGAAGGGGCGGTTCGGAAGGGCGTTCATCGCGAGCGCGGTAGCCATCGTCGCCGCCGTCGTCCTGATCTTCGGGTCGCTCTACCCGGACGTCATGCCGTCGACCACCGACGCGGCCTTCTCCCTGACGGTCGCGAACGCGTCCTCCACTCACTACACGCTTACAGTGATGACATGGGTCGCTGGCTTCCTGACGCCGGTCGTGCTCGCCTACCAGGCGTGGACGTACTGGGTGTTCCGTCGCCGCCTGAGCGTCAGCGACATCCCGGCGCACAGTGAGCCCACCTTCGCCAAGGCCTAGGCCGTGAAGCCCGTCGATCCGCGACTCTGGTCGCGGGTCGGCTCCGCGCGTCGCTACGTCCTTGCGGTCGCGGGACTGGGCGTGGTCGGGGCGGTCGCCATCCTGATCCAGGCGCTCGTGCTCGCGCGCATGTTGGCGCCCGCGCTCCTGGCCGGGACTCTCGGGGCCGACTCGTTCGGCTTGGCTGGCGCGCTCGTCCCGGTCGCCGTGCGCTCCCCCGACGTCGGGCTGGTTTGGCTTGCCGCGATCATCGCGGTGCGGATCGCGGTGGCGTGGCTGACGGAGCGCGCCGCCCACCGAGCGGGCTCCCGCGTCGTCTCGGTGCTACGCGAGGACGTCATCGACCACGCGGCGGCAATGGGGCCCAGGTGGGTGGCCTCCGGCCGCGGAGTCGGCGTCGTGGCGCTCGCGACGACCGGCCTCAACGGACTCATGCCGTACTTCGTCCGCTACGTGCCCGCGCTCATCTCCGCCGCGACGATCACCCCCCTCGCGCTCCTCCTCGTGCTGGACCTGGACCTCACCTCGGCCGCCATCGCGCTGGTGACGCTTCCGCTCGTGCCGGTCTTCATGGTGCTCATCGGCCGGATGACCGCGGCGCGCTCCGAACGCTCCCTCGCGGCCATGCAGCGCCTCCGGAGCCGCATGCTCGACCTCATCTCGGGGCTACCGACCCTCCGCGCCCTTGGGCGGTCCCACGGGCCGGCCGAGCGTGTGCGCGAACTGGGCGACGCGCACAGGATTGCGACCATGGGCGCCCTGCGCGTCGCGTTCCTGTCCGGCCTCGTGCTTGAGCTCCTCACGACGCTCTCTGTCGCGCTCATCGCGGTCTCGATGGGCTTCCGGCTCGCCGCCGGTAACATCGGGCTCGAGACCGCGCTCGCCGTGCTCATCCTCGCCCCGGAGGTCTACCTTCCCCTCCGCAACGTCGGCTCACACTTCCACGCGGCGTCGGACGGCCTCGCGGCCGCCGAGGCGGCGTTCGCGCTCCTCGACGAGCCGCTCCCCGAGCCGACGCCGGGGACCATCGCTCCGCGCCTCGCGGGGCGGACGCTCGTCGCGAGCGGCCTGGGGATCGAGACCCCGGATGGCTCGACGCTCGCCCCGGCCGCCCTGAGCTTCCACGCCTCCCCCGGCGAGGTGGTGGCGCTAGTCGGGGCAAACGGCGAGGGGAAGTCCACGGCCCTCATGGCCCTCGCGGGCCTGCTTCCCCCGAGCCGAGGATCGGTCGGGCTGGCGAGCGGGGCGCTGGCGAGCGTTGCCGACGCGCCCGCGCTTACCCTCGCGACCGCGCGCGGAGGCGTGGAAACCTCCGGCTGGTCTGCGCAGGTGGCGTGGGTTCCCCAGCGTCCCGACCTCGGCCCGTCCGCGCTGACGCTCAGCCTCGGCCAGCGCCAGCGGCTCGCGCTCGAGCGAGCCTTCTCGTCCGGACGATCGGTGCTCCTCCTCGACGAGCCCACCGCCCACCTCGATCCGCCCGCCCGCGCCGAGGTCGCGGGCCGCGCGAGGGCCGCGGCCGATGGCGGCGCCGTCGTCGTCATCGCCACGCACGACCCCGCGATTCGGGCGGTCGCGGATCGCGTCGTCAGGGTCTCGTCGAGTGCCGCGCAAGCCGCGCGCGCCGCGTCGCACCCGGCGGGCGGGGTTGAGCCATGATGCGCGAAGCGCGAGCCCTCCTGGCGGAGCTCCAGGTCTCGTGGCGCGCCATCGCCTTGGCGATTGCCGCGGGGAGCGCGGCGCTCGGCTCCGCGGTCCTGCTCGCGGCGACCTCCGCGTGGCTCATCGCCCGCGCCGCCCAAATGCCCTCCCCCGCCGACCTCGCCATCGCGGCGGTCATCGTCCGGACCCTCGGCATCACGAGAGGCGGGTTTCGGTACGCGGAGCGACTCGTCTCCCACGACGCCGCCCTGCGGGGCATGACGAATCTGAGGGCGCGGGCCTACGAGCGCCTCGAGCGGCGCGGGACGGCCGACGTCCTCTCGCTCCCTCGGGGCGACATCGTCGCGAGGACCGGACCCGACGTCGACGCGCTCGGCGACGCCGTCTCCCGGTCGATCGTGCCGGCGGGAATCGCGGCGACGGTCTCCGCCCTGTCGGTCGCCGTGGTGGGTTCGCAGGACCTTCGCGCGGGCCTCGCGCTCGCGGCGGCCCTCGCCGCCGCGGCGTTCCTGCCCGCCGCCCTGACCGTGCGCTCGCTCCGCGTGACCCAGGAGCGGGGGGCGCGCGCCGACGCGGCGGCCACCGTCGCGGCGCTCTCGCTCGTCGAATCCGGACCGGAGCATCGCGTGTGGGGCACGACGGGCGAGGCGCGCGCCGCGCTCGTCGTGGCGGACCGCGAGGTCGAGGCCGCGAGAGACGCCGCCGCGCGGCCGGCCGCGCTCGCCGCGGCGCATCAGGTCGCGTTCGCAGGCCTCGGCCTCGTCGCCGCGGTCGCGATCGGCATCGCCGCCGCCCGCGCGGGCGGGCTCGATGGTCCCGCCGCCGCCGTCGTCGCGCTGACCCCGCTCGGGGCATTCGAGGCCGTGTCCGCGCTTCCCGCCGCCGCCGCGCAGTGGTACAGGACCCGCGCCGCCGCCGAACGGGTCTTTCGCCTCGTGGACCCCACCCCGGAGTCCGCCTGCCGACCGAGTGGGGTGGCGACGCGTTCGCCCCGGCCGTCGAAACCCCGACCGGCCGACCCGGGCGCTGCGCCCACGCTGCTCCTCACCGGCCTCGCCGTGGGGTGGCCGGGGGCGACGCCGACGCCGCCGGTTTCGACCGTCGTGCCGCCCGGCGGCGTCGTCGGCGTTGTCGGAGCCTCCGGCGTCGGGAAGACCACCCTGCTCCTGACCATCGCTGGCGCGCTCGCCCCGGCCGCCGGCACGGTCACGCTCGACGGGAGACCGGTTGACGGCGGCGACACGGGAAGCGTCGTCGCGATGACCGCCGAGGACGCCCACGTGTTCGGAACGACGATCCTCGAGAACCTTCGAGTGGCGCGCGGCGACGTGACGCCCAGCGAGGCGCGCGAGGCCCTGGCGTCCGTCGGCCTGGGGCAGTGGCTCGCCGCACAGGCCGCGGGACTCGACACGGAACTCGGCAGCGGCGGCCTCTCGGTCTCCGGGGGCGAGCGCCGCCGCCTGCTCCTCGCGAGGGTCGTGCTCCACCCCGCCCCGATTCAGCTCATTGACGAGGGCGCGGAGCACCTCGACCCCGAGGGGGCCGACGCCCTCCGCGCCCTCGTGAGGCGGCGCTCCGCGGCGCGCCACAGCACCATATTGGTCACGCACGATCCGAGCCTGCTCGACGTGGTAGACACGGTCATAGACCTTGGAGCCGCGGAAGCGCAGACCACGAGCCCGGGCGTCGAAACGGAGGAGCCATGACCGACTCGCTCAGCAGCGCGATCATCGCGCTCAACGCCGAGCTGGAACTGCCTGCCGTGCTCGATCGGTTCCTCGAGGTCTCGCTCGCCCACACGGGAGCCAAGTACGCGGCGATCAACGTCCTCAACGACCACGGCGAGTCGGTGGACTTCTACTACCAGGGGATGGACCGCTCCATCTGGGAGCGCATCGGTCGGGGCCCGGGTTCGGTGGGCGTCCTCGGACGGATCCCGTCGCTCGGAACCCTCGTCGTGGACGAGGTCACCGAACATCCGGCCTTCGAGGGCCTCCCGGCGGGGCACCCGCCGCTCGGCTCTTTCCTCGGCACGGCGCTTCGCGTCAGGGACCACGTCTTCGGCTACCTGTACCTCGCGAGCAAGGAGGGCGGATTCACCTCGGACGACGAACCGATCGTCCAGGCCCTCGCCGCGGCCGCCTCGGTCGCAATCGACAACTCGCAGCTCTACGCGAGCGCGCTCGAGCGCGAGCGCTGGCTCACGGCGTCGCAGGAGATCACGACCGCGCTGCTCGCCGATCCCGGCGACGAGACCGCCCTCGCTCGCATCGTGGAGACCGCGCAGGAACTCGCGCGGGCCTCGGCGGCGACACTGGTGCTCCCCGGCGTCGACGACCAGTGGGTCATGGAGTTCACCGCGGGCCATCGCGCCCATGACCTCCTCGGGCTCGCCCTGCCGGAGGGCGGTATGGCGCTGAAGACCATTCGGGCGGGTGAGGGCACGATCGCGCAAGAGCCGCCGGGCGAAGTGATCCTCGAGCCGGTTCGCGACTTCGGACCCGCGCTGTACGCCCCTCTCCGGACCGAGGGCAGGACGGTCGGCCTGCTGATGCTCTGGCGCGACAAGGGCCAGACGAGCTTCGATCAATCCGACCTCGCCACGGCGCAGCGGTTCGCCAACCAGGCCGCGCTCGCGCTCTCCATCGCCGAGCTCCGCCACGTGAAGGACGTGACGGCCCTGCTGGAGGACCGGCAGCGGATCGCCGACGACCTGCACGACCTCGTCTCGCAGGAGCTATTCGCGGCCTCGATCCAGCTTGAGAGCCTCGGGGAGCGGGTTCCGGCCGAGTTCCGCGCGGGCCTGGCCGGATGCCTCGGCCACGTCAAGCGGGCGCAACACGAGGTGCGGGGCGTGGTGTCGACCCTCGCCAACGAGCGGGCGGCGGAGCCCCTGTCGGGGAGGCTCCGGCGAGAGATCGTGCTTGCCCAGGAGTCGCTCGGCTTCGTGCCCACGGTCAAGGTGGACTGGTCCTCGATCCCCCCGGAGGTCGAGGCGGACGCCGCGCTCGGCGACGACCTCGTCGCGGTGCTGCGGGAGAGCCTCTCCAACGTCGCTCAGCACGCCCACGCCTCTCGGGCGGTCGTGAAGCTCACGGTCGAGGACCAACGGCTTTCACTCTCGGTCAAGGACGACGGGATCGGCCCGCCGGACGAGTTCGATCGTCACTCCGGCACGTCCAACCTCGCGAACCGGGCGCTTCGTCGCGCGGGGAGCTTCTCGCTCGAGAAGGCGAACCCGGACGCGACGCCGCCGGGAAGCCTCATGCGGTGGACCGTTAAGTGGAGCGCCCGCACCTAGCCGGGAACCGCGGGAAACCTAGCCGCGGAACGAACCCGCGCGCTTCGCGGTCGCCCAGGCAACCACCTGCGTGCGTCGCTGCAGGCCCATCTTCGCGAGGACCGCCGTGACGTGGTTCTTGACGGTCTTCTCGGCGATGCCGAGTTCGTCGGCAATCTCCCGGTTCGACTTGGACTGCCCGACGAGCTCGAGCACCCTCTGCTCCATCGGCGTCAGCCGGGAAACGACCGAATCGGGCTCGACCTTGATGCGGGTCGACGAGACCTTGCCGGACGCGGCGTCGCGAACGGCCTGAAGCACGTCGGCCGACCGGGCGGTCTTGGGTACGAAGCCGTGGGCTCCGGCGGCCTTGGCCGCGGCCCTGGCGTCGTCGTCGTCGTACGAGGTCAGGACGACGATGCGGGTGTCGGGCAGGTGCTCCGCGACGTAGGCGATGACGTCCAGGCCCGTGCCGTCGGGCAGGCGGAGGTCGGAGAGGATCACCATGGGCCGCACGGCCTCGGCCCGGCGAATGGCCTGCTGGACGGAGCCCGCCTCGGCCACCACCGATACGCCCTCGGCGCGCTCAA